>VOFE01002137.1_pt1 | contig 24001 bp, 41 predicted proteins | sample 5384071 | NCBI WGS metagenome assembly VOFE01 (sample SAMN12384724, study PRJNA508395) | human gut metagenome | isolation source: healthy gut D | host: Homo sapiens
CACTTCATAAGACAGAAATGCTTGCCCTGAATATTTATAGCACATTCTATGGCAGAGTAGGAGCTGAAGGGGTTGGACAGGCGAAGGCAGTTGTGTTCTTCATAATTGTAGTAGCGATTGGATTGTTACAGTTAAAGTTGACAAGAGATAAGGAGGTGCAGCAGTAATGAAAAAGAAAGTGATGGGAATACTTGCAACATTATTTTTTACACTCGTTTCAATTGTATTTGTTGCTCCAATCTTTATCGTATTGATTAACTCGATGAAGTCGAAGACGTTCATCAACCTTGAGACATTTAAGCTGCCTACAGAGGAAAGCTATGTTGGACTTGAAAACTATAAGACAGCAATTACCCAGTATGATTTCCTGAAAGCGGTAGGCTGGACATTGTTTATTACAGTTTTTTCAGTTGCGGTTATCCTGATCTGCTGTTCCATGACAGCCTGGTTTATTACCCGTGTTAAGAATGTTTTTACAAAAATGATTTACCTCTTATGTGTATTTTCCATGGTCATACCGTTCCAGATGGTTATGTTTACACAAATGGAAAGAAATAGCGGAGATAGAAAGCTGTATTATATTTCTGCTGAATTTCTTGTTGGGAAACTGTTATCCAATAATTTGATTAATCTGGGCATTTTGAGGAAGTAAGGGATGTTTTGAAAAATCATGGTCACAACCTGACAGAGATAGAAGAGATGGAAATGGAACCATCTTTGGGTAATGGAGGGTCTTGGACGTTTGGCAGCGTGTTTTTGGATTCTATTGCTACGTTGGGACTTCATGGAGATGGTGTAGGACTGAATTATCATGATGGTCTTTTTATGCAGAAATTTAAGGATAATAAGCAAAGAGAAGAGAAGAATCCGTGGATTACAGACGAAAGCTGGCTGACAAAGGACAGATGTGAGCTTTGAAGTACCGTTCAAAGATTTCACATTGAAATCTACCATGTATGACATTGATGTGCCGGGGTACAACAGTGGCTGTAATAAGCTTCATCTGTTCGATCTGGACAGTGTGGATGAGTCAATCATTCACGATGGTATCCAGTTTGATAAAAATGATATCAAGAATCTGACACTGTTCCTTTATCCGGATGACAGCGATGAGGCGGGAAATCCTTTGCGATTATATCAGCAGTATTTTATGGTCAGCAATGCGGCACAGCTCATCATAAAAGAAGAGGAGGAAGAGGCGTATGATCTCTATCACCTTCACGAGCATGTGGCGATCCAGATCAACGACACACACCCGAGCATGGTAATTCCGGAGCTGATCCGTCTTCTGATGAAGAGAAGAACTTTAATATTGATGAGGCTGATTGGATGTTGTGAGCAAGACCTGCGCATACACTAACCACACGATTCTTGCGGAGGCACTGGAAAAATGGCCGATCAGTTATCTGGAGAAAGTGGCACCGCAGTTGATGCCGATTATCCGCGATCTGGACAGAAGAGTGAGAAGAATTTCCGTGACGAGAGAGTCTACATTATTGATAACATGGACAGAGTGCACATGGCGCACATATGGACATCCACTATGGATATGCAGTGTCAATGGTGTTGCAGCTCTTCACACAGAGATTCTTAAAAGTCAGAACTGAAACCGTTTTATGATATCTATCCGCAGAAATTTAACAACAAGACAAACGGAATCACATTCCGCAGATGGCTTGTGCACTGCAACCATGATCTGGCAGAGTATATCAAAGAACTGATCGGACCGGGGTATAAAAAAATGCAGAAGAGCTGGAAAAACTGCCACAGTTTACAAAGATGACGAAAAGTGCTGGAAAAAAGAGAGATCAAGGGAAATGCCAAGAAAGAATTGAAAAATTATCTGAAGATGACGCAGAATGTGGATATTGATGAAAATGCAATATTCGATATCCAGATCAAACGTCTGCATGAGTATAAGAGACAGCAGATGAATGCATTGTATGCAATCTGGAAATACAAAGAGATCAAAAAGGCAACCTGCCGAAGAGACCTCTTACAATGATCTTCGGGGCAAAGGCAGCACCGGCATATACGATTGCCAAAGATATCATTCATCTGATCCTCTGCCTGCAGCAGCTCATTGACAATGATCCGGAAGTGAGTCCGTACTTCAAGATTGTCATGGTAGAGAATTACAATGTGACAAAGGCAGAAAAACTGATTCCGTCCTGCGATATATCTGAGCAGATTTCATTGGCTTCAAAAAAGAGGCTTCCGGTACGGGAAACATGAAATTCATGTTGAATGGAGCTGTGACGCTCGGAACAGAGGACGGAGCGAATGTGGAGATTCACCAGCTTGTAGGGGATGATAATATTTACATTTTTGGTGAGAAATCCGAAAAGATTATCAAATTGTATGAAACCGGAGAATACTGTGCTGCGGATATTTACGACAATGACCCGATGGTAGAGGAACTGGTGGACTTTATTATAAGTAAGGACCTGATGCGTATCGGAGATCCGGTTAATTTAGGACGTCTGTACAAGGAAATTGTGGAAAAGACTGGTTCATGGCGTTGCTTGATGTAAAGGATTATATTCAGACAAAAGAGCAGATGCTGAAGGATTATGAAGACAAGAATGCATGGGCAAAGAAAATGCTGGTGAATATTGCAAAAGCAGGTTTCTTTCTTCTGACAGAACAATTGCAGAGTATAATCAGGATATCTGGCACTTATAAAGTAAGGAGAACGCAACATGAGACAGACAGGGATTTTGATGCCGTTGTCCGCCCTCCCGTCACGTACGGGGATAGGAGAGTTGGGCGAATTTGCATATCGTTGGATTGAAATATTGAAAAACAGTGGAGTGAAGATTTGGCAGCTTTTTGCCACTGAATCCGGTTGGATACGGGAACTCCCCATATCAGCCTTATTCTTCCTGTGCAGGGGATGAATTGTACATTAGCCTGGATCTTCTGAAGGATAAGGGCTTTTTGGAGGATGAGATCCCCTCTTTCAGGGAGCATGAGATGAGTGTGGATTATGAAGGGGTACGCGCATTCAAAGCCCCTTACCTGAGACAGGCATACCAAGTGTTCCAAAAAAAAGAACGGACAGAGACAGACGAATACAAAGAATTTGTTTCTATGGAATGGGTATATGAATACGGTGTGTTTAAAGCTATGAAAGCTTCCAATGACGGAACGTGCTGGAATGAATGGAGCAGGGAAGAAAAAAGACTGGCCGAAGACCAGAACGCCTCTTCCAAAGGAGATTGAGGAAGAAGCTGCATACCAGATGTTTTTGCAGTATATCTTCTATACTCAATGGATGAAGGTGAAAGATGCGGCAAATAGTTGTGGCATTCAGATCATGGGGATGTTCCTTTTTATGTGGGTGTGGACTCCGTAGATGTATGGGCGGGAAAGGATAACTTTCTTCTGGATGAGGACGGACATCCCACTTTTATTGCAGGAGTACCGCCTGGTTATTTCAGCTCGACTGGTCAGCGCTGGGGCAACCCGATCTATGACTGGGAGTATATGGCAAAGAATGGCTACCAGTTCTGGGTGCACCGAATCGGCTACAGTAGTAAGTTATTTGATATTATCAGAATTGATCATTTCCGTGCGTTTGATACATATTGGAAGATTCCGGCAAGCTGTCCTACAGCGGTGGAAGGCCAGTGGATTGAGGCACCGGGGTATCAGGTTATTGATACTTTGAAAGAAAAGATTCCAGACGTCAATCTGGTAGCCGAGGATTTGGGTGATCTGCGGCCTGAAGTTCTTGCCTTAAGGGATCACTATCATTTAAAAGGCATGAAGATTCTCGTGTTCGATATTGATACAAAGGGAAAATATGCATACGACTGTTCCGATGATGTGGAAAATATCATTATTTATACGGGGACTCATGACAATGATACTTTGATGGAGTGGTACAAAGGGCTTTCGCGCAGAGCGCAGTGTAAGGTGCGTAGATTTTTGAAAAGAAAAGGGTTTGGTCAGGGCAGTGTCAAGGACAGACTGATTGCTTATACATTAAAGAGCCGTGCTGAGTATGCAATTCTGCCGGCAGCAGATTTTCTGGGGCAGGGCAGAGAAGGTCATATCAATACGCCGGGAACGGTAGGAAGCCCCAACTGGGAATGGCGGATGCCGGAATTTGAAAAATTCAAAAGAATTACAAAATATAAAAAATGATTATGTTCCGCTAAAGAAAATGGACCCCGGAGAGTCGTGACTTCCGGGGGATTTTGCGTTGTCTGTCATTTTGATTAAACGGGACAGCATCAGGAAAATAAAGGAATAAAAGTAAGAACAAATCATAGGGGGATACTTATGAAATCGAAAGAGAACTTTTTTAATACTGTATGCAATCTGGCAATTCCTGTTGCCCTGCAATCTATGCTGCAAGCGTCTTTTAGCATAATTGACCAAATTATGATTGGTCAGCTTGGAACTGTGAATGTTGCAGGTGTTGGATTTGCGGGGAAATTCTCTTCTGTTTTTTCTGTGTTAGTTGCAGCAATAGGTACAGTTGCAGGAATTATGATTTCTCAATATATGGGGCAAAAGAACAGGCGGGAAATACGCAGGAGTTTTTATTTGAATTTGATTCTCGCTACCATTATGGCACTGGGATTTACTGTGGTTTGTATTATGTTTCCGAAGCAAATTATGGGATTGTATACGAAAGATGCTTCAACGCTTACTGTGTCTGCCGACTATCTAAGAATTGTTGCGGGAACTTTTTTGCCAATTGCAGGAGCGACACTGCTTTCTACGATGTTTCGTTGTATGGAAAAATCTCGATTGCCTTTATATGCAAGCATAATATCGGCAATTATAAATACAGGATTGAACTACATTTTGATCTTTGGGAAATTGGGAATCACTGCGATAGGTGTAAATGGCGCGGCTGTTGCCACCCTGTTTTCCCAAGGCGTTAACTTTCTTGTCATGTTTGCTATGATCATAAAATACCGTGACGGCTTAAAAAACAGGAAAGTGCAAAACAGAATGCATCAAGATTTCATTGGAAGCAATATTTGAATATACTGCTTCCGATATTGGTCTGTGAAGCGTTGTGGAGTTTGGGAGAAAATGTATATGCCGCAATCTATGGACATATGGGAACAGATGCAAGTGCCGCAATGACCTTAATTAACCCCGTACAAGGTCTGATGATAGGTGCTCTGTGCGGATTATCGCAGGCTGCCGGTATTATCATAGGTAAAATGCTTGGAAGCCATGAATACGATAATGCTTATAAAGCATCAAAAAAGCTGATTTTATACGGGTTTGTCGGTGCTGCCGTTTTGTCGATATTTATTGTATTTACAAGTGGGTTCTATGTTGAAATCTATCAGGTTGAGGAAACGGTAAAGCAATTGACCCGGCAAATTTTGCTCGCTTATACTATTGTTGCGCCATTTAAGGTGCTGAATATGATTATTGGCGGCGGTATCATACGAAGCGGTGGGAAAACAAAATATGTTATGATGATTGACATCATCGGAACATGGTTGTTCGGAGTGCCGCTTGGGTTGCTTACAGCATTTGTGCTGAATTTGTCTATTCCTTATGTATATTTCATCCTTTCTTTAGAAGAGTGTGTCAGATTCGGCATCTCACTAATCGTGTTTCGCAGGAAAAAATGGATGCACAGCTTAGAAGCTGATATGCCAAACGTCAAAGGGGAAGAAGAGCGAAGGGAAACCGCGCTATCATTGTAAATGATTCATATTATGTAAGGGGAAAGCGAGGTTGTGTCAGAACCATAAAAAAGAAACCAGAGGCGTCAATTGTTGACCACTCTGGTTTTTATTTGGAGTTTATTTCAATCCAACATATATTTCTGGAATGCAACTGCATTTTCGCGTCTTTATCTAATTCTGCTTCAGATGCACCGCGGCTGATGTCGCGCCAGATATGAATATCTCGACCAACCTGACCGCCCATGCTGACAAATGGTTCCATGACAACAGTTCCATCGTATTCAATATCGCGGAGAGCATTTCCGATCTCTCTCCAAGGGGTGCGTCCTTTTCCCGGAACCATACGGTTACATTCACCGGTGTGGAAGTGACCGAGAAGATTGCCGGCAGTGCGGATTGCATCACCGATACTTTCTCCTCGATGTTCATATGGAAGGTGTCTAACATTACTTTCACATTTTCCTGTCCGACCTCTTTTACGAAGGCAACACCTTCTTCGGCAGTATTTAAAATGTGGGATTCAAAGCGGTTCAGTACTTCCATTCCGAGATTGATATCATGTTCTTTGGCGATAGGAGCAAGAAGCTGCATTCCTTCAACGCTTCGCTTCCAATCCTCTTCTTTGTTGATGTTGCTAAAGTCTACCGGCCAATATCCATAGAGAGCGCCGCCGATCAAATGGATATCAAGCTGTTCCATAACATCAAAGAGACGTTTGTACCATTCTAATGCACCGGCACGAATACCCGCATCTGAAGAGCCCATGTTATGGTCGTAAGTAGGACCATATCCGGCAGTCAACTGAATTCCGTTCTGAGAGGCACAATCGCGGAGTGCTTTAATCTGATCTGCGCTATATTCCGGTAATGGTGCAGCACCGATTTCCAGAAGATCAAAGCCTAAACGTGCGACTTTTTCAACATAATACAAGTAGTCCGCAGCCCATTCTTTTTCCCAATAGGCATAGTAAATTCCGTGTTTCATAATACATAAATCCTCCTTTTCTAAAGTGTTTTAAAGAGTCTTAAATAATTTTGAATTAAATTAATTATATCATTTCGTTTTATAAAAGACAATGATATAATGAGTGGGGATGGGAATGAAAATAGAGAAAATAAATTGTTTCGGAGGATTAAAATGGATGCAGTTATCTTTGATGTTGATGGTACTCTGTGGGATTCTACAGATGAAGTGGCAGTTTCGTGGAATGAAGTTTTAAGAGAAGAAACGGACTTAGAACGAAGAGTGACAAGTGAAGAACTGAAAAAAGAATTTGGGAAGCCTTTAGAAGAAATAATGGAAGATTTATTCCCGGAACTTACGAAAAAGATCAGCTGGAGTTATCAAAAGCATTGTTCCTTCGCCAAAATAAATGGATGGAAACAGCGCCGTGTAAAAGTATATGAAGGGGTTCCGGAGGTAATCAGGCAGTTGGCGCAGACATATAAAGTCTGTATTGTCAGTAATTGTCAGGCCGGATATATCGAAGCTTTTTTGAAAAATACCGGGTTGGGTGATGCGATTACTGATTATACTTGTCCCGGCGATACCGGGAAATTAAAGGCCGAAAATATAAGGATCATTATGGAACGCAACGGCTTTGAGAAGGCTGTATATGTAGGTGATACACAAGGGGATGCGAATGCATGCAGACAGGCGGAAGTTCCGATGATCTATGCACAATACGGATTTGGACAAGTAGAAGAGGAATATCCGTCAATTGAGAAATTTTGTGATTTGTTAGAGCTTATACCAGCCATGCGGTAAGGTCAGCCATGGCATGGAAATGTGAAAATAAAATAAACGAAGAGAGAGGAAAAAAGAGATGAAAAAGATTAAGAAACTTGTAGCAATTCAACCGGTGTCATTTTAGAGGAGAACAAACCGCTGTTGAACGATTACTGTGATGAAGTAGTGTTCTATGATACACAGCCGGAGAGTGCAGAAGAAATTGTATCAAGAATTGGTGATGCGGATGCAATTTTTGTAAGCTACACACATGCGATCGGTGGAGACATTTTGTCTGAATGTCCGAATTTAAAATATATCGGCATGTGTTGCAGTCTGTATTCTGAGGCAAGTTCCAATGTGGATATTGCATATGCCAGAGAACATGGAATCGTAGTGACCGGAATCCGCGATTACGGGGATGAAGGCGTGGCAGAGTATGTACTGATGAACAGTATCCGTCGTCTGCATGGTGCGGATGGTTATCAACCGCTTCTCGGAGATATTTCTGAGGTATCAGGCGCAAAAGTGGGACTTTTAGGACTTGGCGCCAGTGCACAGGCAGTCGCGCGGGCATTGAAAATGATGGGCGCGGATGTAAGATATTACAGCAGATCAAGAAAACCGGAAGTGGAAGAAAAGCAAGGCTATCGATATCAGGCACTTCCGGAATTGCTGCAAAGAGTGCGATATCATTTGCAGTTGTCTGAGCAAGAATGTGACTTTGCTGTATGAAGAAGAGTTTGCGATGATGGGAGAGAACAAGGTACTTTTCAATACTGCGCTCAGTCCATGCTTCGATCAGAAAGCAATAGAAAAAATGGCTGGAAAAAATAATACATGGTATTTCTGCGATACGTTAATGGGCTTGGGGATGAAAGTCTTCTGGAACGTGAAAATGTATTTTGCCAGAAGCGTTCTTCCGGCATGACAAGACAGGCAGTGGAGAGATTGAATCAAAAGGTACTTGAGAACATAGCGTCCTACTAAAGAAATGAGCATAGCCTCTTGCGCGCACCAGACTTTTATGGTATGATGCTTCATAGCGTTAAAGTGCGAAAAAGCAGAGAAAGGAATAAGAGAAAATATGGTTGCATTCATTGAGGCAGTATATCGTTTTTTATGGGGGATATTATAACGATTCCGTTGCCGGGAGGAATAGTCTGGGACTTTCGCTTCTGGTAATCTTGTTGATTCCTACGGGAATTTATTTTACAGTGAGGACGAAGTTTTTGCCGATTCGACTGTTCCCGGATATGGTGCGTGCGCTGAAGGGAAAGAAAGAAAAAGAAGAATAGTCTTTCAACGTTTCAGACACTTGTAGTATCTACAGCAACAAGGGTAGGTATGGGAAATCTTGTCGGTGTAGTAGCGGCAGTGTCTGCCGGAGGTGCCGGAGCGGTGTTCTGGATGTGGGTAACAGCGCTGATCGGATCATCTACCGCATTTGTCGAGGCAACGCTGGCACAACTGTACAAAGAAAAAGACCCGCTCTACGGAGGGTTCAGAGGTGGACCGGCATATTATATCCATCGATATTTTGAGCGCAAGGCGGGAAGAAGAAAAACCATGTCTGGTTGGCAGTTCTTTTTGCTGTTTCAGGACTTATCTGCTGGTGTGGAATCAGCCAGGTAATCAGTAATTCCGTGGCGTCTTCTTTTGAAAATGCATTTCACATTCCACCGATCTACACAACGATTGTACTTGTGATCGGGGCAGCGATTATCGTTCTTCGAAAAAATGCGACAGTAAAGGTATTGGATATTATGGTGCCGATCATGGCAGTGTGCTATTTTGTCATTACCATTTTCATTATTGTGAAAAATATAGGAAGTATGCCGGCAGTATTCGGAAGAATCTTTAGTGAAGCATTTGGTTTACGCCAGGTTGTTGCCGGAAGCTTTGGAACAATCGTTATGAACGGTGTAAAAAGAGGCTTGTTTTCTAATGAAGCGGGTTCCGGTTCCGCGCCATGTGCGGCAGCGGCAGCAGAGTGTGACATGCCGGTAAAGTCCGGTCTTGCTCAGGCGCTGGGTGTCTTTATTGACACAATTGTAATCTGCAGTTGTACAGCAATGATCATGCTTCTCGTTCGGAGAATCTTGTAGCCGGTAAGGAGGGATGGACCTTCTCCAGGCAGCAATGAAATTCCACTTGGGTGATTTTGGTGTGATTTTTATTGCAGCGATAAAGATGATAATGTTATTCGTCCGGCAATTCTCTGGAACGACGGAAGAACAGGGGAAGAGACAGAGTACCTGAATGAAGTGATTGGAAAAGATAAGCTATCAGAATATACGGCAAATATTGCATTTGCAGGATTTACTGCACCGAAGATTCTCTGGATGAAAAAGCATGAGCCGGAGAATTTTGAAAAGATTGCAAAAATTATGCTGCCGAAAGATTATCTGGCGTATAAACTTTCAGGATCTTTCTGTACTGATGTATCGGATGCATCAGGAATGCTTCTTATGGATGTGAAGAATCGCAGCTGGTCAAAAGAGATGATGGATATCTGTGGAATTACAGAAGATAAACTGCCAAAATTATATGAAAGTTATGAAGTAGTTGGAACTCTGAAAAAAGAAATTGCAGATGAACTTGGATTTGCAGAGAATGTAAAAGTAATTGCAGGAGCCGGAGATAATGCAGCAGCAGCGGTAGGAACAGGGACAGTGGGAGACGGAATGTGTAACATTTCCCTCGGAACATCGGGACTATCTTTATATCAAGCAACAAGTTTGGAGTAGATGAGAATAATGCACTGCATTCATTTGCACATGCAGATGGTCATTATCATCTGATGGGATGTATGTTAAGTGCGGCATCATGTAATAAATGGTGGAATGAAGAAATTTTAAAGACTAAGGATTTTGCTGCAGAACAGGCCGGAATTACAAAGCTTGGCGAGAATCGTGTATTCTATCCCATATCTGATGGGGAAAGATCGCCTCATAATAATCCGGATGCAAGAGCGATGTTTATCGGAATGTCGATGGATACGACCCGTGAAGATATGACTCTTGTGATTGAAGGAGAAGTTCTGGATGTACTGGTGGGTTCAAGACCGTTGGTGGAAGAGGAGAAGGAAGAAGAAAAGAAAGAGAAGGATTTAGTAAAAGCAATGATTCTCCGCTACCTGAAAGACAACTATGACATGGAGGAGGAAGATTTCCTTTCAGCAGAATTGGAAGTGGTTCCGGCTGGAAAGGCGAGATTGCGGACTTGATAGGAGTATGATTCTTGCTTACGGACAGGATGACAGAATCTGCGCATTTACGTCTTTATTTGCCATGTTGGAAGTGAAGAATCCAAGACGTACAAGCTGTTGCCTTTTAGTGGACAAAGAGGAGATCGGAAGCGTGGGAGCCAGCGGAATGCAGTCCAGATTTTTCGAAAATGCAGTAGCAGAGATCATGGCTTTGACCGTTGGAGAATCTGATCTGAAAGTGAGACGGGCACTCCAGAATTCTTATATGCTGTCTTCCGATGTGAGCGCAGCGTATGATCCAATGTTTGCCGGTGTATTTGAAAAGAAAAATGCAGCATTTTTCGGAAACGGTCTTTGCCTTAATAAATATACCGGAAGTCGTGGAAAAAGTGGTTCCAGTGATGCAAATGCCGAGTATATTGGGAAATTAAGAGGCGTCTTTGACGGAGCAGACGTAGCTTTCCAGACAGCAGAGCTTGGCAAAGTGGATAAAGGCGGTGGAGGAACGATCGCCTATATCATGGCAAATTACGGAATGGAAGTCATTGACAGCGGTATGGCAGTGTTGTCTATGCATGCGCCTTGGGAAATTGCAAGCAAGGCGGATATTTACGAGGGCTACCGCGGATACAAAGCATTTTTAGAGAAAATGGAGTAGAGGTAAGCGAAAGAGATCGAAAGCACTTGACTGTAAACAAGGTTTATAGTTTATGATTTCCTTAACAAGGAAAGGCAGGTGTTAGATATGACGATACAAGAAGTAGAAAAGCTTGCAGGAATGACAAGAGCCAATATCCGTTTTTATGAAAAAGAAGGACTGATCACACCGGAACGAAACGAAGCGAATAACTACAGGGAATATAGAGATTCGGATGTAGAGGCGCTTCGCAAGATTAAATATTTGCGAATGCTGGGAATATCGGTGAAGGATATTAAAAGAATTATTGAGAAAGAATTAGAGCTTCCTGAGGCAGCAGAGTGCAGACTAGAAGAATTAAAAAGAAGAAAAAAGAATCTGGAAGAGATCGAGTGGATGTGCCGGTATATCAGACAGCATAATATACAGTATGAGACGATGAACAGTGAAATGTTCGGAGAGAAGATGGGACGTCTTACGGAAGTATTCAAAGATGTGCTAAGTATGGACACGGAGAAAGAATATATTACAGTGCGTCAATTAAATCGGACCATAGGGCTGATTTTAATCTATGGATTTGTTTTAAGCGCTGTGTTAAGTTTCTTCTTTGGAAATATATTCCGAAGTGGACGTTTCACATGGCTTTTCGCGGCGTGGTGTATCATTTCTATTGCGACAGAGCTGGTCTTTCAATGTACATCAAAGCTTGGAATTCAATTTGTATTGTTCCAGATATTAGCGCTCCTTCTGGCGCCTGCTGTCCACGCATTTATCGGAATGGGTGTCATGGGGCTTCAAGTGATAACGAAGGAACAGGTGGCGCTGGAATTTCTGCTGATTGCAATCTTCTTGCTTCTGATATTGTTGATCAGTATGAAGAAGAGAGAGTTTTTGCGAAACTACAGAAATACAGCAGTGGCTGCGCTGCTATATAGTGCGCTGGCAGCAGTTGGTCTGTATTTTTCTATATGCAACAGGAAAGCATTTTTGATACTCACTGTAATCTTAATATTGGTGAATGTATTTACAGGCTTCGGTTGGGTATCTGCGAATTTGAACAAAGAAAATTATACTCGCTTCTATGCAGTCACATCGGCAGCCAGTATGTTTAACATCGTGTCACTTCTTCTTAGCCAGCAGGGCAGAAATATGCAGGGTGGAAGATGGAAGGATGCAAATGCTGTAGCTGGAAGAAAAGATAGTTTCTTTTCCTCCTGCTTGTATGATAGAATATAAAAAGTGAGAGTTCATACAAGTAGGAGAAATCAAATGGAAAATCAGAGAATTATTCAAGTTGAGGATAAAGTACCTTTTAAGCTACTGCTTCCTCTGAGTATTCAGCATATGTTCGCAATGTTTGAGCGTCTGTGCTGGTACCGTTTATTTTTGGTATCAATCCGGCAATCGTGTTATTCATGAACGGAGTTGGTACCTTTAATTTTTATCGCGGTGACGAAAGGACAGGCTCCGGCTTATCTTGGCTCCAGTTTCGCGTTTCTTGCTCCGGCGGGAATTGTTATTGCTGAAATGGGCTATGAATATGCGCTTGGTGGTTTTGTTGCAGTAGGATTTTTGTGGCTGCGTTCTTTCCTTTATTATTTATAAATGTGGGACAGACTGGATTGATATTGTTCTGCCACCGGCGGCGATGGGCCCGGTTGTAGCATTGATCGGAACACAATGATGAAAAGAGCTTTTGAAGGAACAGAGTTCGCGGGCCTGGAAGAATATCTTGAGGGACCGAGCGCTCTGGTTGTATCCAAAGACGATGCTACAGCTCCGGCAAGAATCATCTGCAAATTTGCTAAGACAGCAGAGGCTCTTGAAGTAAAAGCCGGCGTAGTAGAGGTAATGTTTACGATGCGGCAGGAATCAATGAACTGTCCAAAGTTCCTTCAAGAAAGAGCTTCTTTCCAAATTGCTTGGAAGCTTACAGTCACCTATCACAAATCTTGCTCGTGTACTTAATCAGATCGCTGAACAGGGTGGAGCAGGAGCATGTGAAGCAGCGGCTGAGGAAGCTCCGGCAGAAGAACCGGCTGAGACACCGGCTGAGTAATTAATTGAAAGGGAACAAACTGAAACAAAATATGGAGGTAAATGAAATGGCAAAATTAACAACAGAAGAATTTATTGCAGCAATCAAAGAGTTATCTGTATTAGAGTTAAATGACCTTGTAAAAGCTTGTGAGGAAGAGTTCGGCGTTTCCGCAGCAGCAGGTGTTGTTGTAGCAGCAGCAGGCGGAGAGGCAGCAGCGGCTGAAGAAAAAAGACTGAGTTCGACGTTGAGCTTGTAGCAGCAGGCGCTTCTAAAGTTAAAGTTATCATGTACACCGATAATGATAAGCGCTCCCAAAAAGTACATAAGTCCCAATAATGAAAAGTGTTTTTTATAAGTTTTCAGTATTTCATAGTTCATAGTTGTCTCCCCTTTATCCGGGGAATCAATATCCCTTTATCAGACAGTTTATATGATGAAAATATCTAAATCATAATATAAATATTATCATATGTGAAGTTCAAATATGCAAAAAAAAATAATGAAGAAATTATGAATGTGTTTTGAAGAAAAATGTTAAAAATGTAAAGAATTTTACATAGATTTAACATAACTCTGACAGAGAATTTTACATAGAGTACGTATATTGAAATGGTAAAATCGAAAGTTTGTATGTGAGGAGAAAGTGATGAACGAGAAAGTACAGATTGCATTTGGCTTACTTGGAGGACTGGCTATTTTTATCTACGGAATGAATATGATGAGTGAATCGCTTCAGAAGGCTGCCGGAGGAAGATGAGAAGTATACTTGCGCTTCTTACGAAGAATCCGGTGATGGGAGTGCTTGCAGGCGCTCTTACGACAGCAGTGCTTCAGAGCAGCAGTGCAACGACAGTAATGGCAATAGGATTTGTAAGCGCCGGTTTTATGAACCTTCCGCAGGCGATATCTATTATTATCGGCGCCAATATCGGTACAACAATGACAGCGCAGATCATAGCATTTAAGCTCAGTGACTATATTTATGCAATTATCTTCGTAGGATTTATTATTTCATTTCTTGTGGAGTCGGAAAAAGTGAAAAATATCGGGCAGACGATTTTTGCGTTTGGTTTATTATTCCTTGGAATAGAGACCATGGGAAGTGTGATGAAACCGTTGGCAGACAGCCCTGTTTTTACGGAGATGATCGCCAGAGTCTCGGATGTTCCGATTCTGGGTGTAGCTGTTGGTACGTTAATGACACTTGTGGTGCAGAGCAGTAGTGCGACGGTTGCGGTATTACAGAATTTTTGCATCACAGGCAGGCCCGGACGGAGTGACGAGTGTGATCGGTCTCGCCGGTGCAATTCCTATTTTGTTTGGAGATAATATCGGAACGACGATCACGGCGGTTCTGGCAAGCATCGGACAGACGAAGGATGCAAAGAGAACGGCGGTGGCACACTGTGTGTTTAATATCTCAGGTACGTTTCTGTTTATTTGGTTTGTAGGTCCGTTTGCAAAGCTTATTCAGATGATTTCACCGAAAGGACCGGAGATTGAAGTAATCTCAAGACAGATTGCAAATACGCATACGATATTTAACTGTGTCATGACGCTGGTCTGGGTGCCGCTCATCTGGCTCATGGTGAAAATTGTCATGCGTATTATTCCCGACGGACGGAAAGAACAGTACAGTTTGTCGGAGCCTTTGTATCTTGATGAGAAGCTGCTTGGACAGCCTATGGCAGCCTTTACAGCTGGTGGCAAAAGAAGTGCTTCACTGCAGGTGAGATTGTAAGGGATATGATCAGACAGACGAGAGAAGCGCTGAAAAAAATGAAGAAAAAGAAAGAGATTGAGGATGTGCATTGCAAATTAGACGCAGTAAAAGTCTTCATGCACGAATTACACAATATTTGACGGATCTGTTCGCTCCGGATCATTAAATGAGGAACAGGCATCCCAGAGTGCCGGAATCATGTACGTGCTCAGTGACGTTGACCGTATGGGGATTCTGTGCGGTGAAGTTGCCGGAGGAATCAAAGAAAAGATGGAGAAAAGTATAAGTATTCGAAAGAGGAATGAAGGATCTCGGGAAAAGTCTTGAACTGATTGAAACGATGTACAGTGAAGTTCTGGAAGCAATTGTGAGTGGAAAGTTAGAGCATGCGAAAGAGCTCGTTAAGAAACGGGAGAAGGTCATGGAGCTTGATATTAGTAATGAGAAAAGCACATATGAGCCGGGTGAGTAAGGGAAAATGCGATGCAAGTCTTACCGCGCCGTTTAACAGTATCCTGTACAGCATTGACCGTATGGGTAACAGCTGTGTAAATATTGCGGATACTGTTCAAGGGCAGTTAGAGCTTAATTCTTTTCAAGCATAAATTTATTGATGACATGCAACACGCCGTCCTCATCGTTGGATTTTGTAATATAGTCCGCGCGTTCGAGGACCATAGGCTGGGCATTTGCCATGGCAACACCGAGTCCGGCAGTCTCGATCATAGTGAGATCATTGCTAACCGTCGCCGCAGCAGATCATCTGCTCGGCGGAAAGTCCGATACTGGTGAGGAGCTTAAGAAGAGAATGCGCCTTGTCGATACGAGGGGCATGATCTCAAGGAAGAACGGGTCTGAACAGTAAATATACAGATAGGAGCGGAAGTATTCTTCTGCTTCTTTTTTAATTCGCTGAATGGTCTCCGGTTCTCCGGTGATCAATAGCTTATTGGAAGGCTCCGTGATTTCTTTCGGAAAATCTTTTGCCTGAATGATTTGCATATGATTAATGCGGGATTCCAATTCTGTATATTGGTTCGGTCTGATCCCGGATAAGATGGTATCTTCTGTGTAGGCGAGAATATCTGCGCCGGCGTATTTCTTTTGCGATGTGAAACAGGGGAAGAGCAACATCGTCAGGGATAGTTTTGTTGTAAATCACCTGTCCTGTCCGGCAGTCGGTAATTCGTCCGCCATTGAAGGATAAAATGTAGCTTCCGTAGTCCTTAAGATGAAGCTTCTCGGCAAGAGGAACAACACCTCTGGTCGGTCGTCCGCTGGCAAGAACTACTTTTTCCCTGTTCCTGTATTTGTATCAGAGCCTTGATGGTAGGCTCTGATACTTTTTTCGAATTGGTAAGTGTACCATCCAGATCTAATGCAAGCTGATAGTCCATAATCTACTCCTTTTATAAATGTTGTAATGCTTCTACGATTTCTTCCAGATGCATTCCGTGGGAGGCTTTCACTAAGACGTTATCTCCGTCCTTTAAGAATTCACCTGCTGCGGCAAGGAAGTCTGCCTTTGTCTCGAACCATAAGACTTCTTTTGACACCGCTGTCGGAAGCTCCGGCGGCAATCTCTTTTTCCCAGTGTGCCGATTGCACATACAAGATCAATTCCTTTTTTTGGAAGCGTAAGCGCCGGTTTTCACGTAGTGCATGCGGGACGCATCCTCACCCAGTTCACCCATATCGCCAAGTACAGCGACTTTTCGACCGATGGCGAGATCAAGGACATCCATAGATGCTTTCATAGAGACTGGGTTTGCATTATAGCAGTCATCTAAGATCACGAGTTTATCTGTGGAGATGATAGCGCTCTTCCCGGAATGGATGGAAGATGTTCGATTCCGGCTTTGATCTCCCCGGAAGTTAAGTCGAGATTATATCCAACAGCTGCTCCGGAAAGGGCATTTGATACCATGTGTGCTCCGGGCAGCGGGACAGTGCAGTTAAAGCATTCTCCGGACGGAAGATGAATGGTACAGGATGTGCCTTTCAGTCCGAGGGAGGTAATGTTGTCTGCGTAGAATTCATTATTTTGCCAATGCCTATTGAAGTTTCCAAGTGTTTTATGTACATGATATTTCTGAGCCAGAACAGAGGCAATCATCTCTTTGGTACTGGTCTTTCCGACACTTCCGGTAATTCCGACAACTTTCATATCAAAAGAATCACGATAAAGCTTGGCAATGTCAAGCAGTGCCTGTCCTGTGGATTCTACCAGAATATAAGGAAAATCCGTCTCACCGAGATCTTCGTGGGAGACAACACACATAGCACCGGCTTTTACAGTGTCCGGGATGAATTTGTGTGCGTTGACACGTTCTCCGTCAATGGCAACGAATAAGTAACCAGGCTGGACTTTCCGGCTGTCGATCACGACACCGGATACTTCCTGGCTGAGAATACTCTCATCGCCGCGGAAAGTCCCTTTGCAGGCTCTGGTTATATTTTCAATTGAAAGATTTTTCATGGATATTCATCCTCCTTAATAGCGGGCTTTCATGGATTCCTGAATAATGGCCTCACAAAGTTCGCTGTATTCATATCCGGCAGCTTTGGCAGCTTTCGGAAGAAGGCTTGCTGCGGTCATTCCCGGAAGGGCATTCATTTCCAGACAGTAGAATTCACCGTCTGCATCGGATACGATAAAGTCTGCACGGGAGTATACATCCATGCGGAGTGCTTCAAAGGCACGTTCTCCGGCACGCTGGATCAGTTCTTGTGTCTCTGCATCCAGTGATATAGGAGGACAGATTTCGGAAAGCACCGCCTGCCTGATATTTGTTCGCATAATCAAAGAGTCCGTCCTTTGGAACAATTTCAACGAGCGGAAGTGCTTTTCCGGCAAGAATACCGCAGGCGAATTCACGGCCTTTGATAAATGGTTCGATGACAACCTCGTCTGTGTTGTCTACATCAAAAGATTTGTGGATTGCATCATAATAGTCTTCTTCTGTGTGGCAGATGTATCCACCGATAATAGATCCGTTTGAGCATGGCTTTACAACCAGTGGAAGGTAGTATCCAAGTTCATCCAGACGGGTATCTTTCGTTTTTACTGTCAGTGAAGTTCCTCTTGGAGTCGGGACACCACTGGTTTTGAAAATCTGTTTTGTGACCAGTTTGTTCATGGATAATGTACATCCAAGAGAGTTCGGTCCGGTGTATTTGATTCCCAGGTTATCAAAAGTTGCCTGAAGTTTTCCGTTTTCACCGATGGAACCGTGAAGAGCCATGAATGTGATATCAGCCATCTGGCAGAGTTCAATAACATTTGGTCCGATTTCGGAAGGTGACTGGTCGGACGTGATTTGCGAAGTGCATCCAGATCCGGTACAGATGTTGAGATTCCCTTGGAAATCTCAAGCCCGCCGTCCGGACGGTCGAATACTTCTTCTAATTTATCGGAATCGCATGGAAGGCCGAAGAACACATCCAGAAGGAATGCCTGATGTCCCATCTCGTGGAGAGTTTTACAGATTCCGGCTCCTGAAAGTAAGGATACATCTCTTTCCGGACTGAGTCCGCCTGCTAATACTATAATTTTCATGATCAATAAGTCCTCCTTTAATCTGTCATATTCATCTGATCCAGCAGTGATTTTTTAACATCGTAGAGTTTTTTGGAAAGATCCACATAAACTCTGTGCGGATAGAAGAGACGCTTGGTCTCATCCCATAAAGTGTCTTTTTCCGCGCAGCAATATGAGGCAATCTCTTTTAATGTCGGAGATTTGTAAATGCATTCGCCGTTTTTGAAGACAGGTACAAGAATCTCGCGTACTGTATAGGTGCCACCGGAAAGTTTCGTCTTTTTCCATGTCTCTATCGGGTCGAAGAGAAGCAGATCCTGTTCGCTATCGATGACTTCATCGGCAAAACAGATAAGGTCTGCCTTGATCTTACCGCTCTCTTTTTCATAGATACGGTAGATCGTCTTATTACCAGGATTGGTGATCTTCTCGGTATTTTCAGATATTTTTATCTTCGGAACGAATTCTCCTTCTTCATTCTGGATGGCGGCCAGCTTGTACACACCTCCGAAGGAAGGGCAGTCCTTGGATGTGATCAGGTTGGTACCGACACCCCAGGAATCAATGGCTGCGCCCTGCATCTTCAGATCGTGAAGAAGGAATTCATCCAGATCATTGGAAGCACAGATGGTAGCTTCAGGGAAGCCTGCATCGTCCAGCATCTTCCGTGCTTCTTTTGAAAGGTATGCAAGATCACCGCTATCCAGGCGGATTCCGTATTTGTTCAGTGGTTTTCCGGAATCTTTGAATTCCCGGAATACACGGATGGCATTCGGGACACCGGATTTTAACGTATCGTATGTGTCAACTAAGAGTGTGCAGTTGTCCGGATACATCTCTGCGTAAGTCCTGAATGCAGTGTATTCATCCGGAAAACTCATGATCCAGCTGTGTGCGTGGGTTCCCATAACAGGGACATCAAACATCTGTCCGGCAAGCACATTGGAGGTTCCGACGCATCCACCGATCATAGCGGCTCTTGCACCATATAATCCGGCATCCGGTCCCTGGGCGCGGCGAAGACCGAATTCCATGATTCCATCTCCGTTTGCAGCAAATACAATACGGGAAGTCTTGGTTGCGATCAGTGACTGATGATTAATGATATTCAGGATCGCTGTCTCAACAAGCTGCGCTTCCATAATCGGAGCAATCACTTTCAGAAGAGGCTCCTTCGGAAATATGACGGTTCCCTCAGGGATGGCATAGATATCACCACTGAAGTGGAAACCGCTCAGATAATGAAGAAAATCTTCTTTAAAAATGCCGAGACCTCTTAAATAATCAATATCTTCATAAGAAAATGACAGGTTCTTTATATAATCAATTACCTGATCAAGTCCCGCACATACAGAATAACCATTGTTGCAGGGGTTCTGACGGAAAAATACATCAAAAATAATGCAGATGGAAATGCCATTTTTACATAATCAATTGCCTGAAGGATCGTCTTCAGACCTTCTCTCATATTGTCTCTGTCAAGGAAGAGACAGTACAGATTCTTCATCCATGTGGAAAGAAGCGGAATCTTTTCCATTTCTTTTTTGGCAACATAACCGGTCAGACGCCTGCACCGGCTGTAAGTAAGGAGAATATCAAAATAACTGCCAATGATTCTAATGCCGCGCTCATTGGCGTATGTCTTTAAGTTTTTCCATTCTGTAAAGAATAAAAACTGAAGAAATTGATAATACCCGATCTCTTTTGCATAAGTCTGCGTTAACTGGGTTTGAATTCTTCCGACGGAGAGCGGAACTGTTCCGGCCAGTCAAGCCAGATACGCCCGTCGTTTGCATCCTTTACTGACATATAAAGGGCATAATCATTAAGCCAGAAGGCTTCCTCTTCACAAAATTTCTGGAAATCCTGAAAGAGTGCGTCTGATGGCTGTGTCAGAAATTGTTCATAGGCGGACTTTAAAGGCTGTATTTCCATGGGATGACCGCGCTGTAGTCTACGTGTTCAAGATTGCCGGATGGTGCGCCGGCGAGAAGTTCGTCGGTAATAAGTCCAAGCTCTTTTAAATGGTCGGGGCTTATAAGAAGCGGCTGACCGGCAAAGGCGGAGAAACTTTGATAAGGAGAATCTCCAAAGCCTGTATGAGTTAAAGGCAGAAGCTGCCATAGATGTTGTCCGGAATCTACAAGAAAATCGATAAACCGGCGCCCTCCAGTCCGAGATCTCCGATTCCATAAGGGGATGGAAGAGAAGTCGGATGGAGGAGAATACCGGACATTCGCGATAATTGGTGCATAATTACTGTCTCCTTCATTGCTTTTGTGACCAGTATACAACATTTTTGTAATTTTTCCTAGCGCTGCTGTGTATGATGTTAAAGAGAATTACGTGTGGTGTATTGATGAAGAAACTATTTTTGTACATACTTCTGCCGGCAGTGGTCTGCACATTTAGCGCATGTTCTATAGAGAAAATGGAGGAAGAAAAAAGGAAAAGAGATCTTGCATACACAGTCATAGAACAGGATGAAATGCCGCAGGAATTGAAAGAACAGATTGAAAAAAGAAAAAAAATGTCTTTGGCATCACCTATGCAGATCAAGGCATCCTGTATGCGGCAAGGGGATTCGGCGAGAAGAAAACCAACGGCTATCATGTGGAGGTTACAGCATGCTATGAAACAGAAGATACGATTTATGTGACAACAGAACTAAGAGGACCGCAAAAAGGAGAAGACATAAAAAAGAAAAAAACTGTCCCTATGTAGTGATAAAAATGGATTACGAGGAAAAGCAAGTCATGTTTTTGTAGGAGTAGAAGTAAAAAAGGAGGCTGTATCATATGGAATATGAAAAAAGGAAATGCTTATTTATCAGCAGGGCAAGACGATCACAGATCAGTTTTATCTGGATGATGATTATAATGTGCCGGATGCCAGAAGTGATGTCGGGAAAGTCATATTAAGTGAAGGAAAGCTGAAGGTTGAAGAGCTAAAAGAAGTGGAGAATTATATCAGAGCCGCAGGAACGCTGGCTTTTCGTATTCTCTATGAGAGTGACGATATAGAGCGGAAATTGTGTGTTCTGGAAGGAAGGATTCCGTTTGAAGAGATGATCTATGTAGAGGAACCGCTGGCGGGAGCTCCTTTTTGAAATCGTCGAATGCAGAACTTACCGTGACGGTTATTAATTCCCGCAAGCTGAGTCTCAAAGTGTTGGCAGAGCTTCTTGTAAGTTCGGAAGGGAAAAAAGAGACAGAGCTTACCATGGATGTGGAAAACAGTGAGAAATTATATAAGAAAAAAGAAACCACACAGCTTCTTGGATTATTCTCCGGGGGGAGAGATATCTATCGCATCAAAGAAGAAGTGACGCTTGAGGGGACAAAGGAAAATATCGGTACACTGTTGTGGACAGAACTTTCCAGCCGGAAATTGGATACAAGAATCGGAACCGATGAGATTGAACTGAGAGGGAACTATTGCTTTTTTGTCTGTACGAGTCGGTGGATGGAAAAACAGAATGGATGGAACAGACCATTCCTTATGAAGGCCGGTTAGAGTGCAGTGGAGCGCAGGCGCAGATGTATCATCAGATCTATCCGGAATTGACGGATATCAATATCGAAGTGCGGATGGATGAAGACGGAGAAATGAGATGTTTCGGCGTAGAGGCGGCGTTGGAGGCAAGAATGGTTATTTATACGGAAGAGCAGGTGGAGCTTCTTCAGGATGTTTATGCGCTGACGCAGGTGTGCCGTCCGCAGTTTAAGGAGCAGGTCATGGAACAGCTTCTTATGCAGAATCATTCAAAATGTAAAGTGAGAGAGCAGTTATCACTTCCGGAGCTTCAGGACAATATCTGCAGATCTGCCACAGCAGCGGAAGAATCCAGGTGGAACATACGGAGACGGTGGAACAGGGCGTTCTGGTGGAAGGAGTTCTTCATGTCAGCTTCCTGTATGTGACATCGGATGATGAAATACCGTTTGATGTGTGGCAGGGAATGATACCGTTTTCCTATGTGATGGAGAGCAACGAGACCTGTGAGGATATGAAGTGTGATTTTACACATTTTATCGAACAGCTCTCGATCAGTCTTCTGGGCAACGGAGAGATCGAGGTAAAGGCGGTTCTTGCATTTCACAGCTTCTTCAAAAAGCCGGTACACCTGTTTAATATTGAAGAAATTACCTATGAGCCAATCGATATAAAGAAGTGGAGAAACGTCCGGGAATTATCGGTTACATTGTGCAGGACAGGGATGATCTGTGGGAGCTTGCCAAGCGGTACAGCACTACGATGGAAGGAATCATGGAAGTCAATCAAATGGAAAAGAAGGATTTAAAATAAAGGAGATAAAATATTGATTTTTAAGGAAAATATGAGTATACTATAGGCATATTGTATACAAGATACAGAGTACAAAGTACAGGAGAACAAAAGATGGATAAAATAAAATTAAAAGCACTGGGCAAGATCAATCTTGGTCTGGATGTTCTTGGAAGACGTCCGAACGGTTATCATGATGTCCGCATGGTTATGCAGACGGTGTATCTCTATGATCAGATTCTGTTGGAAAAGACAGATAAGGAAGGAATTTTCTTGAGACCAATCTTTTTATCTTCCGGTCAATGAGAATAATCTGGCCGCCGATCAGTGTATCGACAAAAATGGTTTATGAAAAGCTGGATTCCTGTGAAATCAAGGAGCATCCGGATATAGATGGTATCCTGGACGGATTGAAGAACCAGGATCTTGAGCAAGTGGCAGCATCCATGGGTAATGTGCTGGAAAAGGTTACGGTTGAAGCATATCCGGTCATTGCACAGATCAAAGAATGTATGATGGAAGCAGGTGCTCTTGGGGCGATGATGAGTGGAAGCGGTCCGACTGTATTTGGGATTTTCAGGGATCGCAGGACAGCGAAGGAAGCATTTACAAAAGTAAAAGCACAGAATCTGGCAAAACAGATTTATCTTGCAAATGTGCATAACGTCAGGAGGAGATAAGAATGGAGATGGATTTTGAAGTAAATATGAATGAATACCTGCCTCTGAGAGATGTGGTATTTAATACGCTGCGGCAGGCAATCTTAAGAGGCGAACTGAAGCCGGGTGAGAGCCTGATGGAGATCCAGCTTGCGAATAAACTCGGAGTCAGCCGGACACCGATCCGTGAAGCAATCCGTAAACTGGAGCTGGAAGGTCTGGTTCTGATGATTCCGCGAAAAGGGGCAGAAGTGGCACAGATCACAGAGAAGAATATGCAGGATGTGCTGGAAGTCAGAAAGGCACTGGAAGAGCTTTCCGTACAGCTTGCGTGTGAACGGATCACGCCGGAGCAGGTTGAAGAAATGAAGATGGCAGCTGAAGATTTCCGTAAAGTCTTAAAGAGTGGTGATGTGACGAAGATCGCTGAAGCAGATGTAAAATTCCATGATATTATCTTTGCCGCAACCAATAACCAGAGACTGATCACGCTGCTGAATAACCT
>VOFE01002448.1_pt1 | contig 24001 bp, 23 predicted proteins | sample 5384071 | NCBI WGS metagenome assembly VOFE01 (sample SAMN12384724, study PRJNA508395) | human gut metagenome | isolation source: healthy gut D | host: Homo sapiens
TGGCCGGTCATGCACGCAGAGCTTGGTGTGCCGGTGTCGTATATGGGGATCATTTCAATGATCATTTCCGGTGGGACGGTTGTATCGAGCCTGTTTTCGGACAAAATGACCCGAAAATTTGGAACCAGAATCGTAACGGTTGCCAGCGTATTTCTGACCGTTATTGCACTGTTTGGATTTTCCTTTTCTTCGCAGTTTTGGATGCTGGCCGTTTTTGCAGTGCCCTATGGATTGGGAGCAGGTGCGATCGACTCGGCGTTGAACAACTATGTGGCGCTTCATTATAAAGCGAAGCATATGAGCTGGCTGCACTGCTTCTGGGGTGTGGGCACAATTGTCAGTCCGTTTATCATGGGCTATGCGCTGACGAACCGGACGTGGAACAGCGGCTATCGCATTATTGGATTTTTGCAGCTGGCCATTGCCATTCTTTTACTTTTGACGCTGCCGGTCTGGAATATCAACAAATCTGCAACGGAAACCGCTGGAAAGAGTGTCGGACTGGTAGGTGCACTGAAAATCAAGGGCGTTTCCTTTCTCCTGCTTGGCTTTTTTGCGTATTGTGCACTGGAGGCAACAGCAATGCAGTGGGCGAGCACCTACTTTGTAGAGGTAAAAGGAATTTCTACAGAGCGTGCGGCAACCTTTGCAGCTCTGTTTTACATCGGTATTACTTCCGGAAGATTTGCAAGCGGTTTTATTACGGATAAGCTTGGTGACCAGAAAATGATCCGACTGGGAACCGGAATTTTAATTTGCGGTATCCTGGTGCTGTTTCTTCCGATTGCGTCCTATCAGGCGGCGTTTGCGGCATTCCTTGTGATCGGGTTTGGCTGCGCACCGATTTATCCCTGCATCATTCATTCTACCCCGTCCAATTTTGGAGCAGAGAACTCCGGTGCGATCATCGGCATTCAGATGGCGAGCGCATACATTGGAACGACGTTTATCCCGCCGATTTTCGGTATCCTTGGAAATTCCATCGGATTTTTCATCCTGCCGCTATATCTGCTGGTGTTCGTGGCGCTGATGATTACGATGGTTGAGGTGACCTTCCGGATCACAAAAAACAGAAATTCTCTGTAAAATCGTGGTTTTTCGCCAATTTTTGTAAAAAAAGGAGTCAGAAATTCTCGGAAAGAGGAATTTCTGGCTCTTTTTTTGCGATGACAGTTTCTTGCAGGATCCAGCAGAATCAGCCTATAATGATGCCTGTAAAGAGGAACCAAACCGGTATTGCGAAAGGAAAAAAGATTGAAAAATAAATTTTTTCAATCGCGAGATTTGTGTCTGTGCGCACTTGATACAAACCCGACCTACGCAAAAAACGTGCGCAGAAATGAGGAAAACTATGGAACAGCTCAGCCTTACAGCAGGAAAAGAAAAAGAAAACGTGGTTCAGATTCTGACCGATTTGATGGAACATAATAGAGAATTTCAGATTATGATTACCGTTCCCGCCAGAGCGGCAGGCGAAGAAAACTCCCTGGAATATGTACAGGCAAAAGAAGTGCCCAAACGGGACCTGGAACGGGATGTCACGAACATGATCCATGACATCGGCGTACCGGCGCATATCCGTGGATATCAGTATCTGCGCGAAGCAATTCAGATGTCAGTCAAGGACATGGATATGCTCGGCTCGATCACAAAGACGTTGTATCCGGAAATTGCGAAAAAGTATGAAACGACACCGAGCAGAGTCGAGCGCGCCATTCGCCATGCGATCGAGGTTGCGTGGAACCGCGGCAGGATGGAGACGTTGGACGCGCTGTTTGGATATACGATTAATACGGGAAAGGGAAAACCGACCAACTCGGAGTTCATCGCGCTGATCGCGGATAAAATCCGGTTGGCGTACCGGGAGTAGATGTCCTCCAGTGTTGGCTGCGTCCCGCGCTGTGTACCGCACTGACGGAGTGCGCTGTCTACATGCAACCTGTACGTGTTACTCCTGCTTATCTGTCCAGCGGTCAAATCGGGAAAGACTCTCCTTGCTGCCGGACAGGATCAAAATGTCGCCGGGGCAGAAGCGGTAGTTTGGATCGACGTGCTCGATCACCTGACCGTTATGCTCGATGGCGATGATGTTTAGACCAAACCGGGCTCGCAGATTCAATTCAACGACAGATTTCTGAACGAGGGCATCCGGGACGGACAGCTTGGTGATATTCAATTTTTCACTCAGCTGGATAAAATCCAGGACCCGGGAGTTGGAAAGCCTGGTTGCCAGGCGAATTGCCATATCACGTTCGGGATAAACGACCTGTGCGCCGAGGCGTTTTAAAATCTCGCCATGCTCCGGGCTGGTGGCTTTGGCAATGACAGTCGGAATACCGAGGCTGACGAGATTTAATGTCGTCAGGATAGAGGATTCCATATGCTCGCCGATGCAGACGACCGCGATATCGCAGTTCTGGATACCGGTTTCTGCCAGGGTTTTTTTGTCCAGGGTATTGACAACGAGTGCATTTTCGGTCAGATCCCCGCATCTCACGGACCCGCTCTTCTTCGCGATCCATGACAAGCAGCTCTGCGCCGGAGCGTGCAAGCTCTGTCGCCAGCGCTTCCCCGAAGCGCCCAAGTCCGATAATACCGTATGCAATGGCATTTTTTTTCTTTTTTCCAAACATAATATCCTCATTTCTGAGCGGTTCGCTCGCATATTTTTCCAATAAGTTATGCAAAGATCTGCGCGGTATTCCTGAATTGTGATCTTGCGCAGTGCTGGCAGAGTCTCTGCGTGCCGTGGACGGTCACTCACCCGATGGCAATTGTCCCTTCCGGGTAGCGGACGCGTTCCCCGATCGTAAAGTACCACAGGGATGCAACAGTCAGGGATCCGAGTCTGCCGATGTACATCATAATAATAGAAAGAATCCGGCTCTGAGCGCTCAACTGTGGTGTGATGCCGGTGGAAAGACCGGAGGTGCTGAAAGCACTGATCATTTCAAACAGTACATCCCGCAGGGAAAGCTGCGGATCAAAGATCAGCATCAGATAGGAGGCTGTCATAACCAAAAAGACAGCGAGCATACTGATGACGGAGGCCTTGCGGAACGCGTCCTTTGGGATCGCGTTGTGGAAGGCTCTTTCGGAATGGTTTGTTGCTGCGGAATAGATGCCGGAGAGCAGGACAAAAAAGGTGGTGGTCTTGATGCCGCCGCCGGTGGACGCGGGAGAGGCCCCGATAAACATCAGTCCGGAAACGACCAGCAGACCTGCAGTAGAGAAATCGCTGAGGTTATAAGTGGAAAAACCGGCTGTCCGGGCGGAGACGCTGTAGAAAAAAGCGCCGAGCCAACTGATATTCTCTGTGAGTTTTAATAAAAGTGTTCCGAAAAGCAGCAGGGCAAATGTCGTGCTCAGCACAACCCGTGTGTGCATTGACTGGCGTTTCCAGGAAAAGTGTTTCAGGGGCAGCTCAAAAATGACCGGAAAGCCAATGCCGCCGGCGATTACCAGAGCACAGGTCACGAGATTTAGAAGCACATCCTTCTGATACGGAATCAGGCTTGTCCCGTTTCCGAGCACGTCGAAGCCGGAATTGTTAAAGGAAGCAACCGAATGAAACAGGCTTAAGCCTATGGCGCGAGGTAGCGGATAATCCCGGAAAAAGACAGGAAACGAAAGAAACGCGCCCAAAAGCTCAATGAGAAGTGTCGTACAAAAGATTGCTTTGACAAATCGGATCAGGCCTTTGCCGGAATCCAGGTTCATTGCATCACGGATAACACGGCGTTCTTTCAGATTGATCTTTTTGCCCATTGCGAGCATGATCCCGACACCGATGGAAGCGACACCCAGTCCTCCGATCTGGATCAGGCAGCCGAGGACAAACTGACCAAAGGGTGAAAAGGTACTGCCGGGGTCGATGACGTTTAAGCCGGTTACACAGACTGCGCTGGTGGCAGTGTAAAGGGCGTCAAGATAGGGCAGTGCGATACCGGGCTGCAGGCTGCAGGGCAGCATCAGTAAAAGGGAGCCAAGCAGGATGTAGAAAAGAAAACCGAGGGCAATGATACGCCCGGGGGAAAGCTTTTTCAAAAAGGTTGTCAAAGACATAGGTTAAAAATCTCCGTTAAAATATAAAAATCAAAAAAGACACAGTGAAGTCATGCATATCATTATAATCTATTTCGAAAAAAAGTTACAGTAAGGAAATCAGTTTTTTATAATTCTCTTGACAACAGAGTTAGTCATACATATACTTAACAAGTAAACAATTAACTAGTTAACAAGAAGGGAATGCGATGGAACAAGATCAAAATGCGAAGCACTGCGGGAATCCAACACCGGAAGCCAGGCTGTCATTTCTGTTTCGACGCACGGATCGGCAGCTGCGCCGTTGTATTGAAAAAAAGGTGAATCATACGGGAGTCTATCAGAGTCAGCACCGGCTTTTGATGCACTTAAATCATCATCCGAACTGTTCCCAGATTGAAATTGCGCGTGAGCTGGAGATTTCTCCGGCGGCGGTTGCAGTTTCCTTAAAAAAGCTGGAAAGCGGCGGATACATTACACGGGAAACCACAGAGTCTGACAACAGGACGCACCGGGTGACGATCACGCCAAAAGGACGCAGTGTCATTGAGTGGAGTGAGCAGATGTTCCTGGAAACGGAAAAAGCGATGTTTGAAGGATTTTCAGAAGAGGAAATGCAGAGTCTGCAGCAGTTTTTCGAACGAATTTATGAAAATCTTCTGAGGGATCAGCAAAAGGAGGAATAAGGATCAAATGAAACGTTACGGAAAATATATCAGGCCCTGCTGGTATGCGTTTATACTGGGACCGCTTCTGATGCTGACGGAGGTAGCAGGAGAAGTACTGCTTCCGTCTTTTATGGCGGACATCATTAATGTCGGGGCAGCCAATCATGATGTAGGCTACATCCTTCAGAAGGGAATGATCATGATCCTGACGGCGTTCATCATGATGGCCGGCGGCGTTGGAGGAGCATGGTTTGCATCGGTTGCGGCGATCAACTTCGGAACAGGGCTTCGAAAAGATGCGTTCAAAAAAATCCAGACCTTTTCGTTTTCGGAGATCGACCGGTTCTCCACGGGCTCTCTGGTTACGCGTCTGACCAACGATATCACACAGGTGCAGAACCTGATCATGATGGCGCTTCGAATGATGCTTCGCGCCCCCGGCATGCTGATCGGCGCGATTATTATGGCGTTTTTGATGGATCGGGAGCTGGCGGCGGTATTTCTGATCGTTCTGCCGGTTATGACAGTAGTGATCCTTTTGCTTTTACGCATTGCATATCCGAGATTTGAGTTTATGCAGAAAAAGCTGGATGCTCTAAACTCCAATATTCAGGAGGTACTGACGAATGTGCGGGTCATCAAGTCCTTCGTCCGTGAGGATTATGAAAGTGCCCGTTTTGAAAAGTCGAACGCAGAGCTAAAGGAATCCAGCTTAAATGCATTTAAGATCGCAGTTGCACAGATGCCGCTGATGATGCTGTTTATGAACCTGACAACGCTGGTTGTGGTATGGCTTGGAGGCAATCAGATCCTGGGCGGAAAGATGCAGGTCGGTGATCTGACGGCGTTTACAACCTATATTGTGCAGGTGCTGATGTCCCTGATGATGCTGGCTATGGTATTTTTTGCAGAGCTCCCGGGCATTTGCGAGCGGACGCAGGATTAACGAAGTGATGGATACAAAAGTGAGTCTGACAGACGATCATGCAGCATATCCGGAAGCAGTTGTAAAAAACGGAAAGATCGAATTCCAGAATGTTTCCTTCCGATATTACAAAGACAGTGCAGAAAAAGTGCTGGATCAGATCAATCTGACGATCGAGCCGGGACAGATGATCGGTATCATCGGATCGACGGGCTGCGGCAAGACAACGCTGGTGTCCATGATTCCGCGTCTGTACGATGTGGATGAGGGAAAGGTTTTGGTGGATGGCATCGACGTTCGGGATTATTCCCTGAATCATCTGCGGGAGGGCGTTGGTATGGTGCTGCAGAAAAATGTACTCTTTTCCGGTACGATCGAAGAAAATCTGCAGTGGGGCGATGAAAATGCTGACAAAGACCAGATTCGGGAAGCTGCAGAAAGTGCACAGGCGGAAGGCTTTATTCAAAAACTGGCAGATGGATATGATACGGAGCTTGGTCAGGGCGGCGTAAACGTTTCCGGCGGTCAGAAGCAGAGACTGTGTATCGCGCGGGCACTTTTAAAACGTCCGAAAATATTGATTCTGGACGACTCCACGAGTGCGGTGGATACAGCGACAGAAGCAAGGATTCGGGAAGCTTTTTCCACGACGCTGAAGGAGACAACAAAGCTGATCATCGCACAGCGGATCGGCTCCGTGATGGAAGCGGATCAGATCATCGTGATGGACGGGGGAAAAATCGTCGGGCTTGGCAAACATGAAGCCCTTCTGGAAACCTGTAAAGCCTATCAGGAAATTTACGACTCCCAGATGAAAAAGGAGGTGATCGCATAATGGACGAGCAGAGAAAGAAAAGACTGATTGCCAAATACAGCAAGAGCAGCGCAAAGATGCCTGGAGGATCCGGCGGTCCCGGAGGCCCGGGGGGTCCAAGACCTGGTCCTGGCGGCGGAAAAATGAAAGTCAAAAAGCCGCAGAATACCAAAAAAGCGATTGTGCGTCTGATGGGATATCTTTCTGAAGATAAGGGACGGCTGATTTTCGTCTTTTTCTGTGTCATTGCCGGGACGATTGCGAACCTTGCAGGCTCCTATATGCTGCGTCCGATCATCAACGGATTGACCGGGGAGGGCAGCAGTGCGCAGAAGCTTCTGCATTCGCTTCTGACCATGGCAGGAATTTATATCATCGGTGTCACAGCACAGTATCTGCAGCAGCGGATTATGATCGGCGTTTCCCAGGGTGCATTGGAAAAAATCCGAAACGATTTATTTGTGAAAATGCAGCATTTGCCGGTTCGGTTTTATGATACGAACAACCACGGCGACCTGATGAGCCGTTATACGAACGACCTGGATGCGGTCGGAGATATGTTGAACAACACCGTGCTGCAGATCATTTCCAGCGTGATCACTGTAGTCGGAACCCTCGGACTGATGCTCTACACGAACGTGTGGCTGACAATTGTGACGGTTGTGATGGTTCCGCTCATGATGAAAGTAGGCGGAGCAGTGGCAGGAAAGAGCCGGAAATTTTATCAGGCGCAGCAGGCAGCGATCGGTACTTTAAACGGTTATATCGAAGAAACGATGACGGGACAGAAGGTTGTAAAGGTGTTCTGCCATGAAAACGTTGCGGAGGAAGAGTTTGAATACTTAAACGACGATCTTCGCGGAAAACAGATTTTCGCTCAGTTTTTTGGAGGAATCATGGGACCGGTCATGGGCAACTTAAGCCAGGTCAGCTATTCCCTGACTGCGATGATCGGTGGTATATTATGCGTGCTGCAGGGCTTTGATATTGGCGGTCTGACTGTATTTGTCAACTATTCCAGACAGTTCTCCAGACCGATCAATGAGCTGTCCATGCAGATGAATACAATCTTTTCCGCTCTTGCGGGTGCAGAGCGTGTGTTCCAGGTGATGGATGAAGCGCCGGAAACTGCAGACGCAGCGGATGCGGTTATTTTAAATCCCTGCAAAGGACATGTGGAGTTAAAGGATGTGACGTTTGGCTATGTGCCTGGTCATACGATTTTGAAGCATATTTCCCTGTATGCGAAACCGGGACAGAAGATCGCGTTTGTCGGCAGTACCGGCGCGGGCAAGACGACGATCACGAACCTGATCAACCGGTTTTATGAGATCGACAGCGGAGAAATCCTGATGGATGGCGTGGATATCCGCAAGGTTGGACGGGAAAACCTGCGCAGCAATATCGCAATGGTGCTGCAGGATACGCACCTGTTTACCGGAACGATCCGGGAAAATATCCGCTATGGCAGGCTGGATGCGACCGATGCAGAGGTCGAGCAGGCGGCAAAAATGGCCAGCGCACATTCCTTTATCATGCGTCTGGAAAACGGATATGATACGATGATCGAGGGAGATGGCGCAAACTTAAGCCAGGGACAGAGACAGCTGTTAAACATTGCCCGTGCGGCAATTTCCAAGGCGCCTGTCCTGATCCTGGATGAGGCAACGTCCTCTGTCGATACGAGAACCGAGCGACATATTGAGCATGGTATGGATCGCCTGATGGCAGACCGGACAACCCTTGTCATCGCCCACAGGCTTTCCACCGTTCGAAACGCGAATGCGATCATGGTATTGGAAAACGGTGAAATCATCGAGCGCGGCGATCACGATCAGCTGCTGGAACAAAAGGGAAGATATTACGAGCTTTATACCGGCAAGAAACAGCTGGCGTAAAAGATTTTAAAACAATAGAACGCACGCTTTGCGTGCATTCTATTGTCATGAACAAAAAGAACCAGGCTGCAGCCTGGTTCTTTTTTGTCTGCGTTGCGGCAATGCAAATTCGCTGCGGGTGTGCAGAATAATCTGATTTTATTTCGCCTGGAAGCGGTTTAAAATCGTTTCCAGGTATTCGGTACGAATAACAGCAGCAGCGGGAACAGCTCCTGGTTGATGGCCACCACCATGGTGGACAGCACAAAAATGATCAGGTAGAGGTTCATGTAGGTGCGCACGCCAAACACCGTTTTATCGTCCAGGGGCTTGCCCTCAAACCGGACGGTAGTGACAGCATGGGGGTGCAGCACCCGCATTAAATCCTGCTTGGCAGTTTTGCACATAATAATGATACGGCTGATTTTGATGCCGCCGCCGGTGGAACCCGCACAGGCACCAAAGAACATGAGCAGCACCAGCACCGCCTTGGAGAAGGTGGGCCACATGTTAAAATCTGTTGTGGCATAACCCGTGGTGGTAATGATGGAAGCCACCTGGAAGAAAGAATAGCGCAGGGACTGCCACACATTGCCATACAAGTGGAAGATATTGCCCGCAACGGCCAGGGTGGAAGCTGCAATCACGCCAAGGTAGACCCGCATTTCCTCGCAGGCAAACGCTTCCTTAAAATGGCGGATGAGCAGGAAGAAATACACATTAAAGTTGATGCCGAACAGCACCATAAAGACCGCGGTGATCATTTCCACCGCCGGGCTGCCGTAAGCACCAATGCTGGCCGCACGGTTGCTGAAACCGCCGGTGCCCGCCGCGCCAAAGGCGGTGATCAGGGCATCGTACCAGGGCAGACCGACCAGGCGCAGCAAAATTGTCTGCACCACGGTAAGCACCAGGTACATGGCATACAGGATCTTGGCAGTATCGCGGATCTTGCTGGAGATTTTGCCCACCGAAGGCCCCGGCGATTCGGCGCGCATCAGGTGCATGGCGCGGCCATCGCTGACCGGCAGAACCGCCATGGTAAACACCAGTACGCCCATGCCGCCCACCCAGTGGGTAAAGCTGCGCCAGAACAGCTATCCCTGACCACGGGGAATCCAGGTTTTACCCTTTCGGTTGATGCTGCCGATCAGCAGGTTGGATTTTAATTTCAGCTCTGCCAGCGGATATCCGTGACGGCAGAGGTATCATGGATGGCAAATTCCAGCGCCTCTGCGCGTCCGTCCAGAATTTGATACAGCGTCTCGACGTTACTGCCGATGGAATTGGACATCGCGCGGACATACTGTAAAATATAGTCTGCCGTCAGATGCTTAGGATAAATGACGCTGCCGATATCGAGGTTGTTGATAATCTCGGTAAAGGCGATTTTTGTCACCTTTGTGATGAGTTTTGCGTTGGAGTTTGCCTTGGCGAACAGAGAGAGCAGGATATTCTCCTCATCCAGACCGGTTAAGGTCAAAAAGGATTCTGCTTCGGAAAGACCTTCTTCCAACAGCAGCTGCTTGTCCGTTCCGTCTCCATAGATGATGGTGGAATCAGGTAAAAGCACGCTCAGCTGTTCGCAGCGGTCGCGGTTATTTTCTACGATGCGGACGTTGATATTCATCGCCTGCAGGAGGTTTGCTGTGTAATAGCCGAGCTTTCCGCCGCCGACGATCATCGCGTTTTTGACCTGACCGGTTTTAAAGCCGATGTGCTTGAAAAAGGTGGAGGCATTCTGCGGGGAAGCGATGATGGACAAGAGATCGTTGTCCCGCAGGATAAAATTACCATCCGGGATCGCGATCAAGTCGCCGCGCTCTACAGCGCAGATTAAAATATCGCTGTTTGTATGGGAGCCGATCTGGCTGACCGGCATGTTATTTAAGTGAAACTCCGGTTTGATGCGGAATTTTAACAGCTCCACGCGTCCTTTTGCAAAGGTGTCGATCTTGATTGCGGAGGGAAAACGCAGCAGACGGGAAATTTCCGTTGCGGCGGTCAGCTCCGGATTAATGATCATGGAGATGCCGAGCTTTTCCTTGATGAATCCGATTTCCTTATTATAAATCGGATTGCGGACGCGGGCGATGGTATGGCAGTTGCCCGCCTTTTTGGCAATCAGGCAGCAGAGCAGGTTTAATTCGTCGGAACCGGTCACTGCAATTAACAGATCGGCTTCTTCAACGCCTGCCTCCTGCTGGATATTGACGCTGGCACCGTTTCCCAGAATGCGCAAGGCATCCAGCTCTTCCGGGATGGAGGAGAGCTTCTGGGAGGATTCATCTATCAGTACGACATCGTGTTTTTCAGCGGAAAGCAGTTCCGCCAGTGTCAGGCCGACCTTGCCGCAGCCAATAATAATAATTTTCATGTTAGCCTCATCTTTTGAACTTATTATTCGTCGTGTGTAAGGAGCAGATAGGGACTACTCCCACTCACTAGCACTCATTATAGCACGACGCAAATTTATTGCAATTGCAAAAAATATTCTTGACAAAAATTTAATTCTTCCCTATAGTGTACATAGTACACGGACAAAGATGAGGAAGAAGAAGAGTACGTTTACCCGGCTGACAGAGAGGGTCCCGGATCGCTGAAAGGAGACCTGAGCAAAGGAGAACGGAATGTGGCTTTGGAATCGGAGAGCTGAATGCGCAGCTGCGTGGTAAGCTTTCACGGTAGTCCCCGTTATCGGACAGCGGTTCTAGAGGAATGACCGCGACAAGATTCCGAAACAGCTGGCGGCGCAGTCTCTGTAGCAGATCAGTTTTTCCGGAAAACAAAGGTGGTACCGCGTTTGGATTCAGACGCCCTTTGACAGAGTTTTCTGTCGAAGGGCGTTTTTTTATCGTATAGGAAACTTCGTTTCCATAAGATAAAAAAAGCTCCGCGAGGATGCGCACTCGGCGCAAGGGTAGATGGTTGCCGAAGCAACCGCGCCTCGGCGCGAGAATGTGCCAAGGCACATTCTTTTTCATTCGCAGGATTTCTGATTTTTTCTCTCGGCGTCCCAAAGCCCTATAGCGGCAAAAATGAAAATGGAGGAAACAATGAGCAAGGAACTGGCAAAAACCTATGATCCCCATGGCATTGAGGATCGTCTGTACCAGAAATGGCTGGATAAGAAATATTTTCATGCGGAAGTAGACGAGAGCAAGAAACCGTTTACCATCGTCATTCCGCCCCCGAATATCACAGGACAGCTGCATATGGGGCACGCGCTGGATAATACAATGCAGGATATTCTGATCCGTTTTAAGAGAATGCAGGGTTATAATGCACTGTGGCAGCCCGGAACAGACCATGCGAGCATCGCGACAGAGGTTAAAATTATAGAGACCCTCAAAAAAGAAGGCATCGATAAGCGTGACCTCGGCAGAGAAGGATTTTTAAAGCGCGCCTGGGAATGGAAAGAGGAATACGGTGGGAGAATCATCAATCAGTTAAAGAAGCTGGGCTCCTCCTGTGACTGGGACAGACTCCGTTTCACGATGGACGAAGGCAGCAATCAGGCTGTTACAGAAGTATTCTGCCGCATGCACGAAAAAGGCTGGATTTATAAAGGAAACAGAATCGGCAACTGGTGTCCTGTCACTTTGCAAATAAGATCTGGAACGCATCCAGATTTATCATGATGAATATTGAGAAGGCAGATATCACAGGTATTGATGCTGCCATGACCGCTGATGTCGATGCAGCGATGAAGCAGTACGGCTTCACACTTGGTCACAGACAATATGGAAAAATTTGAGCTTGGTATCGCAGTATCAAAGCTGTACGATTTCCTGTGGGAGGAGTTCTGTGACTGGTATATCGAGATGGTAAAACCAAGACTCTGGGACGACGCAGACGAGACAAAGGCAGCTGCACTCTGGACATTGAAGACGGTTCTTACAACCGGTCTGAAGCTGTTGCATCCATATATGCCATTTGTAACAGAGGAGATCTTCTGTACACTGACCGACGAGGAATCTATCATGATCTCCAAGTGGCCGGAATATGACGAGGCATTTGATTTCAAGGCAGATGAGGCTGCTGTGGATAAGATCAAGGAAGCTGTACGCGGTATCCGTAACGTGCGTACAGAGATGAACGTTGCACCGAGCAGAAAGGCAAGTGTCTATGTTGTATCGCCGAAGGAAGACATTCGTGCAATCTTTACGGCAAGTAAGAATTTCTTCGCTATGCTTGGCTATGCAAACGAGGTACATGTACAGGCAGATAAGAGTGGAATCGCAGATGATGCGGTATCGGTTGTGATCCATGATGCAGCGATCTACATTCCATTTGCAGAGCTTGTGGATATCGAGAAGGAGATCGAGCGTCTGAAAAACCGATGACGACGGGAAATTTGTCCGCAAACAGGGAAAGGGCGAGGAAGTCGTCAAATACCAGAGCGGCAATGAGACGATTATTCAGCCGATCAGCCAGATAGAACCGAAAAAGAACTTCGGGTGGCTGTGGGGAACGCTCGCAGGTCTTGCGGTCGGTGTAGCGGTATCCTGGTTTTTGATTCTGCCTGCGCGAGTACAGATTGCACAGACGGAGTTAAACAATAAGCTGACAGCAGTCGGGGAAGAAGCCGACCGCAAAAATGCAGAGATTTCCAGCTTAAATCAGCAGATAGAGACGCTGACTAAGGAAAATGACGAGCTGACGGCGCAGAACGGCAAGCTGTCCGGCGCGGACGGCAGCATGAGCGCGGTAGAAGCGCTGTTGAATGCGGCAAGTGTCTATATGGAGACGCCGGACGATATCGAAGCGCTTTCTGAAGCGGTGGACAAGATCAGCCGCGATGCGATGGAGAGCAGCGACACCTCCGAGGCGGCGCGTAAGCTCTATCAGCAGCTTTTGCAGGACACTGGCACAGACCTTGCAGCGAACTATTATGACACCGGCTACAAGGCATATCGTTCCGGGGATTATGAGACGGCGATTGAAAACCTGACGAAAGCGGTTTCCTATGATGAGGCGAACAGTGAAGCGCTTTATGCGCTGGCAAATTCCTATCGCGACAACGGCAACAAGCGCCAGGCGAAGGAAACCTACCAGAAGGTAATTGAACTGTTCCCGAACACGGAAAAAGCAACCCAGTCCCAGCGCGCACTGGATCAGCTGGACAATTAAAAGGCGACAATTTAAAAAGGATTTTACGAAAGAGGATGAAAAGCACATTAGCTTTTTGTCCTCTTTTTGCTATCTACAGATTCCGAATGTTTGCAGATTGCCGTGCGGCAATTCGGGGATAGCTATTTCAAGGTTAAGGTTCCCAAGCCGTTTGTGACTGCACGAAATTTATATAGAAAAAGGAGAGTAGCATGGAAGAGGATTATAAAATTATCGATCACTATCTGATGATTCGCCTGCCGGAAGAAATCGACCACCACAGCTGCAGCGTGATCTGCAGGAGGGCGGATCACATGATGTTGGACAACAGCGTCAGCCACATCGTGTTTGATTTTTCCGACACAAAATTTATGGACAGCTCCGGCATCGGCGTACTGGCGGGGCGTTACCGCAAGATTTCCTGTTTTGGAGGCAAGGTGTATGTGATTCACGCCAACCGGCGCATCCGGAAAATTTTGGAAATGTCGGGCATCGGCGATATCGTGGAGATGATAGATCAGGAGGAAAAGATTGAAAAACAATAGAATGTACGCTCTGCGAGCATTCTATTGTCATGAATAAAATTTTTCAATCGCGAGATTTGTGTCTGCGCGCACTTGACACAAACTCGGCATGCGCAAAAAGCGTGCGCAGAAATGAGAGGAAAGCATGAATAACATGAAAGTGGAATTTGAAGCCCTGCCGGAAAACGAAGGCTTTGCGAGGGTTGCTGTGGCGGCGTTTTTAACGCCCCTAAATCCGACACTGGAAGAGATCGAGGACGTCAAAACTGCCGTTTCGGAGGCAGTTACAAACGCAGTCATCCACGGATATAAGGAGCAGGGAGGAACGATTGAAATTTCCTGTGTGCTGGAAAAGGATCTTTTAAAAATGGAAATCACCGATCAGGGCTGCGGGATCGAAAATGTGGAACAGGCGATGGAGCCGATGTTCACGACGCGCCCGGATCTGGAACGTTCCGGTATGGGATTTTCTTTTATGGAAGCGTTTATGGACTGCCTGGAGGTGGAATCGACCGTGGGGAAGGGGACGCGTGTGATTATGGAAAAGAAACTGGGAAATGCGCCGTGGGTCAGTGATTCGGATCAAGAAGAGGAGTAGCACATGGAAATATCAGTATTGATCGAAAAGGCGCAGGCAGGAGATGCGTCTGCCAGAAAAATACTGATAGAAGAAAATCTGGGACTGGTTCACCATATTGTGAAACGGTTTGCAGGGCGGGGATACGAGGCGGAGGATCTGTTCCAGACCGGAACGATCGGACTGATGAAAGCGATTGATCATTTTGATTTAAGCTACGATGTCAAATTTTCTACATATGCGGTTCCTCTGATTGCAGGAGAGATCCGGCGTTTTCTGCGCGATGATGGACCGGTCAAGGTCAGCCGGTCATTAAAGGATGCGAATTATAAGCTGCGGCAGGAGGCTGCGCGCATTCAGACGCAGGAGGGACGCGACCCGACGCTGCGCGAGCTGTGTGAAAAAACAGGAATCGCCTATGAAGACGCGGTCATGGCGGTCGCTGCAGCCGGGGAGGTTGAATCGCTGTCAAAGCCGGTCTATGAGGGGGATGGGAAAAGAGATCGCGCTGATGGATCAGCTTGCGGCACGGTCTGCAGACAACACCTGGGAGGACGCAGAAAAGAACCGGCTGGTAGACCGGATGCTGTTAAAACAGCTTATAGACGAGCTTCCCGAACAGGAAAAAATCCTGATCCGGCTGCGCTACTACGAGGATCAGACGCAGGCCCAGATCGCCAAAAAACTCGGTATCAGCCAGGTGCAGGTTAGCCGGATGGAAAAGAAAATCCTGATCCGCATGCGAGAGCGGTCGGGGGTGTAGGACAGCGATGAGGACTGCATAGCTGTAGAAAGCGCTCGGCGGCAGCGATGGCAGCAGGGCAGTGCGTAGAACCAGCTGGCGGCAGATGGTACGATTTTTGCAGACAGCCCGAAAAAGAAAAAACGTCTGATCTGCATAACTTTTTTTGCCCGGGTGCATACTGTGTGAAACAGGAGGAACATACAGATGCCGAAAGAAGTGCTGTATTTAAAGCTTGAGCAAAACGCAGAGCTGTCCGGCGAAAGCGTGCATATCAGCGATCTTGGAAAATTATATTGTAAAACGCAAAGCGTGCAGAATCGATGCAGAATGCTTCCTGTTTTCCGATTTGAGGAAAAAGATAAGGGGCGCCGGGTGGTTAGCGCGCTTTTTGTGATTTCGCTTTTGCAGCAGGACAATCCGAATCTGGAGGTGGAAAGCATCGGCGCGCCGGAAACGGTGGTGGAGCAGGTAAAAGTCAGTCGTTATCCGGGCTTCTGGCAGGTGTGTAAAATCGTCTTTGTCTGCTGCATCTGCTTTTTTGGCGCAGCGTTTACGATCATGGCGTTTCATAACGACATTGGGATTCGCGAGGTGTTCGGGCAAATTTACGAGCTTTTGACCGGACAGGAGCCGCAGTCGGTTACAGCGCTGGAAATCGCGTATTCGATCGGGCTGGCACTTGGCATTTTGGTGTTTTTCAACCATATCGGTGGGAGGAGGATTACGTCCGATCCGACACCGATCGAAGTGGAAATGCGTAAATATGAAACGGACGTCAATCAGGCATTGACAGAAACTGCAGATCGGGAAAAAAAGACGCTGGACGTCTGAAAGGGGGGAAAATTGTGATTTTATCGAAGCTTTTGCCGGTGGTTGTCGGACTGGGCGCAGGCATTCTCGTTTCGGCAGGCGTTTTTACGGTGCTGCTTTCAGTAGGACTTGTGCCACGCTTTGCAGGAAAGACCCACACGGGGAAAAAATTTTTCTGTACGAAGAAATGGTTGTCTTTGGAACGCTCGTCGGCTGTCTGGCAAGTGTATTTCCGGGTGCAGTAATTTTTGGCAGGGAATGGTTGCAGAAAAGGTTGGAAGCGGGAGCAGCTTTTGAGCGGCTGGCTTTGACGGCGGAAGCCCTGACCGGTCTGTTTGCCGGAATTTTCGTCGGCTGTCTGGCACTTGCAATTGCAGAAATGCTGGACTCCATTCCGATTCTGACGCGTCGGATCGGTTTTCGGCACGGACTCGGGCTGATGGTGATTTCCATTGCGATGGGAAAAGCGGTTGGAAGCCTGTTGTATTTCTGGCATCCTATTTTTCGGTAAAAACTCCGTTACAAACGGTGAATCGTGCAGCAGATTCGGAAAGGAACAGCATATGGAAAAGTATCAGGCAGATCAGTCTTTTCAGAAACAGTATGAAAAATATGTCAAACAGGTGACGCCGACACACAATCTTGCATTGCAGATGCTGCATGCATTTGTGACGGGCGGTATAATCTGCACGGTAGGACAGATTATTTTGAACGTTGCAAAGTTAAACGGATTGGACGATGCGGCAGCAGGAAGCGTGTGTGCGATTCTGCTTGTTCTGGCGAGCGCGCTTCTGACCGGCTTTAACCTTTATCCGTCTCTGGTAAAGTGGGGCGGGGCGGGGGCGCTGGTTCCGATTACCGGTTTTGCCAATTCCGTAGCCGCCCCGGCGATTGAATTTCAGAAGGAGGGACAGGTATTCGGAATCGGCTGCAAAATTTTTACGATCGCCGGACCAGTTATTTTGTATGGAATTTTCGTCAGCTGGGTGCTTGGACTGATCGGATGGATCGGTTCGCTTTTATAATTTTCCTGCGAGCAGGAAATCAGTCTGCCGAAATGCTGCCGGTGAATGTTGTTGAAACGATGCCGTTCACCCGCGCCATTCGCAAAATCGCAGCTTCGCTGCTCCCCGCTGCTTTGCAGCTTCTTTTGCTCATGAAACGGCGCTCCCCTCGTGCCTTCTTACAGACTGATTTTTCTGCAAGCAGGAAATCAGGCTGCAAAAAGGCACGGGTGAACTTAGTCGATCACATGGTGCTGCAGCCACTTGCGGGAGTGGAAGCGGAGCATGAAAACGACCGCACGCACGCTCCAGTCTGCGAACATGCCGATCCAAACCGCGATGGGACCGAAGTCACAGAAGCGGCATAAAAAGATGCATAGGCTTACCCGGCACAGCCACATGCTGGCACAGGAGGTAATCATGGAAAACTTCACATCGCCGGCTGCGCGCATGCCGTAGGCGGGAATAAAGGAAAGCACCCACGAAATCGGTTTGGTGATGGTAATAAATGCGACCATCTGCAGGCAGAGGCGGGCGCTTTCTGCTTCCATGCCGCCGAGGATAGTGATCGGCTTTGCGAGCAGATAGACGACGGCACAGGAGATGAGGATGACGATTTCCGAAAGCCAGGACAGCCTTTTGATGTAATAAATCGCTTCATCTTTCCGTTTTGCACCGATACACTGACCGACGACGGTCATCAGTCCGATGCCGACACCCATGGCGGCGATTCCGTTTAATGCCTCCAGGATACTGGTCATTGCCTGCGCGGCGATGGCAACCGTACCGAGAGTGGAGACGGTTGACTGAATGGCGAGCTTACCGAACTGGAACATGCTGTTCTCAATTCCGGATGGAATACCGATGAATAAAACGCGTTTGATCAAAGACCAGTCCGGACGGATAGAAAAGTAGTTGCGTACATAAATCTGTTCGCAGGGTTTCTCAGCTGCCAGATCACGACGATCGCACAGAAAATACGGGAAACCAGGGTGGAAATTGCCGCGCCGGCGACGCCCATGCCAAAGACGAAGATCAGGATCGCATTTCCTCCGATATTTAAGAAATTGGAAAGGATGGAAATCGTCATAGGACCTTTGGTGTTGTTTTGTGCACGCAAAATGGAAGCACCTGCATCGTATAGACCGATGAATGGGAACGACAAAAGTGTGAAGAAAAAGTAAATCTGGGAGTTTGCCATAACGTCCGTGTCTACAGTGCCGAAAATCAGACGAAGCAGCGGAAAACGGAAGATCAGGCATAAAAGCGACAGCGAACAGGAAAGGACGAGCATAACGAAAAGCACCTGCTCTGCGGAACACTTCGCCTTTTTCAGGTTCTGACTGCCGAGGTACTGGGAGCAGAGGATCGCGCCGCCTGCCGCCAGTGCGGAGAGCGCCTGAATCACTAAAATGTTGATTGCATCAACGAGAGAAACTGCGGAAATTGCAGCGGAGCCGACGTTGCTGACCATCATCGTGTCGGCGGTTCCCATTAGGGAAGACAGAAGCTGCTCGACCATGATGGGGACAAGCAGCGTCCGAAGCTGTTTATTGGTGAAAAGATGTTGTGTTGCTGTTTGTTTTTTTGTGTTCACGAAAAAATCATGCGCCTCCTGAAATATTGGAAAAGTCTGCGGAAAATAAAAACCTTCTGTATCATAGCAGAAAATAAAATGGATGAAAATAGGGAAAACAGCTCATTTTTTACAGAAGAAGAATGCCTTTTATGCTGTTAGAAAAACTACAGATGTGGTAAGATGAAAAAGATACTACTGTGGCACCCTTCCGGGAAAGAGTGCCGGCAGAAATTGGATGAAAAATCCGGAGACATGAGGGATGAGAGATGAGTGAGAAAGTACAACAGACAGAAACCGGAAATGCGCTGCAGCGTTTCCTGAAACGGAAAAATATTATTTTTTCGGCAAAACGTTATGGAATCGACGCGTTGGGCGCGATGGCGCAGGGATTGTTTGCATCGCTTTTGATCGGTACAATTATCGGAACGCTGGGAGAGCAGATCGGAAGTCAGGTGCTGGTGGACGCCGGAGGCTTTGCAAAAAGCGTGGCCGGACCGGCGATGGCAATTTCGATCGGCTATGCACTGCAGGCACCGCAGCTGGTGTTATTTTCCCTGCTTGCAGTCGGGGCGGCAGCCAATTCGCTGGGCGGGGCGGGCGGACCGCTTGCAGTTTTGATCGTTGCGATTGTGGCGGCGGAATGCGGCAAGGCGGTTTCCAAGGAAACGAAGATTGATATTTTGGTCACGCCTCTGGTGACAATCCTTTCTGGAGTGCTGCTGTCGATGTGGTGTGCGCCGACAATCGGAGCTGCTGCGAGCGCAGTCGGAAGCCTGATCATGTGGGCGACGGAGCTGCAGCCGTTCTTTATGGGTATTTTGGTATCGGTTATTGTAGGTGTTGCGCTGACGCTGCCGATCAGCTCTGCAGCGATTTGCGCGGCGCTGAACTTAACCGGGCTTGCCGGGGGTGCGGCAGTTGCGGGCTGCTGTGCGCAGATGGTCGGCTTTGCGGCGATGAGTTTCAAAGAAAACAAGTGGAGCGGACTAATTTCCCAGGGATTGGGCACAAGTATGCTGCAGATGGGCAATATCGTAAAAAATCCGCGCATCTGGATTCCACCGACGCTGGCGGCAGCCATCACCGGACCGATTGCGACCTGTCTGTTCCGGCTTCAGATGAACGGACCCGCAGTTTCCTCCGGAATGGGAACCTGCGGACTGGTGGGACAGATCGGCGTTTATACCGGCTGGCTGGAAGAAATTGCAGCGGGCAGTCGGAGTCAGATTACAGCATTTGACTGGATCGGCATGATCTTGATCTGCTTCGTGCTTCCGGCGGTGCTGAGCCTGGTGTTTGGACAGATTTTAAGAAAAATCGGCTGGATCAAAGAAGATGACCTGAAGCTGTAAAGCATTTGGACAAGAAGGCAGCATTCAGATAAAAGCGTTATCAGAGGAAAGACTGCTGCATTTACGGCAGAAAAGGAGGGTATATGATTTCTGAAAAAAAGAGCGGAGCGCCGTACTTAAACGTCTGGTTCGGCAATTTTTACAGACCGGCGTATGACGATCAGGCGTTTGTCGCAGAGGGGATGGAGCTGTTAAAAAAGCTCGGCTTCAGTAGTGTTTTGCTCGATTCCAAGGACTGGGAGGATTTTCGGGAACGCTATGAGGGAAAGCCTGCGAGCCAGTATGTCGGCATGCAGGAGTTTATGATGGAGCAGATCAAAAAGCAGGGGATGAGCCATACATTTCTGGCGATTTATCTGAATGCAGATAACCTGTATCCGAATATTCGCTTTAGCCCGCCGGTGTTCGGGGAATCTGTTGTGACGGCAAAAGGCAATGACGGTCGCTGGTATCGTTATTGGTCGGAGAAAGCGCAGGAGACGATGACGGAGCACGTTTCACAGCTTTTAGAGATGTACGGTGAAAATATGACCCGGATCGAAGTGGACGGGGAAGAAAAAAAACCGCTGTGCAGCATGTGGGACCCGGTCGTTGCACCGAGCTTCGATGAGGATGGAAAAAAGCGCTATCGCAGCTGGCTTGAAAAACGTTATAACGGAGATATTAAAACCTTTAACCGCTTCTACAAAACGGAAGCAAACAGCTTTGAAACGATCGAACCCGAGCAATACTGGTTTGAACTGCGTTATCCTGGAAAAAATGGTTTTTCGGAAAAAGAGCTGGAAGACCGGGATGAAAAATGCCGCGTATGGATGGACAACCAGCGCTGGAAAAGCGACGAGCTGGTGCTTTATTTTGAAGCGATGCAGAAAAAGCTCCATGCACTTGATCCGCAGCTGTATCTGTGCCCGGATTTGAGCCAGTGGGGATATTTTTTGAACGTGGATGGAAGCTTTTTAACCGGTGCAGGGCTTTCTGATCTGTGGGATACGGCGGTGCGAGGCGCTGATTTTTACCGGATTGCCCCGTATGTGGATGCGGCGCATTTTATTTCTGTGCCGGTGCTTCCAAACGGCGACCCGGACTGCTATGTGACAGCATGTCAACACAGCATGATGCGGAATATGAATCGTGGCAGATCCTTTGTCGGCGGCATTTACTGGGGAAGATTTGTCTATAATGACTTGTATGCGTGGATTTCTCCGTGTGAGGCGGTCGCCTCGATGGCGGCGTCCGGCGCTTCCGGATATGCGTCTTACGGCATGTGCGGGTTAGACGACGGCGGCGTGTTACACCGGATGCCGGAAGCATTCTGCAGGTCTTTAGAAGAAGGCAACCGCTGGTGGAAAGAGGTTGTCCCGAGACTCGGAGTGAGAAAAGCTGCAAAGGCAGCAGTGCTGTTCCCGTCTGCGATGGCGCTTGCAGAGACGTTTGACACGGAGCACAATCATGACAGGCGGCTGGATCTTCTGGGCTGGTATAAGGCTCTGGAGGACTGGCAGATCGACGTTGACGTTGTAGATGGCAGCATTTCCAAGGATCAGACAGCAGATCAGTACGAGGTGCTCGTGCTTGCGGCAAACGACTGCTATACGCTTGACCCGGATTCTGAACTGGAGCAGGGCATTGCAGCATGGGTAAAAAAAGGCGGAATGCTGCTGCACGGACCGATGGATTTGCTTGCACAGGCGAGCGTTGGCAGCCGCTGTCTTTCCCATGAAAAGGATGCGTTTGAGTGCAGCGGCGAAAAGGGAATGCTGACCGGAACGCAGTTTGGCAGCTTCGAGGAGGAAAACGCCGACGTGTTCGCAGTCTGGAAAACGGACGAAAAGCCTGCGATTGTCAAGCGCACATTTGGAAAGGGAACCGTTTGCGAAATCGGATTTTTCTACGGCTTTGAATACACCGGCAGAATCGCACCGCACGTTCCGCTGACGCAGCGCAATAACGAGCTGTACCCTTTGACCATGCTGAAAAAAGATCCCGTAGGGATGCTTCTGGAAGAAAAAATCGGCACGACACTGACCCGGAAAAAGGGCGTTGAGCGCGCAGAATTCGAAAACGGTACGGTCATCGTCAACCACAGCTCCTATCCGTGCAGAATCGATGAACCCGGAACACGCTATTTCCAGAATCCCGAGCTGTACCAGGATTTGGACAGCAAAATCCTGCTTCCGCATATGGGAGTTTTTATCGAAAGGAAAGTTTGAAAAATGTTTTAAACTTTTCAGAGTGCGCTGTCGCGCGTTGACTTCTCGATGGAAGATCGTTATAATAAAGACCACGGCTTTTGCTGTGGTCTTTATTTATTCATGACAATAGAATGCTCACAGAGCATGCATTCTATTGTTGTATAGGAAACTTCGTTTCCATACGATAAGTAACGCTCTACGAGGATGCGCGCTCGGTGCAAGGGTAGATGGCTGCCAAAGCAACTGCGCCTCGGCGCGAGAATGTGCCAAGGCACATTCTTTTATCGTATAGGAAACTTCGTTTCCATACGATAAGTAACGCTCCGCGAGGATGCGCACTCGGCGCAAGGGTAGATGGTTGCCGGAGCAACCGCGCCTCGGCGCGAGAATGTGCCAAGGCACATTCTTTTTCCTATAAAAATATAAAAATAGAAAGTTGAGAAATTGATGATAAATAAAAAAACAAAATTTTGTAAAGCTGCAGCGCTTCTGGGCGCGGCTGTTATGATGATTTCTGCGCTGGCAGGCTGCGGGAAAAATACGAAGGTCGTTCTGACGGCGGGTCTGAAAAAGAACGAGGTATTCCGGATTTCGAGTGCGTCTTGTGTGCTGCCGGAGGTGATGGTATATCTGACGAACATGCAGAATCAGTATGAATCCGTCTATGGAAGCCAGATCTGGAACGCTTCCGACGGACAGCTTTCGCTGGAGCAGGAGGAACGGGAACAGGTGTTGACACAGCTGGCGAGAATCAAGGTGATGAATCTGCTCGCCCAGAAAAAAGAAGTGACGCTGGATGATAAGGAAAAGGAGCGCGCGGCAGCGGCGGGCAGGGAATATTTTACTTCCTTGAACAGCGCGGAAGTGACGGCACTCAACGTGACGCAGGATCTGATTACGAAGATGTATGAAGAGTATGCGCTTGCAGAAAAGGTTTATCAGACGATTGTAGAAAATGTCAAAATGAAGTCTGCAGGAAAGGACAGCAGACTTGTATTGGTTTTAGGAGGTAATAAGACATGGAACGACAGGGTAATTTATCAATTAACAGTGACAACATTTTTCCGATTATTAAGAAATGGCTTTATTCCGATCAGGATATTTTCATTCGAGAGCTGATTTCCAACGGCTGTGATGCAATCACAAAATTAAAGAAGCTTGCCGTGATGGGAGATTATGAGGAAGTTGAAGGCGAGGAGTACAAGATTGAGGTGTACGCGTCTGCCAAGGATAAGACTTTGACATTCGTCGATAACGGTCTTGGTATGACCGAGGAAGAGGTTGACAAATACATCAACCAGATCGCATTTTCCGGTGCGACGGACTTCATCAACAAGTACAAGGACAAGGCTGGCGATGAGCAGATCATCGGACATTTTGGACTTGGTTTTTATTCCGCATTTATGGTTGCCGATAAGGTAACGATCGAGACATGTTCCTACAAGGAAGGTGCAAAGCCGGTATACTGGGAGTGCGACGGCGGAACGAATTATACGATGAGTGAGAGCGACGACGATATCCGTGGTACAGCCATTACATTGTATCTGAATGAGGATTGCCTGGAGTATGCAAATGAGTACCGTGTAAAGGAAGTTATCCAGAAGTATTGTGCATTTATGCCATACAACATCTACTTTATCAATGAGGATAAGGAAGAGGAAGAAGCTGCCAAGAAGGAAGCTGAGAAGAAGGAAAAGGACAAGGTGATCGAGGTCGATACGACACAGGAAGATGAGCTTGTCGGCGATGCACCGAAGAAGGATGAGGCAGAAGAGAAG
>VOFE01002457.1_pt1 | contig 24001 bp, 41 predicted proteins | sample 5384071 | NCBI WGS metagenome assembly VOFE01 (sample SAMN12384724, study PRJNA508395) | human gut metagenome | isolation source: healthy gut D | host: Homo sapiens
ATTATCCAGCGGATTTTCTCCCATCTCCTCAGCTCCTTTTAACGGGCAGGCAAGCCCTTGAGATTTTATGGCATAAAAAAGCAAGCAGATACGCAGAAGCGTTTCTACTTGCTTGAAAAATCCTGATTTTCCCCCCTGTTTTCCTTGCACAAAAGGCAGGCAAACCAAGAGAATAGAAGACATTAACCGGATAGTTGACCGGAAAATATCCCTCGGTGTCCTTAAAACACCGGAAGAAGGATTACAAAGATCAGAGTCTATATAGCAAATACTTACTTTTACTACTCTTATTGACCGTTTCACAAGTTGATGTACGAATCTACGCACTGGTTATAAAGTAACCAACTTATAAAATTTGAATGGAGGTTTTTACAATGAAAAATACTGGTAAGCGTCTTAGCCGGTGCCCTTGTGTTATCTCTAGGAATTGCCGGCACATGTTCTGTGTCTGCGGCGGGAGCGGCAGCGAGGAGAGCCCAATTTCCTCTCCGGCGGCGGGTAACGGGGATGCCAACTGTAACGCCGGCCGTGGCTTCTCCGACACGGATCAGGACGGGGTCTGTGACAACGCCGCCGATTCGCCAAATTTCACCGATGCGGACGGCGACGGCGCCTTGTGACTACCGCGCGTCCGGCGGCACGCGTCCTATGGACGGGAGCGGCCGCCGTGCTGGGGCAAGCAGCCTCCTCTCCTGCGGCGGGTAACGGGGGATGCCAACCGTAACGCCGCCGTGGCTTTCCGACACACGGATCAGGACGGGGTCTGCGACAACGCCGCCAACCCGCCATTTCACCGATGCGGACGGCGACGGCGTTTCAGACTACCGCGCGCCTGGCAGCACGCGTCCCATGGATGGGGATGGATATCAAGCAAGACGAGGAAATAAAACAAATAGCGACTGAGGGGAAACTATGCGGGAGCGAACAGGAAGTCAACGCCGCCATCGATCGGTATGCGGATACCGTCCGGCGGATCTGTACTGTACATTTAAAAAAATGCCGCCGACACGGAGGACATCTTTCAAACCGTTTTCTTGAAATATGCCCTCAGCACAGATGCATTCAAAAACGAAACGCACGAAAAAGGCTTGGCTTATCCGCGTCACAATAAACGCCTGCCGCGATTTGCTCAGGAACCTTTTTCGATCCAAAACGGTCCGCTTGGACGACATTCTCTCCCTGCCGGACAATCCGGAGAAGGAGCACAGGGAAGTGCTGGAGGCTGTCCTTTCCTGCCCCTTGCAATACAGGCGTATCATCTATCTCCACTACTATGAGGGATATTCGGCAGTCGAAATCGGCAAAACTTAAAAGAACGTGAACACCATTTACACATGGCTAAGCCGTGCCAGAAAAATGCTGAAGGAAAAGATGGGAGATGAGGAAATTGGATCATAAAAATCCGGTCTGCCTTTGATCAGATTCAGGCAGAAGATTCCCTGAAAAGGGAAACAAAAGACTTTTATCCAGGAAGCTCTATCGAAGGCGCCCATCCCCACCCGCCGGATTGTCGTATCGGCGGCGTGTTTCCTCGCGGCCCTGCTGGGACTCGGCGGCTATTTCTCCTACGTTACGCCGGTATCTGCCGTCAGCATCGACGTTAACCCATCCATTGAATTGGAAATTAACCTATTTAATAAAGTGATCGATGTCATAGGCTATAACGACGACGGCGCCGAGCTGGCGGATTCCCTGGCGGTCCGGCATATGGATTATCTCGACGCAGTTAACGCGATCCTGGAGGATCAAACGATAACGGCCTGCCTTTTGGAGGATAACCTTTTTGGAAATTACCGTCTCAGGCTCGTCGGAGGAAAAAGCCGAAGAAATGCGCGACTGCATTGCTTCCCAAACAAACGTCTCCGGAAAACCAGATCTACTGCACCGACAGCCAAGAAATCGCCGATGCGCACGCCGTAGGGCTTTCTTTCGGAAAATACCGGGCCTTCCTTGCGGCACAGGCCGTAAACCCGGAACTTACCGTGGAAGACGCGCAGGAGCTCACCATGCGGGAGCTCGAACCATTGCTGGAAGCGCTCAAAATGACAGCGCCGCCGGACAGGAACGGGAGCAGGGAAACGGCGGCCAAGGATCCGGGAACGGGTATGCGTCCGGAACCCACGGCAATACGGAAAATGGGAAAGGGCATCAGCACGGAAAAGCAGGCACATCCGGTTCTTGAAACCGGGGATAGTAGAAAGGATGGTCCCTCTCCGTGTTACAGCAGCCCCCGAACGCTCCAAAAAATTCGCACCCCTCCCGGTTGTTGCTGTCCGTAACCGCATCTGCCGCCGCTTTTACGGCGTCGGGTGCGTTTCCCATTGCGACGCCGGTCCCAGCAGCTCGCAGCATGTCGATATCGTTGTAATAATCACCGAAGGCGAACGCATCCTCCGGCTTTGCGCCGTAGTGGTCGCACATCGTCCGAGCGCAGCCGCCTTCGACACGGATGCCGGGATAATCTCCAGGTATGTATCCTTTGACAGGTACGCGTTACAAGCGGGGAACCGGGCTAAAACCACCTCCCGCAGACGCGCAACCGCCGCAGGCATCCCCATGCAGAAAATTTTATGGATCGGGATTTCTCTACAGGCCTTCCCGCCAAGTGCAGGCGCCCTCTACCGTCAGGCCGGTAATGGAGGCCTCTCCACCGCCCAAAGATTTTCCGGCTCCGTCGTAATCCATCGGTCGCCACCGTAAACACTTCACACAAACATTGGGAAAATTCCGCCGCGCCGCCTCGCAAATCGCCTCCGCCGCATCGGCCTGATCCGTTCCTCAAACAATACGGTTCCTGTCCCGTCCAGCGCCAGCGCTCCACTATACGCCACGTAAGGGGAGCAAAGCCCCATTTCTGCACGATTTCCCGGATACTCTTCGGCATCCGGGCGGAAATTAGAATAAAAGGGATCCCCTTTGTTCCGCGCGGCGTGCCGCAGCCGCAAATGCCGCGCGGCATCCGGTGCATGGAATCCAACAGCGTCCCATCGATATCGCTAAAGATCAAATGTTTTTCTGTTCCTGCATGATCGTCCCACCTCCGGCCGGCTATGGTACGCCGGCCATTTTGTATTTCTGCCTTTTATCTTTCCAAGAACTGCCCTCTGCCCACGCGGCAAGATCAAGGGCGCTGCCATTTATTATAGCACGGTTTTATCACCCCGTCATTTTATTCCTCGAGCATCGCGCCGCCAAAGCCTCCTTTTATCCCACAGGATTTTCTTTCTGCCCTCTGGACATCCTGTTTAAAAAATGGGTACAATAAAATTGATTTTACCAAAGAAAGGAGCATCCGGTATGCTGCAGGAAAAGGTATCTAAATTACTGAACGAACAGATCAACAAGGAGTTCTACTCCGCCTACCTGTATCTGGATTTTGCCAACTATTATCAGGAGCTCGGCCTGGAGGGCTTTGCAAACTGGTACACCGTGCAGGCGCAGGAGGAGCGCGACCACGCCATGCTGTTTCTGAAATACCTCCAGAACAACGGCGAAAAGGTCACCCTCCTAGCGATTGATAAACCGGATAAGACATTCTCCGATAATATGGGGCCGTTGAAAGCCGGATATGAGCATGAGCAATATGTTACGAATCTGATCCACACGATCTATGACGCCGCATATTCCGTCAGGACTTTCGCACCCTGCAGTTCCTGGATTGGTTTGTAAAGGAGCAGGGAGAAGAAGAAACCAACGCCGACAATCTCATCAAAAAATGGAGCTTTTCGGCGATGACGCCAAGTCGCTGTATATGCTTGATAACGAGCTGGGGCAGCGGGTCTATGCAGCGCCTTCCTTGGTTCTGTAACACAAAAAAGATGCGGTTCCCGCATCTTTTTCTTCTCATTATACATTCCCGCTCGACGGGAGGAAAACAGGAGGTTCGCTATGCAGCCGGAAATCAATCACGACACGCTCTCCTCGCAGGGAAGCATATCCTGGTTACGGGCGTCAGCCGCCCGATGGGCATTGGGCTGCCATTGCCGCAATGCTTGCAGACGCCGGCGCGTCTGTTGCCCACACGGTTATCTTGATTATGACATGGCCATGCAGTATCCGGACGCCGGGGATCCACGGCAGGAATTACAAAACGCACTTTCAAAGGGATGGGAGGAGGATCGCCGTCCTCCCTTCCTCTGACCTCTCCCGGCCGGAAACGCCCGCGATGCTCATCGCGCAGGCGTCGGCCGCAATCGGGCCGCTCGACGGCCTTGTCCTCAACCATGCCTACTCTGTCTGCACCCCCTGCTTGGGAATGGACCGCCGATGACATTGATATGCATATGGAGGTCAGTAATGCGCGCCTCTATGCTGATGCTGCAAGCCTTCGCCGCGCAGTCGCCGGAAGGACGCTGGAGGAACAGGTATCCAGGCAGTTCATACTAAGTGATGAAGTCGATGTGATTATTGATGTTGCGGACGCTTCCGCTCTGGGCGAAACTTATACTTGACTTTGCAGCTTTTGGAGCTGGGCAAGCCGGTTGTGCTGGCGCTGAACATGATGGACATTGTGGAAAAGCGCGGCATGGAGATTGACACACACAGGCTGCCGGAAATGCTGGGCATCCCGGTCATTCCGGTTTCAGCCAGAAAGCGAACCGGCCTGGATGTGCTTCTTCACGCAGCGGCACATCACAAGGACTGCAAAGACCCGGAGTGCTTGATTCATCACCACAAATACAAGCCAAAACACCGGCACGACCACCATTCAGAATACGCGATGGTTTACAGTGATGCTATTGAGGACAAGATTGACCTTATTATGGCGGAACTGAAACGGAAATATCCGAACCTGACGAATTACCGGTGGCACGCAATTAAGCTGTTGGAGCAGGATAAGGAAATCTCCGAACGCTATCCGGTAAGCCTCCCGGATGTGATCGACCGGAACTATGAATCCGACATTATCAATGAGAAGTATGATTTTATTGAGGAAATCATCAGGGAAGTATTGGTAAATAAAGACCGGCAGGATGCCTTGACTGAAAAAGTAGACCGGGCACTGACCCACCGGGTTTGGGGTATCCCGATTTTCCTTGGTATCATGGCGGTGGTATTTTTCCTGACGTTTACCATTGGCGACTGGCTGAAAGGATATTTTGAAATGGGCATTGAAAGCCTGTCAGCACTGTTGAGCGATGGCTTAGTCGCTGCCGGGGTAAACGAGATGCTGCGTTCCTTGCTGGTGGACGGTATTGTAGCCGGTGTAGGTGGAATCCTCACTTTTCTGCCAAACATTTTTATCCTGTTCCTGGCATTGGCATTCCTGGAGGACAGCGGATACATGGCCCGTGTCGCCTATGTCATGGAGGGTATTATGAGTAAGCTGGGCTTATCCGGTAGGGCTTTCATTCCCATGATACTGGGCTTTGGCTGTACGGTTCCGGCAATTATGGCGTCCAGGGCTTTGGAGAACCGGCGTGACCGCTTCAAAGTCATGCTGATTACACCATTTATGAGTTGCAGCGCCCGTCTGCCAATCTATATCCTGTTTGCAGAGATGTTCTTTCAGGAACACGCCATGCTGGTAGCCTACTCCATGTACCTAATCGGCTTGCTGGTCGCTATCCTGGTCGCTGCGGTCATTCATCTGATCGACCGCAGAAAGTCAACGCGCTTTTACGAGCGGCTAGCACCGATGGTAAAAATCGTTTTATGACGCCTCCAAAGAGGCGGCCGCCATCAGGCAGTATCGCCGGAGGCGTTGACGGACGGATTTCATCCCTGTATCCGGCGGCAAAGCGCAAATTGGCCTCCGGTGCAAAAAACCGGCACCATCCGCTTAAAGAGGGAAACCGCTTGGCTTTTGTCCCGTTTAACCCATGCGCTCTCCACCAGCCCGGCGTTTTGGTATCAAGGGCTTTTTTCCGCTTCCAGAAAGGGAAAGAAAGCCCGTCAAAAGGCTGGTATTCAAACGACAATTTCATTTCGGTTCCGTTTTCATACGCCACAAACAAGGAGGATTTTTATGAAACGCACGGAGCTCGCCCTGTTGCTCAAAGGGCTTGCCATCATAGCCGGGGGCATGGCGTTTGTTCTGTGCGGCCCGGTTGTTAGCTTCTATCGGAGAAAGAATTGTACAGCAGAACCCTGAATTTCGATTTTTATTCTGGCCTTGCCTGATCTTTCTCTGGATCACTGCGGTTCCTCTATGTTGCGCTGGGATATGCCTGAAAATATTCAATGAAATTGCAGGCAACCATTCCTTTGCTTGCAAAATGCCCTGCGGCTCAAACGGATCAGTGTGCTCGCTTTGATCGACACGCTGCTCTATGTCGGCGTGGTAATCGTATTGCTTGCAATGCAGATTTTGCACCCTGGCATCTTATTGCTTGTTTTGATCATCATGATGGTTGGCGCCGCTGTTTCGCCGCCTCTGCCGCGCTTTCCCATCTTGTGGAGAAGAAGGCAAAAAGAGACGCTCTAAAAAGGGAGCTGTGACCAGTCCGTAGCGACAAGATCTGTGTGTCTCAGCTTAAAACAGCGCGATTCGTGTGTCCCGGAATCAATGGAAATTGCCCGAACAACGACTGGTATTCAACACCGAAGCACCAGAGAAAAGGCTCGGCGATATTTTGGGCTGTCAAATAATGTGTCCCTGTTTTGGCGCTCACTTTGAGCACGGTCAAAGCCCTCCCTTTGTGTTCAGGTGATATTAATAAGGCTTTGCCAAAGATAATGACCGGAAAACAGCCTGATCCCACGGGCTTTTTGGTCCCTGCATATCAGAAGGAGAACCGGCTCAAGCGGGATTTATCCGATCATTTTGACAAAGCACCCTTTCGCCGGATGGACTAGATATACGTATAAAAAAGGACGTGCCGATGTTTTTACGGCACGTCCTTTGATTGGGCGAACGATTTGTATCCTACCGTATGGATCAAATTCGCCGATCCATACCAGTTGTTCTTTTTTCTTCCTCTCATCGTCTAATGTTCGCCATACAACACGCTGTTCCGGCTCAATACAAATTTCTGGAATCTAAGGCGCCAAAAAACAGGCTTTTAAACTTGCCACAGAGCTCTATGTTGAAAGGCGCGTTTCATGGCCAAGCCCTAGGCGTTTCATCTGCCATAGATTGAGAACATCTGCTCCAGCTTCTATCCCCATGCGCCTCTGCGGCAATCTTTTGCGGTAACAGCCTGCTGTCCGGTCAATTTTGCCGAAGCACTGCGCCCGCTTTTCCAGTTCCCGCATCATTTTGTCCAGGATTGCATGAATTTCATCCTCTGTCAGCGTCCCATCCTGAGAGCGCAGCAGCAACCGGTAAGCGACGCTTTTCTTCCCTGCCTCACCCTGTGCGCCCTGGTACACGTCAAACAGGGTCACTTTTTTCCAAACGGCTTCCGCCGCAGCGCCGGAGAATTTTCTCCAGTGCCGCTACCGGGTGTCGCCTCATCGCAAAGGAGCGCAAGATCCCGTTCCACCGCCGGATATTTTGGCATCGGCTTGAAAATGGCTATGCTGTCATCCGCCAGGGCATAAAGGCGGTCAAGATAAGCCTCCGCGACATAAACCCGGCCCTCAAAGCCGTACCGCGTGGCAAAGGTTTCCGGATGAAGCTCCCCCGAATATCGCAAGCGTCTGGCCCGCCACGCTGGCAGACGCCGAGCGGCCCGGATGCAAATACGGCTCCGGATACGCTGCATAATCAGGTGTGAGGGCCAAAAGCGGAAAACAGGTTTTCCAAAACGCCCTTCAGGGTAAAAAAGTCTTCCGTTTCTCCATACATCCCTGAGCGTCGGTAGTTCCTCTGGCTGTTCCGTCACAGGAAGCGCCTTCGGTACAAAACGGCTGGCAATTTCAAAGAGCCGCACTTGCGGATTTTTCCGGCTGTAATTCGTCGCCATCACGTTCAGCATACTGCTGACCAGTTGGGTCCGCAGCACCGCATATTCCTCGCTCAACGGGTTCAGCAGGGGAAACTGCCTTCCGGCGCGCGTCCCCTTCATCAAGCGACAGGGTATCCGCCACCTTCGCGGAAATGAACGCATACGTCTGGATTTCCCACAAGCCTTGGGCAATTAGCCGCGCTTTTGGCTTTATCGTCGTTTAACCGCACCTTTGACTTCTGCCCTCGGGGCGGGCGCCGCGCATCGGCTCGCCGGTAATATGATCATATCCATAAATCCGCATGACCTCTTCCGCCTGGCCTTCCATATCCTCTCGAACGAAGGAATTCGCAGTGCAGCGTCCCGTCACGCAGTTCAGTCGGGATGCAAAGCCGGTTCAGAACCGCCGCCATCTCCTCCCCAGGGATGGAAAGCCCAGTAGGGCGTTGACGCCGGATACTTCCACCTCCAGTCGGCGCGGGCAGCCCGTCATTGCAGTCGATCACGCCATCGACAATATCGCCCGCATCCAGCGCATCAATTAGCTGAAGGGCCCGCTCCATCGCATATTCCGTATTGATGATATCCATGCCCTTCTCAAACCGCGCGCTGGACTCTGTCCGCATCCCCAGCGCGCGCGCTGTACGCCGAACGCTGTCGCGACGGAACTTTGCGGACTCAAAGAAGATCTCCGTCGTATCCGGCTTGATTCGCTGTCCAGGCCGCCCATCACGCCGGCAATACAGGACGGGCCCTCCGCGTCCGCAATTACCAGCATATCCGGCGTCAGCGCGTGATCCTTTTCCATCAAGCGTCGATGCTCCCCTTCTTTTGGCCTGCCGGACGATAATCTGCGCGCCGCGCACGTCCCGCAGATCGAAGGCGTGCATCGGGTGGCCGGTTTCCAGCATCACGAAATTGGTAATATCGACAATATTGCTGATCGGACGCATTCCCTGCCGCGCTAAGGCACGCCTTCATCCAGGCGGGGGACCCGCGATCCGTACATTTTTTACCACACGGCCGTAATAGCGCGGGCAAAGGTCCTGGTCCTCCACTGATACGGAGATATGCGACCGGATATCCCTGCCTTTCGTTTGGTAGGATGGTTCCGGGAGATGCAGCTTTTTCCCAAGCACGCCCGCAATCTCCCGCGCGATCCCGATGGCGCTCTGGCAACTCGGGCCGGTTTGCCGTAACGGCAAAATCAATCACCTGATCGTTAAGGCCCAGAATTTCCCGCAGGTCCGTCCCAGCCGGGCAGTCCTCATGCAGAATCAGGATGCCGTAGACCTCCGCACCCGGATAATCGGCTTTGAGGCACAGTTCTTCTCCGGAACACAACATCCCTCGGAAACGACGCCGCGCAGCTTTCCTTTTTTGATCTCCATCCTGTTTGGCAGTTTGGCGCCGTGCAGGGCGACCGGCACCATCGCGCTGACAAACAGGTTGGTCGCGCCGGTCACAATTTGAAGCGGCGCGTCGCCGCCCACGTCAATTCCACAAATTACGAGCTTGTCGGCGTCCGGGTGCTTTTCAATTGTCACGACAATCCCAGTTACAACATTCCTGCATCGTCGCAGAGAGATCGACCACTTCCTCGACCTCAAATCCGCTCAGAACCATCCGGTCGCAAAGCTCCTCAATCGGAATATCGATATCCACATACCGGCGGAGCCATTTTAACGGTGTTTTCATTCTATCGGCAGGGCTTTCCAAAAGCGCCTGCCTGTCCCCCCTTCCTTCGTTTCCGTCCTTTTATCTGCCGAACTGCGCAAGGAACCGCATATCGTTCTCAAACAGCAAGCGGATATCATTAATTTTATGGCGCGTCATCGTCAAGCGCTCCAGCCCGATGCCAAAAGCAAAGCCGGAATATTCCTCCGGATCAATCCTGCAGCCTGAAAGCACGTGCGGATGCACCATCCCGGCGCCTAGATTTCAATCCAGCCGGTTCCCTTGCAGGTCCGGCAGCCACTGCCGCCGCAGGAGAAGCAGCTCACGTCAACCTCCACGCTCGGCTCCGTAAACGGGAAAAAGGAGGGGCGGAAGCGCACCTTGGTCTCCGGGCCATAGATCTCACGGGCAACTGCTCCAGCACACCTTTCAGGTGGCACATGGTAATTCCTTTATCGACAACCAAGCCTTCAATCTGATGAAACATCGGGGAATGCGTGGAGTCCTCATCCACCCGGTAGGTCCGGCCGGGGCACAGCACGCGGATCGGCGGCCGGCGCTGCTCCATCACACGGATCTGCATCCCGGACGTCTGCGTCCGCAAAGGACATTGTCGCTGATATAGAACGTATCCTGCATATCGCGTGGGATGATCTTTTCGGCACATTTAACGCCTCAAAGTTATAGTAATCCGTTTCGACTTCCGGGCCGTCTGCAATATCGAATCCCATCGAACGGAAAATATCGAGCAACGTTTCCAAACCGTATTGAGCGGGTGCAGGCCCCAACACTGGCGCGTTTTCCCGGCATCGTAACGTCCAGCCGTTCGCCAGCAAGGGCGGCGTTCCTGTTCTTCGCCTTCATCTGCTCCGTACGCTCCGCAATCATCTGCTCCAACTGGCGCGCACTCATTCGCCAGTTGGCCGATAACCGGGCGCTCCTCTGCGGAAAGCTTCCCCATCTGCTTGAGAATTGCCGTTAACTCTCCTTTTTCCCAAGGAACCGGACCCGCAGCGCTTCCATTCCTGGCGGCCCTTTGCTTCCGCAAGGGCTTTGCAGCCGCTTCGCGGATTGCCTCAATCTGTTGCTTCATCCTGATCTCCATCCTTTCTCCAGCCCCGCAAAGCGTTGGGGCGTATCTTTCGGGAAGCATAAACAAAAAAATCCCCGTCCCAAAAGGGACGGAGATAATCTCCGTGGTACCACTCCTGTTTTAGCCGCGCGGATTGACCCGGCGCAGCCCCTCGGCAACCTTAACGGGGTTGTCCGTCACAGCCTACTTTCCGTCCCCGGTTTCAGCCATGCTGCCCAAAGGGAACTTCCCCAAAACCTTCCGCAGGCACGCTTACAGCCGGTGGCGCGCCCCCTCTGCCCGGAAACCGGAGTCGGGTACTTTCCTTTTCCTTGCGTTTCCACTCAATTTTGCTGATATGTTGTCACTATAACACATTCCTCTGCCATTTGCAAGGGAAAATCAAATTTTCGGTGCACAAGAGCCCCGGTACCCTACAGTACCTAAGCCACGATCGTACCCCCTGCCTTCTCTGTCCGCCGCTTATTAAGGAGGAGCCGCGCTGCTCGGACGGGAGCAGGGGAACCAACAGCTCCTCTGATATACATCCTCTGCATTTCCTTAAAGAACCGAAAATACCGGACGCTGCAGGAAAGACAACCGAACAACCAGGCACCCGTCATCCCGCTTCCCAACATTGACACTATCGCGCCCTTAAACGGACATTCTTCCCAGCACTGCATCGATGCGGCCAACGCCCATTCCGGCACACCGAAAATACCGCATATCACAACATCAGGAAACCGGCCTCCCTACTAGGAGCCGTTGTGAAACGCGACGGAAGGCTTTGCAGGCCCAAACGTTAAGGCTATTTATGGAACAGTTTCTTCGTCTGGTACTTCGGCTCACAGGTAAGATTCACGCCTAGCTTCCTGAAAATCCCCTCGTCAACCTGTGAGAGGATCACGGTAGAATGCACCCACAGCCCCGGAGCTTCTTGAGCTGCCGCATCGCCTCCGCGGCTTTTTGGGTTTGTTGTTGCGCAAATGGAAAGCGCCACCAGAACCTCATCCGTATGCAGCCTTGGATTATGGTTCCCTAAGTACTCTACCTTCAGGTTTTGTACCGGCTCGATTACCATAGGGGAAATCAAGTGCAGATTCTCATCGATTCCCGCCAAAGCCTTTAACCGCGTTCAACAGCACCCTGAGGAAGATCCCAGCAGGGACGAGGTTTTTCCTGTCACGATCCTGCCGTCATTAAGTTGCATGGCCACGGCAGGAGCCCCCTGTTTGTTCCGCCTTTTCCAGCGCCGGACGGTTACCGCACGATCTCCACCGTCAGCTGTGCTTGCTTCATCAGCAGTTCCAGCTTATAGACCACTTCCGGCGGGTGAACCCCTGTCTCTGCCCGCACAACGCATTATAATACCGGCGGATAATCTCATCACACGCCGCCTGGCGGACCACCTCGTCATCGGTAATGCAGTTACCCGCCATATTGACGCCCATATCCGTTGGGGATTTGTAAGGGATTCTCCGAAAATTCTCTCAAAAAATCGCACGAAGCACTGGAAAATTTCCACATCCCGGTTATAATTGACCGCCTTGATTCCATATGCGTCTAGATGGAAGGATCGATCATATTAACGTCGTTCAGATCCGCAGTGGCAGCCCCATACGCAATGTTTACCGGATGCTTTAAGGGGATATTCCAAATCGGGAAGGTTTCAAATTTCGCATATCCCGCCTTGCGCCCTCGGCGGTGCTCATGATAAAGCTGGGAAAGGCAGGTTGCCATCTTCCCACTTCCAGGCCCCGGCGCCGTTACGACTACCAGCGAAATGCTCTGTCTCAATATATTCATTACGCCCATAACCCTCGTCGCTTACAATCAAAGGAATATCATATGGATAGCCCTCAATGGAATAATGTCGGTAAACCTTTACACCAAGAGACCCAGGCGCCGTTGAAATGCCAGCGCAGAGGGGCTGCTCCGTACTGCGCGATGACGACGTTGCCGACAAAAGCCCTTTTCCCCGAACGCGTCAATCAAACGCAGCACATCCAGATCATATGTAATTCCCAGATCGCCCTGACCTTATTTTTTCGATGTCCGAAGCGTTAATAATAATCACTTCCGCCTGATCACGAAGCTGCAGAAGCATGTTGATCTTGCTGTCCGGCTTAAAACCCGGCAAAACCCTGACGCATGAAAGTCGCCAAACAGCTTCCCGCCAAATTCCAGGTAGAGCTTCCTGCCCAACGCGTTGATCCGTTCCTCGAATATGCTCCGACTGCATATGAAGATACCGGTCATTGTCGAATCCAATCCTATTCACACAATGAGGCACCGCGCCCAACCTGCTTCAATTCCTGTTCCACAGGGTCCGCAAGAACGCCGGTGCCAACGCCTCCCTTCCGCTTTGTCTCCGTCATAAACCAACCGTTTGACATTATATCACAAAATTCTGCCGCTTGTAAGCCCCGGCGCGTGAAAATATCCCCCGTATTCTAAATTTCCTAAAACCGATATTTGAGGGAAAAGAAAATCCATCGACTTTTTGATTCGATCAAAACCAGTTGATGCTGGCGTAGCTCAGTTGGTAGAGCAGCTGATTTGTAATCAGCAGGTCGGGGGTTCTGAGTCCGTCCACCAGCTCCATTTTTCATATGGAGGAGTTCCCGAGTGGCCAAAGGGGGCAGACTGTAAATCTGTTGTAGCGTTCTGTCCAGTGCTGGACGCCCGTCTTTCTGCGGTGCTGCTCCCATTGGCGAAGCGGTAAAAGCTGTTTTCAAGGACGCTAAAATACAGCATTCCAAAAACGCCTGTCACAAATATACCCTCGAAAGGATGATGCAGACATGATATTCCAAAACAACAGGCACAGGCAGATATTCGAAGCCGAGCGATTATCTATGCGAAAGCCCGGTAAAAAGTTCTCGCCGTTTTGTATCTGCTGACCGCCGATAAAGCTCTGTGGCAAAAACGAAACCGTTCCTGACAAGGAACGGCAGGATTGATGTAAAAGGCGTTTCTCTCGGAGATATCTCCACGGACGGCTATGCCCCGTGGAAAGCGGCAAAGGAAATCCAAACCGGCGAGAAGCAAATCTCCCTGTGTGAGTTGGCGGACAGCAAGGATCATTTCCGACAATGCCTTCCGTCTGATCGTGCAGGCGGTAACCATCGCCCGCTTCGGTGCGGCGGTATTCAATAATACGGAAGTGCGCTATGATTAACGCCCTGATCCAAAATGGAAATCAAACGGCAGTTCTGGAATTGCCGTCTGATCCGTTCACCCTGCAATATGAACTGTCGCAGATCGGTATCCGCAGCCGGTTGAGGGATATTCCCATTAAAGACGATGAGGACAGCGAAATTCAGGTCAAGCTCTTTGCGGATTCGGATATCGGCAACAGCTTGGCAGTACTGTTCAAACCGTCCCATTCATTGGAGGACGCCAACCTGTGCGCCCACATGGTGGAGAATGCCAGACAGGAGCTTTTGGAAGAACTGGAACAGCATATCGTCCACGGTCAGTATCATTCCCCGCAGGCGGTCATGGCGGACATCAAAGCCATGACCGAAGAACTGATCGGCGTAACCGTCAGCTATTACTGTCCCCTCAAATTTCAGATGAGCGATGCAGAATACGGCGATTGGTACGAGGTGGACAACGGTTATGGTATTGCCAACGAGGAGGCTATCCGTGAGCTTGCATGTTCATGTGGACGCCTCCTCCCATACGCCGCAGACGCTCCGCAATATTGTGAACATCATGGCGTCCAAGGAGGATTTGCTGTACAAGACATTAAAAGTTCAGGTGAACTGAGAGCATTACTGTCAGAAAGCAGACACCCGATTTTTAGAGGAACTCAACCATAAGCGTCCTCGGACGATGGACGAAGTGGAAAGGATGTGGTACAACGGCTACGGCGGACGGTATATCCACTACGATGACAGCCGCTATCATGGGCTGAATTTGCACAGCGTGTTCTCCAAAGGCACGATAGAATTTCGTATGTTCAATTCTACGCTCCATGCCGGAGAGGTAAAATCATATATCCAGCTCTGCCTCGCCATTTCCCATCAGGCGCTTGTGTAGCGAGGCGCATCCCGCATCAAGAGGCAGCCGGAGAATGAAAAATATACCTTCCGCACTTGGCTGTTGCGGCTCGGTCTTATCGGTGATGAATTCAAAACCGCCCGTCAGCATCTGCTGAAAAATTTAGAGGGCAACATTGCATGGCGTGATCCCGCACAAGCTGAAGCACAGAAAGCCCGCCTTGCCGCAAAGCGGTTAGCCGGGCAGCAGGAAACCGAGGAACAACATCCGATGGTCGAAGAAGAACCGACAGCACAAGCAAATGAGCAGGAGCAGGACGCTCCTGCTTTTTCAATGCAGATGTAAGGAGTGAAAAGTAAATATGAGCAAACGATTGTATGTTGCCTACGGCAGCAATCTCAATATCCGTCAGATGAAGCATCGGTGTCCCGGCGCGAAGCTGTACGGCACAGGCGTGATTGACAATTACGAATTGCAGTTCAAGGGACAGCCGCACGGCGCTTTTGCCACCATTGCGTCAAAGGAAGGCGCCTCTGTTCCGGTGGCAGTGTGGGAAATTTCCGAGAAAAACGAGCAGGCGCTCGACCGCTACGAGGGATATCCCTCGCACTATTTTAAGCAGAATGTTCCCGTGCAGCTTGACGGAGAAGAAGTGAACGCCATGGTATATATCATGAATCTGAAAATGAATTTCGGTCTTCCGTCTCCGTATTATTACCAAACCGTCTATGAGGGCTACAACGACTGCGGGCTGGATACCGATGTGCTTGACAAGGCTGTATTGAAAAGCACGGCGCAGTTCTATGCCGCACATCGAGAGCCGGAACCTCAACAGACGCTGTTTGATATGGAAGATGAGGATGACTTTTTGTACGAGCCGGAGGACTATGACGGATATGAACCCGATGAGGACGAGCAGGCTATGGACGAAAACAATCCCTTCTATTTCTCGGAGGGGATGCATTTATGAACCGCAAAAAGAATTACAGCGGCAGCTCGGCAGCCGTTATTCCTATGAGCGATTGCTCAGCGACCGTGAAATCCAGCGGATAGGCAAGCGAATCCCTGCGGATTTTTCCGAAACGGCTGCCGCCGTCCTCACCGCAGGATGCCTGCGGCTGAACGCTGTTCTCTATCGTTCCTGCAAAAAACTGCTGCTCGGTTACGATGTGTTCGTCAAGGACGATCCGGGCTCGCCGAAGTGGATTTACTATGACGGTCTCTCCGATCCGGTCAGTTTAAAGGAAGCGGATATGATCAGAACTCTCGACCGCCTCATAACAGAGCGTGGACTGTCCTATACCGAGAGCTGCTTCAAACGGTTGGACGGCAAAGCGGTGAAGAAAGAGAAACACCCCTGTGAGCCGCTGTGACGCCCCGTGCGGCGGCTTTGTCGGGACAGTGGAGGAAGTACCCGGCAAACGGTCTTGGAGCGAAATTCGGGCGGTTTTGAGCAAGGCTTGCACGGACGGAGGAACCTCTCCAAATCGGCTGGCTTTGCATGCGATTTGGTTGCAGGATAAAGGCGGGTGGCTGTAAACGCCCCTCCGCCGGTCCCCGGCAGCCCGCAACGCGGACTGCCATCAAAGGTTTTACGGCTTTTCGGTTTTTCCGATTTAGGTACACCTGAAAACCGCCGTCAGCTAAAACGGGTGCACCGAGAAAAAGACCAGCCCCGTAAAACCGCCGTTTTTATGGTGGCTGTCGAAAAGGAGTGAACGCCGATGGGCAAAGAAAAGAAAATCCGCATTCCTCTGTGGATCTACCCCTCTACAGAAGAATAATTACAGAAGAATTATGAAGCCGACAACTGCAAAAGCCCCAGTGAATTTATAGAGAAAGCGGTTCTCTTCTACTGCGGCTATCTTGCCAGCGAGGAATACAAAAACTATCTTCCGAATGTCGTTGTCTCCACCATGCAGGGCAGCCTCGATGCCTTTGAGGATCGCATGGCAACGCTGCTTTTCAAAATCGCCGTGGAGCTTTGCATGATGCTCCATGTGACCGCAGCGACCAATGAGATCGATACGGATACGCTCTCCCGGCTTCGGGGATTATGCGTAGAGGAAGTAAAACGCCTGCACGGTGCGGTGCGTTTGGAGGACGCTGTGAAATTTCAAAACGGCGATGAATAACCATGGCAAAATTATCTTGAAAAGCCGATACCTCCGAGCAGGCAGCCGTCAGCACTCAGAGCATCTCATTCGCTATATCGCCAAGCGCGAGGGCGTACAGAAAATAGATAACACATGGAAACATCAGTCTGCTACAAAGGAGCAGAAAAAACTGATTGAAGAACTCGTCCGTGACTTTCCCGAAACGAAAGACAGCTTTGAGTATCAGGACTATATTTCAAAACCAAGTAAAGGTACAGCTTCGGAATTCATCTCCCGCGCTATTGATGACAATGTGGATTTGATCGGCAAGCGTGAAAACTATGTTTCATATATCGCAAAGCGGCCTCGCACAGAGCGTCATGGCGCCCACGGTTTATTTACAGACGCGGATGTTCCGATCAATCTCTCCAAGGTGGCAAAGGAGGTTGCGAATCACGAAGGCAATGTGTGGACGCACATCATTTCTCTGCGCCGTGAAGACGCCGACCGGCTTGGTTATGACAACGCCTACGCTTGGCGGAACCTCCTGCGCTCGCAGGCAGAAACAATTGCCGAGAACATGAAAATCCGCTTACCGATTTACGCTGGTACGCTGCCTACCATGACGAGAGCTATCATCCCCATGTTCACATGGTGGTTTACTCCGCAGGAAAGAACCCTATCTCACCAAGCAGGGTATCCGCAGCATCAAGGCAGCCTTTGCAAAGCAAATCTTCCGCCATGATCTTCTGCAGGTGTATGTGGAGCAAACCAATCATCGGAACGAACTGACGCAAAAAAGCCGTGACATTCTTTCGGATATTATCGCCCGCATTAATTCCGGCAGCTATGATAATCCTGTTATCACCGATCTGCTTCTCAAACTCTCCGAGCAGATGAAGCATCACAAAGGCAAAAAAGGTCTATGGGTATCTTTCGCAGGCAGGACGGAATCTTGTGAACGCCGTTGTCGATGAGCTCGCAAAAGAAAAGGATATCTCTGCGCTTTATGATTTGTGGTATGAACAGCGGGACAAGATCACCGGCATCTATCAGGACACGCCGGAGCAGCGCATTCCTCTGTCGCAGAACAAGGAATTCAAAGCAATCAAAAACGCTGTCATACAGGAATCGCTGAACATCCTCTATGACCGCATCACCTTTGAAGAAGCAGTATCCGAACCGGAAGGATTCGTTCCCGATGAACAGGAACCGGAAGAACCAAAGACAGAATCGTCTGCGCCCAAAAATGGTGGAACGATCCCGACCATCCGCTGTTCCAATACCGCAAGGCAAAGGAATATCTCGAACAAGGACAGCCCTCTATACGATCCGGCTGAAGCGGTGCGGTGGCTTCTGCTCTCCGCTGAACAGGGATACGAGTATGCGCAGTACCGTCTCGGCAAGCTGTATCTTTTGGGTGATGGAATAGAGCAGAATTTCCTGCAAGCGGAAGGCTGGCTCGGACAAGCCTCCGATCAGGGCAACAGCTATGCCAAATACTCCCTTGCAAAAATGCATCTGGCAGGCTTGGCGCAGCAAAGCGACGCGCATAAGGCGGTGCGCCTGCTGCGGAGTCTGCAGATACGGAACCGGGAACCAGTGGGCGCAGTATCTGCTGGGAAAATTTTGTTTCCGAGGCGAGCATACCGAAAAGGACATGGCGGAAGCTGAACGGCTGCTGCGTGCGTCAGCAAATCAAAACAACAGCCAAGCGCAGTATCTTCTCGCCAAGCTGTATCTCTGCGAGGACGGTATTCCGAAGGATGCGGAAAAGGCTCTTTATTGGCTGTGGGAATCCGTAAAACAGAAAAAATCAATACGCACAGTATCTGCTTGGAAAGATGCTGCTGTTGGGAAAGAAACGCTGATCGGGATGTAGAAACCGGCATTGCTCTGCTGTCGGCATCCGCAGAACAAGGAAATGTGTATGCCGCAAGGCTGCTGCAAAGCTATTACAGCGGCAGGCCGAGAAATCCCTCTGTCGGCATGGCGGCCTTCCGGCTGCTCTCTCAGCTTGCCCGAATGTTTACGGATCGCCTCCGCAGAAACGAGGACGGTCAGCGGGCGGTCATTGAAAGGAAGCTGCGGCAGAAGATCGAGGAAAAGAAACAGGCGCACGGTATGAAAATGGGATGAGAAAAGCCTGCGGATTTTTCCGCAGACTTTTCAATAGCCTTTTCTCTATTCTACTTTCGACTGTAACGGTCACTGCACGGGAATAACCGCGTTACGGGATTTCAGATAGATGTCAATATCGTTGTTGATGTATTGATAGCCCGTTGTATGCAGCACATCATAAAATTCGCGCAGATAGTCGAACACACCGTAACGGCGGAAAAGCGCCTCAGTCTGTTTCCCTGTCAGCGATTTGTGGACTTTATAGTTTTCGATGCAGAATACGGCGAAAGCAGTTTCCTGACTCATACCGGCAGCCTCCTTACACATCGGGATAGCAAATACTTCCCGTTTGTTCTTCCTGTTCAAAAAGCGAATAAAGCATCTCCGTGCTGTATTGCCAGACTTTCGTCTCCTCCTGCTCCAGCGCCGCATAGAGCTTGGAGGCGTACAGCATGGCGATGGCTTCGTCTTCGGTGACTTGTTTCTTTTTGCAATCATACTGATAAGATCGGCGCTGATATATGGCATGACAGCAAGAAATTGTTCCTTTCCCATCGTTATTCCTCCCGGATTTCTTTGGACTCGATAAATTTCACAAAGGCAAGAAGCTTCTCCGTATGGAATGTCCACTGATCCTGCAAGACCTCTGTTTTCAGCCGTTTTACCGTTTCCTCCGCGTCCAGAACGCCTGTTTCAAAAAGGCGGATAGAGCGGTAAACATTATCGTCTGCAACCGGTCCGATGTGCATATCCGCCGCTATATCGGTCATTTCGCCTCTGCGGTTTTTGACAACGAATTGCAGCCATTCCATATCGGCGTTCTGATAGCGGTGAATGGCGGCCCGGGATTTGGCCGCATCAAAATCAAACTCGTAGACAGAGACATACCCCACCGGTTTGTTTTCTCTACGCATCTTGATTCTTGCCCAGCGCTCTGCCTGCTGTAAGGATGTTGTAGTATAAAAACCCGTACCGAAATCCAGAAAACTTTCGCTGATACGAATTTCCGGCTTTTCCACGGGAACGGTGCTTCCGTGATAAAGGATCATGCGAGCCCCTCCAATATTTTATGAATGGTCTTCTGCTCCTGTTTCAGGGCAGACAGCATTTCTGCGTAGTGTTTGCGAAGTGCGAGCTTGTTGCGGACAGCAGCAATTGTATCGGCGTCCTTGCCGATGTATCTATCATGCAGCTTTCCGTTCTCCCGATATTTCAAATAATAATATTCTTTCCTGCGGCATACAAGTGAGCCTTTAGGTAATTGTGCAAGTAAAGCTTCATATTCACGGATCATCCGTTCATTTCGGAGAGCCTCGTTTTGTATTACAGAGCGTATCAGCAAGTCTTTCACCTCGTTTGTATTATACCACACAAATACAAAAATATCAACCGTGCAGTGTGGTAAAAGTAAAATACCGTTTGAAACAGAAAGGAGTTCCTATGTCCGCCCGATATATCCATTTTACAGATGCGCAAAAGAGCAGGCTCGGCAGACCGACCTTGTATCTCTGCTCAAGTCGCAGGGTGAAAAATTAAAGCGCTCCGGCTCGGAGTACGAATGGCGGGACGGCTCGCAGAAGGTCACCGTCCGTGGCAATCTGTGGTTTCACCAATACGAGCGCACGGGCGGAGACGCTGTTGACTTCGTGGGCGCTATTACGGCAAGACCTACCCTGAAGCGGTGGAGTATCTGCTCTCAGGCAGCAATAGAACGCTCGTCACTTCTCCGCCTGTTGTCAGGGAAGCAAAACCCTTTGATCTGCCGCCAAAAACAACCGGATGTCACGAGTCTATGCGTATCTGATCAGGCGCCGGAAAATTGACAAGGATGTGCGGGATGCTTTTGTGCGCAAGGAGATGATCTATGAATCCGCCGATTATCACAACGTTGTATTTGTCGGCTTTGATGCGGATGGCGTTGCCCGTCATGCCCATAAGCGAGGAACAGGTTCGCAGAGCAGCTACAAAGGAAATATCGGCGGCAGCCTGCCGGAATACAGCTTTCACTGGCATGGTGTCAGCGAAAACCTGTACCTGTTTGAAGCACCGATTGATATGCTCAGTTTTATCTCTATGAACAAGGAGAATTGGAGAGATCACAGCTATGCCGCCGCCTGCGGCGTATCCGATCAGGTCATGTGGCAGATGATGAAAGACAATCCGCATATCGAAAAAGTCTATCTGTGCCTCGACAACGATGTACCGGGACAGGAAGCCGCCGAACGTCTGTCTCAAAACTTATGACACATGGTGTTTCGCACGAAATCCTCATTCCCACCCGAAAAGACTGGAATGAGGACAGGCAAACTGCTGTGCCAGTGCTCCGCACAAAAGTGCGGAGTTTTCTATATCCGAAGAAAGCGAGGAAAATTCATGCCCAACATTACGGCTTTGATCATTGTTGCGGCGGCTATGTTTGCCGTCCTCGGCGGCGTAACCCTCCTTGCCCATATCTATAACCTCAACAACATCAAATCCAAAACGGTCGGTGACGGCCAGCACGGTACGGCTCGCTTCGCATCCAAATCGGAAATCCGGCGCACTTATAAGCAGGTACCGTTTACTCCAGATCTGTGGCGGGAGAAAGCAAAGAAAAATGTATTGCCTGAACTGCCGCAGGGTATTATTGTAGGCTGCCGGAACAAGGGCGGCAAAACGGTCGCTATGGTGGATGACGCCGATATTCACTGCATGATGGTGGGCGCGGCAGGGTGCGGAAAGACCGCCTATTGGCTGTATCCGAATCTGGAATATGCCTGTGCCAGCGGGATGAGCTGGCTCTGCACCGACACCAAGGGCGATCTCTATCGCAACTACGGCGGCATTGCCAAGGACTGTTACGGTTACAATGTGGCGGTGATTGATCTGCGAAATCCAACTAAATCGGACGGCAACAATCTGCTGCACCTTGTGAATAAATATATGGACTTGCACAAGGCAACTCCCGGCGATGTGGCATACAAAGCAAAATCCGAAAAGTATGCCAAAATTATCTCCAAGACGCTCATCTACGGTGACGGCGATGCCTCCGCCTACGGTCAGAACGCTTTCTTCTATGATTCTGCAGAGGGACTTTTGACTTCGGTCATTCTTTTAATTGCGGAATTTGCAGAATCCAAAGAACGCCATATCGTATCGCTGTTCAAGCTGATACAGGAATTGATGGCTCCCAGCGGAGTCAAAGGCAGGAATCAGTTTCAGCTTCTCATGGACAGGCTTCCCGCCGATCACAAAGCAAGGTGGTTTTCGGGTGCGGCGCTCTCCACCGGCGATCAGGCGATGGCAAGTATTATGAGTACGGCGATGTCCCGTCTGAACGCTTTTCTTGACAGCGAGATGGAACAGGTCTTGTGTTTCGATACGGCTATCGACGCAGAGAAATTCTGCAATGAGAAATCCGCTGTTTTTATCGTCTTGCCGGAGGAAAATCCAAACGCCTACTTTATGGTGTCTCTGCTCATCCAGCAGCTATACCGGGAAATTCTCGCTGTTGCAGACGAAAACGGCGGCAAGCTCCCAAACCGCGCCATGTTTTACTGCGACGAATTTGGAACTTTGCCGACCATACAGTCTGCTGAGATGATGTACTCTGCCTCCCGATCAAGGCGGCTTTCCATCGTCAGCATCATCCAATCCTATCAGCAGCTTGAAAAGAACTATGGCCGTGAGGGCGCCGCCATCATTCAGGACAACTGCCAGCTCACCATTGCAGGCGGCTTCGCGCCTTCAAGCGAAACGGCGGATATTATCTCCAAATCTCTCGGTTCGCGGACAGTGATGACAGGCTCAGTCAGCAGAGGCAAGAATGATCCCTCTCAAAGCCTGCAATGACGGAACGCCCACTGATGACGGCGGACGAGCTGAAAAGTATGAAGAAAGGTTCATTTATCGTGATGAAAACCGGTGCGCATCCCTTTGTGTCTCAGCTCAAGCTGTTCATGAAATGGGGCATTTCCTTTCCGACGTCTTATACAGTAGAAGATCGCGGGGCAAGAAAGGTACGGTATATCTCCCGCGAGAAGCTGATTCGTGCGATTACAGATAAATATCCGCCCAGGAAAAAGCCGCTGTCTATACCGCCCGAAGCTGCATCCAGCAAACAGACGATGACCGAGCCTGTGGAGGCAACACCGGAGCAGGAATTGAATCATATTGCGGAGCAGGCTAAAACAGCCAAGCCTCTGCGAACAGGATAAGGCGGTGATACAATGTCCTATTTCAAAAAGCTCTATGAAAACGGCACTCTGCCGCACCGTGCAAAGCTGGTGTACCTCTATCTTCACGACAGAATGGACAAAGAACGAAAGGCGTGGCCGGGGATCAAAACCATCGCACAGGATCTGTCGCTCTCCCGCAGTACAGTAAAGCGAGCAATCAAGGATTTGGAAAAAGCCGGTCTGATACGAAAAGAGCCGTACTACCGTGAAAACGGCAGTGCAACTTCTAACCGATATTATCTGCTTTGAATTTGTATTTTTAACACCAAGGGGAAGTCTGTCCAAATGGTGAACCCAGCTCATCGATGACAACGCCGGACTTACAGAGGATCTGCTGGCCCATAAGCTCCCCGATCTGGCAGGAACCGTGGTCACGCCTATCGCGGCCATCGTGATGCTGTTCCTATTTGACTGGAAAATGGGGCTGTTGTGCCTGATCACCATGGTGCTGGTCCCCTGCTATCCATGTGCTTGATGATGGGCGGTAAAAACGCCGGCTTTTTTCCATCGTTATCAGCAGGAAATCGAACGCATGAGCGGCGAGGCGGTAGAGTATGTCCGGGGCATCCTGGTGGTAAAGATGTTCCAGCAGACGGTCTACTCTTTCAAGGCTTTTTACGCAGCCATCAAGGATTACAGCGAACTGGCCAGTCAGTATGCCATGAGCTGCCGTGTGGGGCAGACCTGTTTTCTGACTTTTATCAACGGAGCGTTCGCCCTGCTGATCCCGGCGGCATTGCTGCTGGCCTCCGGCGGGGAGATACGCACAGTTCTTGTCAACTTTATCTTCTATGCCTTGTTCGCTCCCGCCTGCGGTCCAGATGATCAACCGGATCATGTATATGAGCGAGGCTGTCATGGAAGCAGACGAAGCCGTGGGCCGTCTGGATGAAATCCTCGGTCAGAAACCGATGGAAGAATCAAAAGTACAGAAACATCCGGCAAAATGCCGCCGTCTTTCGACCATGTGACCTTCAC
>VOFE01002532.1_pt1 | contig 24001 bp, 42 predicted proteins | sample 5384071 | NCBI WGS metagenome assembly VOFE01 (sample SAMN12384724, study PRJNA508395) | human gut metagenome | isolation source: healthy gut D | host: Homo sapiens
CCATGTTAGACGGAACCATTCCACCGGAGCTACAGAATAAATATCTGAACATCATCCTGTTTGAAACCGAACGTCTGACCAAACTGACACAGGGAATTCTGGATCTGAACCGTTTTGGACAGCACCGGGGTATGATGCTTGACCTTACAGATTTCGATATCAACCGCATGATAAAGACGACCATCCTCACCTTTGAAGGAACCTGTTCTGCCAAAGGGCTTTCCTTTGATCTTGTCTTAACAGGACAAAAGTTATATGTTCACGGTGATATGAGCAAAATCCAGCAGGTTCTCTATAACCTGATCGACAATGCCACAAAGTTTTCCCACAATGATGCATCAATCAAGATTGAAACAAGCATCAAAAATGAAAAAGTTCTTATTTCCGTGAAAGATTCCGGAATCGGAATTCCTGCAGAAAGTATCAAAAAAATCTGGGACCGCTTTTATAAAACGGACCTTTCCCGGGGAAAAGATAAACGGGGAACCGGCCTGGGACTTGCTATTGTAAAAGAAATTATTCACATTTTGCCGGTGTATTTGTGGCGTTCCACGACCGCGATCTTCTGGAAGGTCTCATCGGCCGGAAGAAACAGCCTTTTTCCGTCTTTTCAAAGGGAACCTCCTCCATTTCCAGCCTGGTCGTAATCTGCCCTTCCTCCATTTTGATGACATAAGCCGGTCTTCCCGGGTGGGGAAGCAAAAGCCGCTCTCTTAAAATCCAGAATGTGCACGGTATTCTTAAGCTGGGGATCACAGGGCTTGATCTCCACCGTTTCATCTCTCACAATGCGCACACCCTTAAAATACACATCCAGAACCCGCAAATCTTTAAGATTATCCAGTATCACAAAATCCGCCTGATATCCGGGGGCTACTGCCCCAAGATGAGAAAGCCCGTATGTGCGGGCCGCCTGAATGGTAGCCATTTTCAGCGCCTTCTCCACAGGAAGCCCCAGCTCCACCGCACGACGCACATTATAATTGATATGTCCGTCCCTGCGGATCTCCTCAATGTGCTTGTCATCCGTGCAGAAGCAGAAGCTGTCCGTATCTGTATGGTGCTCTACGATGCCTTTACGATAGCCTCCAGATTGTGGGCAGCGCTGCCTCTCTGATCAGCACCTGCATCCCCCGCCGGCATTCTTCCATAGCATACGCATAGTCCCACATTCATGGTCCGTGGAAATTCCCGCCAGCGCATAGGCGCTCAAATCCCCCGGAAGGCAAAAACGGCGCATGTCCGTCCAACACCCGGGAACGAAAAGTCCCAGCTTCTCGTGCATGGACACATTGCCGTTGATGACGGAATGCGCATCCATCACCTCTCCCAGTCCCAAAATCCTCGGATTTTCCAGATAGGACTTCATCTTGCCCGCCGTGAGCACACAGCCATTGTCGTCCACATGTGTGGCTGGCACGCAGGAAGGCATCATCACAAACACATTGGCCGGAACCTGCTCCGTCTGCTCCAGAATATAGTCAATGCCTGCGGTTCCCGATACATTGGCTGACTCATGGGGATCCACAATAAAGGTGGTGGTCCCACTGTGCCGCCTGGCGGATCAGCTCCCCCGGTGTCACCAGAGTGGACTCCAGATGCAGGTGGCTGTCAATAAAGCCCGGACAGAGCTATTTGCCCCCACATCAATCTCCGTCTCCCCTTCATAGCTTCCGACTCCGAGAACCACGCCCCCTGCCACAGCAACATCCCCGGAGACAAACTCTCCTGTATGCGCCATAAAAACATTGGCGTTTTTGAACACCAGCTCTGCTTTTTTTCCAGCCCCTAGCCATTTTGGAATGTTTCCGGTAATTTTCCAGTTCCATGGTACATCCCTCCTTCTGCTTAAAATACCCTCTTCCTTATTTATTTCCAGTCATATTTTGTAAGGTGCCCGGACAGCTCCATATGGTCAAACCCGTGCTGCCGAAGCGCCTCATAAAGCACGATCGCAACGGAATTGCTGAGATTCAGAGAGCGGATGTCCCCAGCATGGGAATGCGGATCGCTGTTGCCTGATTTTCCAGAAGAATCTCCTCCGGGATTCCGGCACTCTCTTTTCCAAACATGATATAGCAGTCATCCTCAAACTTTGCTTCCGTGTAAATCCTCAGGCCCTTTGGTTGTGGCATAGTAAATTTTCGCTCCCGGATTTCGTTTCAGAAAATCCTCATAATTCAGATAGGTTGTCACATCCAGATCCTGCCAGTAATCCATCCCGGCTCTCTTAATGGCCTTTTCGTTGAGAAGAAAGCCCAAAGGCTCAATGAGATGAAGCCTTGCCCCTGCGGCTACACAGGTTCTTCCGATATTCCGGTATTGGCCGGGATCTCCGGCTCATGAAGTACAATGTTTATTCTTGCCATATCCTATTCTCCAGTCCTTTATACAATTCATCTGCTGACGGACGCTCCAGAAACCGGGCGTTTTCTCCGCTGTAAAGCAGCCTGTCATTGGAAGCGTTCGTCTGTCCGATCACCTCTGCCGCAATACCTTCCCGGCGAAGCTTTTCTGCCAGAGCATGCCCCCCGCAAGGCCGATCAGCAGGGCTCCTTCACTTTGCAGACGATAGGGATTGATATCGAATTCTCGCAGATTTCAATAGTTTCCTGTCTTACGGGCACATGGCGCAAATCTGCCGTCAGCCCTGTCTGCGAGGCCTCCGCCATCTTCCACAGGGCGCTCAAAAGCCGCCCTCCCCCCATGGCGTAAAGGGCATTGGCGCCTGCCGCCTCCGCCATCTTCCAGGCCTGCTTGTCTGTGGAGTCTCCCCTGCCTTGACCGCTCTGCTCTCCCGACATATCTGAAGACTCTGGTTTACGAATCCCGCAGAAAACGGTCCTTCAGTTTTTCCTGATTTTCTTCTATGAGACGTTCTGTTCCAAAAGGGCAATATCCCCTGCAACCACCAGCTCGTCTCCCACGTTCAGTCTGCCTGTAATCTCTGCCTGCAGCGCCGCAAGCGCTGCGCTTCCCAACCGCACAGTCCCTCCTTACCCTAAAAGAGATACAAGGGTAGGAACTACCATAGCCAGCACAAGGATTATGGCGATTACCGCTGTAATGATCTTTCGTTTCTTCGGGTCAAAAATTCCCATTTCACTTCACCTCTGTCTTTTTATCAAAATTTCCTGCACCTCTGCATTGTGATGCAGCACATCCCGTTCTCATAATTGAACAGCAACGCTCTTCCGTCCGAAAATACCTCGATATGGGCGGTCTTGGGAATGCCTTCCCTTCTCCGGTATTCCCGCACAGCCGCCTCCCACTCTCCTGGATAGGCGCAAAGGAAGGCCGGCTCTTTAAATGCTCCCGCAGATACAGATCCATGAGCATTTTTTTCGATGAGCACGTCCCGCTCTATCCCGGGATGTTCTCCCGCAAACTCCAGGAGGATCTCATATCTGCGGATGCGGGAATGCGAGATCTCTCCATAGCCCTTTTTTGCGGTAATAACAGCTCAGCGCCTCATAGAACAGAAAAGCATCCGGGAAAAAGCCTTCCAGATAAGCCACCGTATGAACAAACTGTCCGCTGTTGTAATAGATCTCCACCATGCTTTCCACTTCCTTGAGCAAAAGCATCGTCTTCATAGGAAAGCCACCTGGTGCAAAGCACCTCGTAGGGTTCCTTTGCCTTGTGGCAGATGCCGTATCCGCCGGTCTCCCGCTCCATGGCAGAGCCTTTCAGAACCTTCAAAAAGCCAAGCTGAAGCTGCTGCGGCTTCAGCGCATACACCTCCTTAAAGGAACGGTGAAAGCTGTCATAGTCCTCATAGGGAAGCCCTGCGATCAAGTCCAGATGCTGGTGGATATTTGCAAAGCCGTGAATGGTTTCTACATTCTGACAAAGCCGCCCGAAATCCATGCTTCGGGAAATGGCCCCAACGTCTCTCTGTTGGTGGACTGCACGCCGATCTCCAGCTGGATCAGCCCGGGGCGCATGGTGCCAAGAAGCGCAAGCTCTTCCTCCCTCAGAAGATCCGCGGAAATCTCAAAATGAAAATTGGTGATTCCGTTATCGTGGTCTCGGATGTAGGTCCACACAGCCATGGCGTGATCATGTTTGCAGTTAAAGGTCATCCTGTCCACAAATTTCACCTGCGGCACCCCATGATCCAGGAAAACTGAAGCTCTTTTTTTTCACCAGGTCAAGGCTTGAAACGGAGCCTCTTGTCCACTGAGGACAGACAGTAGCTGCAGGAAAACGGACAGCCCCGGCTGCTCTCGTAATAGATGATCCGGTTCTTAAAATCCGAAAGAGTTTTTCGTAGGCAAAGGGCACCAGACTCAAATCCAGAGGCCCTCCAGCCGGTTGAAAAAGCTCCTGCCCGTCCCGGTACACAAGCCCCAAAATGTCTGCAAGAGCCCGGCCGCCTTCCACATAATGCTCCGCCAGCTCCAGAAAGGTCTGCTCTCCCTCTCCCACCATGATGCCGGTAAATGCCGGATTTTCGCTCAGAAAGCCCTCTGCGTCAAAGCTCACCTCCGGCCCTCCGGCCCAGAACGGGTCTCCGGCATCACCTGGCCAGATCTGACGCCAGCTCCTTTACAAAGGAAATATTCCAGATATAGCAGGAAAAGCACACGATGTCGGGCCTTTTCTGTAAATGTGTTTCATAATCTCATCTCTGGGCTGGTTGATGGTAAATTCCCGCAATACCAGAACGTCTTTGTACTTTTTGCATAGGCCATCAGATTGTAGACCGCCAGATTGGAATGTATGTATTTTGCGTTGCACGCTGCCAGTAAAATCTTCATGAAATCCTCGTTTTCCACTACGTATATTTGTAGGATATCATAGCACGTTTCCCCGCAAAAATCAAACAGAGGCTGCCGCAGCAGCCTCTGTTTTCCGCAATCTCTGTTTATCCGACAAGGGGATATTTTTCTGTCAGCTCTTTTTACAATTGCCTTTGCCTCTTCCTGACGGTCTTTCTGCGTCAGCACAAGGGCAATGGCTTCTGCAATCCGGTCCATATCCTCAGGCTTCATGCCTCTGGAGGTAACAGCCGGGGTTCCCAGACGGACGCCGCTGGTGACAAAGGGTGACTGCGGGTCGTTGGGAATGGCATTTTTGTTGCAGGTGATGTTCACCTCATCGAGAAGGTTTTCCATCTGTTTTCCGGTCACATTGAGATTTCTCAGATCCACCAGCATCAGGTGATTATCTGTTCCGCCGGAAACAATGTCGATCCCCCGTTTTTAAGGCCTTCGCAAAGCGCCCTGGCATTCTCTACCACAAGCCGGCCGTATTCCTGAAATTCCGGTTCCAGCGCTTCCTTGAAGCACACGGCCTTTGCCGCAATGACATGCATTAAAGACCGCCCTGGATGCCCGGGAATACTGCCTTGTTAAAATTAAATTTCTTTGCGTTTTCTTCACTGGAAAGAATCAGTCCGCCTCTTGGTCCCCGCAGTGTCTTGTGGGTGGTGGTTGTTGTCACATCGGCGTACGGAATGGGGCTTGATGCTGTCCTGTTGCCACAAGTCCGGCAATGTGCGCCATATCCACCATAAGATGGAGACCATCGCCAACCCCGCCCTCATTGTTCTGGACATTGAGAAGTTTGCCCGCGCCGCCCACGCCCATGGGGTGCCTCTCATCGTGGACAATACCTTTGCCACCAAAATCTTTAACATCTGCGAAGCCGGTGGGCTGCCGGCCCTTCCAGTGGGGGGCGGACATTGTCACCCACTCCACCACCAAATACATGGACGGGCACGCCAACTGCGTGGGGGCGCCATTGTGGACAGCGGGAACTTTGACTGGACCCGATACCCGGACCGCTACCCCGGCCTGTGCACCCCGGATGAGAGCTACCACGGTGTGACTTATACCGAACGGTTTGGTCTGGGCGGGGCCTACATCACCAAGGCCACGGTCCAGCTCATGCGGGACTTCGGCGCCATCCCCGCACCCATGAACGCCTACCTGCTCAACGTGGGGCTGGAGACCCTGCCCCTGCGGATGCCCCAGCACTGTGCCAACGCTTTGGCGGTGGCGAAATTCGTGCAGAAGCACCCCAAGATCGCCTGGGTCAATTACCCCGGTCTGGAGGGGGACAAATACCATGACCTGGCCCAGAAGTATATGCCCAAGGGGACCTGCGGCGTGGTGACCTTTGGCGTCAAGGGGGCCGCAAGGCGGCGGAGACCTTTATGGCGGGGCTGAAGCTGGCCTCCATCGCCACCCAACGGCGTCAGAAATTCTTTCTGGCCGGAACAGGAGCCGCTCTTCTTCTCGGCCTCATCCTTCTGGGCTTTTTTCTGCTTCGGCCAAAACCGGCTGAGCGCCTCACGATCAACGAAGCCTGCGAAAGCTACCGCACCCAGGTGGAGCAGGAGGCAGCAGAATACGGCATGTCAGAACTATGTGGATCTGATACTGGCACTTATGATGCAGGAGAGCTCCGGTATCGTCCGGATGTCATGCAGTCCTCCGAGGGCGCTTATAATAAGCTCTATCCCCAGAAACCAAACGGTATCACAGACACCGCCTACTCCATTTCCTGCGGGATCCAGGAACTGAAATACTCCATGGAAAAAAGCCGGTGTCAAAAACCCCACGGATATGGAGCGCATCCGTCTTGCTCTCCAGGGCTATAATTTCGGCGCTGACGTATACTTTTCCTACATGGAGGAAAATCGGGAAGATGTCTGGAGCCAGAAAAGTGCGGAGGCTTTCGCTCAGATGGCAAGCGGAAATACCCTCCGGGAGGATTCCGATCCTCTGAAGGAAGCGGCCGGTCCTGGGCCTACGGTGACCAGCGCTATCCGGAGCATGTGCTCCGTTACTATCACCCAAAGGGCTGAAACAGGGCTTCCGGTAAAATTTGGTGAATTTTTGAAAATTTTTCAAAAAACATTTGACAATCCTTATCTTTTATTGTATTATATATCTTGTCGCTGAGGTAACACCTTCGCGACAAGGAAATGCGATAGTGGCGTAGTTGGTAACGCGCGACCTTGCCAAGGTCGAGACCGCGGGTTCGAGCCCCGTCTATCGCTCTGATGAGAACTTCGGGAGACCGGGTTCTTTTTTTTTATCTAAAGTCGCTCTGCGCCAAGATGTTCCGCGGCACATTCTCTGCTCCTTTCAAAATCATATGCAGCACCTGTAACTCCTCTGATAATTTTGCATATACTTCTTTTGTTATATCCATAATAAATACAGCCTAATTCTTTCCTATTTATAGAACACCAAGTACTTCCCTTAAATAATAGGTCAATTTCACCCTATTGTCAATAGGTCAATCCCCCATAATCATTCAAAAATGAGGTGCTCAAATGTCACGACTTAAAGATTTACGAAAAGAACGCGGTTATACACAGATTAAAATGCAGCATTTAACAGGAATCGATCAAAGCGACTACTCTAAAATCGAGCGGGGAAAGCGCTATTATTCTTTTGAACAATGTAAGCAGATTGCCCCTTGCGCTTAATACAAGCATGGATTACCTTGCCGGATTAACAGATGAAAAAATCCCTACCCCCAGAAACAACAGTAAATGACAGCAACGAATTGGCTTCGCCTGTTCAACTCCCCTCCCCCCTCAATCTTGAGGGGAGGAGTTTTTTTGTTATTTTTTCCTGCATAATAGTCTTATGAATATCTTACAGGAAATTTTTACAGACCATTATGAAGAAATTATATATACTCTTCACCCCAGAAAATCTGGCAACCTGCGCAGAACATTTTTTGTATCATAGGAACATTCGGCCGTAATTTCCTATGATACAAAAAAAACTCCCGGGAAAAGTCTCTCAACCTCCCAGGAGTCCTCTGTACTGATGCCTATGCTATATGCTATTCTTATTTTTCTTTTTGCTCTTCCAGAATATCCCGGATCAGATATCCGATAAATTCCGGCATTTTCCGCATCCTGTGCCAAACCGCAGCTTCTCCTGCACCTCTTCATAGCTTCCGGCCCCTGCAAGGATCGCGTCTTCTATCATTCCATAGCTGATATTTTTACAATGGCATGCTGTTTTTTTTCTTTTCATAGTCTGTCACCTCATTTATGTTTCTATCATTTCAGTCGTTTAAATTATACATTTTTGTCAAGAAAGTGCAAGCATCCTTTGTAAATTGCAACAACTTTTTCAAAATACCAGCATATATATGGAAAGCCCCACAGAAAATATGCCAACAAACAGCTTCAGTGCCCGCACCGGCACCCTGGAGGCCACGCGGCTTCCCATCCAGACACCACACCGTGGGTTGCCACGATCAGTGTCAATACTCGAAGGCAGCCTTCCAGTCAATGCGGGAAAGATATCCCGCGCAGGCTGGAACCGCAATAAACACGGAGTCAAAAAAGCGCAACGCCCACGGCAGCTCTGGCCGACACGCCGAACACCACCAGAAGCGGCATCACCAGAACCGGACCGCCGGCTCCGGACAGAGAGCAGATGGCTCCGGTTATCACGCCCAGTGCCACAAGAAAGACCATGGAATCCGTAAGCTTCTTCTGTTTTATAATGATTTCCGTCCTGCCCCCGGCCTGTTTTTGCGGCCAGCGTCTCTCTGCGGACTTCTTTTCCTTCCACATCCGCAGAAGAATGGACAAACCGGAAAACAGCACGACCACATAGAGAATCACCTTCACTGTATCCTTGGCAATGAAGGATTGAGGAACACCCCAGCACTGCACCGATCAGGCTTCCTGCCCCCAGCTTCACCGACATGGACACATCCAGATTTCCTGTTTATGATAATAAAAAGAGCCAATGCAGCCGGAAACCAAAAAGGCAAGGAAGCTGTAGGCCAGCGCCCGGTCTACGTCATACCCTGCGCCTGCGTATAAAGCATTGGAAGCAGAAATCCCGCAATGCCGCAGATGCCGATACAGGCGCCTATCACGCCGTTGGCCAGGCCGATCACTGCAAGAACCGCCGCACTCAGTCCGCTCATGCGCTCACCTCCCCTGTTTCCATATATTTTTTGCCTGCCACAAAATATGCTCCTCATCCAGAGTCAGAACCTGTCGGTCTCGCATAAGAAAGCTTCCCGCAGCCATAACATCCGCCACATCTCCCCCGGTGACGCATTCCAGCAAAGTATTGACCGGATTTGCCGTTGGTATAAGATGGGGCTTTGTCCAGTCAATGGAAATCAGATCCGCATGGTATCCAGCTTTTATCACCCCAAGGCGTCCTGCTTCCCAAGAATTTCCGCACCGTTTTTTGCTGCCATGGAAAGAATGGTTTTGCAGGCATCACAGCAGGGTCTGCATTTTGGACACCCTGCACCGCATTCATCACAGAACGGAAAATCCGCATCTCATTCCACAGACTTAATCCTCCATGGGCTGCTCCGTCCGTCCCCAGACCTACGCAGACACCGCGCTCCAGAAGCCCCGGCGTATCGGGAACTCCTTTTCCGCAGTTGCTGAAAGGGCAGTGCACCACCTTGGCGCCTGCCTGCGCCAGAAGCTTTTGTTCCCGCGCCGAAAGCAGGATTCCATGAGCAGCCACAAAATGTGCGCCCAAAGCCCCAGCTCCTCCAGATATTCCACCGGACGCTTCCGGTACTGCTCCAGGGTGTAATTCACCTCTCCTGCATACTCGTTCATATGGGCCTGCAAAAGGTTCCCCTCCGTTTCGCCTCAGCGGATGATTCCCGGATCAGCGCTTCGCTGCAGTTCATAAGAGCCCGCAGGGAATAGTAGACCTTGAGATTTCCCCTTCCATGGAAGCGTTCAAACAGTCGCTCTTCTGATGCCAGCACCTCCTCTGTTCCCTGGCGTATGGAATCCGGAAGGTTTCCTTTGTCCATACCGGAGCAGGACAGCGCTCCGCGAAGCCCGGATTTTGCATACACCTCTCCTGCTTCCTCCATAAAATATCCGCCGGATTCCACAAAGCCCGTAGTTCCGTTTTTATCATTTCAAGTGCTGCAAGGGAGGCGCTCAGCTTCATTTTTCCGGTGTGAGTGTGCTCTCAAAAGGAAGCATGATCCTCGTCCATATCATGGGAAGCTCGTCCAGGACAGCGCCTTTCAGAAGCTGCTGCCCGGTGTGCATATGGCAGTCCACCAGTCCCGGAAGGAACAGCCTGTCTCTGCCATCCACAGTCTCTGCAGCCTCATAGCTGTTTTGTCCCTCTTTTTCCACAGCCAGAATTTTTCCGTCTTTTATGACGAGCGCCATATCTGCAGCCACCGTCATATCCTCCATAAGGCAGGAGGTATGCCGTATCCATACATCACAGTTGATTTTGCTGTTCATAACAAACCGCCTTTAAATTACATTTGTCAAAGATAAGGTTATCTGAGAAATGGTGGCGGAAGCCACAAAGGTTCCCACCATAACAAGAGCCGCGATCAGAAGCATTTTCCAGCCCTGACGCACAAACTCCTTCAGCTTGTCGCTGATGGAGATTCCCGCATAGGCCCCAACCATGGTAAGAGGCGCAGTAAAATTGATCTTTCCCGCCGCCTCGATGACATACTCCCGCGCCGGACACAGCGGGGAGGCCAAGAAGCCCTATGAGAGAACAGTACGCAATCACCGGAAGCTTGATGGGAACGACCTTGCTGACCACTACTGCTGCGAGAGAAATCAGCAGCAGGATCGCGATTCCCGGAAGAGAATCCATAAAGCTCACCTGAAAGCCCACAAAATTTGCCAGCGCAATTCCAAGCCCTGCCACCACAAACATTACAATCCACTCAACATATCGCATCGCTGTTCCTCCTGATTTTTATGCTTCCGGGAATCTTCTTTTTTCTTCCCTGCTTTTTCTGAATTTCTGTGCCAGTCTGTCATGGGTAACGCCCAGACGCGGCTCCAACACTCTGTACAGCCAGTTGCACAGTGGCACGCCGATAAACATTGCCATATAGATCCCGTCAATACCGGAAATGGTTTCACTTGTACTTGCCAGAGCCGCGATTTCCGTAGCCATGGCAGGATACATTTCCGAGAGACTTGCCGTAGCCGACGCCATCATGATCCCCGCACCCACACCGGAAGCCATTCCCAGCGAATAAGGGTGAAACAGCCCTGTAGAAGCCACTACCGTTGCCATAAAGCCAAAAAATATGGTACCCACCATGCCGCCGATGATGTAGACTGACAGACTTCCTCTGGCCTCCGGACTTTCCGGCCGAACATATCCTGCATCAGCGCAAGATTCGTCTCCCGGTTGATGGAGTGACAGGCCCCACGGACTCCCGCTTCATTCCCAGCAAAATAGCAATGGGCAGAGACAAAAGATGGTGCCGAGATTTCCGAACTCCTGCAGAAGAAGCGCTTACTCTGCCGAAAGCACTGTCTCGATGCTCGCACCTGCGTTGATCCCAAGCTTTGCGATAAATGGGCAGATACACACGATGACAAGTTTTGACGCAGCCTTCACCTGCGGCTTTTTAAAAATTTTCAGAACCTGCGGACCAGTGATGATCCCCATGAGAATCGAATAAAAAATGGGAAATAAGATCAGCGTTCCCCCCATGGGAATTTTGATTTGACCGATGCCGTCCGCAATGATGATAAACAAAAAAGCGGCAAAATAAATCTTCCATTCCTTTCTGAGCCTTTCCCCAAGGCCGGTGTACAGATAACTTTCCTGCTTCATGTTGTCCTCCTTTGCTCTTTCCTTTTTTCGTTCAGGAGAGGTTTCCTGTTGTGCTTATGATAAAAAAATTTCCGCAAAAGAAAAAAGGACAAATGGCGCTTTTTGCAGAAAAAAGCAAAAAAATATGGTATAATATGAACACTTAATGAATTCAAGCCAACGGCGCAGAATGAATTTAGTGTGAATTTATAAAAGACACTTAAGGAATTTAAAACACCCCGCAGGAGGCCTTCCATGAATCTGGATAAACTGATCGCGCGCTTTCCCGATGTAAAAACCTATTTTGAATACATGCCGCCGGAGCTTCATAACCGCTACACGATCCGCACCTATGCCCCCGGAACCATCATTCACCAGAAGGATTATCCCCTCAATTATTTTGGCATTGTCTGCAGCGGCGATCACCGGGTGATCAACGAATTTGAAAACGGCAACGTATTCATGATCGAAAAAAACGAAGCCATCGACTTTATCGGCGAGGTTACGATCCTTGCTGGCAAAGAAAAAACCTCCGTCACCATTGAAACGCTGACAGCGTGTGTGGTATTTCTGATCTCCAGAGCGGATTTTGAAATGTGGATTTCCAGGGATATCCATTTTCTGCGCCTGGTTTCCCACAAGATTGCTTACAAGCTTTACCGCTCTTCCTACAACCGGGGGGAGCCAAACTTTTTTATCCGCCCACTTTCCTCTTCCTTGATTATCTGGTAAAATACGCTTTAAGCCACGACATTGACCATCTGGGAGAGATCACCCTCAAAAAGACAAGGGAGGGGATCCGCGAAGAACTGGGCATGACGGTCAAAACCATCAACCGTACCATTACCAAACTAAAATCCGACGGCCTCATCGGCATTCGCAAAGGAAAGGTTACTCTGAATCTTGAGCAGCTTTCTCTGGCGCAGGATGCCCTTGCGGCAGAACGGGCAAAATAAACGACTGACATCAGAAAAGAGGATTTCCCATGAAAAAAAGAAGAAAATTTCTTCCCGGCACAGCTGCTGGGAATTCTAGGCTGCAACTCTGGAAAACGCGCAGGAACAGCTGGCCTCCGCGCAGGAAATGATGGCTCGCTACCGCTGTGCGATCATGGAGGTGGAAACAAAATTCCGGGTCCTGGACGAACAGCTCTCTCTCCAAAAAGAACGCAATCCCATCGAGAGCATCAAGACAAGGCTCAAATCCCCGGAAAGCATCCGCGGAAAATTAAAGCGCCGGGAGCTGCCCCTGACCCTCGACTCTATTGAAAACAACCTTAATGATGTGGCAGGTGTCCGTGTCATCTGTTCCTTTGTGGACGATATTTACATGCTGGCCGACTGCCTCATCCAGCAGGATGACATTGAGCTTCTGGAGACCAAGGATTACATCAAGCATCCCTAAGCCCAACGGCTACCGCAGCCTTCATCTCATCATCCAGATTCCGATCTTTCTCCAGAATGAGAAACGGCTCATGAAGGTGGAGGTGCAGCTTCGCACCATTGCCATGGAATTCTGGGGCCAACCTGGAACACCGTATGCGTTACAAAAAAATGTGGAGGAAGACATCCTTCAGAAAACCTCCCGGGAGCTCTGGGAATGTGCCGAGGTAAGCGCCGCTCTGGACGAGCGTATGCAGTCCATCCGAAATATGATAGAACGAAAAAAACGAAGTGTGAATTTTCACACTTCGCTTTTTTGTCCTCTGCACAGTCAGAGGGTTTTATTTTACATCGCCCACAAAGAACAGGGCAACGGTTCCCGTCCGGAATGAGAGCCAATGGTTGCGCCCACGTAATTCATCATCACCGTTTTCAGATTATATTTCTCTTTAATTTTATTCACTACAAACTCTGCGTCCTCCTGACAGTCTCCGTGACTGATAAAAATGGTATCGCAGCCTGCCTTGTAGCTTCAATGTGCTCGTCCATGAGCTTCACCAGCTCCAGAAGCGCTTTTTGCGGCCTCGCACCTTACCGATGGCAACCAGCTTGCCTTCCTCATCCACATGAAGCACCGGTTTGATGTTCAGCATGCTTCCCACAACGGCTGTGGTCTTGGACACGCGTCCGCCTCTGTGCAGGTGGTTCAGGTCATCGACGGTAAACAGATGAACGATATGGTTCTTGTTTTCCTCTGTCCATCTGGCCACGCTCTCCATGTCCTCGCCGGCCTCTTTTTTCATCTGCGCCAGATAGACCAAAAGTCCTTCCCCAGAGATGCTCCCAGGGAATCTACCACTGTGATCGTGCGCTCCGGATACTCTTCTCTGAGTTCCTCCGCCGCGATCCGCGCGCTGTTATATCCTCCGCTCAGGCCGGAAGAAAAGGCAATATGAAGCACATCCTTTCCCTCTTTCAGGTAAGGCTCCATCAGATTTCACATCCTCCGGATTCACCTGGGCCGTTGTGGGCAGAGAACCATTTCTCATACGGTCATAGAACTCCTTCACCGGTAAAAAATTGCCGTATGTATAATGCTTATCGTCAATATAGTAACTAAAATATGCGCATCCTACGCCATGCTCCCGGAAAAATTCCTGGGGCAGATCTGAATTGTCATCCGTGGTGATCACATAATCTCTCATTTGGACTCCCTCCATTTTCTGTCAATGTGTTTCCGCCTTAAATGATACCATTTTGTCCCTTTCAATGCAAGCAAAAAACAGCCTCAGCTGCCCAGAACTTTCCGGGCAGCCTGAAGCTGATTATCTTCCTCATGGCTGATTTCTTCTTTGTTCAGCAGCTCGCTGTCAAGCCGCACCTCCACATCCGGCGCGATCCCTTTCTCATGAATGCTGTTTCCTTTGGCGTATAGTAGCGGGAAACCGTCAGCTTCACCGCGCTTTTGTCTTCCAGCGGAAGAATAGCCTGCACCACGCCTTTTCCGTAGGTGTTCGTTCCCACGATGGTTCCAATGCCATAATCCTGCACCGCGCCTGCAAAAATCTCGGAGGCGCTGGCGCTTGCCCGTTTACCAGCACTGCCAGCGGCATCTCGAGAGGATGTTCCCCGTCACAGGTATATTCCTCCCTGTTGCCGTACTTATCCTCGGTGTACACAATGAGCCCCTCCGGCAAAATTTCCCGCAAATGTCACAGACTGAAGTCAGAAGGCCTCCCGGATTTCCCCGCAGGTCTATGATCAGTTGCTCCATTCCCGCCTCGGAAAGCTGCGCGAACGCTTCCTGATACTGCTCGCAGGTCACTCCGCTGAAGCTGCTGATACGGATATAGCCGGTATTTTCGTCCAGCATCTCCGGAAAGACCGTGGAAGCTCCACATCTGTGATTTCCACGGAAAAAGAAAGCGGTTCTTCCACATCCTGGCGGTGCACCGTAAGCGTGACAGCTTCTTTGCTGCTCTCCTGCACAAGAGTCCACCACCTCCGAGGTTTCCATTTCTGTCACATCCACGCCGTCAACAGCGCTTATGATATCCTCCGCCTTCACTCCCGCCTTTTCTGCGGCCCTCCTTCGTAGCATTCCACTACCCGGACGCCGCCCTCAGGGTTCTTCTGCAGCGCCACGCCGACTCCACGTAAGCGCCCTCTGTCGCAGAGCTTTCCTCCTCGTACTCCTCTTCTGTGTAGTAATAGGAATACGGATCTCCCAGACCGTAGAGAAGGCCTGCGTAAAGACCTTCCTCCAGCTCTTCTTTTTCCGGTTCCTCCAGATAATTCCGGTCTATCACCTGTTCCAGATAGGACAGTTTTCTTTATTACGCCGGTGTCTGCCAATACCCCATCCCCGACCGTTATCCGAATCCCCAAACAGCAGCAGGAGCGCTGTAACTGCGCCGCCCGCTGCTGCTCCTGCCAAAATTTTTTGTTCTTCATAGTTGTATTATAGTTTCCTCAATGGCAAATTATACCCGCAAATGCTTTCTTGTAGTCCAGAAGCTTCCCACAAGGCCGATGCCCACGCCAAGCGCCAGCCCGATGGGCAGCAGCGTCTGGTAGATCTGTCCCGCCGGGATAAACTCCACAATTCCGCTGAGCACATTGAATTTTGTGAGAATGTAATGCACAACCGTATTGTACACAAAGTAAAGTCCAATGAGGGGAATCGCCGCTCCGATGACGCCCAGGACGATACCCTCCAGCACAAAGGGACTTCTGACAAACCGGTCCGTTGCCCCAATGAATTTCATAATCCCGATCTCCTCGCTTCGCACGGCAATCCCCACAGATACGGTATTGCTGATGAGGAAGACGGAAATCGCCAGCAAAATGACGATCACTGCAACGGATACGTAGGAAACTACCCGGTTGATAGAACCAAGGGTATTGGCAGCCTGCTCGGACTGATAAACCACCCGGACATTCTCCAGGCTTTCCACGTAAGCCACCAGTTCGCCCTGTTTCTCAATATCCTTCATATACACCTGATAGTTGGAATGGTTCACCAACGGATTGTCGTCCTTGAAGCCTTCCGCCGCTTCTGATCCGTCAAAATATTCTTCTTTGAATTTTTCCCAGGCTTCCTCCGCAGATTCATACTCCACACGCGCCACCTCCGGACGTGCCTTGATCTGCTCTCCCACAGCCGCAATGGCTTCCTCCGAAGTTCCCTCGTTGAAGAACACGGTGATCGGCAGCTCCTGCTCCATTTTCTTGGTCAGATAATTCACATTGTTTACAATAGAATAAAAATACCGAACAGGAAAATGCAGGCCGCCATCGTGAGAATGGAAGCCATGGAAAACATCCAGTTGCTTTTAATGTTTTTGATGCCCTGTTTGAGGACATACCAGATCGTACTAGGCCTCATGGTATCCGCCCCTCCTTCACATCGCTGACGATCACGCCGTCATGCATGGTAACCACGCGTTTTTTTCATGGCGTTTACGATTTCTTTGTTGTGTGTGACTACAAGCACGGTAGTTCCCCTCTGGTTGATCTGCTCCAGAAGCTTCATGATCTCTTCAGAGGTTTTCGGGTCAAGGTTTCCGGTCGGCTCATCTGCCAGAAGGATGTCCGGGCGGTTTACCAGTGCTCTGGCAAGAGCAACTCTCTGCTGCTCCCCCGCCGGAAAGCTCGTCCGGCATGGATTTGTATTTGCTGGCAAGACCAACCTCCTGCAGCACCTCCGGTACACGCTTGCGGATCACGCGGGTGGGACGTCCGATGACACGCTGCGCAAATGCTACATTCTCATATACATTACGGTCTTTTAAAAGACGGAAATCCTGAAATACTACCCCAAGCTTTCTGCGATATTTGGGGATCCGTCTGCGCTTCATTTTTTCCAGATGCTCTCCGCTGACTATAGTCTGTCCGGAGCTGCTGTCCAGCTCCTTCATCAACAGCTTTATCAATGTGGATTTTCCGGAACCGCTGCTGCCCACTACAAACACAAACTCTCCCTTATCCACATGCAAATTGGCATGATTTACAGCCGGAAGTCCGGACCGTAAGACTTGCTTACATCTACCAAATCAATCATGAAAATCCTCCCGTCTTTTCCCTTTCCGGGAAAAGGCATAAAATTCTCTTTTTAATTTTTTTGTAACATTATTGTAATATATTATTTCTGAGATTGCAAGTATTTTTTTTTCGATTACCTTTTGCCGCGCAAAACAGCCCGTGCTGGCTCCCACACAGGAACCTGACGGGCCGTTGCTGTTCTGCTATGTAGCATCCTCAAACACTCTCAAATCAAGGCCTGTACTCTTCTGGAGTTTATCCAGACGATATACCAGCGTATTTCTGTGGATATACAGCTGACGTGAAGTTTCAGATACGTTCAGACTGTTCTCAAAGAATTTATCGATGGTGACAAGTGTCTCCTCATCGAAATCATCCGGAGATTTGTTGTCAAAGATCTCGCGGATAAACATCTTACACAGAGGAATAGGCAGCTGATAGATCAGACGTCCGATTCCAAGTGAGCTGTATGCGATAACTTCCCTGTCTCCGAAGAAGATCTTACCTACATCAAGGGCCATACGCGCTTCCTTGTAGGAACGTGAAACTTCTTTCAACTCATTGACAATGGTACCGTATGCCATGTGGACATCCTCACCATCTTTATTCAGATCCAGAGTATCCATAATCGTATGAGCCAGCTTATCCATCTCCGGATAGCCCTCTCCCTCTTCCAGTTCCTTGACTATAATGATGCTCTTCTCATCAACAGCAGTGATAAAATCTCTGCTCTTTCCGCCAAAAAGGCTTTTCACGCTCTCTACAGAGCTGTGATCTTTCTCCTGGTTCAGTTCCAGGATCATAACTACACGACGGACATCTGCTTCAATATGAAGCTTCTTCGCTCTGTTGTAAATATCCACCAGAAGAAGATTATCAAGAAGAAGATTCTTGATAAAGCTGTCTTTGTCAAAACGCTCCTTGTACGCAACGATCAGATTCTGGATCTGGAAGGCTGCAAGCTTGCCTACCATATAAGTATCCTCATCATCTCCGTGGGCTACCAGGACATATTCCAACTGATAATCATCACAGACCTTAAAGTACTGAAATCCCTTGACAAGCTGGCTGTCCGCCTGGGATTCTACAAAAGCCTGGATATCTGCCGGCTGGATCTCAAAATCAGAAAAGGTAGACGCAAGTACCTTGCCGTCTGTGTCAATGACACAAAATTCCGTCCTTGATATTTCTTTAAGTCCCTCGAGCGTATTCTGTAACACCTGATTCGATATCATTCCGTTCAATCCCTTCTTTCACTTATGTGTTTAGATGTCTTATCTTCTGTCTTTCCTCTCTATCTATGGCTATTTTAATACAAAATCACCAAAAATGAAAGAGTAAAACTGAAAAAATTTACAAATTTTTGTTGAAATCCGCCTAATTTTTCTCTATAAAACCTTCTCCATGAACTTCTCTTGCATCGGAAACGATCACAAAAGCGTTGGGATCAATATCATCTACCAGCTCTTTCAGCTTCACAATTTCCTTTTTGTTTACCACACAGAAGATGATCGTCTTCTCCTGACCGGAATACATTCCCTTGCCACAGATTCCTGTCGCTCCGCGATCCAGGTCTTCCATAATGACTCTGGCAACCTCATCCGGCTTCTCCGTGATGATAAATGTCTGTTTGGAAAACTTCAGACCTTCGATCAGACTGTCGGATACTTTTGTTACCAGATAAACCGCAATGATGGCATACAGGGCCCGCTGGATACCGAACACATACATTCCTACGATCACAATAAGCCCATCAATAAACTGCATGATCTGTGCGATGGAATAATGACGCATATACTTCTGGATCAGTGCTGCCATCATATCCGTTCCGCCTGTGGTTCCCTGTCCAAGGAAAACCATTCCAATGCCGATTCCCAGGATCAAATTCCACCGTATACACAGCCAGAACCAGATCATCCCCCGCAAATGGAACACCGGGCAGAATGGCCAGCCAGGTTGTAAGGCACATATCTACCGACTAAACGCTTTTTTGCAAACGCAAATCCGCGGATTTTAATCCCAGAAGAAAGACCGGAACATTCAGGCAAAAATTGGTCATCCACAGAGGAATGCCATCCCTCGATAAAGCGGTTCTGTCACCATGATTTTACAATAATGCGATACCGCCTGAAAAGCCTTGATGACCAGGCCGTTGGTTCAAAACTATGAGGTAATGGATAATCCAGATACCAGTCCTTTTGTTCCGATGATAAAATGAGCATATATTGATACCATGGTTTCTGTCTTGAAATTTTCATATTTTCTCTCCATATGCAAACTTTTTTATTTGCTATAGTATATAAAGCACTGCAACGGGCAACGTGTCTAAAAGAACGGGACTGCCCCTGTTCTTATGTTTGTTCTTCCATTATTTTCCTGTCTTATTTATTTAAAATTTCACAAAATCATAGCTTTCCATTATCTGGAAGTATTTTACGATTCTCGGATACAGGGGCTCAGCCTTTCTCCGAACTGCTCTTTGACAAGAACCGCTATCTCTGAGACTGTCTTCTCCGTCAATTTCGGCCAGATAAAGTTCCCATTTCATCAAGATGAACCTTTGGAAAACCTCGGACGGTTGAAAACCTTCTGCGCAATGGTATTGAAGGCGCCTGTGTTCTCGATTTCGAGAATGATCCACGCTGCTTCAGGTCCCGGTGCCACCGGATTTCGACTGTTGTCTCCGGTATCAGATCAAGATAGTTGATATCCTGTTTCTTATCCTTTTTGTCATTTTTCTCATCAGGCTTTCTTCTTTCTCCAGATAGAGAATTTAAGCAGTGACAGGATCATGATGATCATCAGCACAACACCGCCGATATTTCCAGAAGTACAACGCCGGACATATCAAGGCTGATACCGACAACTGCAAAGATCGCAAGAAGAATTCCAACAAGACCCTCGCCGGCGATCATACCAGCACAGTACAGAGTACCATCTGTGGCCTGATGTCTTGGTCTTTTTCGTCAACACCTTTTCTGCGGTCAAGTAATCCACGAACGATACCACCGATCATGATGGTTGCGTTCAGGTAAATCGGAAGGTAAAGACCGATTGCGAAAGGCATTACCGGGATACGGAGGATCTCAAGGCAGATTGCAAGGAATACACCTACAAATACAAGTCCCCATGGAAGGTTTCCGCCCATGATTCCCTCAACGATCATCTTCATAAGCTGAGCCTGCGGAGCAGGGATCTCTGCTGTACCGTAGCCCCATGCTGCATCCAGAAGATACAGAACACCGCCGATAGCAAGACCGGAAACAACAACACCGAGCATCTCGCCCATCTGCTGCTTCTTAGGTGTAGCACCAAGAAGGTATCCTGTCTTAAGGTCCTGAGAGGTATCACCGGCGATCGCTGCGATGATACAGATAACAGAACCAACAGCAATCGCTGCTGTCATTCCGTCGATGCCTGTTTCACCGCTAGCCCTTGATCGCAAAGGTAGCAATCAGAAGAGTAGCGATAGCCATACCGGAAACCGGGTTGTTGGAGCTTCCTACAAGACCTACCATACGGGAAGATACTGTTGCAAAGAAAAATCCAAAAACTACGATGATAACTGCACCAAGAAGAGTTACCGGGATTGCCGGAACGATCCAGATGATAAATACCATTATACACCGAGAGAAGGATGAACTGCATCGGAAGATCCTGTGCGGTTCTCTCTGTGCTTGTGTTCTTGCTTCCCTTCATACTCTTCATGGAGTCACGGAAGGTTGTAACGATCAGCGGCAGGGATTTGATCAGGGAAATGATACCGCCTGTTGCGATAGCACCTGCGCCGATATATTTAACATAAGTAGACCAGATCGCTGATGCTCCGCCGTTTGCGTAAAGCTGGGCAATGGTCGTTCCCTCTGCTGCCGGATACATCCATGTATCAGGTCCGAACAGGCAGATCAGCGGAATGATGACCATCCAGCCGATAAGAGAACCGGTAAACATGTAGGATGCGATCTTCGGTCCTACGATATAACCAACACCGAGAAGTGCCGGATAAACCTCCATACCGATCTCACCCTTGAAGGATTTAAATCGCCATGGAAACATCTGCCGGGAAGCTTTCAGTCCATCAACAACAAATTTGAAGATGGCAGCAAGTCCCATACCGGAGAATACTGTGGAAGCATTTGCTCCGCCTTCCTCACCGGCAAGAAGAACGTCTGCGCAGGCAGTTCCTTCCGGATAGAGAAGAGTTGCATGCTCTTTAACAATGAGGGCATTACGAAGGGGTACCATGAAAAGTACACCAAGGATACCACCGCAAAGTGCGATCAGAGTGATCTCAACGATGCTCTGGCTTATCGCAGTAAGTCCTTCCTCTGCCCAGAGGAACAGTGCAGGCATGGTGAAGATAGCACCTGCTGCAAGAGACTCACCGGCTGAACCGATAGTCTGGACCATATTCTCTCCAGAATGGAGTATCTTTTTTCCTCTTCCCTCTGCAAAAGACTGTATCCCGCTGCTTTTATGGCAAGCCCGTCCCGATTATTGGAGGAAGTCACATAATTGAAAATATCCTCATCTGCCGAAACCGGATCATCATATTCCCGGAACCTGTGCAGGATCGTATGATCCCAGAATGTGCAGTAGCTCATAACCCGATGAGGGATTTCCACATTGCTCAGGGCAGAGCTGATCATATAAGCCTGCAGTGCCACATCTCCCTGTCGGCTCATCTGTGAACCACTGGCATCGATCAGTATATCCACCACAAAATCCGTATTGTCTCCACGAAGAATCCTCTTAAAAGATTTGCCTCACCGCTTCTGCCTATACGCCACAGCCTGGAAGGAACGATAGTTCCCCGGTCTGATAGGACTTCCTGGTTTTCACTTCGGATCACCAGTGCTTTTTTTCAGGAGTTCAGTCAATATGGCAATATTTCGTTTTGCAATTCTGTGCTTGTCATGATAGATCCATATGTTCTTATTACGCAGACGCTTTGCATACTGGTACTGATAATTATCACGAACCGGATTTTTCAGGATTCCTTCTGTAAAATACAGGCTGCAGTCTCCGTGTATTCCCCGGCACATAAGATGGTTCATTCTTTTTTCTTCCGCAGGTGTGAGATAGGTTTTTCCAAAATTCAGTTCCACATAGGTATGAGCTTTCTGAAGAGCTTCCTCTGAAATCACCGTGATCTTGTTTTTCACCTTACGTTTTTCTTCCATATCCTGTGTCAGCGAGGAATCTTCTATATCTGTCATCCGGTCTGTGAGCTTTTCCACGTAATTTTCCAGAGCTTCCTCATACATCTCTTCATTAAGGTAGTCTTCCCAGCCAAATTCCGTCAGTTCTTCCAGCGTCACCGCCATTACCCGTTCAAGGGAACCGTTTTTCTTCTCAAAGTCCGGATCGATGACCGCATTATAGAGGCTGTCGATGATCCGAATCAGTTCCATGGTGTCTCTGCTTTCTGCGCAGGCATAGATCTGATCCCGGAATGCAGACAGTTTTTTCTCCAGAGGCTGTACGCTTCCTGTAAGTACATCACGGAATACTGCAATTTTCAGCCTGTCTAACAACTTATCGTAGGAAGGCAGGGTTTCATATTCCTGATCCAGGATATCTTCCAGAGCTTTTTTTCTCATGCGGCGAACCCCGGGGCGCTCTTCACAGATCCGCTCTCCCACTGCCGCTTCGATACAGAGCTGTGTCAGCCCGGTCAGCTCCGTCTCAGAGGCATCCAGATAGATTTTTTTTACAAGATAAAGGCCAAGCAGATTTTTGTCAAAATATCTGGCAAAAGCCCCCTGTTTGATCCCATCGTAAAGAGCGATCTCTTTTGAGCGGAGAAACAGCGATACATCCGGCTTCACATCCAGTGTATAGTCGCCGCTTACCGTCCAGAGGAGATTACGGATCCGGTTTTCCAGCTCCATCTTGTAATCTTCTATAGAAAGTTCTTCTGTCAGATCTTTATGCATAGACATCGTCCTTTGTCCACTCTTCCGGGATCCTTGTACGGACTACATCGTCCACGATCTCCTTTTCAAAAATATCGAAGGTTTTGTTCACCACTCCCATCTGCACTGCTGCCAGGGGAGAAAGTCCTGCACGAACGATCTTCATAGCAGCCAGAAGACCTCGAAGATCCAGCGCTTTTGTGGAGATCTCACTGTTTACGGATTTCTTCTGAAGATCCATAAATACACCGATAAACTGTTCCACTGCCTTTTCCTTTGCCTCCGGGAACATTTTGCGGAAAATAAATCCCAGGGTTTCTTCTGTCTGCGCTGGCATATCGATCACCAGGAAACGAGAAACTAGAGCTTCGTTCAGCTCCTTTGTTCCTGCATATCCGTAGTTCATGGTTCCGATAAAACGTGCCGCAGGATGAAGGTCGATCCGGTCATAGCCCGGAACATCAATGGAGCGACGATAGTCCAGAGTTGCATGAAGGACAGAGACCGCATCGTTCTTTGCCATATTGATCTCATCCAGAATACCGAAGCCACCATACTCGGCACACTGATAGATGCTGCCCTTTCGGAGGCAGACTTCATTGTTTACAAAGGTATCCGTTCCGATCAGGTCTCCGCTGTTTGTATTGACATGGAAAGATACATTATAAACCGGGCGGCCAAAAGCATATGCCAGATTTTCTGCCAGGATATTTTTTCCCGTGGCCTTTGGGCCTGCAAGAAGAAGATTTTCTCCTTCCAGAAGTCCTGCAATGGCCATTTCCAGGATTTCTTTTCCGTAGAACGGTATGGACGGTCTGGTAACTCTGGCTGCAGCCCCCTCATCAACGTTATAATTTTTTCGAAACTCCTCGATACCGTGGATCAGGCTTTCGGAAACGTTCTGTTCTTTTAAAAATTCTAATTCTATCATATATACTTACTCCTGAATCTGATTGAATGCCGCAGATATCCTCATCCGCAGTTATTATATGATCCTATGACGGATAACCGCTTACAGATTCTTTCTCCGCCAGGTAAAAAACGGGACAGATCTTACATCTGTCCCGTCATTTGATCTCAAAGATGCCGCTGC
>VOFE01002536.1_pt1 | contig 24001 bp, 32 predicted proteins | sample 5384071 | NCBI WGS metagenome assembly VOFE01 (sample SAMN12384724, study PRJNA508395) | human gut metagenome | isolation source: healthy gut D | host: Homo sapiens
TTGCTGGAAAGGTGGGTTTTTTCTTTGACATCCGATTAAAAACAGCAAAGAATTGTTTGATGAGATGCTGGAAATTCGACATCCGTAAAAACAGCAAAGAATTGTTTGAGAGACTGGAAATTGCGGAGCATCAGGCATTATGTGATGAGTGGATGAACCAGTATCCTACAGTCTTTATTTCATTCCGGCAGGTAGACGGTCTGGATTTCACTGGGGCATACGATATGCTCACAATGGTGATAGCGGATTTGTACAACAAACATCTTTATTTGCTTGATAGTAAAAGTGCTACAGAATTCCAAAAAACAGCGTTTGAGCATCTTGCACATGGCAATGGTTCTATAAAAGAAGTTAAGAACAGCCTTATGCTTTTGACAACGATGATGCAGAGCTATTATGCAAAGCCTGTAATTCTTCTTATAGACGAGTATGATGTACCCGTAGCAAAAGCAAACAACAACGGTTATTATGATGAAATGCTCGATGTTATGAAAGGCTTGATGCAGATGGATGTTAAATTCAAGGCTGACAAGAGTGGCCTTTAACTCCCTCGCCGTGCGGATAATGATTTCCTGCTCAGTTTCGTTGCAGTCCAATAACAGACGATGCAATTCGGTGTTGGAAGTTGAAACGGAATAGTGAAGACTGTCTAGCAACAAATCATCAACGGAAATGCAGAGAGCGTCGGCAATATCGACCAGAGTGGCAACGCTGGGGTGTTCTGCGCCTTTTTCAATTTTGGCCAGAAATTCACGACTGCGATTGATTTTAGAGGCTAAGGCTTCCTGGGTGATATTACCACACTGCATTCCGAAATAACCAATACGTTTTCCCAAAGCAACATAATTGACGGACGCGTTCAGGCCGTCGGCGTCAGCAGCACCGCGCTGCCGCCAAAGCCGGGCAGCAGTTTTTCCACCAGCTCCCGTGTCTCGGCGGCCCGGGCCGCGGACTGGGCCGTGTAGCCCAGGCCGGGGGGCCCAGCAGCAGGGTGGTGGCTTTCTGGCGGGTGATGTTCGGGAGGCTGCGGGGCGAGATGCCGCCCTCCGCACCCGCAAGGCAGGGGCAGAGGCAGCACTCCGGCAGGCGGGCAGACACCGCCGCCAGCACCGGTTCCACGCTGGCCAGCGTGACGATGCCCGCACCGGTGCGCAGAGCGCCCTCCACCGCCAGCGCCGCCGCGCCCCGGTAGCAGGCGCTGCCCGCCACCACCAGTACCGCCCCAAAGCTGCCCTTATGGCTGTCCATTGCCCGGGGGGCGGGATGTGGGCCCAGACGGATTCCGGTGTGATGGTCGCAGCCATGGTCATACCTCCCCCTGAAGATAGCGCTTGATCTCTTTTTCCACTTCTTTTACTTCTTCGTGGAACATCCGGGCCGAGACGCGGAGGGCACCATGGCCCAGAATGATGATCTGCTCCATGCCGTCGGAGGTCGCCACCCGCACCCGGCGGTCCTTGCCGATCTCATGGGTGACATGCTCAATGAACATGTCCGCCGTCTCGGCCTCTTTGGTGTACACGATGTGGATATTGTGGTACTGCTCGATGCTGCCGGGGCTGCCTGGCACCCGGTAGGCGTCGAACACAAGGATGACCACGCATTTTTTAAAGCCCTGATAATTGCACAGGATGTCTGCCAGCTTTTTTGCGGGCGGCGTCGAGGCTCTCCTTGGAGAGGGCGTTCAGCTCGTCCCACGCAAAGATGATGTTGTAGCCATCCACCAGCAGGTATTCGGGGGCCAGCGTCCATTGCTCGGCGGCAAAATCCGGGCGCTCTTTTTTTTCTGCACCGGGCGGAACGCGGCCAGCGGGTCCCGCTTGATGGGGCCGTAGGTCTGCTCAAAAATTTTCAGCAGCTCCGCATCCTCTTCCAGCGTGGCACGGTAGGCTGCGGCCCGGCGCTGGCGGCCCGCCTGCCGGGCGGAGGCAGCCACGGCGTCCGTCTCGGCAGGCTTCGATTTGCCCCAGCCGCTGTCCACATGCATGTGGCTGCGCACCTGCTCCCAGGGCACCACAAAGCCCGCCCCGTGGGCGCAGAACACCGAGTCCGCCGGGTTGTCAAGGTCGTGCTCCGGCTCGTAGCCCACGGCCTCGATGACTTCCTGCGCATTGTGGCAGGGGCGGTAGCCCTCCAGCGTCAGGCTCACGCGGCCGCGGCCACGGGTGTAGCTGACCACCTCCATGGGATAACTGCGCATGGTAGCGGCGGGGGCCTTGCCCGTCAGGGTGGCTGTCTGGCCGTCGGCGCTGGTCTCCGGCGGGTCAAAGCTGCCCTCCATGCGCTGGATATCGGTCATGGCACGGCCCAGGTTCTCGGCCGGGACTTCCAGCCGGAACGTATACCAGGGCTCCAGCAGCTGTGTTTTGCCGATCTGATTGGCCATCATCAGGCCCTGCCGCACCGCGCGATACGTAGCCTGCCGGAAATCACCGCCCTCGGTGTGCTTGAGGTGGGCCCGGCCCGCAATGAGGGTAATTTTACATCCGTCAGCGGTGCCCCGATGAGAACACCCAGGTGCTGTTTTTCTTCCAGATGGGTCATCACCAGCCGCTGCCAGTTTTTGTCCAGCACTTCTTCCCGGCAGTCGGCGGCAAACTGCATCCCGCTGCCGGCGGGCAGGGGTTCCAGCTTGAGATGCACCTCGGCATAGTGGCGCAGGGGCTCGTAGTGGCCCACGCCCTCCATGGCCTCGGTGATGGTCTCCTTATATAAAATGCCGCCAGGGCCAAACTCCACCTCCAGACCGTACCGCTCGGCCAGCAGGCTTTTGAGCACTTCCAGCTGTACCTCGCCCATGAGCTGAACATGGATCTCGCCCAGCGTCTCGTTCCAGACCACATGGAGCTGGGGCTCCTCCTCTTCCAGCCGGTGCAGCTTGCCCAGCGCGGCGTGGATGTCCGCCCCCTCGGGCAGCAGCACCTGATAGCTGAGCACCGGCTCCAACACGGGCAGGTCGCTGTCCCGCTCGGCGCCCAGTCCCTCGCCGGGGCGGGCCTTGGTCAGGCCGGTCACGGCACACACCTGCCCGGGACCGATGGCCTCTGCCAGCGTGTACTTGACACCGGAATACAGCCGCAGCTGGTTGGCCTTTTTTCGGCCCAGGGGCCGCCGTCGCTTTCGCCGGTGAGCTGGGCCTTTACTTTCAAAGTGCCGCCCGTCACCCGCAGCCAGGTCAGGCGGGTGCCCTGCTCGTCCTGGCTGAGTTTGAACACTTTTTGCCCCAAAGGCGTCCAGCGCCGGGGCCGGGCGGGTGTAGGTATCCAACCCGGCCAGCAGGGCGTCCACGCCCTCCAGTTTGAGGGCCGCCCCACCAGCAGGGGAAAACATGCCGCCGGGCAATGGCGGGAATGAGCTCCTCCGGCGTCAGGGTTCCGCGCTCCAGCACGGCCTCCATCAGCCGCTCATCGCAGACAGCCAGCGCCTCGTTCCGGGTGTCCTCGTCCGCCCCAAAATCCACAAAACCCTCGCCCAGCCGGTGGTTGAGCTGTTCCAGCAGTTTCTCTTTGCCGGGGCCGGGCAGATCCATTTTGTTGATGAAGACAAACGTTGGGATATGATATCGCCGCAGCAGCCGCCAGAGCGTTTCGGTATGGCTCTGCACGCCGTCCGTCCCGCTGATGACCAGGACGGCGTAATCCAGCACCTGCAGCGTGCGCTCGGCCTCCGCCGAAAAGTCCACGTGGCCGGGGGTATCCAGCAGGGTGATGGCCGTCTCCCCCGCCGTGAGCAGGGCCTGTTTGGCAAAAATGGTAATGCCGCGGGCTTTTTCCAGCGCATCGGTCGCGCAGCTTCACATCGCCGCAGCCGATGGCCACAAACGGCACCGGGTTGGTGGTGTGGGCGGTAAACGGGGTGCCGTCCGGGTTCTTCATCTTTTCGGCGTTGCCGTGGTCAGCGGTCAGGAACACGCAGCCACCGGCGTTCAGCACAGCGGTCACAACCTCGTTCACAGCGGCGTCAACAGCTTCCACAGCCTTGACAGCGGAATCAAACACGCCGGTATGGCCGACCATATCGCAGTTGGCAAAGTTCAGGATGATCACATCGTACTTGCCGCTCTCAATGCGGGCCTTGCACTCGTCAGCAACCTCCGGGGCGCTCATCTGGGGTTTCAGGTCATAGGTGGGCACATCCTTCGGGCTGGGGATCACCTTGCGGTCCTCGCCCTCATAGGGGGCTTCCACACCGCCGTTGAAGAAGAAGGTCACATGGGCGTACTTCTCGGTCTCGGCAATGCGCAGCTGGGTCTTACCGTTCTTGGAAAGATACTCGCCCAGAACGTTGCTCAGCTCAACCGGCGGGTAGGCAACTTCGCAGTTGGGCATGGTAGCATCATACTCGGCCATGCAGACATAGTGAACCTGCTTGCGGCCGCCGCGGCGCTCAAAGCCGGTAAAGGCATCATCGCAGAAAATGCGGGTCATCTGGCGGGCACGGTCGGGGCGGAAGTTCATGAAGATGATGGTGTCGCCATCCTCCACGCGGCCACCCTCACAGGTAACGGCGGGGATCACGAATTCATCAGTCTTGCCGTCCGCATAAGAAGCCTCAATGGCCTCCTGTGCATTGGCGGCATGGTTGCCCTCGCCGTAAACAAAAGCGGCATAAGCCTTTTCTTCACGGTCCCAGTTGTTGTCACGGTCCATAGCATAGTAACGGCCGCTGACACTGGCGATGGTGCCAATACCCAGCTCGTCCAGCTTGGCCTGCAGGTCAGCCAAGAATCCCTTACCGGAATGGGGGTCGGTATCACGGCCGTCCATGATGCAGTGCAGATAAACCTTGGTTGCGCCCATATGCTTGGCCATTTCCAGCACGCCGAACCAGTGATCGGCATGGCTGTGAACGCCGCCGGTACCAACCAGGCCCATCAGGTGGATGGCCTTGCCGGCATCAATGGCAGCTTTCATGTTCTTGACCAGCACGGGGTTCTTGAACATTTCGCCGTCCTTGATGGACTTGGTGATCAGGGTGAGCTGCTGGTACACGATGCGGCCAGCACCCATGTTGGTATGGCCAACTTCAGAGTTGCCCATCTGGCCATCTGGCAGGCCGACAGCCATGCCAGATGCGTTGATGGTGGTCATAGGGTAATTTTTCATCAGTGCATCCAGATGCGGCTTGTTGGCAGCAACAACGGCGTTGCCATAGGTTTCGTCCGGGGTCCAGCCGAAGCCGTCCATGATGCAGAGCATTACAGGTTTCTTTGCCATTGATTGGTTCTCCCTTAGTTTTAGTTAGGGCAATACCGCATAATTCTAAGTGCCGATACGGCGAGCGAGGTGCGGCAGATGCTAAGCCAAAAGCGCAGATAATACTGGATGCTGCAAAGGTGAGCGCCGCCAGTGGCGGAAACAGCGAACCGAAGCAGGGGCAGCGGTCGCAGAGTGCGAGGGGCTTTTGCCCCCGAAGCACGATGCGGGTACCGCAACCCGACATTATCGAGCATTTTGGCAACGCAGATGCCGTGCCGCAGCCGTCGGAGCGGTGCTTAAGCCGTAAGGCGGGAATTGTGCGGTGTTGCCTTAGAAGTTAGGAGGGAGGAGTTAGGAGTTTGTGGTGGACAAAGGCTCGTTACGCATCCCACCGTAGGGGGCGCACAGAATAATAGATCCCATTTTGGTGCCACACTTGGCTTCCCTTGAGGGAAGCTGTCTGCGCAGCAGACTGAAAGGTGGTTCCATCGGCTCAAGCCTTTCCGGTTCAGCCAATTCCTAATTTCTCATTCCTAATTGCTCATTCATTCTCAGCCTTTGGTAGCAGCTTCCACGATAACAGCAAACTGGTCTGCTTTCAGAGATGCGCCGCCGATCAGGCCGCCGTCAACATCGGGCTTGGAGAGCAGTTCCTCTGCGTTTTTGGGGTTCATGCTGCCGCCGTACTGAACGGTCAGTGCCTTGGCGGCGTCAGCGCCGTACAGCTCGCCAACCACCTTGCGGATGGCTGCGCAGACTTCCTCAGCCTGGTCAGCGGTAGCGGTCTTGCCGGTGCCGATGGCCCAGATGGGCTCGTAAGCGATAACAACGTTCTTCAGCTCGTCAGCGGTCACGCCGTTCAGAGCGATCTTGACCTGCATGCGGATCAGCTCTTCGGTCACGCCCTGTTCGCGCTGGGTCAGGCTTTCGCCGACGCAGATGATGGGCTTCAGGCCGCCGGCCAGTGCAGCCTTGGCGCGCTTGTTGACGGTTTCATCGGTTTCAGCAAAATACTGGCGGCGCTCGCTGTGGCCAACCACAACGTACTCAACGCCCAGGTCGGTCAGCATGTCAGCGCTGATCTCGCCGGTAAAAGCGCCGGATTTTTCAAAGTGAACGTTCTCAGCGCCAACATGGATGTTGGTGCCCTTGGTTTTGGCAACGGCGGTCACCAGGTCGGTGAACGGCACGCAGATCACAACTTCGCAGCCTGCATCCTTAACAGCGGGGATCAGGGCGTCAATCAGCTCAGCAGCCTCGGTAGCGGTCTTATTCATTTTCCAGTTACCGGCAATAATTGCCTTACGGTTCTGTTTATCCATGATAAAAACTCCTTCTTATTAACTACTTATTTGCTTGCGTGGATTTTCTTTGTTGTCTACCATGCGGGCTACATAACAAAAAGAGCGCAGCGGCTAAGCCGCCGCGCTCCTGCGGTTTTTTAATTATGCGTTCTGGATAACGGCAATGCCGGGCAGCTCTTTGCCTTCCAGGTATTCCAGGGAAGCACCGCCGCCGGTGGAGATGTGGGTCATCTTGTCGCCCAGGCCCATCTGCTGCACAGCAGCTGCAGAATCGCCGCCGCCGATCACAGTGGTAGCACCGCTTTCAGCCATAGCCTTGGCAACAGCCAGGGTGCCGGCTGCCAGGGTCGGGTTTTCGAACACGCCCATGGGGCCGTTCCAGACAACGGTCTTAGAAGCTTTGACGGCATCAGCAAACAGCTTCATGCTCTCGGGGCCGATATCGCAGCCTTCCATGTCAGCCGGGATTGCGGTAACGGGAACGATCTTAACTTCGACAGGTGCATCGATGGGATCGGGGAAGTTGGCGATGCAGGCAGCGTCAACGGGCAGCAGCAGCTTAACGCCCTTTTCCTGTGCCTTAGCCATCATTTCCTTGCAGTAGTCGATCTTGGAATCGTCAACCAGGCTCTTGCCGATCTCATAGCCCTGTGCCTTCAGGAAGGTGTAGGCCATGCCGCCGCCGATGATCAGGGTATCGACCTTTTCCAGCAGGTTGGAGATAACGTTCAGCTTATCAGCAACCTTAGCGCCGCCCAGAATAGCGGTGAAGGGGCGCTCCGGGTTGTTGACGGCGTTGCCCAGGTACTTGATTTCCTTTTCCATCAGGTAGCCAACAGCGGTATCCTTAACATAGTTGGTCACACCTGCGGTGGAGCAGTGTGCACGGTGGCAGGAGCCGAAAGCATCGTCAACGTAAGCGTCAGCCAGGCTGGCCAGCTCTTCGCTGAAGGTATCGATATTCTTGGTTTCTTCCTTGCGGAAACGGGTGTTCTGCAGCAGAACAACGTCGCCGTTGCCCATGGTGGCAACAGCAGCCTTGGCCTGGTTGCCAACAACGCTGTCGTCATCAGCAAAGGTAACCGGCTGGCCCAGCTTTTCGCTCAGGCGAACAGCAACGGGAGCCAGGCTGAACTTGGCTTCGGGGCCGTTCTTCGGCTTGCCCAGATGGCTGCACAGGATAACCTTTGCGCCGTCAGCGATCAGCTTTTTGATGGTCGGCAGAGCCGCATTGATGCGGTTGTCGTTGGTGATCAACCATTTTGTGCGGAATCCTACCCAGCTGAAAATGCCTTTGCTGAAGCGGTTATACTCACTCATGCTCAGCACGGCATCCACCATTTTTCGGCTCATCAATCGAAAATCCCGGGCACCATCTACAATTTCAGTATCCGACATTTTGTTGATGATTTGATAAAATTTATGAGCAAACCAGCTGCGTATCGGTGGTTCGCCCTCCCGGGTCGTGCGGCGGGTAGCTGCACAGTCATATTCGCCGGTCAGCAGCGTGTCCAGCATGTCCGGCAGAAGTGACGGTGGATCCTGCAGGTCGGCATCCAGCGTTGCCACATAGTCGCCTTTCGCTGCCTGCAGACCTGCATAGATGCCGGCTTCCTTGCCAAAATTGCGGCTGAAGGAAATGTATCGTACCCGATCATCCTGCCGGTGCAGTTTCCGCGCTGTATGCAGAGTGCCGTCCTTTGAACCATCATCCACAAAGATGATCTCAAAGTCTGCATTATGAGATTCTTTCATGTTTTTTGCCACTCGGCACGCTTCCTGATAAAAAAAGGGGCATGGCCTCTTCTTCATTATAACAGGGAACGATCAGACTGATTAACATATCGCCCGTTTTCTCCTTTTCCATTCATTCGTCTTTTGGAGCAGGTAAATAACTGCCAGACCTTTTTCTGAAATTTTTTCTACTGTTTTGTAATTTTCCTGTTTGGCAAATTCGTACACTTCATCCTCGGTCATCTGCGTTTCGGGGTAGGTTGCAACTGCCAAGATCATTTCCTTGTTTCCCGTTTTCTCCGTCCGGTAGCTCTCCGAAATATCATTGGAAATATCATCTGTTACACAGATACTGTCAAAGTACAAAAGCTGCGGGAGAAGTGAGGTAATAGACGGATTGCTTTTATCACTGACCAGTACACATGGATCACTTGCATATGCTTCCAGCATCGTATTCAGCTTTTTATCGCCAAGATAAAGATTCTCAGGTTCCATGATAACAGCTGTCAGAAATGCTGCTGCCAAAAAGCCTATAGCAATTTCTTTTTCTCCGCCGCAGCGTCCCTGTTACGTCAAAAAAACCGCAGCTGAAAAAGATTGCTTCCAATGGCTGCAAATGCGTAAAATAGCGTATCACCTGATACGGTGCGATAATCGAAATAACCAGCACTGCTACGATGGCCGGAACGGTGATCAGTTTGAGTTCAGTGGTGAAACCTGTTTTGCTTTTTCGGGCTTTTTCTCGCGATTTTTCTGTAAATCGCCACGATGACCATTACAGCAAGGAGCACCGCACCCGTCCAGAAATTAAGCGTATGCCACGTTAGCATTGTTCCCATTCTTATGGGATACAGTGTCAGGTCCAATACATGAGTGGTCGTCGCCTCCAGAGAAACATTTTCCTGTGAATGCAATTGCGTATACCACGACGGAAAAGACAGCAGCATTCCGACAACACCCGCAAGCGCCGGGATCGAAAACAGAAAGATCTCTTTCCACTTTCGCTCGTGCAGCCGATAAAGATCATAAGCTGCACACAGCAGGAACGCATAGACCACATAAAAATACTGTGTCATCATACCCAGATATATGACAACACCAATTGCCAGATCTTTTCCGATGCTTGGTCGGTGAAGGGACTTTGCAACCAGCAGCGCCAGCAAAACTGTAAGCAATGTCAGCAGCATATACATCCGGATCAGCATAAAATGCGTAACAGCCTGCCGGTTGAAGACATACAGCGCGCATGCAAACAAAGCTTTTTAGAATCATGCAGTAGTTCTAGTGCCAGAGCATACATTGCAGCCAACGTACATCCAAGAAAGACGAAATTTAAGCCAATGCCCGTCCACTTTGTAAAGCTTCCGGGGAACAGCGAGCAAACTGTGTGCAGAAAAAAAAGTAATATAATGGCGGATGCACATCCTGTGTCTGGTTGTAATAGACTGTGGCATAATCAAAACGCTCATTTTCTGCAACCATAACATATTGCATCAGCTCGTCCCGGTCAAAAACAGTTCCATTTTCCCAATCGTCGTGCAGATCTGTTAGAAAAGGGCCCTCTGTACTGTTCGACAGCCCATAGGAGTACACCTCGTCCAGAAACCATCCTTCCTTACGCAGGGACCACATGAGCATCAAACACACGGTCAGGCCTATAAACAACACGAACGGCCACCATTCCAGTTTTTTTTTTTTCATCATCGCCAGTCCTCACACCAATCACGGGTTACTTATCTATGATCAAAATATGCATCTTTTTGAGTATAGCATACTTTTCGTCCGACTTCCAGTGTAAGTCTGCGTCTGGAATGCATATTCCCTGCATTGAAGATCAAGCTCCTTTTGTTATTCGCACACAGCTTTCTAAAACAAAAAGCAGCCGCATAGCAAATACTACACGACTGCTCATATGTCTGTCCGGTCGAAGGATGACAGCACCGCAGGCTTAGTTCTCTGCACCGCCCTCGGCCTTCATGGCGTTGTAGCCGATCAGGACGGTCCACACATAAGCGCAGGTCTTGGGAATCATCAGCATACCGATCAGCGGGTTCACTTCAGCCCACAGCACGACGGGGATATAGAAGCCGAAGCTCAGCACGATGGTGAGCCACATCCAGCGGAAAGCCCGGTCGCTGTGCTCCTTTGCACTGTGGTAGAACAGCACGATGACCAGCAGGCCAAGCATTGCGAAGGGGATGTTCCGCAGGATGCCCCAGGCGAGGGGAGTCTTGTTGGTGAGCCACTGGTTCTGAGGCATCATGCACAGCAGCACACGCGCAGCGGACAGGACATACACGGCAATGGTCAGACCCTTCCGGCCCTCCACATGGTAGCGCTTGCGCCAGACATAATACAGCAGCACGTAAAAAGATAGTCATGGTGATGGAAGTGATCCACTTGCCCAGACCCAGAGGAACGGCGTAGTTTTCCAGACCGGTGGTGCACAGTGCCAGTGCACGGGGGACAAGGTGGAAGGAATCACCTGCACCCAGCACCACAGCCATAGGATCTGATGGAATGACAAATACCTTTTCTTTTGGGTGAATTGTAGCCAGATACTATGATTCCGGGAGAAATTGTACACGGGGTCATTCTGTTGGGTCTTTTTTCTTTTGTCCGCTTCGGCCGGGCGCCAGGGAAATGCCACCACACACAAGATAAAGGAGAACAAAATGAAGAACTACAAGCAGACTGCCTCCGACGTGCTGCGTCTGGTTGGCGGCGAGAAGAACGTTGTGCAGGTCGAGCACTGCTCCACCCGCCTGCGCTTCACTCTGGCAGACACCTCCAAGGTGGATGCTGCAGCCCTGAAAAAGACTGCCGGCGTCATGGGCGTTATTTCCAGCGGCCCGCAGTGTCAGGTGGTCATCGGCAACGATGTCATCGAAGTGTACGATGAGCTGCTCAAGCTGGGCACCTTCAACGCAGGCCAGGCAGCGGCTCCCACTGCTCCCAAGGGCAAAAAAGAGATCGGCGGCATTATTCTGGACTACATGGTCGGCATCTTCCAGCCGCTGGTCCCCGCCATTGCAGGTGCAGGCGTTCTGAAGGCTCTGATGGTGCTGCTGAGCACTCTGGGCCTGATGAGCAGCGGAGATATCGCCTATAAGGTGCTTGTCGGCGTGGCAGATGCAGCTCTGTACTACCTGCCTGTCATGGTCGCCTTCACCACTGCAACCAAGTTCAACTGCAACAAGCTGGTGTCTGTGGCTCTGGCTGCTGCCATGATCCACCCCAGCGTTTCCGCTCTGCTGGCTACCGAGGGCGGTGCTTACTTCCTCGGCATCAAGCTGCAGAATATCGCTTACGGCGGACAGGTATTCCCGGCTATCCTGACCGTCATTTTCATGTCCTTTATTGAAAAGTGGGCCAACAAGTGGTGCCCCAAGGCCATCCGCGTGTTCTTTGTGCCCATGCTGTGCTTCGGCATCGGCTTCCCTGTGGCACTGGTCGTCCTCGGACCTCTGGGCTACAACATCGGTGCCCTGCTGACCACCGTGATCCTTGCTCTGTACAACACGCTGGGCTGGCTGGCCGTTGCTCTGCTGGCTGCTGTGCTGCCCTTCATGATCTCCATGGGCATGCACAAGGCTCTGGTCCCCTATGCAGTTGCTTCTATTTCCGACCCTGGTTTTGAAATGCTGTACATGCCCGCTTCTCTGGCACACAACATTTCCGAGGGCGGTGCCTGCCTGGGCGTTGCTCTGAAGACTAAGGATGAAAACCTGCGCGCTACCGCGATCTCCGCTGGTATCTCCGGCCTGTTCGGCATCACCGAGCCTGCTCTGTACGGTGTTACCCTGCAGCACAAGAAGGTCATGATGTCCGTTGTGGCCTCCAGCTTCATCGGCGGTCTGTTCGTTGGCCTGATGAAGGTCAAGGCATTCGTTGCCATGGGCCCCGGTCTGGCTGGCATGGCCATGTTCGTTGACCCGGATAACGGCAAGAACATCCTGTGGGCTGCAGTTGGTCTGGTGATCTCCGTTGTTGTTTCCTTCGCACTGTCCTTCTTCCTGTATAAGGACGAGACCCCCGCAGAGGATGAGACCGCTGACACCCGCTCCCGAGGCTGCTGCAGACGCAGCTGCTGCGGATTCCACCATCAGCAGCCCCCTGCAGGGCAAGGCCATTGCGCTGGATCAGGTGAAGGACGAAGTGTTCTCCCAGAAGATCCTGGGCGACGGCATTGCCGTGGTGCCCGAGAAGGGTGAGCTGTACGCTCCCGCTGACGGCGTGATCGAGTCTGTGTTCGGCACCAAGCACGCCATCTCCATGAAGACCAATGCCGGTGCTGAACTGCTGATGCACATCGGCATGGATACCGTCAAGCGCGACGGCAAGGGCTTTGATCCGCAGGTCAAGGACGGTGAGACCGTCAAGAAAGGCCAGCTGCTGATGAAATTTGACCTTGACGGAATCAAGGCAGACGGTTATGATGTAACTACCCCCATCGTCGTGACCAACGCCGATGAGTTCACCATCAAGACTGTGGCCGAGGGCACGGTTGTGCCCGGTGCTGCACTGCTGAAACTGGAGGCATGTAAAATGAGTTTCCCCAAAGGTTTTTTCTGGGGCGGCGCTGTTGCTGCGAACCAGGTAGAGGGCGCATGGAACGTGGATGGCAAAGGCCCCAGCGTGGCCGATGTTGCCACCTACAAGCCCAACACCGATGTGAAGGATTACAAGTCCCATGTTGCCATGGACGACGCACACATTGCTGCCGCCATGGCCGACCCGGATGATACCTATTATCCCAAGCGCCGCGGCATCGACTTCTATCACCGTTATAAAGAGGATTTTGCCCTCTTTGCGGAGATGGGCTTTACCATGCTGCGTGTCTCCATCGCCTGGAGCCGCATCTATCCCACTGGCGAGGAAGCCCAGCCCAACGAGAAGGGGCCTGCAGTTCTACAGCGACCTCTTTGCCGAGATGCACAAGAACGGCATTGAGCCGCTGGTCACGCTGAGCCACTACGAAATGCCGCTGGCACTGGCCACCAAGTACAATGGCTGGGTGGATCGCCGCGTGATCGACTGCTTTGCAAAGTTCTGCCATGCGTGCTTTGAGCGCTACAAGGATCAGGTCAAGTACTGGCTCACCTTCAACGAGGTGGACAGCGTCATCCGCCACCCCTTCACCACCGCAGGCATCATCCCCAGCCGTGTGCCCGAGGATAAGATGCTGGAGACCTGCTATCAGGCTCTGCATCACCAGCTGGTGGCCAGCGCCATGGTGGTAAAGGACTGCCACGAGATCATCCCCGGCAGCAAGGTGGGCTGCATGCTGACCAAGCTCACCACCTATGCCCGCACCTGTGCACCCGACGATGAGCTGGCTACGCAGGCAAAGAATCTGGAAAACCTGTTCTATGCCGATGTGCATGTCTGGGGCGAGTACCCCCGCCTGATCCTCAAGATGTTCGAGCGCAAGGGCATCCACGTGGAAATGCTGCCCGAGGATGCCGCCACCCTGAAGGCAGGCTGTGTGGACTTTGTTTCCTGCAGCTACTATATGACCATGACCGAGTCTGTGGACCCGAACGCAGAGCGTACCCCCGGCAACACCGTGCTGGGTGTCAAGAACCCGTATCTGCCCTCCACCGACTGGGGCTGGCAGATCGACCCCAAGGGCCTGCGCTACAGCCTGATCGAGCTGTACGACCGTTACCGCAAGCCGCTGATGGTGGTGGAGAACGGCATGGGTGCCAAGGATGTGGTGGAGGCCGACGGCTCCATCCACGACCCCTACCGTGTAGAGTACTTCCGCCAGCACATCAGCGAAATGGGCAAGGCCATCGATGAGGGTGTTGAGATGTGGGGCTACACCACATGGGCACCCATCGACCTGATCTCTGCATCCACTAATCAGATGTCCAAGCGCTATGGCTTTATCTATGTGGATCAGGATGATCTGGGCAACGGTACTCTGGCCCGCAGCCGTAAGGACAGCTTCTACTGGTACAAGAAGGTCATTGCTTCCAACGGCGAAGAGCTGGACTGAAAATGCTTCTAAGCGGCAGTCTTAAGGTTTCAACGGTAGGAGGAGGGACCGATGCACATCCAAAAGGTGCTGAACAGCAGTGTTGTGCTGGTGCAGGATGACAGCGGCGAGGAATCCATCCTGCTGGGCAAGGGCATCGGCTATGGCCGCAAGAGCGGGCGAGCCCATTGAACGGCAGCCCTCAGACCGCGTGTTCCTTCCATTGTCCAACCCAGACGCACAGCCTATGCTGGAGCTGTTTTCCAGCATTCCGGCATCCTATCTGGAATTGACACAGGATATCGTGGACGATGCAGAGCAGTCGCTGGGGGTCAAGCTTTCAGCCCACATCTATCTGCTGCTGACCGACCATCTGCATTTTGCGGTGGAGCGCCAGCAGAAGGGCCTTGTGGTGACCAACCGCATCTTCTGGGAGATCAAGCACTTTTATCCCAAGGAGTATGCGGTGGGCCAGCGCGGCCTGCAGAAGGTAAAGGAAAAGCTTGGCATCGAGCTGCCGGACGAAGAGGCAGGCAACATCGCCTTCCATATCGTCAACGCCCGGCAGGACCCGCAGGCCGGCTACGATGCCATGCGGGCGGCACAGCTCATCAGCGAGCTGTCCAATATCGTCACCTACAGTATGCACTGCCCGGTCAGCGCTGAGAGCGTCCACTATGCACGGTTCGTGAGCCATCTGCAGTATTTTGCAGAGCGGTTCTTCTCCGGCAAACTGATGGACAGCGAGGACGACTTTTTGTTCCAGCAGATGCAGCAGAATTATCCGGCAGCGGTGACCTGCGCGGAAAAAATACGCACCTTTGTGCTGCGCAAGTACGGCGTGTTTTGCCCAACGAGGAAACCGCCTATCTGGCGCTGCATGTGGCGCGGCTGACGAGCGGCAAATAAAATCAGAAAAAGGGGAGAGCTGCCTTGCGGAAGGCGGCTCTCCCTTTGGGTTTTTACAAAAGGGACGGAAAAAGGAAAAACAATGGAGATAAGTCTGTTATTGATGCAGCAGATCGCACAGCTGTTCCTCATTCTGATCATGGGCTATGCTGTGGTCAAGGTAGGGCTGCTGAAGGCCAGCGACAGCCGGGTGCTCTCAGTGGTCATGGTGTATCTGGTCACGCCCTGCGTGATCATCAACGCATTCCAGATCGACGATACGCCGGAGATCCGCAAAGGGACTTTTGTACTCCATGGCTATTGCGGCGGCTATCCATGTAGTGCTGCTGGTGCTCAGCGCCCTGCTGAGCCGCCCGCTCAAGCTGGATGCCGTGGAGCAGGTGAATGTGATCTACAGCAACGCCGCTGCACTGGTGATCCCGTTGGTCAAGGCTCTGATGGGCGATGCGTATGTCATTTACTCCTGCGCATTTCATCATTGTGCAGCTGGTGCTGCTGTGGACCCACGCCAGTTCCCTTTTGCAGGGCAGCAGTGCGCTGGACTGGAAAAAGGTGCTCACCAATATCAACATGATCGCCATTGCAGCCGGTGCTGCTGTACTGGTTCCGTGTGGTGCTGCCTGCACCGCTGCAGAATACCATGAGCACAGTGGGCAACATGATGGGACCGATGGGCATGCTGCTGGCCGGTATGGCCATTGCAGAAAAGCCGCTGCGGGATGTGTTCTGCACCCGCCGCAACTATCTGCCCACCGTGCTGCGTCTGGTGGTATGCCCGCTGGTGGTTCTGATGCTGCTATGGGTCTGCCATGCATCCAGCTGGGTGGCTGATGGCAAAAACATCCTGATGACGGTGTACCTTGCCGCCATCACCCCTGCCTGCGCCACCGTTACCTCCATGGCCCAGCTCTATGACCGCGATGCAGCGCATTCCAGCGCGTTGTATGTGCTCACCACGCTGCTTTCCATCATTACAATGCCGGTAATGATCGGCCTGTTCGATCTGCTGCTGTGATGAGCTGCGCTTATTCCCTCCGCCAAAATACAATGGAAAGGAACCAACCTTCAATGAATCAACCCAAAGAGACAAGGCCTGAACGGCAACGAAAAGATCGAGCAGGCGGTGCCGCCCTGCAGCAGGAGCCCACACAGGAACAGCTGGCCCACACTCTCACCGTGATCCGGCGGCGCATAAAGGAGCATGGCCAGCTCGTCGTGGCGGTGGAGCCCAATTTGGGCAGTGAACAGATGCAGCTGCGGACCATCCGGACCGCCGATGGCGCAAGCTGGTGGTATGCATTCACCAGCTTTGACGAGGAAATGAAGGGAGCCGAGCCGGTGCAGTCCACCTTTCTTGTGGATATGGACAAGCTGTTTGATGCAGCGCTTGCCGTGCCGGAGATCAGCGGCATCATCCTGAACCCGTGGAACCGCACCATCCAACTGGATAAGACCCTGATCCGCATTATCAAAGGAAGCATGACCGCCAAAGGGCAGCAGACCTTATGATGCGCAATATCGGGGAGGAAACAAAATGTTCAGACCCATGAGAAGAGCCAGCCGCGCCATCCCGGAAGAAGCTGCAAAGCACCTGTTGCAGCAGCTCCCGGCGGGGCGTGCTGGCAGTGAACGGCGACAACGGCTATCCCTTTGCGATCCCGGTAAATTATTACTACGATCAGGAGCACGACAAAATCTACTTCCACGGTGCAAAGTCCGGCCAGAAGGTGGACGCGCTGAAACAGAATCATAAGGTATGCTTTACCGTTTACGGCAACGAGCACTTTGAGCCGGGCGATTGGGCCCCCTATGTGCAGAGCACCGTGGTGTTTGGCCGCTGCCATCTGATCGACGATGCCGCTGCTACCGAGGCCCGCGTGCGGGAGCTTGGCATGAAGTATTACCCCGGCAAGGAAGAGGTAGAAAAAGAAATCGCAAAAGCCATCAAAGGCGTACAGCTCTACGAGATCACGATCGAACACCTGACCGGCAAGCAGATCCAGGAAAAGTAAAAAGGCCTTCCGGCTCGCATCTGCGTGGAAACCGAAAAGACAAAAAGACAGAGGCAGCATAAAAGCTTCTCTGTCTTTTTTTTAGATGATGGCTCCCGAATTCCAGCGGGCGGAAGCGGGGGCAGACGTTCTCGGTGATGCAGATGACCGATGCGGCCAGTCGGCTGCCGATCTCGCAGGACTCGGCCAGCGTCTTGCCATAGGTCTGGCCCAATGGTAGCTCCGGCAAAGAAGGCGTCCCCGGCACCGGTGGTGTCGAGAACGTCTACCTTCTTGGCGGGCACGATGCCGGATCCGCCGTTGGCACGGGCGTACGGCACCCTGACCGCCCATGGTGATCACCATACTGGGAATGTTGGCGCTGTGCACATTGGCGGCCACCCTTTGCGCATTTCCGTTCGGGGCTCAGGTGGTCATAGTCATCCGAAAAGAGCAGCCCGGCTTCCTGCTGGTTGCAGACAAAGCAGCTGGTCTGCTGCAAAAAGTCCCGGCGCTCCACGGCGATGCTCATGTTGGAGACTGCAGCAAAAACTTTTTTATTGTACTTTTTGGCATAGTGCAGCACCTGCTTTACAGTTTCTTTTTCCAGATCCAGCTCCAGCGCAATGGCATCACAGTCGGCAAAGATCTCATCACCCTTTTCCTTCAGCAGGTCGGTCAGGGGATTGGTGTCCGGCCGCTTGGAGATGGCTGCGTGCACATCGCCGTCGTTGTCAAAGATGGCCAGCCAGGTGCCCATGCCGTCCGGCACACGCAGGATATACGGGTGTTCACCTTATGATTTTCCAGCTTGTTGATCACATCCTGTCCCATGCCGGTGTCGTCCACCAGGCTCACAAAGGTGGGGCGCAGCTCCACATTGGCGATATCCTCCACCACGTTGCGGCACACTCCGCCGTGTACCTGCTCTACCCGGCCGGCGTTGCGCCCGCCCGGAATATAGGTGGCAAGGGGGTACCCCTTGATATCAACAAAAACAGCGATGACTACGATGCCCATAAACGATAAACGATTCCCATAGCAGACAAAAAAATCCTTTGCTGCGGAAAAACTGTGCGGGAAGAAAATTTGCGTCTGGGCATTTTTACGGAATACTATTTATTTTGCCAATCGGGAAAATCTGCGATTTTCCCTTTTCACGGGAGGGCCCGTAGCGGAAAAACATCCAACAATTATTACAGGCTTTCAAAATGCAGAAATGGGCTCGGTCACGACCGCTGTGTCCGCACGGAATCCCAAATAAAGATATTCCATGGCCTGACGATGCCCAGGCGCAGTCCGGCTAAATCAGTCGTATCACATCGCCGGTGCGCACCAGATATTCCATGGCCTGCATCGGGTAGTGCCCGGCGGCCGTTTCGCCGGTCAGCACGGCGCTGGCGGCACCGTCCAAAATGTCACTCACCTCGGCACGGGTGGGCACGGCGCGGGTGCACATGCTGTCCAGCATCTGGGTCACCACCATAAAAAGGCACGCCTGCAGCCCGGCAGGCGGCGGAAAGCTGCTTCTGGCAGCGGGGCAGCTCCCACAGCGGCATGGCATTGCCAAGGTCTCCGCGGGCAATCACCACCTCATCCGACAAGGTGGATGAATTCCGGCAGGGCACGCACACCGGTCATGTTTTCAATTTTGGCAAAGATACGGATATCCGCAGCCCGGCTTCTTCCAGCGCATGGCGCAGGGCCAGAATGTCTGCCTTGCCGCGCACAAAAGGCAGCATCACGCCGGTAACACCGCACTGCTTTGCAATTTTCAGGTTCTGCAGGTCTTCCTCCGTCAGGGTAGGCGAGGGCACCGCAAGGCCCGGTGCAGCAATGCTTTTGCGGCTCTGCAGGGTGCCGCCGCGCACCACGGTGCACACAAGGGCTTCCGGCAATGCCTGTGTGACCTGCACCAGAAGCTTGCCGTCGTCCAGCAGAAGCTGCTGCCCGGGCGCAGCCGCCTGTACCAGAGCTGCCGGGCAAGGTACGCCGTCTGCGCCAAGGCGTACAGAGCTGCCCTCAACCAGAGCAACAGGCTCTGCCAGCGTGCCGATGCGCAGTTCCGGCCCCTGCAGGTCGATCAGCAGCTGACGGATGCCGGCTGCGCGGATCATGGCCAGCCAGTCGGTGTGCGCCGCCAGCGGCCCGTGGGAAAGATTCATGCGGATGCCGGTCATGCCGGCTTCCACCATGTGCTGCAAGATCGCCGGCTGTGCGCAGGCCGGGCCGATGGTACCATAAAAATCCAAGGTTCATTCCCTCGATTCATTTTTTTTTTATTTCTAATGTATATTGTAACATGAACTGTCCGGGTTGAAAAGAGCCGGACGCGGGCAGAATAAGGGGATTGAAAAAAGCGGTAGCAGCCTCGGGGAAATTGCGAAAATCAAAGACCCGGAACCTTTTGCCCTGAGTTCCGGTTTCAGCCCCTGAAAAAGCTTTTTTCCATGGGTTTCGGCAAAGGCCGAACGTTTTTGACCAGCTGTCTTGCGGCAACAGCTTTTTTTCGCATGTTCAAAAGAGGCTGATGCAAAAATTTTGGTCGGCAAAGGCCGAGCACCTTATCGCTGCGGCACAGGAACACCAGAAACCGGGAACCGTACAGGCCCCAGCCGATGATGGTGGAAGAACGCAAAGCAGCACAGTGCCATCGCCGTAAAGATGGACGACCAGCCGCCGTAAGGTCGCGGTAAAACCAGCGATGGTCAGCTCTGCACCGGCAGCAGTGCCGTAATTCACGGGAGTGCCGCTGCACAGGATGACCATAGCTGTCAGAGTGCAGATCACGATGGTGTCGGCGAATACTTCAAAGATACCGAACACCCCCTGCTTGACGGGCTTTTTGGTGTCAGCGCAGGCGTGGGCAATGGAGCCGGTACCGAGGCCCGCTTCGTTGGAAAATATTCCGCGGGAAACACCCTTCTGCATACTGATGACCACGCTACCGATCGTGCCGCCCGTAAAGGCTGCCGGGTTGAACGCGCCCGCGAAGATGGACTCCAGCACATAGGGCAGACGCTGCACATTGAGCACCACGACGCCTACCGCCAGCACCACATAGGTCAGCGCCATAAAGGGCACCAGCTTTTCGCTGACACCGCCAATGCGCTTCACGCCGCCCAGCAGCACCAGCGCCACCAGCATGGCCACGTACCACGCCCACAATGAGGTTGAGGGTGGGCAGAAAACGATGGTTTTTACACGAGGTGTTGTACGCCAGTACGGCGGCATCAATGGCGGTGATAATGGTGTTGACCTGCGTGGCGTTGCCGGTGTCGAACACCGTCAGCACGCCGAACAGGGAATACAGCACAGCGAGAAACTGCCACCGCTGGCCGAGGCCGTTTTTATATAGTACATGGGGCCGCCCACCAGCTCGCCGTTTTTGTTCCGCTCGCGGAAATGCACGGCCAGCGTCACCGAAAATTTGGTGCACATGCCCAGCAGGGCAGAACACCACATCCAGAACACCGCGCCCGGCCCGCCAATGGCGATCGCACCCGCCACGCCCGCGATGTTGCCGGTGCCCTCAGGATGAGGGTGATCTGGTAGAGCTTTTTTCACGCGGGCGTGCTCCCCGGCACCGTAGTTGTAGCTGATGAGGGGCGCATTCCCTGCACGATGCCGTTGGCGGGCAGGTAGAGGAATGTCTGTAGTTTGTAGTAGATGCCCAGCACCACCACATAGCTGCCCGAGAACGCCGGCCAGCAGGCTGTTGAGGAACGTGACCAGCAGAGAGGGAAGCGCCAGGTTGAGGATGGCGGGATGCCGATGGAGTAGAGCCGGGTGTCCAGCTCTTTGTCCAGCTTCAGGCAGGCGCGGCGCAGCCGGACGGGCAGCTCCGTGGAAGCGTACACCAAAAGGTAGACACCAGTGCTCAGTGCCTGGCCGATACCGGTGGCCAGCGCCGCGCCTGCAATGCCCATGGCAGGGAACGGCCCGATGCCAAAGATGAGCAGCGGGTCCAGGATGATGTTGCCCACACAGCCCACGATGAGGGCTACCATGGTCACTTTCATCCGCCCACGGACTGGAAGATCTTCTCAAAAGCCAGGAGGCCATGTTGACCGTGGCAAAGCCAAACACGATGTGGGAATAGGTCAGGCCCATGGAGAGCACTTCGGCATCCGTTGTAAAGCGCCCCAGGAAAGACGGCATGATGGCAATGGCAATGGCGAGCCGAGGATGCCGTGCAGCAGGGAAAACGCCATGCCGTGGGTAGCGGCCTGATCGGCTTTTTTCGTGCTCCCCGGCACCCAGGCAGAGGGCCACCAGTGCATTGATGCCGATGCCAAAGCCGATGGCAATGGCGTTGATGAGGTTCTGCACCGGGTAGACCAGCGAGAGTGCAGTCATGGCGGATTCGTTGATGCGGGCCACAAACAGGCTGTCCACAATGTTGTACAGCGAGTTGACCAGCATGGAAATGACATTGGGCAGCGCCATGGACATCATGAATTACTGCAGCCGCGGAATCGTCAGGGCGAGACTGCTCGAAGATAAAAGCAGACGCAAAAAAGCCACACAATGGCTTTTTGAAGTCATTGTGTGGCGAAAAGTAGCATACTGCTGTAAAAATCCACACGAATTTTATTAACTGTAGGATAACACGGCTTCCGGCAGATGTCAAGAGGTCAAACGAATAAAGTATGACTTTTATAGACTTGACCATTTTTCACCGGGAGGCTAAAATAAAAATAGATATTTTATAAAATAAGGAGAATCCTGCCATGAAATGGATGATCGCATCCGACCTGCACGGGTCGGCGTTTTACTGCAAAAAAATGATTAAAGCGTTTGAGCGGGAGAGAGCAGACCGGCTGCTTTTGCTGGGGGACCTTTTGTATCACGGCCCCCGCAACGACCTGCCGGAGGGCTATGCCCCGAAGGAGGTCATCCCGCTTCCTGAACGGGCTGAAGCCGGCGCTTTTGTGCGTGCGGGGCAACTGTGACGCTGAGGTGGATCAGATGGTGCTGTTTCCCATTCTGGCCGACTATGCGGTGCTGCCGGTGGGCAGGCGGCTCGTTTACGCTACCCACGGTCATGTGCACAACCTGAAAAATCTGCCGCCGTTGGCTCCGGGGAGATATTCTGCTGCATGGCCACACCCACATTCCGGCGTGGACAGAGTTCGGCGAAGGCAATCTCTACCTGAACCCCGGTTCTGTGAGCATCCCGAAGGAGGGGAGTGCACATAGCTATATGACACTGGAAGGGGAGACTTTCCTTTGGAAAACGCTGGAAGGCGAAGTGTACCGGGAGCTGGAGCTGTGATGGGGGCAATGGAGCGGGAAGAGAAAACGGTTCAGATCCGGGATGATTTCGACCCGGACAAAATTCTGGCAAGCGGCCAGTGCTTTCGCCCCCGAAAGCAGGCGGAGGGCTGGTATCGGTTTGTTTCCGGGAGACAGCTGCTTTACCTCAGACCACTGCGCAGCGGCACCTACACGGTGCGGTGTGAGCCGGGCGCATGGAACCTTCTGGCACGGTTACTTCGACCTTGGCCGCAGCTATGCCGCCCTGCGCGGAAAGCTGGACAGCCAGGACGACTTTCTGCAGCGTGCCATGGAATATGGCCGGGGCATCCGGGTGCTGCGTCAGGATGAGTGGGAGATGCTGGTCAGCTTCATCATCTCGCAGCGACAAAGCATCCCGGCTATCCGCAGGGCGGTAGAGCTGCTTTCGGAGCGGTTTGGCGAGCGGCTGGGCAGCGATAGCGAAGGGCCGGTGTATGCGTTCCCGACAGCAGAAGCGCTCTGCTGTGCCGGGGAGCAGGCGCTGCAGGAGTGCGGTCTTGGCTACCGCACCCGCTACGTGCTGCATGCGGCGCAGCAGGCGGCAGAGGGCACACTGGACCTGAAGAAGCTGGCTTCCCTGCCCGATGAAGCACTTTTTGCCCGTTTGATGGAACTGGACGGTGTGGGCAAAAGGTGGCAAACTGCGTGTGTCTGTTCGGCTATGGCCGTGTGGGCCCGTGTGCCGGTGGATGTCTGGATCGAACGGCTCATCCGGGACGAGTTTGCCGGGCAGGACCCGTTCCCGCAGTTCGGGCTGGAAGCAGGCATCGTGCAGCAGTACCTGTTCTTTTATAAAAGAAGCGTGGGATAAGAACCGCGGAGCCGCAGGCAGGAGCGTAGGATCATCCGTTAAGCAAAAAAGGCAACGGCTTCCTCTGTTTGAGGAAACCGCCGCTGCCTTTTGATCATTTTACCGCCTGCTTTAACCGTTCCAGATCTTCTGCATCCGGGTGAGAAAGGGCGTTGTCAAAATTCTCGATCAGCGCATCCAGATTGGGCAGATGGATCGGCTGCTTTTTCATGCCCTCATACCGCTGGCGTACCGAAAGCGGCATCTTGCCCTGACACATATAACGGCCGAAGACCGTGTTGCTCCTGTCCAGCGAACGCTCCACCTTTTTCAGGATCTTGTTGAAATACTCCTCACTTCCGCCAAAGCCGGCGGTGCCAAAAAAGAAGTGTACTCTATCTGGGTTTGTACACACCCAACCAAGGAGTTCCAAAACACTCTGATTCGTTATTCTATCCGACCAGAGCAGTTGATTGGAAACGCTGTTGAAAAATCGGAAAACTACGATTTGATGAGCGTTGTAACGATTTGTCTGGGAGAGTCGGGTACAGAAAACTATACAGGTATTGTGAAATTTATGGATGTGCTGCTCTCTTCATCCAGAGCAGCTACTGAGAAAAAGAAAATTCTTGAAAAAAGTGTAAAAACTGTGAAACATCGTCCCGGCTTTTGTAGCAAAACTGCACTGTTCATGCGGGTTTTTCTGGTGTGACAAGTTTTTTCGCAAATTTGTGAAAAATAGACTACCAGAACCATAAGGCGGTGCTTTGCAATGAAAACAGTTGTTTTTG
>VOFE01000115.1_pt1 | contig 24000 bp, 18 predicted proteins | sample 5384071 | NCBI WGS metagenome assembly VOFE01 (sample SAMN12384724, study PRJNA508395) | human gut metagenome | isolation source: healthy gut D | host: Homo sapiens
CCTGCGGCTGTAACTTTCGCTGTTGATAGAAAGCTGTGCGTGTCCGAGTTCCTGAGCGACACACTGAGCAACTGCTACGCTGTCGCCCACATTACGCTTCACATACAAGGTCTGCTTTTCATTATTATAGAAAGCTGCCATATTCGGATACGGAAGTTCATCGGTTGCCGCAACCTCCACCGGAGATACATCAAGCATTGTCGTGATAAGTGCTTTCGGGTCACGGTTTGCTGATACTGCCGGAGCTTTTCTTCCATTTGTCTGCGTAACATCAAATACCTTTTTGACATTGTAGGAAATACCCGGAGAACCATCTGCTCTTGTGTATTCCACTGGTTCAAGGATAGAAATACTCTTTGCCCCTTTGGTAATCTTCACATTGTCCTTACCCCAATCATCAAAATCTTTAAGCTGTGTCGCCTGCGGATACTGACTGTAAATAAGGAGAGCATTTGCTGCGGAATATCTGTCCATTCGACTCTGCGTATCAAGAAAGTTCTTGAACTTCTCAGGGTCACTCACAATCTCACGGGCAGCATCATCAATCATCTGATAGACTTTTTCTTTTTCTGCTCGCTTCTTTTCTGCATACTCCTCTTTGGATAATCTCGGCTGATTACCGCCAGCCTTTGCGGGTTTGAAATCATTTGTCATAGTGAATTACCTCTCTTTTGTTTTGGGTTTCTTCTTCGGCTGACGGTGTACCGTCTGACCGTTTTTCTGCTGCGGCTTCTTGCCGTCTTTCTTAACCTCCGGCTCTTTACGCTCTGCTTCTTTTTGCTGTTTTGCCTGTGCCTTATAACGGTCAAGTTTCTCTTTGACCGATGGCTTTTCCACTGGCTTTGCAACACCCTTATCAGATTGCGTTTCTACCGGCTCTGAGTTTTGCCTTGACAGAGGGCTTTTGTCTGTTTTGGCGACTGAGGGGTTTGCGTTTGCTCGCTCCTCTTTCTGCATTGGATTTCTGACTGCTTCTTCCATAATGATTTCACTCTTGGATTTGGTCGGCTTTTCTTTCTCAACCGCTTCACGGTCTGCGATAGCCTTCTCTGCTTCACTGACAATCGAAGCCTTATCCACCTTGCCAAGTTCAAATCTTTCAACGATACGCTGAATTTTAGAAGCGTCCTCTGCTCTTGCAATAATATCTACCGGAGCGTTCTCTCCCTTTGTGTTCTTATCTCTGAGGACACAATAAAGAACGCCATAGCGTTTTGCCTGTTCGGTAAACTTCTTCAAATCCTTTTGCGGAATGGAAAAGACTTTCAGCTCCTTGCCTGACTTAATCATATTGGTAAGCCTTGCTTTGCCCTTCGTCTTTTGTTCCTGCTTCAGAACCGATACCAAAAGCAATGCGATATTCTTCGCCGCCGAACCGCTTAATCTTGCAGCAACTTCAAATCCTTCAAGCGAAAGCCTAACGACCTGCTCTGCTGCGTCACCACCGTTGTTCATAGCGTGATTTCTCCTTTCTCTGCTGTTTTTGTTCCTCTGTTTCGATATGCTCAAGGTTTTCTTCCATAACCTTTGACCTCTCCGCAATATCCTCGCAGAGTTTTACTTCCCGTCGAAGTTTCTTCAATTCTCCATTGATAGAAGCGATTTCATCTTTTGCCGCCTGAAGCTGACCATCATCAATATTTGTTCTTATCTTTTTTCGGAGATGTGTTCTTCCGGCAATCAGATTTTTCATCTGCTCCTCTAAGGAAGTCTTATATGAAAAAAGCTGTTCGTCCGTGGAAATATTTTCTCGTCCGAGCAGCCTTACTTCATCAGTAATCTTATCGAGCTTCATCAAATCATCTTTCAAAAGATAATGAAGCCTTGCGTTATTCTGTTTCTTATACTTGGGCAGATAACCGAGTCTGTAACAGTAATACAGATACAGCCCATAAAGTCCGCCTTTCTTTTCAGCTTCTGCCCTCTGGTCTGCATACGGTACTGTCTTGGTTTATAAGTCGCCCTCTGGAACGGTTCAATCTCTGCCCATCTGTCACGATTTTCTTTGATACGCTCTACAATCCGGTCATTGGTATAATCTGCTCCGAGATTTTTCAGTCGTATCGGCTTATCGTATCCCTTTGGAATGACCGTCCAGTATTTTCGGCTTGGACTTAGGTTATAGGCATATCCCATTTCCTTGAGAGCAAACTGAAATTCTTTCAGGGTCTTGCTGTGGTCGATAGCATAATCAATGGCTTCTTTTGCAACCGAGTAGCGTGTCGGCATACCTGCCTTTTCTTTCATCGTCAGATAATCCGACTGCTTACTGCGGTTCGGATTCGGGTCATAGTAAAGTCCGTACTTCTCACAAATTCTGTCTGCAACTTTTCGGAATTTGAACCACGCTTTTTCCTCTCCCCACAAATGTTTGCCATCGACAAAAGAAATAGAGTTGATGACAAAATGGCAATGCAGGTGCTTTGTGTTCAGGTGGGTTGTCACAACGACCTGAAATCTTTTACCCCACACTTCATTTGCAAATTCCATTCCGATTTTCTGTGCCATCTCAGGAGATATATCTGTTTCCTTGAAACTCAAATATCCGTGATAGGCTTGGATACCGTCTGTCTTTTGGTACTGTTCCTTAACCGTTATAAACTGGTCACGGGCAATCGCCACATTACAGTTGATACCCTCAACATAAAATTCTCGCTCTGTTTTTTCTTCATCCTTTGCATAAGCAATAACATCAGCAAGAGCCTGATACTGTTCCGGTGAAAACTCCCTTTTGATATTTGCAGAAGTCTTTTCGGGATTGGTTGCATAGTCAATGACCTGACCGAGCCTTTCTGTTACCGACCACAACTTTGTTACTGCCATTTCATTTCGCTCTGATTTGGACGAAGATATGTCCTCTCAATCTCTGACTGGAACTTATTCCACTTTGCAGCTTCATTCTTCAGCATAGGTGCGTCAATGAAACCAAGTGTATTCGCTTTGGCAGCAAGCTGATTGATGTTATTACCGATAGAGGAAAGTTCCCTCATCACATCATAGAAACGGTCATCGGGTTTCTCTTTCGGTTCGTAACCTCTGATAAGTAAACGGATAAGTCCTGCTTCGGAAAGACAAGCCTTCTTTGCCTTTGCTGCCAAATCCTGTGCTTCCTTGCGGTTAAAGCGTACAATCTTCTGAATGTTTCTCTTTCTCATAATCGGTATCTTCCTTTCTCTTTACTCTGCAATCTTTGTTAATCTGGAATAAGCACATCATCGTAACGCCAAGACAACTGCCGAGCAGTGTTCCGGCGGCGATAAGTAATAACTCTCTCAAATCAAGTTCTCCTTTCTCACGGGGTATTAGGGGCAACCCCTAACGAGCCTTTTACCGTTTGGGAAACTGTGTTTATCCAAATGGTCTGCTCGCTAAGAATAAACATCTCCTCCGGGTTGCCCCGTTCTCAGTCTACTATCTCTCATAATCCTTTGATTTCGGCTTAAAAGGTTCAGCCACGATATTGCCGCCCACTTCCTTAGAAAAGCGTTCGGGATACTTGAACTGTTCCTTGTATTTCTTCATCATATCGTCCGGCAAGCTCTGAAAACTCTCACTCTCAGGCGGTGCATAACAGATAAAGAATTTGCCGCAGATAATATCTACCATCTCTTTCTTATCATTGTCCTGCACATAAACTGCACGGTTAAGCGGAAGTCCTCTCATCTTTCCTTCCTCATTACAGATGATTGCAACGTCATCGTCATAGGGCATATATTCCTCAATATCCCCGCCGACAACCTCCTGCATTGCTTCCAGACTGTCGTCGATTACAATTTCCTTCGGGTACTTTTCCGGTTCTACCAAGAGAACTTTAATCTTAGAATCATTCATCGTTCTTCATTCCTTTCGTGTGTTTTTTTATTGTAAATTCCCATCCGCATACAAAGAAAATCGTTGAAGTCCTTACCTGCTTTTGGTGGCTCATCAACGATTTCATACTTATCTGGAAGAATGGTTTTTAAGGTCTGTGCTGCCTTTCTGCCCGCTATATCATTGTCAAAATGGATACGGATTTTCCTGACAGATGGGTTACTGCCAAGATACTTTTCCAGTGCAATCGGCACTTTACTGTCCTCAATTTTCTTTGCCGGAGAATACACCCCAGACAGCGAAACAAAGCTCATTTCTTTCCAATCCTGCCCGTTCAGCTTCGCAAGCGTGGCATAGGATAACAAGTCAATGGCACACTCAAAGAGGTGTACTTCCTCCAAGTTTTCCTTACCAAGCCGAAAAGAATAATCTTTTTTACTGCCACTGCAATCGCCCATAATCCTACGCTTATTCGTGGAACGGTAGGCTGCATATTTGGGTTCTTTCTTCTCGTCATAGCCTACAAACACAACATTGTGATACGGCAGACTCTCAAAGATAAGGTCATTGGAAATACAGTAATTGATGATTTCAAAATCTATTCCTCTCCCGAAAAGATACTCTGTAATCACTCTGTTGGAAGCACATTTTTCAGGGAGAAGAAGCGGTTTGTTTTCCTCTTTTGACTGTGGCTTTTCATAGACTGGAGCCTGAATCGCTGTGTGTCCGATAATGGTTTCCACCGCTTCAAGGAAGCTGTAACCTTTGACCTTAATCAGATAATCCAAAGCACTCCTGCCGCCAATACCTCTCGACCACCATATCCATTTCCCATTTGAAATCTTCAAACTGTCGTGGGTTCTGGTGCAATAGGTGTTACCTGAAAACTTAACCAGCTCATACGGTTCATAATTTCTCAGGTAGGTTAATAAGTCCATCTGCTTCGCCTGAATGATTAACTCAGGTGCGATAAATGGCATATCGACCACCGCCTTTCTGTTTATCTCTCATACGATTTCTCCTTTCTGCCGCCGACTGCTTCGCCCTCATCAGGCTCTCCGCCGACAATCTCATTTTCCTTTTTATCCATATTGAGCAGGATATTCAGCTCATCAAGTCGAGCAGTTTTTGCCTTCAATTCTTCCTCTTTGGCAAACGGCTTTTCGATTTCCTGCTTCGCTGTTTCAAACTGCTTTTCCGTATTTTCAAGGCTGTTTTTCGTATCAGCAAGTGTTTCTTCAAAGCGTTCAATGCCGTTATCTATTCTCACAATATTACCGTGAGAATCATCGCCAAGCGGTACATCTCTGCTTGTTTCGCCTTTTAATTTCACAACATAATTACGCTGAACCGTATCAAAATACAGTTCCATTTGAAAGCCACGGTACTCGCCAAGTGGTATCGCATCGGGACTGTTCATTGACTTGCAGGCATTGATGATTGCCTGACCTGCTTCGGCTTTTCGGAATAAGAAACACCCGATACCGTCATTCCAAGCGGCTGCTCGTCTATCGGTTTCGGGTGTAATTTTGCTGTTTTAACATCTTTTGTAAGTCCCTCTACACGGGATTTCAAGTAAGCAATCTGTTGTGGGTAGAACTTGATGACCTTATCCTCCAGTCCATATTTCTCTGATAAGAAATTGGATTTTAACATCTTTAGCTTCTGTACTTGAATGTCTAAGTCCATCTTTTCTTTGATATATGGATTACCTGTTGCAAGCATTTTTATCTCTGCATAGGACAGTGCGGTTTCATCAATATCCTCTGCCGACCTAACCGGAGATTTGCTCGTCATAATCTGACTTGCGAACTTCTGCTTACCTTCCACAAGCTGATAGAGGTATGCATCAAAGGTCTGCTCTGTTACATAACGGTAAATATCAACCTGCGGATTTTCATTGCCTTGACGGACAATTCTACCGGAACGCTGCTCCAAATCTGAAGGTCGCCACGGACAATCCACATCGTGAAGTGCGATAAGTTTATCCTGCACATTCGTTCCTGCTCCCATCTTCTGAGTAGAGCCAAGAAGCACCCTGACTTCTCCCTTGCGTGTCTTTTGGAACAGTTCCTTTTTCTTCATATCCGTGTCGGCTTCGTGTATGAACTTCACTTCACTTTCAGGAATACCTCTCTCAATCAGCTTCTTTCTGATGTCGTTATAGACGGAAAATGTGCCGTCATTCTTCGGCGTGGAAAGGTCACAAAACACAAGCTGTGCTGATTTCTTGTCGGCATTTTCTTTCCATATCCGATAGATGTTATCGACGCAGGCATTGATTTTACTGCCCTCAAAATCAGGCAGCATATCGTTTAGCATACGCTGGTCAAGAGCCAGTTTTCTTCCGTCATTCGTGATTTTCAGCATATTATCTACGCTTGAATCCACACCGCCGCCACGCACCTGCTCGGCTCTCTCTGCAAGGGAAGCAACCATTTCTTTCTGCATTTCTGACGGCTTTACTGCAATGTTATGGTACTTTGCTTCCGGTACTGGCAGGTTCAACATATCCGCTGTCTTAATGTCCGCTATCTCCTTGAACATCGCCATTAGTTCAGGCAGGTTATAGAATTTTGCGAACCTTGTCTTTGCTCTGTATCCTGTTCCTTCCGGTGTAAGTTCCACTGCCGTAATGGTTTCTCCGAAAGTGGAAGCCCAGGCGTCAAAGTGCTGCAACCCATTTTTCACAAGTGTGTTGTACTGCAAATATCGCTGTATCGTATAGAGTTCCACCATGCTGTTTGAGATAGGTGTACCCGTTGCGAATACGGTTCCTCGCCCTCCGGTAATCTCGTCAAGGTAACGACACTTCATAAAGAGGTCGGAAGATTTCTGTGCTTCCGTCTGTGCGATACCGCCCACATTACGCATTTTTGTATAAAGATAAAGGTTCTTGTAATAATGGCTTTCATCAACAAAAAGCCTGTCTACACCAAGTTCCTCAAAGGTTACAACATCATCTTTTTTCGTCTGGTCATTGAGTTTATCAAGTTTCTGCCTGATAGATTTCTTTGACTTTTCAAGCTGCTTTATGGAGAAGTTTTCCCCTCGGTTTCGCTTGAGTTCTGCAATTCCTCCGGTTATCTCCTCAAGCTGCTGTTCTAAGATTGCCCTCTGTCTTTCAATGGACATCGGGATTTTTTCAAACTGTGAATGTCCGATGATAACTGCGTCATAATCTCCGGTTGCAATCCTGCCGCAGAACTTTTTACGGTTCTTGGTTTCAAAATCTTTCTTTGTTGCGACAAGGATATTTGCCGCCGGATAGAGCTGCAAATACTCAGCCGCCCATTGTTCGGTCAAGTGATTTGGTACAACAAACAGTGACTTATTACAAAGCCCAAGCCTTTTCGACTCCTGTGCTGCCGCTACCATTTCAAAAGTTTTTCCTGCTCCGACTGCGTGTGCAAGAAGCGTATTTCCTCCGTAAAGGATATGAGCAACCGCATTTTTCTGATGTTCCCTGAGTTCAATTTCAGGGTTCATACCGTTGAAGATGATATGACTTCCATCATACTCACGAGGTCTGACGCTATTGAATTTCTCATTGTAGGATTTGCAAAGCCTTTCCCTTCGTTCAGGGTCAGACCATATCCAGTCCTGAAATTCCTGCTTAATCATTTCCTGCTTCGACTGAGCAATCGCTGTTTCCTTTTTATTCAGGACAGCTTTTTTCTTTCCCTCATCATCTTCGATATAATCAAAGATACGCACATCTTTTAAGTTCAGTGTTTCCTCAATAATCTTATAGGCATTGATGCGGGAAGTTCCGTAAGTGTTATATGCCCTTACATTTCCTTTGTCGTAAGATTTGCCCTCAATATTCCACTCACTCGTAAATGGAGAGAAGTGAACTTTGATATTCCACTGTGCATAGCGTGGTGTTTCAAGCAAATGAAAGATAAACTCCTGCACATCGTCCGGTGGCAGCCAAGTTGCACCAAGTCGCACGGAAATTTCACTTGCAGTCAGGTCTTTCGGCTGCACCTTTTGAAGTGCTTCTACATTGACCTTATAATCTTCCGGATAGAGTTCTGCCGAGTTCTTTGCAATCTTCAGCTTTTCCCTGACATTACCCGAAAGGTATTCATCAGCCATCAGATACTTCGGTTCGTAAGAATTTCCATACTCATAAAGCGGGTTTAGGAAGATAACACCCTTTAAGTCCTCAAAGATTTCATTCTCCGATTTACCGGAAAGCTCCATCATATAGTCCATATCAATCGTGGCTTTTTCTCCAAGAGATACCGCCAACGCTTCGCTTGCCGTATCAACAGAAGTAACCGGAGTATGCGGCTTAATTGTCCTCTTAGAAAACATATCAGCCTTACGCTCCAGTTCTCCGTCCTCTCCGATTATCTCCAATGCGGAAAGCAAAGAGAATGAACTGTCCTGCGAGAAAGCAGAAGTATTTGCACGGCTGTTAATGAGTCCGTACTTACCTGAAAAGGTATCATAAAGTCTGTTTAATCGCTCCTGTTCCGCTTTGATTTCGCTGTCAGGGTAATCTTCTGTCTGCAATTCAATCAGCGTTCTGACGGAATTTCTAATAGCAATCATACCCTTAATTCGGTTCTCTGCGGTTGCCGACACTTCCACCGGAGTCATACGGGAATTTTCACGATAATAGATTTTGTCGTCTACCACCGTATAGGAAAAGTTTCTCACTGTCGGGTCTGCCGGAATAGAATTATCTTCCTCCTCCAGTTCTTCCTCGGTTTCATATTCTGTGATTTCTCCGTGAATATTTGCTACTGCTTCATCAAGCTGTGCTGCAAGGTCTGCATTTTCATACGGCACACAAGTTGCTTCCATACCGAAACGCCCCGATACCATCTTCATTTCTCCAAGTATCATTTCGGGGTGCTGCACAAAATAAGAGTTCATCTTAATTCCGTTCTCATCGGTATCAAGATGAACCCAATCCGGCTCAATATCTATCAGTCTGTCACGCTTTTGCAGGATAAGAATATCCGAAACGACTTCCGTTCCTGCATTACCCTTAAAGGTATTATTCGGCAATCGGATTGCTCCAAGAAGCTCTGATCTCTGTGCAATATACTTTCGTACTGCTAAAGTTTCCTTATCCATTGTGCCTTTGCTCGTTACAAGAGCCATCACACCGCCGGGTCTTAACTTATCAAGGGACTTGGCAAAAAAGTAATCGTGTATCAGGAACTTATGCTTGTCATACCTTTTATCCGATACCTTAAAATCTCCAAAAGGTACATTTCCAACCACTCCATCAAAGAAGCTGTCCGGCAGATTGGTTTCTTCAAATCCTTGTGCCGCAATGGTTGTTTTCTGATAAAGCTGCTGTGCAATCCCTGCGGAAATCGTATCAAGTTCCACACCGTAAATCTTACTGTCCTGCATTGTGTCCGGCAGCATACCGATGAAATTACCGATACCGCAGGACGGCTCTAACAAGTTGCCTTCCTTAAAACCCATCTGCTCCATTGCCTTATAAATGGCTGTGATAACTTCGGGCGGCGTGTAGAACGCAGTCAATGTGCTTTCTCTTGCCGAAGCATATTCTTCCGGTGTTAATACCGAAGAAAGTTCCAGATACTCCGTTGCCCACGCTGAATTATTTTCATCAAAGGCTTCTGAAAGCCCACCCCAACCGACATACTTTGATAAGATAATTTGTTCTTCAGGAGTGGCAAATCTGTTTTCTTCCTGACACTTTTTAAGAAGCTGTATCGCCATAATATTTCTGCGGAAGCGTTCCTTTTTACCTACCGTTTCAACCTCATTTTCTCTGAGATTAAAGGTATGACGGTCTGCCATAGGCACATCAGGGTGCAGGTCAAAGCCCTTGACCTTTTTCTTCTGCTCCCAAGCAGGAACTACCGGCTCAGGCTCTTTTTCATTTCTTTCTTCGGCAGGTTCTTCCTTCACAATCAAATGCTCATTCATCGGGTTCTCACGCACTTTTCTGTCAAACTCTGTGCGTGAAAATTCCTTATTGAACAGTGGCATATCATAGTCATAGAGCATTACTCTCTCATCATCAACAGATAAGATTTCATACTCAGAAGCACCGATATACACCTTATCGCCAAGATGATATTCATACTGCATATCTTGCGGCTGTTCTGCTTCTTCAGGTTCTTTTTCGGTTGGTTCAACCTCCTGCTCCGGTGGTGCATTAGAGAGTATCTCACGATTTCTTTTCGTTTCCTCGATTTTGGCTCTGCGTTCCTCTTGGCTTTCAAGCCACTGAGGATAGTGTTCTTTTTCCTTTGGATTTAAGTATCTGTCCGTTCGGATAAGTTCCCCGATACGCTTCTCCACCTGCGACCACGAAAGTGTGATATGTGGATTTTCTTTACCGATGCCTTTCGTAATCGTAATACCTTTTCCATCGTGGCTCTCATCAATGCCTGCCCCGATTATGACGGGATAAGAACCGCCCCAACCGTATTCATTTTTCAAGAAGTCGGCATTTTCTTTTGCAGAAAGGCTTTTTTCAAACTGCTCATAAATACGCATTTTTCCCTCAGAAAATCCGCTTCCGTTCGCAAGAACAGCGTCGATAATCTCCTGAGAAAAAGTAAAGGCAGAGGTTTTCTTTTCCTCTGCCCGACCGTCTAATATGAATGTCATCTGACCGTCCATTGACGGTAATGGTTTTATGCTGTCACTTAATTCTCCCAATAATCGCATAGCTTCAAAATGTCGGGCAATAACAGCCCAATCATAATAGCTCTGTGCGGTTCTGCTGTCGTATTTGCCCTCCCACAAATGCAGAACGTTTTCAAAGGTCTTGTACCCTACTGTCCTGCCGTCCTCTAAAGTAAGTTCGGTATAATCATTATTGAAAATACTCTTTATATACTCTGTGCGGTCTTTGTTATCAGGATTACGTTCATAATAATCTTTGATTTCTTCCAGACTTGCTGACAAATGTGGTGTCGTTCTGAGAATTTCATTGATTACTTCATCACGTCCAAAGAACGGAAGGCTTTTATCCTCGTGCGTTCTGTCGTAATACTCTAAGCGAATATCACTTCCGCTTTCACGATTTCCTGTGCCGAACTGCGAAGGGAGTTCATCAGACGAACCCATTTCATCATATCCTCCGCTTTCATCTGTTCGGTCACTCCCTCTTTCTGTGCCATCTGGCTCAGAATTGTTTCCTCCATCTTGCTGGCTCTCTGTTCCACTTCCGCCAAGTGCTGTGTCAGTTCGCCCCTCGTCAGGAGATTGTAGTAAAGGACTCTGTGATGTTCCTTCAGAAACTCTCTCCTCATCTGAGCGTATCTGCCCAACGTCACTTCCGGCTGCTGTGGAAGTTTCAGGTTCGGAAGGCTGTAATCGCCCACCATCGTGTAGGTCAGTTCGTTCATTGTCCAAACTCCTTTCGTCGTTATTTTCAACCTTATTGTATTCATTTCTGTCCTGACCGACAATTATGCGATTTTGACGGTTGAGTGCAGTAATTGTTTTAGATATTTCCGTCAATCCCATTTCTGCAATATCACTGGTAGCAAATCCAAGTGCATTGAGTGTTTCCTGCGTATTGAAGTTGGTAACATCTCTGAAATCATCAAGTTCAAAATAACCGTCCGTATCAACGCCGAGCCTTGACATCATCATATATGCCACACTGTTTGTCACGACATTTTTATAAATGAAAGCCACAATATCCTCTTCCACTTCCTCAAAGGAACTGCCCTCGGTTGCATAGTAAAGGTCTTGCAGATAATCAGGGATATTATCCTCTGCCGCATTTCTTGCTGCTCCCATAATTGCTTCGGCAAGACTGCTCTTATTCTCAATCTCTCCGAAAGTGCTTTCCAATGTTTCAATCACATCAGCTTCGTATTCCTGACGCATATCCCAAATCGGGACTGTTCTTGAATATCTGCTTTCGTGAGTATCTGAAATATCAAAGTAATGTGTCAGTCTTTGCCGTGAACGGTTTTCATCAGCAAAAACAGCAATACCTCTTGCACCTCGGTTGACCCATCTGCCAAAAATTTTGTTCCACTGCTCTATCTCAAGAACCGCTGTTGCATCGGGTCGCTGTGCATATACAAGAAGCTGTTCGTCATAGCGTAACTTATAATTTCGGCAAGCTGAAGCTAAGAATGCCTGCCAGTTCTGAGGATTTGACACAACCGTTTTGCAGGTGCGGTTGTAAAGCTCAGAAATAAGGTCATATTTTCGTGCCATTACTCTTGCACCTCCTTATCGCTGTTTTTCTCTGTTTCTGGTCTTGTTTTTTGACGGTTCGGATTGATTGACAGGTTCAGCTTTACTTCCACTAAGCTCCATTTTTTCAGCAAACTCGCATATATGATAGCAGCAATTTCCGACATACAAATGGTAGTCATCAATATACTTGCACACTCTGTCTGCTGTGTGTCCATCACGAAAAGTAATCCTGATTTTCCCTCCATCGGGAATATAGAATTTTAAATTGTAATGACTGTCTATAAATCGAATTTGCTTTTCCTGCGGCTCTGCTCTATTCTCCTGTTGCTTCATTTTCCTTACCTCTCATTTTTGTTGCTTCATCAGAACCGCCGCCCAAATATGAAAAGAGTTTACCGGACTTTGTATTCTTCTGAAGCTCCATAATCACACCCATATCAGGAATCGTGATATTCGGGATTTTCAGGATTGCTTCCATATCAAGCTGCTGCAACTTTTTCTCCGTATCACAACCGGAGTCAAAGAGTTTATTCAGCACCTTGACCTTATTCTGAAAAGTTGCTTTGTCTTTCACGAAAATACCTCCTTAGTTAATGTTGATTACAATAGAAATACTGCCGCTCTGTTCTTCTTTCTGCGGATTACGTGAATACTCAGGAAAAAGGGACTGTACTCTCTGCCTTGCCCTGCGTATGGTTTCAAAACAAGGAAGTCCGTATGCTCGGTAATTAAATACAATATCCTCAAGCGGAAGATTTCCGGCAGGTATATATCCGTACCGATTGTAATAATGCAGAATGAGAAGCATATCATCATACCTCGACATCGGGCATTCCTTTAAGATTTCAAGCACTCGGCTCTCCACCGTTTTCTGTTGTTTCATAATGTTCCTCCAAAAATTAAAGGGACAGAGTTTTTTACGCTCTGCCCCGACTGGTTAATGTTCGCTTGTTACTTACTTCTTACGGTTTTTAACCTGAAGAAAGATAAAGCCGCCGACAATAACGGCGACTAATGCGATAGCGATAATTGTCTTTGCTTCCATTACTCGTTACCCTCCTTTTTCTTCTTTTTGTGTGCAACAACAGAAGTTACGGCGATACCGACAGCAGAAAGTCCGGCAAGGACATACCAAAGTTTCATATTGGTATCATCTCCTGTTTTCGGAGTATCCCTCAACTCATTGTGCATTTTTACAACGGCTGTTTCATCAAGTTTGATAGTAACATTCTGGTCGGCAGGTGTGATATATGCGGCAGAGGCATTGTTTGCCACTTCGGATACGGTATATTCGCCAATACGAAGTCCCTCAATCACAATTTCGCCGTTCTTATCTGTTTCAAATGTCATATCATAACCGTTTGCTCCGGTTACTCTGAACGCAAAACCTTTAACCTTACCATCTGAAGATGTCTTGACGATTTTCAGTGTTCCACGCATAGCTTCATTGATAAATCCAACACCAGCCTTATTCTCAACGGAATAAGTTGTTTCGTCTTTCTCAATGAAAACAGAGTATTCTCCCTTATCAAGCAGGAAGCCCTCTGGTGCTTTTGTTTCACGGACAATATATTTTCCGTAAAGCAGCTCTTTCATCTCATAAATTCCGGTTTCGGTTTCTTCAAGATTTCCGATAAGTTCATCGCCATCATCAATCTTTCCGTTCTCATTGGTGTCCTTATATACCTCAAAGGTTGCACCCGTAAGTTTGTTATCCGGATATTCAGCGTCCACCTTCGTGAGTCTGATATTGCCGTGAACATACTCATTGACAATCTCAATTTCAACTACCTGCTCGGCTTTGCTGATATTGACCTCATACGCTTTTTCATCAAGAACAAATCCCTTTGGCTGCTCGATTTCTCTTACAATCCATTTGCCATAAGGAACTTTTGCAAAAGAAAAACTACCGTCTTTTGCAGAGGTAGTCGTCATAAGTGCAGTATCCTTTGTAAATTCTGTTTCTTCGGCTTTGAAGATACCGATAACAGCACCCTCAAGTGCTTCTCCATTCTCGTCAATCTTCTTACCTGATACAGAACCATAGATAAGTTCATTCTTGATTTCTTTTCCGTCATTCACTTTGATTTCAACCGTTGCGGTATCCTGACCTGCGTATTCAAATACAACCGGATACTTCGTATCAGAGAGAATATAATGCTCATCGGTTGCAATCTCCTTGACATAGTATTTGCCAAACGGAAGGTCTGACTTCATAACAGCAGTTCCATTTTCATTTACGCTGACAATCTCAATCAGTCCATCAGCCGGAATAACTGTACCGCTTGCAGAAACAATATCTTCTGCGGCATAAAGACCAAAGCTGATATTTTTGATTTCTCCGTTATCGCCAATACCAAATGTCTTGTCCTTTTCAATGGCTTTTGCAAGGCTTACCTGAACTTTCTGTCTTTCGTTATAGAACGATGTGGAAGTTTCGGTAACAGAGATATTCTGACCTGCGTAAGTAAGCTCAACCGTATGTGTTTCGCCACTAATTACCATTCCATAAGGTGCGGTAATTTCCTTGACCTCGTATTTTCCGAGATAAAGTTCTTTGCTCTTCACAAATCCATCGGAGCTTGTTGTGATAGTATCTACCACTTCGCCCTTTGAATAGCGGAGTGTACCGTCCGGTGTGCTAATATCTTCCGCAGCACGGACTTCATAAACTGCACCCTCAAGTCCTGCCACTTCATAAACAGGCTGATAAATAACATCACTGTCCTCAGAACCACTTACATTGACACCGCTAAATACTTCTCCGGTCTTTTCAACCGTAACAGTGCCTTTCTGTGCCATATTCGGCTTATTGACTTTCACAACAGTTACGCCGCCTTCCTCTGTGGAATTTTCTTCGGTAATATCAAAATATACCGGAGTATCATCAAGTACATATCCGTATGGAGCTTGTACCTCTACGATAGAATATCCCTTGCCGTAATCCAGTTTCTCAGGTGTGACAAGAGAACCATTTGCATCGGTATAGAACACATCAATCGTGGTCGGTGTCGGATAAGTAAAGGTCATTTTGACCTGATTACCCTGCGGGTCGTAAATCTTAAATCCTGCTCCTGCATACGGAATACTCTTTCCGCTTTCTGCGTCCACCTTAACTACATTGACAAAGCTCTCGAAGTTACGGTTATTGATGAGATAACGATAAGTCTGTGCGTTCTGTGAAATGAACACATCAAAATCATCCATCATCTCTCTGCCTTCCCAACCGGAAGTCTGGTGTACGGTATAAATACCATACGGCATATCTTTTGTCTGACCGAAGCCATTTTCATCGCAAACAATGGTATCTCTCTCGTCTTTATTGGCTGCGTCATAGCTTCCGGCAGATTTCAAATAAATCTCAAAGGAAGCACCCTTTTCAGGTGTTTCAATCTTTGTTTCTCCGTCATCGGTATGTTTGATGATAGCCACATTGCCTTTGATTACCTGCTCGGTTACATCATTGGAAGTAAGGTTGTGTTCCACCTCATAAAGTTTCGGGTCTGCACCTACTTCATGGATAGTCTTATCAAGCAAATATCCCTCTGACGGTGTGATTTCTCGGATTGTCCAGTCGGTATCACAAACATATTCTTTAGTAGTGAACTGACCGTTTTCATCAGTAACATACTTATCTACAAGCGTTTCGCCCTTATAGATACCATAAACTGCTCCCGAAAGTTTGGCATTGCCCTGTGCTTCGCCTTTCTCAGCGTCGCTCTTTGTTACTGTTACAGTAAATTTCTTCAAAATGTTATTGAAGTTTCTTGTGGTTACTTCTTTCCACTTCACTGGTGCAGTCTGATTTTTCGGTACAACATAACGGATAGCTGTGTCCACTTCTTCAAGAGTATATGGTTCAGAACCACTGATAAGCACATCTTTGAAAGTTGCCACACCGTTTTTGTCTGTAACTGCATACTGGTCAACAGCATCATCGGAAAGAGAAGTACCGTAAAGATGGAACTTCACACCTTCAACAAGGTTATCTTCTGAGGACTTCACTACCTGAAGGTCGCCACGCTTCAGTTTGTTATTGAAAGTGACCTTTACAACCTGCCCTGCCACAACAGTAACTCTATGTGTTTCCTGCGGCTCGTACTTATCGTATGCCTGCTCGGTTACGGTATAGATACCCGGCATAAGGTTATCCATCTGGAACTTACCGCCATTAGCTGTTGTAACCGTCTGATTGATACCGTTTCCGGTAATCGTGAAGTTGATACCGTCAACCTTTCCGTCCTCACTGGTCTTTACAATCTGACAAGAACCATAGCTGACTTTCATCTTCACATAACCGTTGATACTATCGCTTACTTCCTGAGCATAGCTGACAACATCCTGCACACTGGAGTTCTGACCGTGTTTGCCCTCTGACCATACAACCACACCTCTGCGGACTGCATTTTTTTCTTGGTTGCGGTAATCGTAAATTCCTTACTCGGTGCTGTATCCATAGAAACCGTAAGTTTGTTACCATTCACTGAAAGCTCTCACTCCACTGATACTTGCCTTGAAATTATATTTGGACAGCACATTATTGGAATCTGTCAGAGTAGTTGTGTACTTGCTTCCGTTCCACTCAAGTTCTATTGTCTTTGCCGAACCGGATGATTTATTACAAAAGCTCGGTATGGTCGCATGGTTCTGTACACTCTGCACCATACTGTTGTAATAACTGAAAATCTTATTGCGGAGCGGATGCTTTGCATTGATGACATCTTTCACATTGCTGCAACCACTGGCTGCTACATGATTGAAGTTCGCATCACGCTCTCCGATAACAGTTTCCCAGATAAGAAGCTGTGTAGCATAAGCCTGTGCAATGCTGTTTGCTGCTGCTTCATTCTGTGACCTCCAAGATGTCGAGATTGTCCCACGATAGCCATACTGTAAAATACGACCAACGAAAAGACGGATTTCATCTCCGGAAATAACCCCGTTGGCTGCAAGGTTATTAAAATAATTTTCGTCATACTTATTCATTGTCTGACCGACCTTGAGCGAAATTCCCGGCTCAATACAATAAGCAACATTGCCTGAGTATGAGCCAATAGCCTTAAGATTGGTAAAATTGGAACGTCCGGTATGCCAACCATTTTTCAAGGTCAAATTGCTATGTCCCCATACCCCATCGTAATTAGCATCGCCATCACGAGGGAAATCGACCATATAAACATCGGCTTTTTCTCCCGAAGCAGCATATGCTGTTGTCGAGCCAATGCCTGCAAAAGTGGTCACACACATAAGGGTCGCCAAGAAAAGCGACGTGACTCTTTTGAATTTTGACTTTATCATTGCGTTTCCTCCTGTAAAAATTGAAAAACACACCGTATCGCTACGATGTGCCTTTATGGATTTTTTCTTACGGCAGAATTTACCTGCCGAAAAACAAATACGGATTTTCGTTAATTTTTCATTTTATCATACACCTCCAGTCCGTTCATACTGTGCGATTGCCCCTTAGAGATAGACATATACTTTGAGATTAGTTATATTCAAGTGAGATAATATATATCATTTTCGGTAGGTAAGAAGTATAACTAAGGGGTTAGAGTGTGAGAAAGGGGAACTGTAAAACAGGCTATCTGCTGTCACGCTCTGCACGATTACGCAAGAACTTGTTGTAATGCTCCAATGCCTTGCAGACAAAATCCTCCGTCTGACTGACGGGAATGTTTTTCGGGATAAGCTGTCTTACTCTGTCGCCCCTCAACACGATTTTTTCCTTTTGGTTCGGCTTTTCCTCAGACATAACAGCGTGGATTGCTTCGGTTGTAAGGTTGCCCTCGTTGAATAACTTTCGCATACGGATTGTCTGGTCGTGTGACGGGGTAGCGTCATTCAGGTCGATTTCGTCAACCACATCACGCTGGCAATCTTCGTCAAGATAGGAAAGTTCTACGGCAGGACGCATTTTAATACGCCCCTCGTCAACAAATTCAAGCAACTCAGGAACAAGGTTTGTTAAACGAATATAACGACGAATTTTGCGTTTGACTGTCCCGCCCGATTGTTCTCCGATTATTTGAGCAGTTTCTTTGCCATCCGACTTCCGACCCAGTGGGTTGGAAGTTAAATCTGTTCTTTGTCCCTGCCTTTTCATTGCTTCCAAACGCATTTTATAGGCAAAGGCTTTTTCACTCGGCAATATCTCTGACCTCTGGAAAATTACTTTCAACCATTAAAATGGTCGCTTCATCTCTGTTCAGGTCTACAATCTCACTTCTCAGGGTTTCAAATCCTGCCAGTTCACAAGCTCGCTTTCGTCTGTGTCCTGAAACAAGTTCATATCTGCCGTCCTCTTTCTGCCTTACCGTTGCCGGAGTGATAACTCCTCTTTCCTTGACACTCTCCACAAGCTGCATCATATCTTCATCGTCCCTGACCTTAAACGGGTGGTCTGGGAAATCATCAATCAGCTCTAACGGAATATCTCGGATTTTTGAAAGCTGTTCTTCATCTCTCTGTGCCTGCGTGGTAAATAAATCATCGAGCTTCGTGAGAGTGAAGTCGCTCTTTCTTCCTGCCATCGGCTAACACCTCCTTTGTAAATTCAGCGTATGCCTTAGACACTGTGCTATTTGGCTCATAAGCATAAATGCTTTTGCCTTTAGAAGAAGTTTCAGCGGCTTTTACGGCAATCGGGATTTGTGTTCGATACATTCTTATCTGATTACCAAAGTTTGCCCTGAGTGCTTCCACCGTACTCTTTGCAAGGTTTGTTCGGCTATCCACCAAGGTAAGCAGCATACCGTCTATCTTAATATCCGGATTGATATACTTCTTTACTTTTGAAATGGTCTGCACAAGCTGTGTCATACCCTTTGCAGGCAAATACTGAGCCTGAACCGGAATAATAACACTGTCTGTCGCCGATAAAGCATTGAGAGTAACCATACCAAGTGAAGGCATACAGTCTATAATTACATAATCATATCTGTTCTTCACTTGACTCAGATAATTCTTGAGTGTAGTTTCTCTGCTCATTGCGTTTACAAGGTTAAATTCCATTGCTGAAAGCTCAAGGTTTGCCGGAACAAGGTCAACACCTTCTTCGTGGTGCAGGATACCAACCATAGGGTCTGTCATCGTTTCATTGATTACATCTGTGAGTTTCGTTGCAAGCGTGATACCCAAACCGTCTGTATCCTGCCAACCAAGACAAGTCGTTAAATCTCCCTGCGGGTCTGCGTCTATGAGCAATACTTTCTTGCCCTGCATTGCAAGCCCGACTCCGAGATTAACTGTTGTGGTGGTCTTTCCGACTCCGCCTTTCTGGTTACATACGGAAATCGTTTTACAGTTTGACACTTCTTTTTGCCCTCCTTTCTGAAAATTCATAGCCACCGCATTATGGCTATGTACCTGACCGACTCATTTCCTAATCGGTCATAGCAATATTTGTTCTCAACACCCCTTGCCAAGCAAAACGCTCATGGGAAATCACTAAGGAACAGACTGCTTATCTGTATCATAGGATTCTAACCTCTGCCGGGTACTCCGCCAGCTCCGTAGAGAAGTATCATTATCATTCTGACTGTCATCGCCATATCAGGGGCAACCTGATACTCATAGCCGGAGTTCTCGCTATTCTGAAATACAGAAATCACGGCGTACCTGCTAAAGTGGCTATCATCAGAAATAAAGTCTTAGTGAATGACTTATTCAATTTTCAAGCGAAAAGGCTTCCGTTTTTGCTATCCGGAATGAACCCCTTCACTCATTTGGACAAAGGGGTATGAAATGCACACCCAAAATCGCCGCTTTTCCGAAAAATTTTTTAAAAAAATTTTTGGAAATAAAAAAAGCCGCCTGCTCCGGTTAGGAAACAGACGGCAAAACACGTTCTAAATGTATTCAATTTTCAATTTCTTTTTCTTTGCTTCAAGCACTTTGCAGAGGACATCATCTACTGCATCGGTGTATCGTCCCTGAGCTGCTAAATTGTTCTTCAGTTCAATGAGCGATTGTATCACTCGGCTTCGTTCTTCTTCATTTAAGTATAGATGATAAGTTTTCTCTCTCATTGGCTGTCCCTCCATCTTTCAAATGTATTTTTGATTATCTCCACATCTTCCTCGGTATCGGAAGAAATAAATATATGTACGCTCTGAAAAGCTTTCTTTAAATTATTGGCATAATCCAGTTCTGTGCCTTTCATCGGCAGCTTAATCAGCCTTATCCCTCTTTGCTTGCACATATACGCTTTCATTATTTCTATATTCTCGTCAGCACTTCCCGACTCAATAGCCAACTTTTCTGAAGGTATGTATGTTTCAAGCGGAACTCCAAGCAATCGGTCAGAACCAAGTTCTGCTTTCAAACCTTTCCTATTAGAATAATAGCTGACAGCCAAAGTAGGAAACAATGACAAATACTCCTGCTCACAAATTCGACAGCCTTTATTCAATATCGTTCTTTCATTTATCTTCATACTCCACGAATGACCGTGCCTGCATTTCCACCACGCTCTCTTTGCTGAAGTTCGTGATACTTCTGTCGGCTTCCGTTTATTCTTTTCATAATCCCATTCGCTAAGAAGCTGATTATCTGTTGTCGCCAAATCATTATATCCGGCAAGGACTTCTCTCTCTGCACAAACGGGGCATACCGTACCTTTCACACGGGCATTGATAACGGATTTCCACTCATTACCGCATTTTCTGCACTTCCACCAGACGTTTTTCCTCGACTTTGCATTTACTTCATCAGGCTTCAATGGCAAGTTCTTCTCCGACCACTCCGAAGCAATTTCAGAGTGTGTTGTCTGCAAATCGTTAAACCCTTTCAGGAATATGTACCCACTGCAATACGGGCATTTGCTCCCACCGGAACGGATAGAAATAAGGGTGTTCCACTCTCTGCCGCAATCCTTACACTTCCACCACGCCTTACGATTGGCAAAGACCGTAACCTGAGTTGGAAGTAACGGATAATTTCTGTCCGACCACTCGGTAGCTATATCCGGCAGAAGCATTGCAAGGTCATTAAATCCTGCCAACACTTTATTATGAGAGCAATACGGGCAACCCGTTTTATTTATTGTCCTGCTTTTAACGACTGCTTCCCACTCGTGACCTTTTTCACATCTCCATATCACTTTCTTATGAGAACCAATAGAAACTTCTGTCGGTTTTATCTTATTCTTTTCTGACCACTGCTTTTCCAGTAGCGGCTCTAATGTTGCCAAATCGTTAATCCCTGCAATCACTCTCGCACCGGAACATATCGGACATTTCTCTCCATTGGAACGAGCCTTAACGCTTGTTTGCCATTCGTGTCCGCAAGTACCTTTCCACCATACTTTTTTATTTGAACCGAAAGTAATGTCATCAGGTGTAAGCGGTAAATTCTTCTCCGACCACTCCGTAATAAGCTCCGGGTGTACTTCTGCTAAACTGTTGTTCATAGCCAAACCTCAACCTCCTTGTGCTTAGAGTATATGAAGTTTTGGCTTTATCTTGTAGTTTGCGAATATCCGTATAAATAGAAAAAGCCCTTTGAGAAAAGGATTTCTCCTCTTCCAAAGGGTAGTTTAACTTTTACTTAGAATTATCTTTTTTAATAACTAAGTTATAATTGCTATCATAATACAGTCCAAGTTCTCTACACATTCTATCGTTCACATTATCTAACGCTTTCTTATATTCTGCATACGTTGGAGACAGAACCATTAAATTAGGAATGAATATATCGTTATATCCTTTATTTTGTAACTCTTTCTGCATTTTTCTCTGTGCAATAAATGCTGGATGGTATTTCATTATACCGTTTTTCATTTTAGCACCTTTCCATACTTTTTCTTTTAGTCTTTCATATTCACTTTCACTCATATCACGATAATAGGCTATCATCTCATCTGCGGTTCTGGTTTCTTGTGCAATCCCACCTATCATCTTCGCACCTATTCCCATAATAAAAGGAACTTTCAATGTCGTTTCATCGCAATATTCTAATATATTCTGTAGTGCCTGCTTCTGTTCCAGAGTCTTTAACCTTACATTAAGAAATGGTTTGAAATGACTTTTTAAATAATCTCCCCATTCTTTTCCCGGTAACAAAGACTCAATCGCATTTTCAACTGTTTGATAATCAAGTAACTCATTTGCTTTGTCCGCATTACCATCATCTATAAATTGCTTCAAAGCTTCGAGTTCTGAGTCTTGTAAAACTTTTTCCTGCACTTTTTCTTGATAAATACGAAGAAGAATGCTTTTATCGCCAGTTTCCAAAAGGCTCTGTATGTCTTTAATACCAATACCGAGTTTTCTATATACTGAAATCTTTTTTAAAGTTTCAACATCTTGTGCAGTATAGTTACGATAACCATTGTTATCTTTATCCACTGACAGCAATCCTTTTTCTTCATAATACTTAACTGCACGCTTTGTCATTCCAACCTCATTTATAATTTCATTTAATAACATCCGATGCACCTCCTTATGATTTATGTTGATAGTATAAGCGTATACGCTGCGTGCAGGTCAAGAGTTTTTCGTCTTTCTTCTAAAAATGGGCAATCCTGATTTCAGGACTGCCCATTCATTCTGCCAATTATGCGATTTTTTCTTGCTTGCACCGATTTCTGCATCAATTGATGTAAGTTTGATGTAAATCGCTGTTTTTTTAGTTTTTTATCAAATGAAGTACGTCCCGTCTATTTGGTAAAACGGTACATCTTTACATCATCTTAATAGAGCTTTGCACCTGCTGGAATATGGTTATCAACCATCAGAAGATGGAGCTTTTCTTCGCCTTCTTCTTCGTGGATAGCACTGAGGAGCATACCGCAAGAGTCAATGCCCATCATAGCTCTCGGTGGAAGATTTGTGATAGCGATAAGCGTTTTTCCAACCAGTTCTTCAGGCTCATAAAAGCTATGAATACCACTTAAAATAGTTCTGTCTGTGCCTGTTCCGTCATCAAGCGTAAACTGTAACAGTTTCTTTGACTTCGGTACTGCTACACACTCTTTAACCTTTACTGCACGGAAATCTGACTTGCTGAATGTATCAAAATCAACCTGCTCCTCAAATAAAGGCTCAACCTTTACCTTAGAAAAATCAATCTTTTCAGACTCAGTTTTTACATTTTTTCAGGTGCTTGGCGCACCTGAAGGATCTCGGACAGGGACGGCTCTTCCGACGCCTGCTGGTTCTTTCTCTCTTCGTTCATGATGGACTCCTCAGTCTTCGTTTTCGACGGCGATGATCTTAAACTGCAGCTCGCCGACCGGGGCTGTGACCGTGACGGTCTCGCCGACCTTGTGGCCCTTGAGTGCGAAGCCGAACGGGCTGTCGTCCGAAATGCAGCCCTCCATGGGGTTGGCCTCCTGCGAGCCGACGATGGTGTACTCCTCTTCCGCGTCCTCGTCGACGTCGAGCACGCGCACGTGGCTGCCGATGGTCACGACGTCCGCCGCGACCTCGACCTTCTCCACGACCTCGGCGTTCTCGATCAGGTCCGTGATCTCGGCAATGCGGGAGTAGAGCTTGCCCTGCTCCGTCTTGGCCTCGTCATACTCGCTGTTCTCCGACAGGTCGCCGAACGAGCGCGCCTCCTTGATGAGCTCCGCGACTTCTTTCTCGCGGGTCGTCTCGAGGTAATGCAGTTCTTCCTTGAGCGTGTCCAGACGCTCCTGACTCATCTTATATCTGCTGTCGATCGCCATAATCCGTCTCCTTATATCATTGAAATTTCAGTATATCTCCGTTGATTCAGCGCAGCGCAGCGATCGCTGCCTCAAGCTGCGCATCGACATCACTGTCCGCGGCCGGGGCCACGACGACATCCGGCACAAGGCCGCCCTGCTCGGACAGGTCCACGCGGTTGGGCGTGAGATACTTCCGGCTCGAGATGTGCACGGCGCTGCCGTCCGGAAGCGCGATGGTCGTCTGGCTGCGGCCCTTGCCGGTCGTGTTCTGGCCAACGATGGTCGCCCAGTCATACTCCTGCAGCGCGGCCGCGAAAAACTCCGCCGCACTGTAGGTATTGCCGTTGACGATGACCGCCATCGGC
>VOFE01000198.1_pt1 | contig 24000 bp, 29 predicted proteins | sample 5384071 | NCBI WGS metagenome assembly VOFE01 (sample SAMN12384724, study PRJNA508395) | human gut metagenome | isolation source: healthy gut D | host: Homo sapiens
AATCGATTGGATAAATTAAAGAAAACGGACAAGTGGACTTAACCCAAATCCTTGTGATATTTCTTTATCCGAGCCTTTAAAATAGGCTCCAATCTCATACATTTTGCAACATAATCGCTGACAGCATCTCTAACATCCTGAAAAATTTCCTTGAGCAAATTCAGTTTCCGATTTCCGATATGGATATGTGTGTCATTTAACTGTTTGAGAAAGTCTAACATTTGCTGTAAAGCATCTGTCTCATTTGACGTCAATTGTTTTGCGGGAATCTCATTAACAACTTCTCTTGTTAATGCCAAATAATCTTCAGACCCCATGAATCGTTGATACATTTTTTCGCTTAAAAACTCGATAACAATATCATCATATGCTTGCTTATAAGCATTCCTTGCTGAATAGAATAATTGTTCTTTTTCTTCGGGTTTGGCTACAATATTAATTTTTAAGTTTATCTGTTGGTCTGACTGTGCTTGATAATCTAACTTTGCCTGATGATAAAGGCTGTCTTCTTCTTGAATCTTAGTTTTCAGAACTTTTATTTCTTCTTTGCAACTGTGTTTTTTCTTTAGATTATCATTTAGTTCTGAGCGAAGATTTAATATGCTTGTCGTATCTAAATCCTCAGGGATTTGTATATAAGTTGAAAATAATTGTCGAAATCGAGTTGCTCTATTTTGTTTATATATAAGCAGTCTGTTTGCTTTTTCTTGAAGTTGTCTGATAGCGGTTTGAACTTCAAGAAAAGAGAAATTCTTTGAGAATTCTATTTGGCAGGCTTGTTGTATATCTTTTTTTTTACTTGCTCTTGCTCCGTTTCTCCCTTTATTTTCAGGATTTTGGCAGCATCAAGTTCCGATTTGGTTTGCTTAATGTCTTCTCCATTAAAATGGACTTTCAACAATTCATCTAATTGTGTGGCAGTAATATCTAAATTTTCATCAATGATATATGCTGATATTTCATCTCTACGAACAAAAGCGTTAACTGCATTCTCGCCATGTTTAGACGCCACTTTTGCATAGCCTCTATAGTTTCTTTCTCTTCTCTTAATGAATTGATGATTTCTGCTGCATCTTTGTATTTTTCGTTGAAGTATCCCGTAATTTCGTCACTATTCTTCGTTGTGAAAAATCGTTCGGGTATGTAAGGTACAAATCTCTAATGCTGCCCCAATCAACCCAAAAACCATTCGGATTGCTTTCTTTTTCCCCGATTTCAAGTTGCCAAAAAAGTTTCCGGATTTGGTATATATTGTGTATTCTTTTCAATACTTGCAGGTTTCTCAATAAGTATCATATCTAAGTTGAACAAGACACTTTCTTCCTCATGTGATAATGATGGTTTGTTCTGTATTGTCCAATATGCTAAAGATTTAGTATTGGTGACATCTGAAAAGTCCTTTAAAGTAGTAAGTCTCTTTATTTCGGTGTTGATTTCTTCTGTTCTCTTCTTGTAAAAAGCAGAGCCATCAACTGCTCCTCTCGCCCAAGGAGATTTTGTCCATTCTTCATATAACTTTTGCTTCATCAATTCATCACCCAAATTTTTCAAGTGTTCCTTTTCAGCCTTCTCACTCAATTGTTTTGAGTGCCTATCTCGTAATTTTTCGCATGTTTTATAAGCATCAAGTAATTTTTCTACTTTTTGCACTTGAATGTACTGTTCGTCGAGTTTGGGGTATTTCTGAAATGCAACGGACTCTTTAGTCAGATACGCTGTTATATTTTCTTGAGCATTTTCAATGATGGATAATTTATCTGCTAAAAAAGATTTACGTTTTTTCCGTTGCTCCTCAGCTTCTGCTGAAAATAAACGCAAAAAGGAATTGGCTACTTTATGATTGATACTTTTTATGTCATACTGAAGCTGAATACATTTTTCTTCTGCCGTATTCTTGTTTTGATAATGAAATATGGTTTTGTTTTCAAAATAGTCTTCCTGTGCTGCATCCCGTGCTTGTTTTAAATCGAAAAGACGTTTGAACTTTTCGTATTTGATTCTGCACTTTTCTAATGTGTCTTTATTTTCTTTTGTGGTCTCTTAATTCTTGTGCTATATCTGCAAGTTGTTCGTCAAAACGAACTTTGATGATATTTTCCTATCGTCATTAAGGAAAAACTCTTTCAACCATTTCGAATTGTTTTTAAATCCTTTACTACGAGAAAATGCGCGAATGATTTGTGCAAAATTCTTTAAGTTTCCTTCTGTCTTCAGGTCAATGGGAAGGATTTTGTTTTGTTCAAGTAATTCATGATATTTATTCAAAGACAGTTTTGCAGCATAAGCCTGTTTATTTTCTTTCATCCTTTCAGGAAGATTAGTTATATCTATAATCTCGTCACCCAACATAAAATCTTTTGATATAAGAGGTGAAGAAAAGAGGCTCAAATACGTCTAATCCTATATTTGCTTGAATAATAAAAGGGTCAATGGAAGTAGTTGATATGTACATCCCGATGACAATAAATTTGTCCGTATCTATTGCAATGTTTAGAAATACATATCCATATCGTTCAATGATTAACTTTCTTGCTTCCCGCTCTGAACTTGAATCTGTGGCAGATTTAAATTCCCTTTCTCCGACTAATATCAGTTGTAACACATCTGCAATAATAGATTTTCCGACACCGCTGTCACCTGCAAAATCTGTCCGAAACGGATGAAAACGATAATCTGAATTATAATGATTACGAATGCCTACTGTTGAAAGGCTATATATACGAGGAAATTTTTTATTACTCATTGCTAATCGGTGTATTGATGATGTAGTTTTCAAACATATTCAGTAAACGATTGAGAGACGGCATGATTTCAAAAGTTTCCGTGCTTTTGTCTATCATAATCCAACATAAATCGTTGAATTTTTAAGCGCTTTGTCCATCTCATCTTCAATAGATTTTAGCTCATAATCCGTTTCTTTCTGTATCTTCCGATTTTGCAAATAGCCGTAATAAGTGCGGTTTATATTCTTCATACTCCGACAATACTTGTACTTTTAAAATCTTGATTAGTATACGGCTTTCTGCTCTTGGTTCAAGAACATACATGCGAATTAATAGAAAGGCTATGATTAGATGCGATTCCGCAAGATATTCACGATTTTCTACAGGAATATTACCCCGTTGGTAGTATCCGTTTCCATCTTTGAAGAAATCAATGAAAAGTATTCTAAATCACCTTCGCCCTCACGATTCAAATGGATATCAAACAAATTGTCATAATAAGATTTTAGTTTGTCGTAATATTTTCCGACAAAAGCAAACTGCTTACCCTGTGAAGGACATTTTTGAATATGTTTTCCACTTTTCAAAGCATAATCGACATCTGCAAATATTGATATTGCTTCTTGTGTCGTTAAAAATGCATAGCCTACATTTTCTTGTAAATAATCGTCTTCCATATTTTTATCATTGGATATTCGGGGATGCCAACTATTTCAGTTGAAATAGATATCCCGAATGAATTAATGTCACGGTAATATTTAGACATGGTTTTGTGAGCTAACTTCACACAAATACGGATATTCCCATTTTCTTTTTTGAGCACTTCATAAAAGAAAGCAGAAAATCAACTTCTTGATATGCTTTTAGTCGATTTTCCAAATCAAGCATATAAAGGTTAATCCTTTTTGAATTTCAATCCTTTCTTTTTCCAATAAAAAGCGATTCTCTGTTTCAGTGGCGTTGGTTACGGGAATTTTTGATTTCGCTGTTTTGAACCGACTAAGGGAAGCTCCATCAAAATTTTCTTTAACGATAATAAACCTTGGTTGCTGAGTATAACGTATCGGGATACTTGGTATGCCATCAGGGAAACGGATTTTGCCTTTTCCAAAGTGCTTTTTCAAGTAGTTGATTAAAGAAGCGTTTGAACCGAATGTAGAAATCGTGCCTATTGATATTTCTGATATATTCATTTAGTCGAGGTTTAACGCTGTCTATACGCTTGCTGATGATTTTCAGATTACCTCGAACTTCCTGAAAGAAGGATAGCACATTTGCCCGTTGTCTGTTCAGAAGAATATCTTCTGTAATGATATTACTCTTCAATAGCTTGTTTTGAATATCGTGCGCTCCACTAAAGGCATTATTCAACTCTTCTGTTTTGGAACGAATATCTTCCAATGTGTTAACTATTGATTTTAAAGCATTCAAATCGTAAGCATGCTCATTTGATATCTGTCGTCTGAAATCAATGACTAATCGGTCAATTTGGATATATAGGGTATTAATTTGTGTATCTACTCTTTGGCTATAGCTTTTTCGAATGTAGTAGAGTACCACTCTGTGAAGGATTGTTCGCTAAAGGTGTTAGAAAGGTATAAAAACTCTTTTGTAGCTGAGTGGGATTGAATGTCTCTTCAAGAATATTTTCAATCAGTTTGCACCACTTTTTGGTAAAAGGTTTGAGACGGTATAGCCGATTCTTTTCATCGCGCCATAAAAATACTTTTGAAAATACTTGACTATATTATTAAACTGTATTTTCTGATTGGTTTTCAAATCATATCGGATCTCCCTCAACGATTTGATGATTTCTTCTTCTGAAAACTCTTTCCCAATGTCTCCGTCCTTTGTTTCTGATACAGATGAAACAGCACCAATCCTTCCTGCTTAAGAGGAATAAGATTTTCATATTCTTTTTCTATTTCATTGTATAGATTGAATAAGGACATAACTTTAACAATACAAAAAGTTAACCTTATTGCCAAACATTGGTTGTTTTAGCATTATAAAGATTAACCTTACATTTAAATTTAGTTTTTATTTTCTCAATATGCATCAAATCGGCATCTGAGTATACACCGATATACACACTCCATAATTTGTCTTGTGCCTTCTTCCCTTGATTAGCCGCGATGTTTATGGCTTCTATGATATGTGTATCATTGTCGCCAAAGTTGAAACCAAATGTTATTAATGAGCCTTTTATCGAAGAAAACTTATCAAAGCAAAACGACAGGTATTTGTTATGCATAATGTGCGTAAGTTTTTCATTTGCATTGCCTGCTGTCACAAAAATGGGATATTCTTTCTTTTCCATTCTTGCTTTAATGTTATCTAATAAGTAGTCACCGTTATATTCTTCTTTGATTATATCTATTCCTGTATCAAATAGAGGAAGCGCACCATGCAAATAAAATACGGATTGGCTATCCTTATTTTTACCCCCAACGAAGTTCAGAATATTCCGGTTCATAATCCGGAACATACTCATCTCCTAATGGGTTTTCGACTTCTCTTCCAAAGCCATCTCCTGCATTTTTACAAGTGTTGCGCATTAATACCCAATAAAGAAGCAAGTCATAATTCGACGAAAAAACATATCCGTCATTAACTAAGTAATCTTCTAAAAAGTACAGCAAGCGGCATTTTTTTCTTCAGGTATCTTAAACACATGTTCAGGGTGCATTGCTTTAACAGCATCAATCAAGCTATTTTTTCAGGGTTTCACTTGTATGCTTGATTTTATCAATCAGTTCTTTGTCTGCATTGAAAACTTGAGCAACATTAGCGAAAAGGTCTAATTGCTGCATGATTATCTCAAAGTTCTTTTTGTATTTATGCTGTTGAATAGCTGTTTCAATAATTCATCTTCCGAGTTTTCTATAAATGCACTAAGCGCATTATATGAGAATATTTTGGCATCATAAGCCATACTGAATCCATTTCCCAACAGCAAATGCTTAGCCCTTCCTTTTTTTGCGTAGGGATTGAACAACCTCTTGATAGGTTTGAAGTTCTTCAACTTTCATACTTCAACTTTTTTCCAATGATGTTTGGGAACAAAACAAGGCAATTTACTCAAAATAATATCCTGAGGTAAGCCCCACATGATTTCATATGTATTTTCTCCAACTTGGGAATTAGCTTCGTGTGCTTCTAATTCCATATCTATGGGGACATTCACAAATATAGTATAGTAAGGACTGGTAGATTGGTCATAACTTTTAAGTTTTGGGTCTATGGCAACAAGCTTGTCAAATCACCCTTCAACATTTAACTTCTTATCTACACTAATAGGAATTGAACAATAAGAATTGCCCTTGCTGTCCACAAGGTGACTTTTAATAATGCTATCTGCTAACTTAATCTTTATCATGATATTTTCTTTAAGATTTCTACTTCAAACTTTCGTTAATGGCAAAGTTAGCAAATCTTTTAACATTGTCACTAACTTTTTCATTTTAAGAATGAAATCTATGGTATTAATACTAGGAATTAGTTGTTTTGCTTCACCATTCACAATAAACAAGCTGTTTTTATTCGAATAAAGTTGCTTATGACATCTCTGTTACCACTACTTCAGCAGTTGCAAAATAGCAGGGCAAAGTCTTTTTTGTTTTATCGACAAAACAAAAACAGCTTATTTTCGTCTTATCGACAGAACAAGAATACCCCTAACTAATCCTGATATTTTGTTTTGTTTCTAAAATGCATTATATTTGCAGCATAATAGAAACAAAATCAAGAAATGACATTTTTGGAATTTAAGAATCAGCTATTCGATTTGGCATGCTTCAATATCTATCAGGTATATGCATGGCAATCGGATTTTGACCGTAATAGCCTTTACTCGCTGGGTGAAGAAAGGATATCTTATCCGGTTACGGCAGGGATACTTTGCTTTCTCTGAATATAAGAGCAAACCGGATTATTTCCTTTATTTTGCCAACAGGATTTACCGTCCGTCCTATATCAGATTGCATACAGCATTGTCGTTCTATGGGATGATACCGGAAGCGGTGGTACAGATTACCAGTGTGACAACCCTAAAAACAGCATCTTTCGTCAATGACTTCGGCGAATACTCTTATAAGAACGTCAAAGAAAACCTGATGTTCGGGTACGAGTTGAAGCCAATGGCAGACAATCATACCATACAGTTTGCCACACCCGAGAAGGCATTACTTGATTTGCTGTATCTTTATCCGTTCTATGATAGTGAGCAGGAATTGGAAGAATTGCGCTTGGATGAAGATTACCTGCACGATGATTTAAACAAGGATTTACTGATGGACTACTGCGACATGTTTCAAAGCAAGGCACTTGATCATCGTGTAAAGTTACTTCTTAAAACTTACGATTTATGATACAGATTGAACAGATAAGAAATTATTTTCCGGTTCAAATCCGTGGAAATTCGGGGTTCGATAAGCACATACTAAAAAGAGTATTTACAGTTGATGATTCTGGATTACCTTTCTTCTACGCCAAACATCCAAAAGATGGCTTTTATCGGTGGGACAAACCTGCGTTTAGTAAAAGGGATAGACCGGTTTTCTGAAGATTTGGATTTTGACTGCAAAACCTGTCGAAAGACGAGTTTATTGAAATGACAAACGGCGTAATTCAGTTTCTGGAACGTTCAGGATTACGCGTGGAGGCAAAAGATAAAAAATCCAAAGCTAACAGCCTTCCGGCGTAATATTCATTTTCCTGAACTGTTATTCGATTTGGGATTGAGCGGACATAAGGAAGAACGCTTTTTGATAAAGGTCGAAAGCCAATACCAAGGAATTGCTTATCCCCTGTTATCACAAATATCAAAGGGTACGGATTCTTTTTCCCGTTTCCCGTTCCTTCTGATGGTGTATTGTGCAGTATGAAAATTGCCGCCATGTTAGCCCGCGCCAAAGGACGTGATTTTTACGACCTGATGTTTTTGCTTTCGCAGTCAAAACCCGATTACGATTTTCTTTCAAAGCGTTGCGGAGTACATAATTTGCAGGAGTTCAAACAGGCAGCAGGCGAATTGCTGAAAACAGTCGATTTGAAGAAGAAGCAAAAGGATTTTGAGCACTTGCTTTTCAATAAAGCGAATAGTGAGAAGATTTTGAGGTTTGGAAAGGGGATTTCGTTAATTCGCTTGCACAGTAAAAAATAATTCGATCGGTCAAAAATGGCACATTTCGGAAATGACCGATTTCGGAACAATGGAAAGGCGGTGAAATTAAACAGCCGTAAATTTTACCGCCATTTAAAAATTACCTTCTATTTTCTGTTATGCGCCAAACGGCGACAAAAAAGAGACAAGTCCTACAATATCAACGTATTGTAGGACTTTTTTTATTGTTTCAGTCTTGCTTAAAAGACAAAAAAAGGGGCACGAAAAGACACGGTTGAGTATCCAAATCGTACCCCCTTCCCCCAAAAACGATTAGGGGGTACGATTGTCGGAAATCACTATCCATGCAGAAGGTTTCAATCTCTGTATTGATTTTAGATATTATCATCTGAAACCTGTTTTACTGTGATTTTTTTATTAATGGTGTTTAAATTCAGTTGTTTACTCGAATACCTTTCTTATTTAAGAATAGCAAAGCAATACAAAAGTCATTCTGTAAAAGTAATTCAAAGTCCAAAACAGATACAGACACGATTTTTGTATATTTGCAGGATACAGATAACACCTGACAAGTATGAAAAAAGAAATCCTATATCAAGAAATAGCGAGAACTATTGCCTGTCAAATTAAGAAAGGCGTGTGGAAAGCTGGTGAGAAACTACCTTCTTTACGCACTATTAGCAATGAAAATGGTGTAAGTCTTAATACTGCAATTCAGGCATATTATGAATTGGAAAAAGACGGATTTATAATATCACGCCCAAAATCAGGGTATATTGTCAATTACAAACCCATACGCCTATCTGTTCCAGCGACAACACAACCGTCTGTAAAGCCTGAGAGCAAAGAGGTGATAGATTTGATTGCTGACGTATACAGCTCGTTAGAAATAGGAGATAAATCGATCACTCGATTTTCATTAGGAATGCCCGAAGATATTTTATTACCAATTGCAAAACTTAATAAAGAACTTATAAGAGCTATGCAGGCACTTCCGGGTAATGGAACCGGTATGATGAAACACAGGGAAATATGCGATTACGTAAATCTATAGCTCGTTTTATGTATAGTTGGAAGGGAAACTTGACAGAAGATGATATAGTGACAACTGCTGGAGTTACTAATGCGGTTGCTTTAGCTTTATCTGTAATTACTAAGGTAGGAGATACTATTGCGGTTGAAAGTCCGGTCTATTTTGGAATGTTACAATTAGCCAATAGTATGGGGTTGCGTATATTGGAATTACCTACCAATCCAGTAACAGGGATTGATCCAGATGCGCTGAAAAAAGTTTTACCACAAATTAAAGCTTGCCTGCTTATAAGCAACTTTAATAACCCATTGGGAAGTTGTATGCCTGATGAACATAAAAGGGTAGTTGTTGATATGCTGGCCGGATATGATATACCTTTGATCGAGGATGATTTATATGGTGATTTATTTTTTTGGAAATTCACGTCCTAAGCCCTGCAAGGCTTTTGACAAGAAGGGGCTTGTTTTATGGTGTGGTGCGGTATCTAAAACATTAGCGCCGGGGTATCGGGTAGGATGGATTGCTCCCGGCAAATTTAAACATGCTATTATTTGCCAAAAGAATATTCACCTTATTTCTACGCCTGCGCTTAATCAAGAAGCGGTTGCCAATTTCATGGAGAATGACAGATACGAAAACCATTTACGTAAACTGCGACAAGAATTATACGCAAACAGTATTCATTTTGCCCATTCCATCATGGATTACTTCCCCGAGAATACAAAAATTGTTACTCCACAAGGAGGATTTATGCTTTGGGTGGAATTAGACAAACAGATTGATACAACAGAACTTTATTATCGGGCTATGCAGCGAAAAATAAGCATAGCCCCCGGACGTATGTTTACATTACAAGAGCAATATACCAATTGTATGCGTTTAAGCTATGGACAACGATGGACTCCACTTCTTGAAGAACGTTTAAAACAATTGGGGGATATAATTAAAAATCACTTTAACTGATGTATGTATTCCTTTAGTACTTCCCCTATTACTTGAAGTCCTTTCATGATTCTATCTTCTGGCATATTAGAGTAATTTATTCTAAATGTATTTTCTTTGTGCTCAACAGGATAAAATGAACCGCCGGGTACAAAGGCTATTTTCTGTTCAATGCATTTTTGCAGGATGTCACGCGCTGAAATATTTTCGGGTAATTCAATCCAAGTAAATAACCCGCCTTGAGGATGAGTATATTTTATGTCATTAGGAAAATAGCGTTCAATACATTCTAATGCTATATCTCTGCGTTTTCTGTAGACTTCTACTATTTTGCTAATATGCTCATCAATATCATATCGTTTTAGATATTCGGCAATAGTCATTTGAGCTATTGTGTTACACTGCAAATCAGTGCCCTGCTTAACTAACACATACTTGCGGATAATATCTTTATCACCTGCAATCCACCCAATCCGAAAGCCCGGACAAAAGATTTTAGAAAAACTACCAGTACATAAGATATTACCTACCTTATCAAAAGACTTTATAGAGGGTAAAGACTCTCCTTCAAACCTTAATTCTCCATAAGGGTTATCTTCAATAACAGGAATATCATATAAAGCAGATAGTTCAGCCAGTTTTTTTCGTCTTTCCAAACTCCATGTTTTTCCAGTGGGATTTTGAAAGGTTGGTATTACATATATTAGTTTTATATTTTGAGTATTATTCAGTACCTCTTCCAAAGTAGCCATATCCATGCCTTCTTCATCTGTTGGAATTTCAATGAAGCTACTCCCATATGATTTGAATGCGCTAATTGCTGCTAAATAGGTGGGGCTTTCACACAATACGATATCACCATCGTCCAGAAATACTTTTCCGGATAAATCTAATCCTTGTTGCGAACCGTGAGTTATAAGAATATTATCCTTATCAAACGATGTCCCTAAGCGTTCATTCATTCGTTTGGCAATCCATTCACGTAAAGGATAATACCCTTCAGTAGTCGTATATTGAAGAGCTTTTGCTCCTGCTTCTTGCAAAACGACCTGATTCATTTTGTTAATTTCATCTATGGGGAATAGCTCAGGGGCAGGTAGTCCACCAGCAAATGAAATAACATCTTCCCGTTCTGTAACTTTGAGTATTTCTCTTATTTCCGAAGCCTTTATATAAGACATTCTCTTGGCAAATTTCAACTTCATAATCATTAAATATATTTGAAAACTAAAATAATGCAAAGTAAAGCATAATAGATAAATGAGAACAGATACAATTTGCACAATATCAGCGGGTACAGATTTTCGGAACCAAGTATTATCCCGATTGTATCGCCTACCGAAAGAATCAAACGGACAGTTATCAATAGAAAGACAGGACTGATACTTGCGTCGAAGTTATTCTAGCCGAACCTCAATTAACCAAGCGTGAGAAAGAAATACTAATATTAATTCGGCAAGGTTTTCTGAGCAAAGAGATCGCTTATAAGCTAAATCTTAGTATTTACACGGTGCACAATCACCGCAAGAATATATTGGCAAAACTGAATGTCGATAATGTGATCGAAGCTATCAATAAGGCGGAAAATTTCGGTATTCTCTATTGATTACGATATCCAATCCAAACCACTAGCTAATATTGATATGATTGCGGTTATATTTCATCCTCTGGGGCTGAATCCATTTGTGCGATGCGCTATGAGTGAATTATACAATCATTTTTCTGCGGAAAAAGTAGTGCGGGTATCGTATGTAAAGAATACCCGCACTTTCTATTTATTTTGAAAAACGTAATTTTATAGTTCAAGATTCACTTCATTCATATTGATTTCAAGAGAGCGCCGCTATACCTGTTCCTATCAAGTTTGCGTTATTCATATTGTTGATATGGATTTCGACATCCGCTAATGCGGATTCATTAAGGAGTTCTTGTAATTTCTCCAGAACAAGAATGTTATAGTTTTTATCTTTTCTATTCTCGCTCCAAAATAGACTGCCTTCGGCTACTAGACAGATTTTTTGTATATCTTTATTATATGATCTCAGTAACTGAATAAGGCCCAGTAGCGATGCGGCGACTAATTGTGCTGATCTGTTGTAGATCCAATGAGCTACATCTACATATACGTCCTTGTGAATATCCGGATAGTTCATGATAGCGGTCAATTTTTGGGCATCGAATTTATTCTCAAACTCATCCAAAGGGAAAGTTGCTTTCAATATATCGCCTAGATACATACCCGAAACCGCTTTCTCAAACCGCTGTTTTCCAAGGCTGCCTGAAATGGCGTCAACCGTATCATCGACTGTCGTGAGGAATGGAGGATGGAAGTTACCCGACTCTAGGTTGACAGGGACTAAGCCTTGTATATTATAGCTCGGATCTAATTTCTTTATTTTATCCGCCGGAATGAAAGTGGCCATGTTGGTGCCTGTTCCTACGATCAGACCGATATAGGCGTCATAGCTATTGTCGGTTAGGCCGGCAAACAAGCTGGCGATAGTATCGTTTAATACTTTAATACCTGTAAATTTGATTTTACAATGTTCGTTTAGGTAGTCGAGAAGTGGTTTGCCAACTAATTGCCCTACCATTTCTTTAATGTCGACTCCTTTTGTCCAACGTAACAATTTGGCGTCTCCACTGAGTACGGATTCTGCTGGATAAGAAAAACAATAGCCGATTGGCATTTCCTCATCCCGTTTTATCCCGACAATCATATCGGCTAATTCTTTAAATAGCTCCTCACGAGTATATCCCGGTGATTTCATGATCGACATGTCTTTTTTCCACCCGTTGTTGGGATGGATGGTTGGTGATCCTTGTCCAAGATCGACGGTCGCTACTCTATAGTTGGTTCCTCCTAAATCGAGAACCAATGCTTTTCCATTAATATCAGAGGTTTTGGGAGAGATAAAAGTCGGTATGCATTGTATCTCCGCATTTTCATGTTTTAATCCCTCTTCAACCTTTTCCCGAAATGAACTGGCTATCTCTTTGAGTTGGTCATTTTCTAACCAGAAAATATTTTTCTCCATAAGATTGATTTTTTGATTTTGAAATATCCTTGTTAGTGAATAACAATTTAGAAAGGGATTTGACTATCCTTATTGGTTGATTAAGTTAAGGGGATAAATTTCGGATACTGTAAAATTTGTTGTGTTAAATTTAAATTTTGTATAAACAAAAGGGTGACGATGTCTGTTTAAAACACCAAACAGATGATTTTATTTATTAATCTAAATTAAGATATATGATACCGAAAGTGGAGATAGAAGCAGGCAAGGCGGATTTAATCCGTGAGATTTTAGGCGTTAATGATTTGCAGGACATTAACTTACTTGATGAGTACCGTGATATATTTATAAAATCACAAAAGTCTGCGTATGAGAATGAATCTGTTAATGATATTAATTGCACGGATTGAATTTTGCGAGAAGAATGTCTTATATACAGGGCATAGGATGAGAATATATTATTCAATATTCTGTTTACTAGCATATTACAGTTTCTTTGTATTTCTTTCTTAGGAAACTACAGTTTCCCGCTAGGATAGAAACTGCAGTTTCTTCTAGGGGAAACCGGAGTGTCTTTTAGGCTCGGTTTGTGTAAACGATAAGGAAAATCTACTACTTATCATTTACGGCCTTCCCATATTCCTCATCACTTACCGGCTCAAGCCAAGTGTTTTTATTGGTTTGGGGATTACATTCTACGGCGATATGCGAAAACCAACTGTCCGGTGAGGCGCCGTGCCAATGCTCTATGTTTGGTGCGATTTCGACAACATCCCCGGGTAGTAAACGACGGGCGCTTTTACCTCGTTCTTGATAATAACCCACACCACCTACGGCGATGAGTATTTGTCCTCCTGTATGCGTGTGCCAGTTGTTTCGGCAGTTAGGTTCAAACGTTACGTTAAATATTGGTACGTTTAAATCCTTATTGCTTGTTAATGGCACCAGCCAAGACTTCCCCGAGAAATATTGTTCAAACCCGGTGTTTTCATTTCCTGTAGGGAATTCACTAATTTTTGGAATTTCAGTTTTCATTTCTTGTGCGTTTATATTGCCAATGGAGATTAATGTGATCAACATGGCAATGGTTATTTTCTTTATATTCATATTTGTTTTCTTGATTTTATCCATATCACAAAATTATTTAAGATATTCCATTGCTTTTGTATACCAATTACTGATAAGTGTAACAGAATTACTGATTTTACAATCTATAGAATCTTGAAGTTGATGGCTTTTAAACAAATATAGGGGAAATCTCAAATTGGCGAGATTGGACAATTGTCAGTCTGTTGGGATTATGTATTTTTGTCATCATAAGAATCTATAGGATGAAGCCTGATACGGAAAACATATATCAACGGAAAATTAATCAAGTAATTGATTATATCAATGCGAATTTGCATCTCCCTTTACGACTGGATATAATAGCCGGGCAGGTAAACGTGTCCGAGCGGCAGCTACTACGTATTATGAAAGGAGCCTTGAATGAGTCATTATATGCTTATGTGGCGAGGCAACGTGTAGAGCGAGCAGTTCTATATATGCATACGGAAGATATGAGTCTGGCAGATCTAGCGAGTCGGGTAGGCTATGATAACCCCCAATCTTTCTCGAAAGCGTTCAAGAAACAATTCAGCGTATCTCCGAAAGCTTATATGGATAAGTTGCGAGCACGTCTGAGAGAAGAGACCGAGAAGTGGAGTAATGCTTCGGTCGGGAAGGAGATTATTCCATCAGGGATGTTCGGTACGATTCGTTTGCAGAAAGGAAAATATGCGGTTTATACCTTAAAAGGTAGTTATGCGGGATTACAAGAACTATATAATACTATAAATATAGATTTCAATTATACCAAACGGCATGGAATGGCGTTTGAGGAATATGTGAGTTATTCGGAAGAGGATGACGATACGCAAGTGACAAAGATTTATATACCAATAAAATAAATTAGTATGGAAACAAAATTTTGCCAAAGCTGCGGTATGCCGCTGCAAAAGAATGAGGAGTTTGGAACGAACCATGACGGAAGCAAGAATGAGGAATATTGTTGCTATTGTTATAAGGACGGGGCCTTCACGATGGACTGTACGATGGATCAGATGATCGATCATTGTGCCCAGTTTGTCGATGAGTTCAATAAAGATGCGGACTTTCATTATACGAAAGAGGAGGCCGTAGCGAATATGAAATTATTTTTCCCGACATTGAAGCGCTGGGCGGTACAATAAGCCTCTATAAAAAGCGTCTATCTGCGCTTCGGCCTGCTGGATTAATTTCACTGGAATGCGGGGCTTCTTCTCGAAAAAGTCCATTTCTATTTGAATGGTGTTTTTCTTAATGGAGCGGCTCCAATTACCTATTATCTTTCCGTTATATAAGATAACCGGGTAGAAGGTGCCGAATCGGTTGAACGCTTTTGGATGATGTTCTAGCGGCAATACGTCCGTGCGGTTTTTGTAACTGATCAAGTATTCATCGAAGGCGGGGAGGAGACGCAGTACAGGTTCGCTCTCATTTTTTCCTTTCCATGATTGGTGGATGAAATATTCACGGGAATCGAACGTCTCGGTCATTAACTCCGCCTTGATCAGATTGATAGCGAGCCTACACTCGGTAGCGGTTAGCCCGGACCACCAAACAAAATCCTGTAACTGGGCAGGGGAGTGGCTTTGAAAATATCTGGATGCCAATCTCGCCAGAGCCTCTTCCCTGCAAAGTTCACGAGTAGGAGGGACACGTTCGTCCAATAAGGCGTAAGTCGTTTTCTTTCCTTTATCGATCCCGCTACAGACGATGCCTTCCACCTCACCCCATGTAAGGAAAAGGTTTACATGATCTATGGTGGGCAAAATCCCGGATTTTTGCAATTCCGCCGTTACTTCTTGTTTGGTCAGGCTTTTGTATCCTTCCAATATCTTTCCGATCTGATCTAGGCATCTTGTGAACAGCGTTTTTTCTATCTTCCCGAAATGTCCCTTGGCGTACGACATAACGGCAGCCTTGATACGCTCGGAAGATAGCATAAGCATCCAACGGATATCCTCGGCGGCCACGAAATGCCAAGTAGGACGCATCACATGGGTACGTAGAATATCACCTTTGTACAAAGCCTCATTTACCTTTTCAAGGGAAGAGGATCTCAAGCGAATACCGATCGCCCATTTGGCCATCTCATACTCCTGCGCCTGGATAGCGCCCATCCAAGAGACCAATTCTTTCGGGGACTCGAATCGGGGTTGTTCCAATTGTTGGCTAGCTACTCGTATATGTGTTATCATAATATATGAATATAAACGCAAATGTACGAAATAAAGCGTTAAACATCCCATAATCTTGAAGATATACTCATTCTTTTTGTACCTTCACGCTAGAAACAATTAGTGAAATTTATGACGATAGCGTATTTAAATGTGGCTACAGACCGGCAACACTTGGATATTCAAAGGGAAGAGATCTCTTCTTTTGCCGCGGCCAAAGATATCCATGTGGATAAATGGGTCATGGAAGTATCCGGAGAGAAAGCGAAACAGCCGGGACCAAAGTTAAAACTTGTTCTCGAACGCTTGAAGAAAGGGGATGCCTTGATCGTATCGGATATTACCCGTTTGTGTCTTACCTTATATGAGTTGATGGGGATACTTACCGTTTGCATGGAGAAGGACGTGACGGTCTATTGTATAAACGACCGTTATATATTCGATGACCGGATGGATCGCCAATTGATGATTAATGTCTTCAAGCAAGTAGACGAGATTGATCACAGTCTGGTTTCCATACGTACAAAAGACGCCTTGGAACAGGTGAAAAGTACGGGAAAGCGGTTGGGACGTCCTAAAGGCTCGGAATCCAAGTTGTTCTTCTTGGATGCCCATAAGGGGGAGATCATGAACATGTTGGAGCGGGGAGAATCGGTAGGATCGATTTGCGAGCATTTCAACGTCTCTAAGAATACTTTTTATAAGTATAGGAAGAAATTCTTCAGATCGTAAGGATTGGTTTTAATACCAATCCTTTCGTTTCATATATAGCCAAGTCAATACTCCGGTAACTATCATGACGGCCCAAGCTATGAAATAACCGTAACGCCAATCCAATTCCGGCATTATCTTGAAGTTCATACCCCATACGCCCACCAAGAATGTCAAAGGGATGAAAAGGGTGGAGACAATCGTCAGCCGTTTCATGATGGCGTTCATCCTAAGATCGTTATTGGATATATAAAGATCGACAAGGGAAGATATGATTTCCCGGCAGCTTTCGGTTGTTTGGATAACGAATTGGAGTTGGTCTTGCAGGTCATTATAGATCGGCAGGATATCCGGGGTGATAATCCCGTTCTCTGTTCGTAATAGTTTTGAGAATTGATCTTTCAGCGGTAGGCTATTCTTACGGATAATCATGTACTCATGGCGGTGTTGTTGGATTAGGGAACCCATATTACCCTGATCGTTCTTAGGATCGAGCAAAGTCTCTTCTATATCCTCTAGTATCTCTTCTACCTTTGAGGCGGATTCTACTAGATTCGCTATGATGGTGTTTAGAAGGAAAGCGAGCAGCAATCCACTGCCTTTTTTCCGGATGTTCAGCATGTTGGATAGTAGCGCTTTATGAGCGGCCTCGAATACGGGGTTGTTGCTTTCCGTAAAAGTGATAACCGTATTGTTCGCTACCAGTATACTGATGTGCTCAGACCGCATCTCGTTATTGACATCGTAATAGCAGGAGTTTAATACGATAAGCATTCGTCCTTTGTATTCCTCTACCTTGACCACGTGTTGGGGAGTCAAGATATCCTTAGCGTCCAGATTATGCAGTCCGAAATCTTTTACGATACGGGTAATGGCATCCGCATTGGTCAATCCGCTAACCTCGAACCAATTGATCTGATTCGAGTCGGTTAGTTTGCTGAAAGAGGTGTCGGTTATCCGCACCTCTTTCGTATGCAAAGATTGTTCGTTGTATTGAGTGAGACGGATGCCGGTTGCTGTCTCATGTTCGCCGGCGTAATAATACTTGTCCGATAAATGCCGGTTGGATATATGTCTTCTCCTGTGTGTATATTCATTCCGTCTCATAATAAGGATCTCTTTTTAATCAAATTCAACAACGGTGATGCCGGCGCCTCCGAACTGCACATGCTCGTCTTGAAAACGACGGACACCGGGAACCGTGCGCAGATAATCCCGGATTAGCTGACGTAAGATACCCGTACCGGTTCCATGCAAGATACGAACCTTGCCTGCCCCGACTTGAATGGCGTCGTCGATAAAATAGGTCACGCTTTGCAATGCCTCATCGCCCCTCATTCCTCTCACATCGATTTCTTGCTTAAAGTTTATCTTCTTCTCATGCATATTGTCAGTGGTCTGGGAGCTGACGAACGTGCTTTTCTGGATTTCCCGTTTGATCTGGCCTTTGCTTACCTTTTCCAACTGCTCCAGCTTAACCGTGCTTTTGATCATCCCGAATGCTACTACGGCCTGCTTTCCTTGTAGTTCCATAACGGTTCCGGCGGAAACCTGCCCTTTAAGGCGTACATTGTCGCCGACCTCTATCACCTCTTTATTAAATATCGGCTGGGCCGTCACTTTTTGTTTCTGTTTCTTCCGTTCGTTCCGTTCCTTGAGCTCTCTTTCCGTTGTTTGTTTACGGCTTCCAAATCCTGCTCGTAGCGGGCGGTAATATCTTCCAGCTTCTTTTCTTGTTGGCGGATATTCTGTCGCTTGCTTTCCCAATAGCGTTTGTCACGAACGATATCCTGTAGATATTTATCCATATTGATATAGTCGGAGCCGACATTAGCAGATGCATCCGCAATGACATCTTCCGGCAGGCCGATCTTCCGGGCGATCTCGATGGCGAAAGAACTTCCTGGATTACCGATCGACAGCTTAAAGAGCGGTTGCATCAGGTGGCGGTCATAGAGCATGGCACCGTTAACGATCCCTTCCGTGTCTTCAGCGAAATGCTTCAAGTTCTGGTAGTGAGTCGTGATAACGCCGTAGCTGTGATTCCGGTTGAAACGGTCCAACAGGGCTTCGGCAATCGCACCTCCGATCTGGGGCTCCGTGCCACTACCGAACTCGTCAATCAAGATTAGAGTTTTGCTGTTACAGTTCTTGACGAAAAATTTCATGTTCGTCAAGTGTGAACTGTAGGTACTCAAGTCGTTTTCAATACTTTGTTCATCTCCGATGTCAATGAACAGGTTTTCGAACAATCCCGTTTTCGAGCTTTCATATACGGGGATCAACAGGCCGCATTGCAACATATATTGCAGCAATCCGACCGTTTTCAGGCAAACGGATTTACCACCTGCGTTCGGCCCGGAGATAATCAGCAGGCGTTTTTTCTCTTCCAGGAGAATATCCAACGGGACAATCTGCTTGTTTTGTTTCTGTAACGAGAGGAAAAGCAGGGGATGCGCAGCGTGTATCCAGTCGATCTGCTGTTTGTCCTCGATGACCGGCTTGATTCCGTTTATCTGCTCGGCAAACAATGCTTTGGCGCGGATGAAGTCAATCTCGGCCAAGAACTCATAGGATTGCAGGATATCGGGGATTAACGGACGGATGAAGTTTGTAAATTCCGTCAGGATCTTCATGATCTCCCTGCGTTCGTCGCCTTCCAGCTCGCGGATGCGGTTATTTGCCTCCACGACGACTTCCGGCTCGATGAAAACAGTCTTGCCGCTAGCCGATTCATCGTGCACGATCCCTTTGATCTTCCGTTTGAAAGCCGGAGCGACCGGGATCATCAGGCGCCCATCGCGCATGGTGGGAGTAATATCTTTATCTACTACACCTTCCGATTGTGCGGCGCGTAATATCGACTGCAAGCTGCGGGAGATACCGCTCATGGTAGCCGTGATCTCTTTTCGTATCTGCGCCAGTGAAGGAGAGGCATTGTCCTTCACTCGTCCGAATTTGTCGAGTATCGCGTCGATCTTTCCGATTAACTGCGGGAATACCTGAATATCGCCGGCAAGGGCGGTCAATGCCGGGTATTTGATCTCTTCTCCCTCTTCCAGGGAAGGGCGAAAGAAGCGGATAATATCGTTGATTGTCTGGAGCGAACGTTTCAGGTCGAATAGCTCTTTTTCATCTAGCCAGGTTCCTTCGGGGCGTATCCGCTTCAACGAATAACGCACATCAAAAAAATAACTGGCGGGAAACTCGTCTTCTCCATGCAGGATACGAACAAACTCGTCAGTTTGTTCCAGGCGTCGGGTTACGGTTTGATAATCGGCAGAGAATTCCATCTCTGCCACCCGTTCTTCTCCGAGCGGGCTTAAACATTTCTCTGAAATTAAACGACGGACTTTATCGAAGCCCGTTTTTTGTTCGAAATTTTGCGGATATATCACGTTCTTGTAAATGCTTTATTTTACTTCGACCGTCACGGACCGGCGAATGGTCGGGCGGACGATGATTTCCATTTTGTTTTTACCCCTTTTGATATCGAACGTACAGGCATTGTTTCCGGATGGGTTGATATACGGGGCGTAATAATATAAATATGAGTAGGCGGTCTTGTTACCGGGTTTCTGGATCGCATCGGCTACTTGTGGGTATTTGAATGTGTCCCAGAACATACAACGTTTGAAACCGTTGGCATCCGTAAACTGGGTTTTCGGATCGCGGTATTTCATCGTGTTGGTAATAAATCCTTTGTAAGCAGCGGAGAATTCTTCTGCCGTGTGATTCATTTTCTGGTCGTTGATTTTCTCTACAATATCACGGGGGCGTAATCCAGCTGCATAGGCAGGAGAGTTCTTATCGACGTCGGCGATCTGTTCCATATGGTCGATGTCGTAACTTAGCCCTGTATAGTTGTAGGTTTTCTGATTGACCTTGAATGGCACGTTGCGCTGATATTTGACATATGGATATTGCATACACATCAACGGTGCATGAATGCGGGCGTATTCATCTAGACGATATGAGTCTTCCAGCAGTTCGTTTGCCTCGCATTCCCACAGGATACGGCCCGGTACATCACGTTGGTCAATCAGGCGAAAACCGAACTGGAGGAGATACTCCGCTTCCGCTTCTGCAGACATCGAGTTCAAGAACGGGAATGTCTCCATCTTACTGTGATTGAAGTTGTAGCGATAGATCGGCTCTTTTTCAATCAGAATCTTGTTCGCCCCTTTATAGTTCGGATTCTTATCGAAGAAATAGAAGGTCTGTACTATAATGTCGGGACGGTTTGTGTCGACAGTCATCCCTTTTTTGGTCAACTCCTTTTCGATACTTTCGTTGATGGCCGTTTCCAGTTTGCTGTTATTCTCGTCTATGGCAGAGAAGGCGAACGTCTTGAACTTTCCGAAATCTACAGGGTCGGCTGTCACGGTTGTCTTGAATGGACAGACAAATTCCCGTTCGCTGGTCGTTTCGAGGCTGTACATAGAAAAAGCGGTGGCCAATTGTTCTTCGGTAATCGCATTCCCTTTTTTGCATTCTTTTTTGACAAGCACCTGTTTAGCAGGGTTTGCCAGATTGCCGATCGTCAGTAATACCTCGTTTTTCCCGGCGGGATTCAGCATTTCACCGATCTCTTCCGACGAAATATCTGTCGTTTGCACACCGTCGATAGCTATAATGATATCATTGGTTTTAACTCCTGCGAGTTCTGCCGGCGAATAAGGAATGACACTGGTTATGACCGGTTTGTTTTTCCCCCAGTGGTCGCTTTGACTGATATCGTATGTAATTCCTAATCGGCATATATTCCGGTTTTGGGCAAAACCGGTAAGAAATGCAAATAGCAGTAAAACTGACAAAATCGCTCTCTTCATAATTAATTTCTTAATTGTTTTATTAATCTTATTATTTGTACTATGACAATAAATCATCTTTTACTACACAAAGGTAAAGATATTTTCGTTCTATAAGAACAGTTGGCAGTATATTTGATGTTATATTGGTGATTGATATCGACAAGAATAATGCCGACAGGCAGGTCGTATGACCGATATAGGTATGATATCTTACTGACAATTAGATAGTAATGAAAATATATAATTGATTATGAACAAGATGAATTTTAATAGCAAGAAGGAAACAGCTGACAAAAAAGAACGCCAAGGTGCTGATGAAGCGACAAAATTGCAGGATGAACAGGTAAATGCGTCAGAAGAAAATTCCGTATCTGACAATGTGACGGATGAAGGTCCGGAGCAGAAGGAGCTGGAAGAACTTAAGAAGAAATATGACGAACTGAATGATTCCCACCTGCGCTTGATGGCTGAGTTCGATAACTACCGTAAACGTACATTGCGCGAAAAGTCCGAGCTGATCAAGAACGGTGGCGAAAGTGCTTTGACTCACCTGCTTCCTGTTGTCGACGATTTCGAACGTGCTTTGCAGAATATCCGTTCGGCTGAAGATATAAAGGCTGTTACGGAAGGAGTGGAACTTATCTATTCGAAATTCATGTCTTACCTGTCTCATCAGAATGTAAAACCGATCGAAACTGTCGGTGAACCGTTCGATGCTGAAACGTCTGAAGCAGTCGCCATGATTCCTGCACCGGAACCCGATATGAAGGGCAAGGTTCTGGATTGTGTGCAGACCGGTTATACTTTGAACGATAAGGTGATTCGCCACGCTAAAGTAGTGGTAGGCGAATAATACGACAGGATAATGAGCAAATAACAACAGACAGATACGAAGATGGCTAAAAGAGATTATTATGAAGTGCTGGGCGTCGAGAAGACTGCCTCGGTAGAAGAAATAAAGAAAGCTTACCGTAAAAAGGCGATTCAGTACCACCCTGACAAGAATCCGGGTGACAAGCAGGCTGAAGAGAACTTCAAAGAGGCTGCAGAAGCGTACGATGTACTGAGTGATCCTCAGAAGCGTCAGCGTTATGATCAGTTCGGTCATGCCGGAGTAGGAGGTGCTTCGCAGGGCGGTGGCTTTGGCGGAGGAATGTCTATGGATGATATTTTCTCTCAGTTTGGAGACATCTTTGGCGGACATTTCGGTGGCTTTGGCGGGTTCAGCGGCTTTGGTGGCGGTTCACGTGGCGGTCGCCGGGTGAATCGTGGTTCGGATCTGCGTGTGAAAGTAAAGTTGAACCTGAAAGAGATCGCTACCGGAGTCGAAAAGAAGATCAAAGTTAAGAAATATGTAACCTGTTCCAAATGCCACGGTAGTGGGGCGGAGGACGATCACAGTTCCAAGACTTGTGAAACCTGTCATGGCAGCGGTGTTGTCACCCGTGTGGCCAATACGATCTTAGGACAGATGCAGACACAGACAACCTGTCCGACCTGTGGAGGCGAAGGGAAGATTATCACCAAGAAATGTAGCGAGTGCAATGGTGAAGGAATCGTGCGCGACGACGAGGTGATCACGATCAATATCCCGGCCGACATGTTCCAGAATGTTTCGAACGGCAGTGGTGAATGGGATGAAAAACCGTAGGCGCGGAACCCGTGCGCAACAGCGAATTTAATGAAGTCTTCCGGCGTGCTCCGACCGTCACAGAATGTACAATGGCTATGGTAGTTACTGAGTTGCATAAATTTTTACTTGTAAAAGGGCAAAGATAATTTTTTTATCCCGAAAGACAACCTGTTTGATAAAAAAAGGCTTGATTGCTGCCTAAGGGTTAGCGGCAGAATCAAGCCTTGAAAAACACGTGAATAATGAAAAATCGTATGTTTTATTTTATTACGTTCAGTTCTTTTCCAACTTTGATAAATGCAGCGATTGCTTTATCCAGATGTTCCATTTCGTGGCCTGCGGACAACTGTACGCGGATGCGGGCCTGGCCTTTCGGCACTACCGGGTAGTAGAAGCCGGTAACATAAATGCCTTCTTCCTGCATCTTGGCTGCGAAATCCTGGGATAATTTAGCATCATACAGCATAACGGCGCAGATTGCGGACTGAGTCGGCTTGATGTCGAAACCGGCTGCTAACATCTTTTCACGGAAGTAGCTGACGTTGTTCATCAGTTTCGTATGCAAAGCATCGCTTTCTTTCAGCATCTTGAACATTTCGATGCTGGCGCCTACGATAGCGGGAGCGACAGAGTTAGAGAACAGATAAGGACGGGAGCGCTGACGCAGCATGTCGATGATTTCTTTCTTTCCGGTTGTGAATCCGCCCATGGCGCCACCGAATGCTTTACCTAACGTACCTGT
>VOFE01000263.1_pt1 | contig 24000 bp, 35 predicted proteins | sample 5384071 | NCBI WGS metagenome assembly VOFE01 (sample SAMN12384724, study PRJNA508395) | human gut metagenome | isolation source: healthy gut D | host: Homo sapiens
TTAGCAACGATAGCGCGTGCTACGCCATCCTCGAGGTGCTCCATGGTAACGTACAGCGGAGCCGCCTTAACGCGATTCATCGTGTAAGTGGCAGCCGCGGTGCATTGCATTCGCTGAAAATGATCGCGGTATCATCATTGGTTCGGCTTTCTTGACGCCGCAGCGCGCACGCTGCCCTTGAAGCCCTTTGCGGCAACAAACGCCGCCTTGATAGGCCTTCATAACTGTTTCCTCTGCGAAATCAGAGGTTTAAGCCGGTCGTTTCATCCAGACCGAGCATGATATTCATATTCTGCACGGCAGCGCCCGAAGCGCCCTTGCCGAGATTGTCAAACAGCGCGGTGACGATCGTCTGCTCCTCGTGGCCGCAGACGATCAGCTTGAGGCTGTCATGACCGGCCAGTGTGTTGGCGTAGATCATCGGTTCTTCCCCGCCGAACGGCGCCACGGTGACAAGCTGCTGACCCTCGTAGTGCCTGGTGAGCATCGCATGCACGAGATATGCATCTACGCCCGGAAGCATAACGGTCGTTGCCATGCCCTTGTAGAAGTCGCCGACAATCCGGAACGAACACCGGCGCCTGCGTCAGACCGCAGATGTAACCCATCTCCGGCAGGTGGTGCTTATGGTGCAGGTTCAGGCCGTAAATGCGCTCGGAATCGTGCCGCGGATCGCGGTTCTCGTCCTGATACCTGCAATCATCTTTTTGCCGCCGCCGGAGTAGCCGGTCAGAGAAGCGCAGGTCAGTGGGGTGTCCTCAGCAATGATTCCATTCGCTACCAACGGTAAAACCGAGGAAATAAATCCGCTTGCGTGGCAGCCCGGATTGGCAACGCGCTTGGAGTTCCTGATAGCTTCGCGGTGCGCCTTGGACAGCTCGGCAAAGCCATAGTCCCAGTCCGGGTCAGTGCGGTGCGCGGTCGATGCGTCAATAACACGGGTCGTGTCGTTCTCGATGAGCGAAACGGCCTCGCGCGTGCCGCACCATCCGGCAGGCACAAAACGCAATGTCGGCTGCATTGAGGAACTTACGGCGCTCCTCGGTGTCTTTGCGCTTGGCCTCGTCGATGAGCATCAGCTCGATGTCGTCGCGGCCGCCGAGACGCTCATAGATCTGCAGGCCGGTGGTGCCGTCCTTGCCGTCAATGTAAATTTTAGGCTTCATCGTCCTCAACCTCCGCGATGAACTTGTCGATCTTGTCGATCTGGCGGGTTACCTCCTGCGGCGGAGCCGATGACCTACGTTCAACACAGGTGCGCAGGTCGAGTGCGTCGTATACGTCGTCGCCGAACTTGTTGGAAATTGCTGCAAAGTCACGCATGGTCATGGTCTCAAGGGTCTCATCGGCCTTGATGCACTGATTGACCAGACGGCCGACCGTCTTGTACGCATCGCGGAACGGAACGCCCTTCTTGGTCAGGTAGTCAGCGCAGTCGGTCGCGTTGATGAAGCCGCGGGAAGCTGCCTTGCGCATGTTGTCGCGGCGCAGCATCATGGTGGAGAACATCGGGGTGAATACCTCAAGGCACTGCTTTACGGTGTCGATCGCACCGAATACAGCCTCCTTGTCCTCCTGCATATCCTTGTTGTACGCCAGCGGCAGACCCTTGAGCACGGTCAGCATGGTCGTCAGCGCGCCGTAAACGCGGCCGGTCTTGCCGCGGATCAGCTCGCAGACGTCCGGATTCTTCTTCTGCGGCATGATGGACGAGCCGGTGGAGTATGCGTCGTCCAACGCTCAACGAACTTGAACTCCCAGGAGCACCACGAAATAATTTCCTCGGACAGGCGGGACAGGTGCATCATCAGGATGGACAGCGCAGGAGAGCAGCTCCACGCAGTAGTCACGGTCGGATACGCCGTCGAGCGAGTTATCGGTCAGGCGGGCAAAGCCAGCTGCTCACGAACGAAGTCGCGGTCGATGGGATATGTGGTCGAAGCCAGTGCGCCCGAGCCGAGCGGCATTTCGTCCATGCGCTCGTAGCAGTCCTGCAGGCGGGATACGTCACGCTTGAGCATGTTGGCATACGCCATCATATAATGTGCAAAGGTCGTCGGCTGTGCGCGCTGCAGATGGGTGTATCCCGGCATAACCGCATCGAGATTCTCGACGGCTCTTTACAGTCAGCGCCTTCATAAAGCCAAGAATCATGCTTGATGATCTCCTTGATCTCCTTCTTGACGTACAGACGCATATCGAGTGCAACCTGATCGTTTCTCGAACGGCCGGTATGCAGCCGCTTGCCGGTGTCGCCGATGCGCTCGGTCAAAAGCTGCTCGACATTCATGTGGATATCCTCATAATCGAGCGAGAACTCTACCTTGCCGTCCTCGATGTCCTGAAGGATGCCTTTCAGACCTTCGACGATCTTTTCGGCCTCGTGCTCCTCGATGATGCCCTGCCGGCCCAGCATGGTCGGGCATGCGCGATAGAGCCGGTGATATCTTCCTATATAAACGGCAGTCAAACAGGATGGACGAGTTGAAATACCGAACAGGTTGATGAAGCCTGCGTCCTTCTGGTTGATAAACGTCTTCTGCATCGAAGGTTGCAACTTCTTCATCGTACAGGGTGTACGGAGAAGTAACGCCGGCATTGATGATGTTGCCCTTGTACAGCTTCAGCTTGACATCACCGGTAACGGTCTTCTGGGTTTCGTTTACGAAAGCACTCAGTGCTTCCCGCAGCGGCGTGTACCACTGACCGTTGTATACGATGTCAGCCGAACTTGATGCTCAGATACTGCTTGGTTCTTGCAGGTTTCCTTGTCCAGGGTAATGGTTTCCAGCATCGTGTGCTGTGGTACAGGAATGGTGCCGCCCGGAGTTTCATAAACGCCTCTGGACTTCATGCCGACCAGACGATTTTCTACCAGATCAGCCAGACCGATGCCGTTTGCACCGCCCAGTTCGTTCAGCTTTTCTACCAGTTCTACAGCACCCATTTCCTTGCCGTCGATAGCAGTCGGGATACCCTTTTCAAAGTGAATGGTCACATAAGTGGGCTTGTCCGGAGCCATTTCGGGAGAAACGCCCAGCTCGAGGAAACCCGGCTTTTGATCGGCGGCTTCATTTGGACGGAGCTCGAGGTCCAGACCTTCGTGGGACAGATGCCACAGGTTCTTATCCTTGAGTAGTTGGTCTCCTTGTTGATCTTCAGCGGAATGTTGTGTGCTTCCGCATACTCGATTCCTTCGTCACGGCTGTTCAGCCCAGAAACGCCACGGAGCGATAATATCCATCTGCGGTGCAAATGCGTGAATAGCCAGTTCGAAACGAACCTGATCGTTGCCCTTACCGGTTGCAGCCGTGGCAGATCGCATCTGCACCTTCTTCCAGTGCGATCCGAGCCAGTTCCTTACCGATGATCGGACGAGCGAAAGAGGTACCCAGCAGGTACTGCTCGTAGGTTGCGCACCCGCCTTCATGGTCGGGATGATGTAGTCATCTACGAAAGTCTTCTTCAGATCCAGTACGATCAGCTTGGAAGCACCGGTCTTGACTGCCTTTTTCTTCCAGACCGTCCAGCTCTGTGCCCTGACCGACATTGCCGGAAACCGCGATGACTTCGCAGCCATAATGTCTCCTTCAGCCACGGGATGAGTAACCGAAGTATCCAGACCGCCGGAATATGCCAGAACGACTTTGTTATATTTCTTTTCCATGTTTTTCGACCTCGCATTCTGCGTTTTTTTCGATGGTCTTATTATACTACCGCCATACTCATTTGGCAAGCAAAATTTATAATTATTTTTCTCGATTGTATATTTATGCATACTATGAATTTAGATTTGATAAATAATGCTTGCACTTTCTGTAAAAACGTACTATTATATTATAAATGCACTGTGTCAAGACAGATTGCACGGAATGAATAAAAGCGCACAAAAATGGTGCGCAAAGGGGCGTTTTTCGCAATGACCGAAAGAAATTTAACCATGCTCACTGACTTTTTACGAGTTTACGATGGCGAACGGATACTTCGAAAAGGGTATCGGCAACCGCCGCGCATACTTTCGATATGTTCTTCCGCCGTGTACCGGACGGCGGCGGATATGCCATCATGGCAGGCGTGGAACAGCTGATTGAATACTTCAACAACCTGCATTTTTCCGAGGAGGATATTGCATATCTTCGCGCCGCAAGGATGCTTCTCGGAGTCCTTCCTCAATTATCTGCGCGATTTTGAGTTTGAATGCGACGTATGGGCCGTACCCGAGGGTACGCCGGTATTTCCTGGCGAGCCTCTCGTAACGGTGGCCGGTCCGATGATCCAGGCACAGTTTGTCGAAACCATGATCCTGCTGACCATCAACCACCAGACCCTGATCGCCACCAAGGCGAACCGCATCACGCGTGCGGCAGAAGGCCGTACGGTACTCGAGTTCGGCTCCCGCCGGGCACAGGGCTACGACGGCGCTATTCTCGGTGCCCGCGCTGCCTACATCGGCGGCTGTCAGGGTACCGCCTGCGTTCTGTCCGACCGTGACTACAAGATTCCGGCCGGCGGCACGATGGCCCATTCGTGGGTGCAGATGTTTGACAGCGAGTACGAAGCCTTCAAGGCTTATGCGGATATTTATCCGGATAACTGCGTATTCCTGGTTGACACTTATAATGTACTCCAAGTCCGGTGTGCCGAACGCAATCCGCGTTGCCAAAGGAACTGGAAGCGGAGAAGGGCATCCGCGCACGCGGCATCCGTCTGGATTCCGGCGATATCGCTTACCTTTCTATCGAGGCCCGCAAAATGCTCGATGCCGCCGGCTTTGAGGACATGCAGATCATGGCGTCCAATTCGCTTGATGAGTATATTATTCGCGACCTGCTCGTGCAGGGTGCCCGCGTAGACTTCGTTCGGCATCGGCGAGCGGCTCATCACCTCCAAGTCGGAGCCGGTCTTCGGCGGGGTGTACAAGCTGGCCGCCGTGGAGGACGAAAAACGGCGAGATCATCCCGAAGATCAAGGTTTCCGAGAACGTCGAGAAGATCACCACGCCGCACTTCAAGCAGGTATACCGCCTGTTCGACAACAAGACCGGCAAGGCGCTTGGCGACGTGCTCACCATACACGACGAGCAGATCGATGCTTCCCTGCCGTATGTGCTGTTCCATCCTGTCTACACCTGGAAGCAGCGTATCGTTACCGATTATACGGTTCGTCCGCTGCGCGTACAGCTGTTCAAGCACGGCAAGTGCGTTTACAACAGCCCGGATGTTGAGGACATCCGCAAGTACTGCATCCGTGAGGTTGATACTCTGTGGGATCAGATCAAGCGTTTCGAGAATCCGCAGACCTACTTCGTGGATCTCTCCAAAAAGCTGTGGAGCTGCAAGAACGAGCTTCTTTGAAGCCTGCCGCATCTAAACAAGCAAATTTGCAGACAGCGAACCGCAACGGTTCGCTGTTTTCTTTGCGCCATCATCGCAAGATTGTATAAAAGCTGTGCAGCACCCTGCACAGGATTTCACTACTATAGCCTGTTTCAGCAGTTTTTCGCAGAAACACGCTATCTTTTCGCAGATGTAAATCGCAAGAATTTAGTAGCACATCACACCGCAGGAGATTATATTATACTAAAATCGCGGTCAAAAAAAAGAAAACCGCATATTCCACACAAATTGAGGGGACACATCAATGAAAGCATTTTTTATCTTCCCTGAGCCGCAGCAAACGCTATGTTGTCGCTGAACTGTTTCTTGTTTATTTCGCACAGGGACTGAGCTCCATCATGCTCGGCTCCGTGCTGCCGGATTTACGCGCGGCCTACGCGCTGGATTACCAGATCGGCGGTACGCTGCTGTCCGCGCAGTCGATCGGCTATCTCGGCATCGGCCTGCTGTCCGGTCTGGCTGCCATCAAATGGGGACTCAAACGCGCGTACCTCATCCTGTATTATGTATTCGCGGTCGGCTTTGTCATGCTGCTGACAAACGGCTCGCCGGTCTGGCTGCTGGCGGCCATGTTCCTGACCGGCATTTCCAAGGGCGCTATCACGGATTACAACAACCGCGTAATGAGCGAATACGCGAACGGCAGCGCGACCCCGCTCAACATGATGCACGCGGCGTATGCATTTGGTGCGTGTGTGGCGCCGCTGGCCGTACTCGCCTGCCATAAGCTGGGCGGTGACAACGGCTGGCGTCTTGCGCTCGAGATTTCCATTGTACTGCTGACGGCTTCGTTTATCTTCGGTCTGTTTATGAAGATGAATGACGATAAATCCACAAAACCGAGCAGAAATCCGCAACCGATTACAGCTTTTTCCGCGAAAAGCTGTTCTGGCTGTGCACAGCGCTCTGCTTTTTCTACGAGGCTGTTGAGGCTTCCATGATGGGCTGGCTGACCAGCTTTTACATTGATTCCGGCGTGCTCGCCGCAGACGCTGCGCAGATCATCACTTCCCTGCTGTGGGTTTCGCTGTTGATCGCCGCTTCTCGTGCAGCGTAATTGCTGCGAAGTTCCGTCCGTGGCAGATGATCACGGTCATGTGCTTCGGCGTGGCGGCATTCCTCGTGCTGCTCGTCACCGGAACCACGCTGCCGATTCTCACCGTTGCGACGATTGGTCTGGGTCTGTGCATGTCCGGCATGTACGGCACAACGGTGGCCAATGCCGGAGATTTGTTCTCGCGCTATCCGGCATCCATGGGCATTTATGTTACGCTTAACGGCTTCGGCGCGGCTATGGCTCCGGCTGCGATCGGCATCGCTGCCAACCGCGCGGGTATCCGCTGGGGTTTTGCTACCCTGCTGATCGCAGGCGTGCTGCTCGTTGTCTCGGCAGTGCTCAATGCACGGTATTTCAAGGGCAGACAGCATAGCAAGGCAGTTTCCCGCGCCTAAAAAGCACAAAAACCTCTCTCAAGCGTTTTGAGAGGTTTTATTTTTATTCCGCTGCCGTTTCCGGCTCCTGCTCGATAGCCTGCCTTGTAGCTCTTGCGGCAAGGTGTGTCTCCAGCCAACGGAAATATCTCCGAAGGTTTCAAGTCTGTCAAGCTCGTTGAGCACCTCGTGGCGCGCATCCTTATAAAAGATGACCTCGATATTCTTCACACCGTTGCCGGATACAGATTGACCGTACGGCGCACACCCTCACCGTACCGCCCGACCGGGTCCTTATCACCCGAGATGAACAGCAGCGGCAGGTCCTTCGGTGTTTTCGGAAGGTCACCGGATTGTTCGCCTTGGTGATGAGCGTAAACAGGTCGCGGAATCCGGTCGCGGTGAACACGAAATTGCATTTTTCATCCGACTGATAGAGCGACACGACCGCCTCATCACGGCTGAGCCAATCAAACACGGTTTTCGGCTGCTTGATTTTCCTGTTGAAGCCCTTGAACACCAGATTGACAGCAGTCCGCTGCGATAGGTGATGCTGCGCGAGCGCGCTACCGAATCCGCAAGATGTACGATGCTGCCGGAGGCAGCGATCGGGCCGACTGTTCCGATAAGAATGCAGCCGGACAGCTTTCTCCGTAATCGAGCAGGTACAGCCGTGCGATCAGCGAACCCATCGAGTGCCCGAGCAGGAAATACGGCAGGTCGGGATAGCGGCGCTGCATCAGGTCGGTCAGGTGCTTGACATCCTCAACAAGATACTTCCAACCGTCGCGGGCGGCAAAAACCGAGATCCGCCGTGCGTGAGACCGATGCCCGTGTCCGATATGATCGTTTCCGCAGACAATGAAGCCCAGTCCGCAGAGATACTTCGCAACGCGGTGTAGCGCGAAAATACTCACACATGCCGTGAGACAGCTGTACGATACCGCGCACCTCTACTCCTTCGGGAACAAGAATATAATAGGTGACATTGGAAACACCATTGGCACTTTTGTAAATATTTTGCGTACACTTGATATTCATATGCAACACCCCGATCATGGACTGTACTTCTTCACTGTTAATACTATACCACAAATCCATTTATTGTGCACCTGTTTTTGATAAAGTTCACAGTTCATTTAAAAATACACTGTCAAAAAACTGCTGATTTTAAAATGCCTTTCCCAACTGCAAATTATGCAGGATTACGATATTGCAAACAGCGGTCGATGTGCTACAATAAAATAAACCACGGGCAATCAGTACTGCCCAATCCCAAAGAAAGAAGGATATACCCATGCCGTATATTGCTGTTACCACTTCCAAGGCCCTGTCCGACGAGCAGAAGGACGAGCTGAAGAAGACCATCGGCCAGAAGATTTCCCTGATTCCGGGCAAGACCGAGGCTGCTCTGATGGTTGACATCTCCGACAACCACACCATGTACTTTGCAGGCGAGAAGCGCAAGCTGGCGTACGTTGATGTTCGCTGCTACGGTTCGACCGAGTTTGAGAACAAGAAGGCGCTGACCGAGGCACTGTTTAATGCTGTCGAGCTGCACACCGGTCTGCACGATGACAGCATTTATCTGACGTACACCGAGTTCTCCAACTGGGGCACCCGCGGTACCATGAAGTAAACTGCAGAAAGACGCTGAGAGGGTTCTCGGCGTCTTTTTTGTTTCGGATGAAGAATTGAGAATGTCTGAATTTTCAGAATGTTCACATTTGAGCGATTGACGTTCGCCCGCTTTCGGTCTATTATAGTTTACAAGTAAACCGTTTGCCGAAAGGAGGACACCGCATGTCCGGCTCTCCCCACGATTTTGCCGCCGATGCGTTCCACGCGGGTCAGCTGTACCGCAGCTGCTTTCGTGAGCTGACCGAAAGCTGCGGCTTTACGCCAAATGAGATGTTCGTGCTGCTGTTTCTGTACCGCAACGCGCCCGAGCAGGACACCGCAACTGTCATTGCACAGGCGTGGAACGTTTCCAAGCCGCTGGTGACGCGCAGCGTAGACGGACTGCAGAGGCGCGGTCTGCTCTACTGCGTGCGCGACGAGAACGACCGCCGTTTGGTGCACCTGCACCTGTCTGATGAAGGACACGCTGCCGCCAAAGCGCTCCATCACCGCTGCGAAACCTTTGCGCTGACACTGCAGCAGGGCATCTCCGAGCAGGAAATGCAGACCCTGTGCAGTGTGATGCAGAAAAGGCAGCGAAACCTCAACGATTTACTCGAAAGGACAAATCTCACATGAATAACAACCCAAAAGGGACGAAAAACCCAAAAACCGCTGATTTTCTATTATGCTGTCATGCTGCTCGTGCTTATGATGCTCAACTGGCTGCTGTTTCCGAGCTTGCTGCAGCGGCAGGTGACCGAGGTCGGCTACGACGAGTTCATCTCCATGGTGGACAAGGGTCAGGTCGAGACCATCGCTTATGACAAGCAGAACCATCGACGAGATCGACGCCATCGGCCAGTTCGTCGGCATGGGCAAGGTACGCATCTGTTCAAACAGGCGGCGGCCAGTACGGCGGCAACGATGCAACGATGAGGGAGCAGACCCTGAACCAGCTGCTGACGGAGATGGACGGCTTCGACGATAACTCCGGGCGTGATCATTCTGGCAGCCACCAACCGGCCCGAGTCTCTGACCCGGCGCTGACCAGGCCGGGACGCTTTGACCGGCGGGTGCCGGTGGAGCTGCCGGACCTGAAGGGCCGGGAGGAGATTCTGAAGGTCCACGCCCGGAAGATCAAGCTGGCGGAGAACGTGGACTTTTCCACCGTGGCCCGGATGGCCTCCGGCGCGTCCGGCGCGGAGCTGGCCAACATCGTCAACGAGGCCGCCCTGCGGGCGGTGCGGGACGGCCGGAAGCTGGTGACCCAGGCCGACCTGGAGGAGAGCATCGAGACCGTCATCGCCGGATATCAGAAGAAGAACGCCATCCTCACCGACAAAGAGAAGTGGATCGTATCCTATCACGAGATCGGCCACGCCCTGGTGGCGGCCCGCCAGACCCATTCCGCCCCGGTGCAGAAGATCACCATCATTCCCCGGACCTCCGGTGCGCTGGGCTATACCATGCAGGTGGAGGAGGGCAACCACTATCTGATGAGCCGGGAGGAGATTGAAAACAAGATCGCCACGTTTACCGGCGGCCGTGCCGCCGAGGAGGTGGTGTTCGGCTCCGTCACCACCGGCGCGTCCAACGACATCGAACAGGCCACCAAGCTGGCCCGGGCCATGCTGACCCGGTACGGCATGAGCGACGAATTCGGCATGGTGGCCCTGGAGACCGTCACCAACCAGTATCTGGGCGGCGACGCCTCCCTGGCCTGCTCGCCGGAGACCCAGGCCAAGATCGACCGGCTGGTGGTGGAGCTGGTGGAGCGGCAGCACCAGAAGGCATTGCAGATCCTGCGGGACGACCGGCAGAAGCTGGATGAGCTGGCCAGGTTCCTGCACGAAAAGGAGACCATCACCGCGCCTGCAAAGTGATTCTGCGCGTATAACCCTGAGATTGTGCTTTAATCCATGCAAAGCCTGCGGCATCGCGGGCCGCCATGCACGGCAGATTTTGGTCTTATCGTGAAGATACGCACTAAGGCTTACGCCCCGCAGCTCAGGGTAGAGTTCGGTGACCGTTATGCATCGTTCCGGCAAAGCCGAGTACCACCGCTGCAAGCCGCGGGTAACGCGCCCTAACACGCATCAGAAGCGTGCCGAGAAGTTCCCGCGCACATCGCCGGAGCAGGTCTGCTGTTCCTGTTCGAGCGGTGTGCCGTCGAGGTCACACACAAACCAGTGCAGCGTGTCCTGCTCCAGCCGCAGGCACAGGAACAGCCGGTACTGTGGGTTCAGCCGGTACTGCATGGCGCAGCGTCCCCGGTGGAAGCTCTCGGCTGTGCCGATTTTTTGCGCCCTCCGCGCTCGACCATCTCATCCACAATGCGGTTGACGGTCGGAAAGCTGAGATGTGTTAGCCGCGCAAGATCGTTCCTGCCGGCAGAGCCATGCTGCATCGCCTGTCGTAGCAGAGCTGTGTTCTCCCGCTTGAGTTTTCCTGCGTCTGCCATGGCGCACCTCTTTTCAAAACGCTTTTTTAATAGTGTGTTAATTTTTAGATTAGCATATCTTCTGTGGGCGGTTCTGTCAATGCTAAATTAGGAATTAACGTAAGGGTTTATTGGCTGCGTAATATTGTCCTTTCCATTCCACCCATAATATGTTATACTGTTCGCAAAGGAAGGAGGAGACAAAATGTCCACTACAATTTCAATCTCGGTGATGTGCTCTGTGGGGAGCCTGACCTGCGGTATACTTTCACTTGTGTTGCCGCTCATTGCACTGGCCAGACGAAAAACGCGCTGCCATTTGCAGCGGTCAGTATGGGTTTGTGCTCACTGGCGTTGCTCGGGCAGATTTTCGAGTACAATGTCCGCGTATATGCACAGGATTTCAGCGCCCTGCTGGATACGTCATTCGCTATTCGGTTCTGCGCAGTCGTACTGTTCCTGTTGGCGGCTGTTGTAAACGCGGGCGTGTGCATGTACCAGATGAAATGCAGCGCAAAGCAACACCCGCAACATTAATTTACCATAGCTAATACACAATAAAACCAAAACCGCCTTTTCAGGCGGTTTTATTATTTTAACAAGGTCTTACAGCTGCCGGTTTGAAGAGGATTGACCTTGCAGGTCTGACAATATTTGAATTTCACTCTCTTTAGGTCTATGCAGATGAATTACAGGCGATGTGCCAAGCCAACGTACCCTATGGTATACCTTTAATAATAAGATAGAATCATGTGAAGAAGGGTAAATCGCTACGTTATCTTCACTCTCCACTCTTAATTACTCCGTTGATTTCCGCTTCGGCAGATTGAAGTCAATCCCGGTGAGCATTTTCACAATCTACAGCAGGAACAGCAGCACGAGCACCGGCAGCACACACGAGGTAACGATCAGCACAGCGAGTGCCTCCATGACATTGCTGAGCAGTTTTTCAAACTTTTCCGTCACGCCGGAGACCGCATTCTGCACCGAGGACGTAATACCCGACCAGAAACCGCTCTTTTCGCTGTTCGAATCCGAGTCTGAACCCGCACTGGTATCGATAGCATCCGCTGCACTTTGCGCGTCCTCAATGGTCTGCGACAGCGAGGTTTCATAGGTGGCCTCGATCATGCGCGATACTGTGATGCCGCCCGGAACGGCAAGCCAAACCGCCATGCCGAACAGCGCCAGCTTGAATGCGAGCTTCGCCAGAATCTCGCTGCTGCGGAACTGCCGGACGATGAGCAGCACGCACACTGCCGGTAAAATAAACCGAAAAACCGCGTATCCGGTAATGGTGAGCAGGTATTTCTCCAGCATAATGGCGCACAGTACGATCAGAAAGTCCGACGTGAGATCAGCCAGCTTTTTTTCTGCGATGGCGCTGCCCGTGTCTCCCGGCAGAGCCGAAACAGCTGCAGATGCTGCCGTGGAAGCCGCAGTCAGCTTCATCACAGTCGCCTGCTTTTCGTTTAAATATTCAATGCTCGTCCGGTGAGTCTCCGGTGAAGACTGCCATCCCGAAATGCCGAAAAAAGCACCCGAGTCCGATTATCAACAGCAGCACACACGAAACGATTCGCTTTGTCCAGTTCGTTCATTTTATCCCTCATCTCTATTAGAAAACCCCCAACGGTCAGACAGACTAACGATTGGGGTTGTTCACACTTATATGATTACTTGCTCCAGGCTGCCTTGGCTGCGCCTTCCTTGAATACCTCGTGGAAGCCCTTGACATTAGCTGCAATGTCACCGCCGAACACGGCAGAACCTGCTACGATAACGTCTGCACCGGCGGCTACGATGTCGGCGGTATTGTTCAGCTTTGCACCGCCGTCAATCTCCAGCTCGCACTTATAGCCATTCTTCTGGATTTCCGCGCGGACAGCCTTGATTTTGTCCATGCACTCCGGAATAAAGCCCTGACCGCCAAAAGCCCGGCTCAACGGTCATGATCAGCACCATATCGCAATACGGCAGCAGCGGAACAGCACTCAGCGGGGGTTTTCGGCTTGATAACGCAGGCTGCCTTGACACCGGCTGCGCGGATTTTCTTCAGCTGCTCGAGCGTATCACCGTTGGACTCGTAGTGTACGGTGATGATATCCGAGCCGGCCTTGATGAAGTCATCCAGATACTGGTCCGGATCCGAGATCATCAGATGTACATCGAGCACCTTGTCGGTCGCCTTGCGCAGCGCCTTAACCACCGGAGCGCCGATGGTGATATTCGGCACGAAGTGACCATCCATAACGTCAACGTGAACATATTCCGCACCAGCATCGGTGGCAATTTTAATATCGCGTGCAAGATTTGCAAAATCTGCGCGGACAGAATAGACGGTGAGAGCTTGATTTCCATGACAGTTCTCCTGTAACCGCAGAGTATTCCGCGGCATAATTTGATACCAGACGCGCCTGTATGCTCAACCGGTTTGCACGGCGCCGTCTTTTGAATACGAGGGCGGCATGCACGGTCGCCCTCCTCTTGATTTACATTATATCACACCTCTTTGGAAATTGAAAGAAAAGAGTGTGGAGTGGAGATAACATAACATTTTCATCTTCTTCACACCGCTGCATCTTGTCACATCCTGCGGTTTCCATTTTTAATAAGCTATACCCAGAAGAAGGCTGCACCACACCGTCAATTACCGTTTGCTAATTCCTGATTACTAATTTGTTCTAACGGTATAGAAAACTTCTCCATCGAAATCAACAATATTTTGTCGCCCTCACCGATTGATTTATCTGCGTGAAAAGGTAGAATAGAAGTATCATGCAATAAAGGAGCGAACACGATCATGAGCGTCAATCGTTGTTATTCCGAGAAAAAAAACGGCTTCGATGTCGAAGCACGCAGCCTGTTCTCCAGCCTGCACGACCTGTTGGAAATCAAAAACCTGACTCATGTGCGCTATCTGCCGCTACGACGCAGAGGGACTTGCACCTGAGACCTACGAGAAGGCAAAGGGCATCGTATTCTCCGAGCCTATGGCTGATGTGTGCTACGACGAGGACTTTCCCCGTCCGGAAGGCGCTCACACCATCCTTGCGGTAGAGCCCCTGCCTGGTCAGTTCGACCAGCGCGCTGATTCCTGCGCACAGTGCATCCAGCTGCTCACCGGCGGCGAACGCCCGACCGTTGCCGCTGCTAAAATCTACGTTCTGGAAGGCGAACTCACCGCTGAGGACATGGACAAGATTCGCGGCTACCTGATCAACCCCGGTGGACACCCGCGAGGCTTCGATGGACAAGCCCGCGACCCTCAGGGTCGAATACGCTATCCCGACCAGCGTTGCGTCCGTTGTCGGCTTCACCCACATGGACGAGAGTGCGCTCTCTGACCTACTGCACCACATGGGTCTTGCGATGGACCTTGACGACCTCAAGTTCCTGCAGACCTACTTCCGCGACACCGAGAAGCGCGACCCGACCATCACCGAGGTCCGCATGGTCGATACTTACTGGTCTGACCACTGCCGCCATACCACCTTCCTCACCAGATCGACGACGTAAAGTTTGAGGAAGATGGTGAGGGCATCAGGGCGCCCGAGGCTATATGGCTGCCCGTGTGGAGGTCTATGGGGAGGAGAAGGCCGCCAAGCGCCCGGTAACGCTGATGGACATGGGCAACCATTGCGGCTAAGGTGCTCAAAAAGCGCGGCTACCTGAAGAATATCGACGAGTCCGAGGAGATCAACGCCTGCTCCATTAAGGTCGAAGGCACTCGTGAACGGCCACTACGAGGACTGGCTGCTCATGTTCAAGAACGAGACGCATAACCATCCCACCGAGATCGAACCCTTCGGCGGCGCGTCTACCTGTCTCGGCGCGGTGCGATCCGCGACCCGCTGTCCGGTCGCTCCTACGTTTATCAGGGCGATGCGCGTGACCGGTGCGGGTGACCCGACCGTACCCTTTGAGGAGACGCTCCGCCGGCAAACTGCCCCAGCGGGTCATCCAGAAGGCCGCGGCCGGGCTATTCCTCCTATGGCAACCAGATCGGCCTGGCTACCGACCCTCGTACGCGAAATTTATCACCCGACTACGTGGCAAAGCGTTTGGAGATCGGCGCTGTGGTCGGTGCCGTGAAGGCCGGAGAACGTCATCCGCGAGCGTACCCGCAGCCGGGCGATATCGTCATCCTGCTGGGCGGCCGCACGGGGCGCGACGGCATCGGCGGTGCGACCGGGCTCGTCGAAGGAACACAACACCAAGTCGCTGGAGACCTGCGTGCGGAGGTGCAGAAGGGCAATCCGCCGGAGGAGCGCGCAAATGGAGCGGCTGTTCCGCGACGGCGGAGGTGACGCGCCTGATTCGCCGTCGCAACGACTTCGGCGCGGGCGGCGTCAGCGTCGCCATCGGCGAGCTGGCCGACGGGCTGGAGATCAACCTTGGGATGCCGTGCCTAAAAAATACGAGGGGCTGGACGGCACGGAGCTGGCGATTAGCGAATCGCAGGAACGCATGGCTGTCGTTGTCCGCAAAGGACGTGGACGCCTTTATTGCCGCAGCTGCCAAGGAGAATATCGAGGCTGTTGTTGTCGCAACCGTTACCGACAAGAACCGCCTGTGCATGACCTGGAACGGCGTCAAGATTGTCGATGTTTCCCGCGATTTCCTCAACACCAACGGCTGCTCCAAGCACGTTGACGCAGAGGTTGGCGCACTGCCGACGCCGTCCATCTCCTGCTCCGGCGCAATTCCGAGAAGGAAAGCTGCTGAACCACGCCTCTACCCTCGGCATCTGCCTCGAGCGCGGTCTGGTTGAGCGGTTCGACGGCTCCATCGGCGCAAGCTCGGTATTCATGCCGTTCGGCGGCAAGTATCAGCTGACCCCGACGCAGGTTATGGCGGCTACCATGCCGGCCCTGAACGGCCAGTGCGAGACCGCCTCCGTTATGGCGTTCGGCTTTGACCCGTATTTCACCGAGCAGAACCCGTATCTCGGCGCTTCTTCCGCGGTAATCGAGGCCGTGGCAAAGCTGGTCGCAGCGGGCTGTGACTTTGAGCCCGCTTACCTCCCCTTCCAGGAGTATTTCGAGCGTCTCGGCAAGGACCCGAAGCGCTTCGGCAAAGCCGCTCCGCGCTGCTGGGCGCGTACACCGCACAGGAGAACCTGTGTCTGGCAGCCATCGGCGGCAAGGACTCCATGTCCGGCTCGTTCGACGATATGGACGTACCGCCCACGCTGGTTTCCTTCGCCATCGCGCCGCAGGACGCTTCCCGCCTCATCTCTCCTGAGTTCAAGGCGGCAGGTCATCCGGTTTACTTCTTCGATGCACCGTACAATCAGGACGGCACGCCGGATTACACCACACTCAAGTTCATGTGGAACGAGGTTGCAAACCTGATCGCGTCCGGCAAGGCGGTATCCGCATGGGCGCTGTCCACCGGCGGTATCGCTGAGGTGTTTGCAAGATGGCGCTCGGCAACAAGATCGGCTTTAAGATGGACGACTCGTTCCCGGCTGACGCGCTGTACCTCAAGAACTTCGGCGGCATCCTGATCGAAGCCGCATCCGAACTCCCGGCTTACTGGCTGGTCGGCTATACCACCGACGATGAGAAGATCACGGTTGCCGGCGGAGTCCGTCACCATCGACGAGCTGACGAGCGCCTTCGAGGGCAAGCTCGAGAGCGTGTTCCCGACCAAGGCGGCTGCTTCCGATGAGCATCTGACCGGTTTCCTTCACCGAAAGCGCAATGTATCCGCTCCGGCAGTCAAGGCGCAAAGCCGCTGGCGTTATTCCGGTGTTCCCGGGCACCAACTGCGAGGTATGACACCGCCCGTGCGGTCGAGAATGCAGGTGGCGCGGCTGAGATTGTCGTTGTCCGCAACTTCTCCGCGGATGCCCTCCGTGAGCGCAGAGCAGCTCGAGAACTCTATCCGCAAGGCGCAGATGGTTATCCTGCCGGGCGGGTTCTCCGCCGGGGATGAGCCGGATGGTTCCGGCAAGTTCATTGCGTCCTTCCTGCGTGACGCAGGCATCAAGGATAGCATCCACGAGCTGCTGAACAAGCGCGACGGCCTGATGCTCGGCATCTGCAACGGCTTCCAGGCGCTCATTAAGCTGGGTCTGGTTCCCTACGGCGAAATCCGTGACGAGATGACCGGCGACGATCCGACGCTGACCTTCAACCTCATCGGCCGCCACCAGAGCCGCTACGCCACCACTCGCGTAGCCTCTGTGAAGAGCCCTTGGCTGTCCTCCTGCAACGTCGGTGACCTGCATTCCATCGCGTTCTCGCACGGTGAGGGTCGCTTCGTAGCACCGCAGAACGTCATTGACGACCTGATTAAGAACGGTCAGGTAGCGTTCCAGTACACCGACCTTAACGGCGCCCCGTCCATGGACATCGCTTGGAACCCGAACGGCTCCATGTGCGCCATCGAGGGTATCACCTCGCCGGACGGCCGTGTCCTCGGCAAGATGGGCCACACCGAGCGTTACAGCCCGTTCGTCGGCAAGAATATCTACGGCGAAAAGTATCAGCCGCTGTTTGCAAACGGCGTGAAATACTTTAAGTAAAGCCTGTGCAGAAAGCGCCCTCGTTGAGGGCGCTTTCACTGTTCACGGATGCAATTATACTTAATTAGTAATTAGTAGTTAGTAATTAAGAGCGCTGCCGCGCCAGTTAAGAAGATAAGCACTGGTGCGGCAGCACCTTTAATTACTAATTCCTCATTTTCCTCATTATTAATTCCTCATTACTAATTACTAATTAGCAGAACTGATTTCTAATTGAAAGAAGGTTTTTAGATGGTTCACTACGAACACAAAGTCAATACTACGAAACCGACGGCATGGGCATCGTCCACCACTCGAACTACATCCGCTGGTTCGAGGAGGCGCGCGTGGACCTGCTCGAGCAGCTCGGCTTTGGCTACGACCGCATTGAAGAGGCCGGTTACAGCGGTCCGGTGCTGGAGGTCTCCTGCCAGTACAAAACCATGTCGAAATTCGGCGAAACCGTGCGAATCGAAGCATCTATCACGCAGTACAACGGCGTGCGCATGACGCTGCACTATGATGTCTACGACAAGGCAACCGGCACGCTACGCTGTACCGGCGACAGCCGCCACTGCTTTATCAACGCCGAGGGCAAACCGGCTATCCTCAAGCGGTGCTGGCCGGAGTTTGACGCAGCATTGGCTGCAAATACTGTCAAAAGAGTAAAAAAACCGTCATCTCTGCATTTGAGATGACGGTTTTTGCTAATGTTATCCTTTATTCTCCACGCCGGTCAGGTCCTTAACAACTTCGCCTGCAATGATAAGACCCGCAACAGCAGGCACAAACGCAGTGCTGCCCGGAACCTGCCTGCGCTGGGTGCACTTGCGCGCGGTGCCCGGTGGGCAGATGCAGTTCTGGCGGCAGCTGATCGCCATATCGTCGATTGGCGTCATGGCAGGCTCTTTGGAGTAAACAACCTTGAGCTTACGGATGCGGCGCTTGCGCAGCTCGTAGCGCATAACACGCGCGAGCGGACAGCCGGAGGTCTTATAAATATCCGTCACCTCCAGCTTATCAGCGTGAATCTTGTTGCCTGCACCCATGCAGCTGATAATGCGCGTACCGGCCTTGGTTGCCTGCTCGATCAGCTCGAGCTTGCCGGTTACGGTGTCGATTGCATCCACAACGTAGTCATACTGGGTGAAATCGAACTGAGAAGCGGTCTCAGGCGTGTAAAAGGTTTTGTAAATGTTGACCTTGCATTCCGGATTGATATCGTGAATACGCTCGGCAGCGGCCTCTACTTTGTACTGACCGACCGTCCTGCGGGTAGCGATGATCTGACGATTGATGTTGGTCAGGCACACCTTATCATCGTCGATGAGGTCAAGTGTGCCGACACCCGAACGCGCCAGCGCCTCTACCGTGTAGCCGCCTACACCGCCGATGCCGAATACCGCAACACGCGCGTTGTACAGGCGCTCCATGCCCTGCTTGCCAAGCAACAGCTCGGTTCTCGAAAATTGATTGAGCAAGTTTTTTCTCCCTTTCGTGCAGTTTTTCGCTTAGTTATAAGTATAACGGGAATGCCTACTGTGTCAATAGGAAAGCTGTTGTTTTCCTGCACCGATTGACCGAGGCCGAACTGCGCAAGCGTGTTCGCCCCTGACGGGCGGGAAGTTTTTCGCTGAACCTCGCGGGGGATTCGCCGTCTGCGGACGGCGGAGAGCGCGGCACCCGCCGCGGGGAAAAAGGAAGGGACACCTGCGGTTTCCCTTCCTCTTTGAACTCCTACCTTTCCCCTTATTTCTTAGTCTGGCGCAAATCAGAGACCAGCGACCGCTGCGAAATAGAAGAACGACAGAGGATTTTTTCTCTGCTACGGACGAACTACCTTCGGAGTCCGTCCTCTTAAACAACCTGTTCGCAGTGCCGGAAACCGTACTGCTACACAGGCGGTTTTGTCTCCGCAGGCGCGACATAACAGTGTCGCGCAAATCCTTGGCACGTTGTAACGCACGGCACCTACGAATTGAGCGTTTGATACAATTTATCTTCGCAGGCCCTATCTATCATAACACGCTAACGAATTGCACGGCACTGTTATGTCGCACTCTGCGCAGAGCAGTCCGTATGTGTAGCAATAATGTATCTGTGAACTGCGAATATGTTGCGAAACAAACAGGGTAGAAACCGCAGGTGTCTACCCTCTTGCCCACCGCCGCGGGCGCGGCGTCAGCGCAGTTACACTCGCTTCCAAGCGATCAATGCAACTCCTGCCGAGATAAACTCCGTCACCCAGAACGCATGCCAGACGCCATTCGCGCCCATAATCCCTACACAGCACGACCGCGATCGGCAGAATGACCACGGTATACCGGCACAGCGAAATCACGAGTGACGCCGTACCCTTTCCGAGTCCTTCCAGTGCGCCGGATGCCGTAACCGAAACCGCTGAAACAAGAAATCCCACACAGATAATGCGCAGCGCATGTGCACCGATGACCACCGTCCGGATATTTTCGGTGAAAAGTGCCATCAGCGGAGACGCGAACGCCAGACACAGCACAGTGCCGATCATCATAATGCACGCGCACAGCGCAAGCGCTACCTGAAAATACGGCTGACGCGTTTCCGCTCACCCGCACCGTAGTTGTAACCGATCACCGGACGCATACCCTGAATAATGCCGCTCGCAGGCAGATACAGGAAAGTCTGCAATTTGTAATAGATGCCGAGCACGACCACATACGCCTGACTGAGCTCAGCCAGCAGCGCATTCAGACACGAGATGAGCAATGACGGCAGCGCCAGATTGAGTGCCGCCGGAATGCCGATCGCATACAGCCGTGCCGTAATGCCTCGAGTACCGTGCAGCCCCTTGCGTGTGATATGCACGGACACCGGCCGCAGCCGATATATCACCAGATAGAACGCCAGCGTTACCAGCTGGCCGATGCCGGTGGCGAGTGCCGCGCCGCGCATACCGAGCTGCGGGAACGGCCCGATACCGAAGATGAGCAGCGGATCCAGTACGATATTTGTCACACAGCCGAACAGCAGCGCTGTCATGGTCACCTGCATGCGGCCCATCGCCTGATAAATCTTCTCGAATGCGAGGCCGACCATGATAATCACCGAGAACGCGAACGCGATGGACGCGTACTGAGTACCCATCTCCGCTACCTGCTCGGAATCCGTAAACAGCCGCAGGAAACGCGGCATGACGGTGATGCACACGATCATGCTCACCACGCCATGGACAATCGAGCACGTAATACCGCGCGTCGCCGCCGCGTCTGCCTTATCAATCTCACCGGCACCGAGATGATACGAAATCACCGCGTTGATGCCCACACCGAAGCCGATAGCGAGCGCGTTTATCAAATTCTGTACCGGATAGACCAGTGACAGCGCTGTTATCGCGTCCTCTCCTATTTTTGCAACAAACAGGCTGTCGATGATGTTATACAGCGAGTTCACCAGCATGGAAACCACCATCGGCAGCGCCATTGAGAGCAGCAGCGGCAGTATCGGTTTTTCCGCATAAAGCGTTGGTTCACGTTCGGTTCCTCCCTTTTTTGTGCAAATAAAAAAACCGCACGGCCGGAATCCCGGTCGTGCGGCGAAAAAGAACATCTTGAGATGCTGTAAAAATCCACACAAATTTTAGTGAGATAAGTTTATCATAAAAAGTGCGGAATTGTCAAGCCGTCAGTTAATCTCGGTCGGCAGATCGACATAGCTGTCCAGATCGGTCGGCAGCGTAATCTTAACCGCATCGCCGGTAGCGGTTACCTTAGCGGTTGCGTTCAGGGTTGCGCTGATGGTCTCGCCCTCTGCCGTAATATCAACCGTACCGGAAATCGCGGTATCGGTAAGCATGCCATTGACTGCCTTCGCGGTAACATTCATATCGCGGGTTTAATGGAAACACCGTCCAGCATGCCGCCGAGCAGCTCATCAAACAGGTCGGAACCGAAGACACTGTTCATGTTGTACTTAACGGTCATACCGCCGCTGCCCTTGGTAATGCTCTCCGATCGCACTGACCGGAACAGAGCTGTTCATAGCAGAAATCTCCATGCCGTTCAGCACATCATCAAAGGACATCGCCATTTTGTACTTGCCCTGTGCACCCATATCCATGTAGTAAGTGCCATTGGTGAAGTAATAGTTAATATCCTGCGAAATACTGGTATCGCCGCCGTTCGCCAAAGACGGGTCGACCGTCATGTTCAGCTTGCCGCCGAATGCCATCACGGACTTGTCCAGCTCCTTGAGGTTCATATCGGTCTTCATCGTCATCGGCATGGACATATCGAGCAGCTTGGTGGTGCCGAGTTTAACGCTTGCCTTGATGTTCATATCCATAGCCATCTTGGACTCCGCCGAGGTGTTCTCCGCAGCGGTGTTGAATGCGTCCGCGTCTGCGAAAAATGCGCCCAGAGAAGCAGCCTTGGTCTTGTCAACCGCACCGTCTGCAACCAGCTTATCGAGCAGAATGCTGTCACTGCCCTTTACATCGGTATCAAGCGCGGTCAGGCTCATTGCAACTACGTTGTCACGCAGGAAATTCTTGGTGCTGCAGTTGATATCGTCAACCAGACCAACCTGCTCACCGAAATCCAGTGCTTTGGCATAGGTAAAATCGCCCTTGGTATCCGAGTAGCCGAGTGCGCGCAGCAAGAATGTGGTATACATCTGTGCAGAACACTTGCCGGTCGGGTTATAGGCAGTCGCACTCATGCCGTTGGCAAGGCCGTTATCGTACAGGTACTGCACATACGGCTTTTCCCAGCCCTTCAGATCGGTAAACGGCGCGGTGTAGGTCAGCTTTTTCCGCCTCAGCCTCCTTGCCCAGCAGACGGACCAGCATTGCCGAAGCCTCGGCACGGGTGGGTGCCTTGTCAAGCTGGTAACCCTGATTCGTGCCCTGGAACAGTCCCACGTCCTTCAGGCGGTCCGCACAGTTTGTGAAGTTCGCCGCACCGGCTGTTGCCGTAATGCCGGCAGCAACCAGCATGGATGCCAGTGCGATTCTCATCTTTTTCATATTGTCTTCCTCCTTTTGATTGAAACAGCCAATAGCCTATCCTTAATATAGCATGGTTCTTGGAAAAAGTAAACAACAATTCAGAAACGATGCAGCGATCTGGCGCATGATTGCAAATCTGCGCAGAGCATGGTAAACTAAAGGTGCTTTTTTGTCGGTTGCCTTGCCTTTCTGACAGCAATTTTATCATACAGGGATGTTTGCTACATGGTTTTCAGCAGTTTGATTTTTCTGTTTTTCTTTTACCGGCGGTGCTGTTCTGCTATTATATCGTGCCGCAGAAATTTATCCGCGTGCGGAACGCGGTGCTGCTTCTGTTCAGCCTGTTCTTCTATTTTTTTACGGAGAACCCAGGCTGATCGGCATGCTGATTTTTCGATACTGATGAATTACCTGTTCGGTCTGTCCATGCGCAGTACATACACAGAAAGCCGCTGCTCATTTGGTGTGTTATCACCAATCTGAGCCTGCTGGGTGTATTCAAGTATCTGAATTTTTTCATCAGCTCAGCAGACAGCCTGTTCGGACTGGGTATTCCGGTGCCGGATATCGTCATGCCGCTCGGCATCTCGTTTTACACGTTTCAGGCGCTCAGCTACGTCATTGACGTATACCGCCGAGAGGTTCCGCCGCAGCACGATCTGTTTTCGCTGGCGCTGTACGTCTCCATGTTCCCGCAGCTGATTGCAGGCCCGATCGTACGCTACCACGATGTCAACGTACAGCTTGCCGTGCGCAAGCACTCGTTTGCGCAGTTTTCCGAGGGCATCAGCCGCTTTCTGTTCGGTCTCAGCAAAAGGTACTGCTGTCCAATGTGTTCGCGCAGATTGCGGACGGCGTATTCAAATATGCACCGAACGAGCTGTCTGCCGCCGGTGCGTGGATGGGCGCGATTGGCTACACGCTGCAGATTTACTTCGATTTCTCCGGCTACTCGGATATGGCGATCGGTCTCGGCAAAATGTTCGGCTTCGAGTTTCTCGAAACTTCAACTATCCGTACATCAGCAAGTCGGTCACCGAGTTCTGGCGCCGCTGGCATATCTCGCTGTCCACCTGGTTCCGCGACTGTGTACATTCCGCTGGGCGGCAACCGGTGCTCGCCCGCACGGCACATTTTCAATCTGCTCGCCGTATGGACGCTGACCGGCTTCTGGCACGGTGCTAACTGGACATTTATGGCGTGGGGTCTGTACTTTGGCGTGCTACTCATTCTGGAAAGAAATCCTCGCCGGATGGATTACGCGCCTGCCGTCCGTGCTGCAGCACCTCTACGCGCTGTTTTTCATCGTCATCGGCTGGGTGTTCTTCCGCAGCGATTCGATGGGACTGGCGGTGCAGTACCTCGGCAGCATGTTCACTTCGACGGTGCCGCTCAATCGGTTCGTAATCGAATATCTGCTGCGGTTCTGGCGTACCTGCTGTTCGGTGTTGTACTGTCCGCGCCGGTGTTCCTGCGTCTCAAGTCCACCCGTATATGGCGTGTACTGGAGTTTCCGGTGCTGGCTGTCTTGTTCACGCTGTGCCTGATGCGCCTGCTCGCCAGCAGCTATAACCCGTTTATCTACTTTTCGTTTCTGAGGAGGCTGGGACCA
>VOFE01000492.1_pt1 | contig 24000 bp, 31 predicted proteins | sample 5384071 | NCBI WGS metagenome assembly VOFE01 (sample SAMN12384724, study PRJNA508395) | human gut metagenome | isolation source: healthy gut D | host: Homo sapiens
TGTTTTCAACGCAGAGATAGGCGGAAACATCAGAACGGGGGTTATAGAACCATGGGTAATGTTTGTATTTTCAGCGCAGAGACAGTGTGGAACATCAGAACGGGGGTTATAGAACCATGGAGTGATGTTTGTATTTTCAACCAAAAAGAAACATGCTGAAGATAGAATGGAGATTTCGTATGGATTTTTTTGAATTGGTTTACACAGGATGAGACATTTCCTTTTTTTTATACAATATGGAACACATGACGAAGATCTGTGTCTACATACACATGCCGATTTTTCAGAGCTTGTGATCGTGCTGAGCGGCACCGCCACACATGTGGTGGACGGAGAAGAGTATCCAATCCGTAAGGGGGATGTTTTTGTGATCAGTAATAATACTGCACACGGCTATAAACACCCCAAAAATTTTCATATATGTAATATCATGTTCCACCTGTCCTATTTTTGGACTATCAAAGTGATATTAAAACAACGGCAGGCTTTCATGCACTTTTTGTCATTGAACCCACCTTAACCAAAACCCAAGGTTTTAAGCGGCAATTAACGTTGAACTTAGCACAATATGAAGAAATCCACACGTTGATCGTTTCACTCAAAAAATGAATACGAAACTAAGCTCCCCGGCTATCAGACAATGATCATCAGTCTGCTCTCACAGCTTTTTACTTCGTTGTCACGTTTTTATGACGTGTCCCAAAAATCTGACAGTAAAGAGGTTGTTTCCATCGCAAATACTATTGCTTATATGGAAAATCATTACAATGAAGATTTATCCATCGAAGAACTGGCACAGTATTCCGGATTGTCCTCCAGACATTTCCGCCGGATCTTTCAGCGCATATACAGCATTAGTCCTACAAAATATATGACGATATTGCGCATTCAGGCCGCTATGAAAGCTCTGCAAAATCCTCATCTTTCGATCACAGAGATCGCTTTACTCTGCGGTTTTTCAGACAGTAATTATTTCTCAAGAAAATTTAAGGCTGAAACAGGAAAAAGCCCGCTGGAATACCGTAAGTATATCCAGGGACTTTCTAATTCCAGTATAACGATTTAACAACCGGCACGTCACGCAGGTCCTGGTGAACAAATGCCCGGCCTGTCACGCAGATCCTGATAAACACATGTCCGGCACGTCACGCAGGTCCTGTTTCAATTTATCGGAAACTTTACCCATACAACCGGGTAGATTCCATTCGGATCCCAGTTGGGCGGAAGATTGTCTTTATATTCTGAAATCGTATCTTCCGGCAATACAAATATTGGATTCTTAACAATATCTTCTTTTTTGGTCTCAACCGTTTGCATACCGGCACGTTTTTTTGCCGTAATTTCTTTTCCCATCATTACCTTTTCACGATCACTAAAATTAGCACTCGTAAATTTTCCATTCAGGAACTCTGTCAATTTCTTGCCTTTTAGATTCTCGCCCTCTTTTCCGGATGGCAATTCATCCTTACTCAGCGGTGTGCTGCGAATCAACATCGCTTTTTCCCCTAACAGAGCTTTATCCAATACCATCCAGCGCATTCCGGCATAGTATACTTTAGTTCCAATCTCTGCCTTACGCATAAAGCGTTTTTGGTAACGGGTTGTGCGGTGTTCTGCATCTGCATATGCACCCGCTAAACGGTATACTTTCATTGCTTTCTTATGGTGATTATCATCGTCATATTTCTTGGCGATCTTGTAATAACAGGATTTCTTCATTTTTCCTACACCCGGCAAATATTCTACCTGATCATATGAATTGATGGCAGCTTTGTAATCGCCAAGCATTTTATGCCCAAAACCTTTTACGATATACGACAATGGAGTTACCATGATCACCGTACAGATAACAACAATTACTGCCAATGCAATAGCGCGACGCTTATACACCTTGCGCGTTTCAATCTTGCGAATCCCCGCATGGCAAGCTTTGTCTCCTGCTTCTGCTTTATCTGCATATGCTGCAAATTTCTTTAATCTCCGATACTCGCTATTTGCAGCAATGTAGTCACTCTTTGTTTTTGCTTTGTCATACATATCTTTCGCCGTCTGTAAGGTTTTCTCGCAACCTTCACGTTCTATCTGATCTGCCTTATCTGCGCACTGCTTACGACGCTTCCTGGCATCCTCATAATCTCCCAACTCCTCAAACATGGCGGCTGCGGAGCGAAGCGACGTTACCGCTCTCTCAAATCTCTCGACACAGTCGATTGCATCCATCAGTTCTACGGCAGTATTATATTTTTTCCTCTTCCGGAGAGGGACCTGTCTTAAAAATGTCCTCTTTACTAAGTGCCATATTTTCCTCCATTCATTTCGTTACTTCCAAAACGGTTCTCTGCAAAGTTGGCTGCTTTTCGAAGCCACTCGAACTTCCTTATTATACAATACCTTGCGCATCTTTACACCCTTTTTTTGATTTTTTCCGGGGAAAGTTTATTTTTGAGTTAATTAATGATCATTTCCCACACTGTTCGCATAATGCTGTCATTTCTGACTTTTGGCAGATTCCACTGTTCGCATAATGCTGTCATTTCTGACTTTTGACAGATTCCACTGTTCGCCTGCTACTGTTATGTCTGACTTTTGGCAGATTCCGGAAATATCTCGTCCAAGAAACGCGACGGATCAGTTTCATGATGAAGTCTGGTCTTTACATAGCTCATAATTAGCTTTGTTTTGCGCGCGTCATTGCAACATAAAAAGTCGTCGTTCTTCTTCCACATCTGCATCCAAAACCGCTTTGTTGTGAGGAGCAACACCTTCATTGACATCCGGAAGAAACACGATTTCATATTCCAATCCTTTGGCACCATGCATTGTCAATAGCTGTACCGCATCTTCTTTGGTTTCGTATTTTTTGTTTTCTTGCTCCTGCAGCGCCTCGCCATATTGTTTTATATAGTCAAACCATGCCTCCATGGTCTCACACGCTCTCGCATCTTCCTGTAATTCATCTAATATATCAAACATATCCTCAGCGCGGATTCCCCGGTACTCTGCATATTCTCGAATATATTCATCGTAACCGATTCCCTTACGAATAAAATTAATGGCAGCATATGGTTTTAGCGACACCAGCATGGCAAGGTCTGATTGTAATTGCTCTATACGGTCAACCATCCAATCTTTTATCTTCATAAAATAATTTTAATTCTTCAAAATCTGCATAAGTTTCCGTAAAAGCATTCCGATGTACATAGCGTTTGGTCGATTAATGATACGCATCACCTTACTTCGCTCCCTTGCCCCTTGCGCCACCTCGATATAGGTCAATATATCTTTTGCGATCCAGTGCTCATATAAATTTGGCAAATGCTCCTTTAATTCAAAAGGAATGTTATACTCCATCAGCTTTACCGTCAGTCCGCGCGCCTGAGGATTGGTTCGAAACAGTACTGCCATTTCCCTGTACAAAACTCCCTTTTTACGATACTCCAAAATCTGCTGCCGTATCGCTTCATTTTGCTCAGCACTTTTTTCATAACAAAGGTTCTCGACCTCAGCTCCCGCCTCATGCGCTGCGAGGATGTCCTTTGGCAAACGATTTTGATTATGGGCAATCAGATTCCCTGCCGCTTTTACAATATTGGCACTACAGCGGTAGTTTACACCCAGCTTACATATTTGTGCGTTTTTATAATCCGCCAGAAATTGCTTCATAATATCCGGTCGTGCTCCTCGGAATCCATATATAGATTGATCGTCATCTCCTACTACAAAAAGATGGTTTTTCGGCTGCGCTAACAGTTTAACTGTCTCATATTGACACGATTAATATCTTGAAATTCATCGATCAAAATATATGGATATTTTTGCTGCCACAGTGCGCGAATATCCGGCCGCTGTTCCAAAAGTTCGTAGCAATATACCAGCATATCATCAAAGTCAATAAGCCGCTTCTTCTCTAAGCAATGTTGATATTTCGTAAATATCTGTCGAAATGTATCCCCGGACAGATCGGCGAATAATAATGCTCCAGCTCTATCCGCTCTCCTTTCACACGACTGATCTCCGCAGTCAGATCCACCAGAAACTCATTTTCATCCTGTATTTCTAATCTGCTTTCAGCAACCAGATCCCGCAAAATACGATACTTCATCTCGTCACGTATAATGTTATCTGCACTATAATGATAAGCATATTTTAATATCGTAAAGAAAACCGCATGAAATGTTCCAAATTGAACACCGCCCTTGCCTCCCTCTGCCAAATAGCGCTGCTTCATCTCAGCAGCAGCCGCTTTCGTAAAGGTAATGACTAAAAATATTGCCGGGGAGCTACATCATGCTCATTAACCAACCGTTTGATACGCTCTGTAATTGTATATGTCTTTCCGGAACCAGGTCCCGCCAAAACTAACATCGGTCCGGCAAAATGCGATACAGCAATTTCTCTGCTCTTCGTTTAGTTCCCTCATAATCCTCCTACTAATAAAAGGGCAACGCATTAACGTTGCCCCTGTATGAATTACTTTTGATCTTCTATTCTTCATCTGCTGCCTCGCTCAGCATTTCAATTCCTTTACGGATACGTGCAAGCGACTCCTCTTTTCCAAGGATTTCCATAATCTCATATGCACCGCCCGGTGTCATCTGTTTGCCGGAAACTGCAGTTCGAAGCGCCACAGTACACGACCGTTTTTCAACTCTTTTCTGCGATATAGGCTTTGCATACTTCCTCAATCTCATCAATTGAGAAATCTGTCATTGTCTCCAGTCGTGGTAACATATCTTGCAACACTTCCAATGAATTCTCTGTGTTGGTCTTCATCTTCTTGTGTGTGTACATCGCTACATCATACTCTGGTAATTCCTCAAAGAAATCAATCTTCTTTGATATCCGGAAATACTTCAATACGCGTCTTCAGCAAATTCAGCGATCTTCTTAAGATCGTAATCTTTCGTCACCACTTCTTTAACAACCGGAAGAGCATGCTCCATATATGCATCCATATCCATTGCCTTGATATATTCACCGTTCATCCAACGCAGTTTTACAATATCAAAAACAGCCGGAGATTTACTAATATGATGGTAATCAAACACTTCCTCTAGCTCTTTCAGTGAGAAAATCTCTGTCTTCTGTCGGACTCCAGCCCAGTAACGCAACAAAGTTAATGATTGCCTCTGGCAAAAATCCCTGATCCAACAAATCTTCTACAGATGAATGTCCACAGCGTTTTGAAAGCTTTTTATGATTCTCATCTGTAATGGTTGGACAATGTACATACTCCGGCACTTCCCAGCCAAACGCCTCATACAGACGATTATATTTTGGAGCAGATGAAAGATACTCATTGCCTCGCACTACATGAGTGATCTCCTGCAAATGATCGTCTACAACATTCGCAAAATTATATGTTGGATAACCATCTGTCTTGATCAAGATCATATCATCAAGTTCTGCATTATCTACCTCAATATCGCCGTAAATGGCATCATGAAAGGTCGTTGTTCCCTCTGTCGGATTGTTCTGACGAATAACGTAAGGAATCCCTGCGTCAAGCTTTGCCTGAACTTCTTCTTTGGAAAGATGCAGACAATGCTTATCATATTTTGCAATTTCCTTGCCATCTTCTGTTTTACTGGATGCTCTCAGCTCTTCAAACGCTCTTTCGTACAAAAGCAGTAATAAGCCTCTCCTTTTCCACTAATTGTTTAGCATAGTCCAAGTACACACCTGTCTTCATACGTTCACTCTGCACATATGGACCATAACCACCATCTTTGTCTGGTCCTTCATCGTGCTGCAATCCGGTAAGTTTCATTGTATTATAAATGATATCCAACGCTTCCGGCACAAAACGCTCCTGATCGGTATCTTCAATACGAAGTACAAACGTTCCATGTTCATGGCGTGCGATCAGATACTCATACAATGCGGTTCTCAAATTACCTACATGCATGCGTCCTGTTGGACTAGGTGCAAATCTTGTTCTTATCTTGCTCATTCTTTTCTGCCTCCTGAATTTTGTCTTTCTGCTTCTTTTTCTTATTCTGCGGAAGAGGAATGTCTGCCACATACTTAAACAATTCGCATAAATCCCCATAAGCACGATAGTTGGCGCGATCATCACCTACCTTCTCGTGGGTATTTAACAGAAGCATTTTATCGCCTTTATAGTATTTCGTCAAATTTAAACACAACGGAGATCTTATTGATGTTCCAACGATCAGTAAAGATCAGCGTTTTCTACAGCATTTGCTGCAGCCGATATTTTGCCATTGTCTACCATTTCACCCAGCAAAGTAAATCCGGTGCCGCAATGGCACACCACACTTCGTACATGACGGTATTCCTACCGCATGTCGTATAAAGTCTGATCCGTATACCTTACCACAGTTTGGACAATAGTTCTTCTCCACAGAACCATGAAGCTCTATCACGTCATCGCAACCAGCCATCTCATATAATGGATATACCGTTCGCTTCACGATCGCATCAAGCTTTCCTGCCTGCTGAAGACGCAAAGCACCTTCGTGTATCGAAGTCGGTTGCAATGCGCAATTTAGTATGATCTCCTTATAATATTGGTAAAATATCTCTACCCTTTTTTGACAAAAACATGGATGAAATAATTTCATCATTCGAGTATCCATATTTTTGCTCAATATCATATGCAATATGTGCTGCGCGAACGCCATTTAATCCCGCTGCGCGTGCCGCCAAGTCCACTGATCAACACAATATGGTCACTCTCTCTAGTCAATTTTCTCATTGCCTTTAATGAAGTTTCCATAATAATCCTCCCTTCTCCCACAGCCCTGCAAATTATGGGTGCCGTCAGACACCAATTTGCAATTTTTGATCCGTCTGGATCATTTTTCCCCTAAATACTTACAAATGCACTCCACTGTTTGGTCGATGCCAACAAAATCACTACGTATAACCATATCATAGTTATTAAGATTGGTCCATTTCTCACCTACATGGTAATTGTAATAATTCGCTCGTCTTTTGTCATTTTTCAATATGATATCTGCTGCCTTATCCGGTGCTTCTCCATATTCTGATATCACTCGATCAATTCGAAACTTCATGGATGCTTTCACAAACAGATTGACAATATTGTCCCGCTCTTTGAGAACATAGTCGGCACATCTGCCAACAATAACACACGGTCCCTCATCTGCCACTTTACGAATGACATCCGATTGTGCCAAAAAATTCTATCATCCAACGATAATCCATTGAATCCAAAATCCTGATTGCCATACACATTGATCCCCATTGCAAGAGAATATAACAGACTGTTTGTCGCTCGATCCTCTGCTTTTTGCAAAATTTTCCTCTGCAAAAACCACTCTCTTTTCGCGGCTCTGGTGATCAATTCATTGTCATAAAATGGAATTCCATAATATTCTGCTACTTTCTGTCCAATCTCTCTACCACCGCTGCCATACTGTCTGCCAATTGTGATTACCTTGTTCATACTAGCACCTCCAATCTCACTGTCTACACCTTCCGCTTCAACCAGAGTATTTCAAGATCATTCTGCAGAAATTATGCTCGGAATTGATGTCTGAATATTAACATCCGCATCATAATCCACGCCTTCTATACGAAATCCAAATATTTCGTAAAACTCCTGCCAATACCCATCAATATCCGTTAGTTCTGATAGGTTTTCCGGAGAAATTTTCTCCCAGATCTTTTTAACCTCCTCTTGAACCTCCGGTTTCATTTCATAATCATCCATACGAATCAAATGATTCTCATCCGTAGGCACTCCCCCTCCACGCAAAGTCTGTCATGAACAAGTCGATACATTTGCTCAATACAGCCTTCGTGTAAATTCAATTCCTTCATCACCTTGAATAGAATTGATATATACAACGGAACGATCGGAATTGCGCTGCTTGACTGTGTTACCACCGCCTTATTAACTGCAACATATGCCTCTGTTCCCTGTATGTGTTCATTGATTTTATCTGCTGTGCGATACAGATCCTGCTTTGCCTGACCAATACTTCCATCATAATAGATCGGATACGTAAGCTCCGGTCCAATGTAGGAATATGCAACTGTCTTCGCACCATCCGCCAACACATCTGCTTCCTGCAATGCTTCCATCCAAAGCATCCAGTCCTCGCCACCCATAACCTTGATCGTATCATTGATCTCCTCCTCAGTCGCAGGCGGAATCGTTACTGTGGTGAGTTCATTTGTCAACAAATCAATACTTTGATTCGTAAATTCTTTATCTACTGTTTTCAAAACAGAACGATATGTCACCCCATCCGGAGCCTTACGACGCGGTGCTGCAAGACTGTAGATCACCATATCCACCTGACCAAAGTCTTTCTTGATCAATGCGATCGTCTCCTCTTTAATCTCCTGAGAATACGCATCTCCATTAATTGACTTCGCATAATGACCATCATTCTGTGCAAACTGCTCAAACGCCGCTGTGTTGTACCAGCCTGCGCTGGCTGTTCTCTTCTCCTTACCGGGCTTGTCAAAAATAACACCGATAGAATCTGCGCCACAAGCATATGTAAGTGCAATTCGGCTTGCGAGCCCATAACCCATAGACGCCCCCAACACAAGTACTTTCTTAGGGCCTTCTGCTTTCGGCTGAGACTTAACATATTCAATCTGTCTTCTCACTGATTCTTTACATCCCTCCGGATGCGCCGTCGTGCACATAAATCCTTTAACTTTTGGCTGAACTACCATTTTATCCTCCATTTTCTTATCTGTAATGAATCGATCAACATCTACATATGTTGAATTATCCTCTCATATATACTTCCCGGTACTACAATAATAGCCTTGCTGTTTCTCCATTCAAATTACGATGTTTTAGGATTATTATAGCACAAAAAAGATAGTAATTCAATCGTACACGCACTTGCAACATATGTCAAGTAATAATTTTTTTAATTTTTTTACAACATTTCTCTTTACAAGGAACATTTGTTCTGCTATACTACTAATACCCCAAAAGAAAGGAATTGTTTGTATGAGACCTCGTTACATTACTATCCGCTTGGCAATCTCCACATGTTTGTGCATGATAGCTGTCCTAGGTTGTCTTTTGTCTTTATTTTACAAGGGAACACCTACTGCTTTACGAACTCCCGGAGCAGCTTTTTGTGGACTGAGCAGCTTATTCATTATATATAGGATCATATGCCTGTCACATAAAAAGATCCATCTTCCGCAAAGGTGTTTATCACTCCCGCGACCTTGACCAGATATCCGGTGCTGATTTCGAGGCACTATCTTGTGATATACTGGTAGCAAACGGTTTCGAATTTGCAGAGAATACACAGGCAAGTGTTGATTTTGGTGTAGATGTTTTGGCAAGACGCGAGGGTATAACTTACGCGATCCAGTGCAAACGTTATGACTCCCCGGTTGGTATTGATGCTGTACAACAGGTCTATGCCGGGCGTGCATATTACGAATGCCATGTCGCAATGGTACTTACCAACCAATATTTTACCCGAAGCGCACGCAAGCTGGCAGATAAAATAGGTGTTGTTCTGTGGGATCGAGATATGTTGGAAGAACTATTACAGTAGTCCAGGAAGGAGGCTCTTATGCACACATGTAAAGTATCTGTCCGCGACTTGGTGGAATTTATATTACGCTCCGGTGATATTGTATCTTCTTCTACCGGCATCCGAGATACTGATGCTATGCAGGAAGGCACTCGTATTCACAAAAAGCTGCAAAAGCAGATGGGATCACAATACCATGCCGAAGTCCCATTAAAATACACATCCTCTGTGTGCTATGATAACCTTTCGTTTGCAATATCCGTGGAAGGACGCGCTGACGGCATATTCCCGAAATCTCTCCTTCCAAGGCTGTACGATTTTGCTGACTTTTCAAGCGAGATCCCCCTAGAAACCGAGGCCGAGCATACCCATCCGATAATCCCATGCCGCACTATAATTCATGATGATTCCGAGGCACCTGCTGACTTTATTGATGAGATCAAAGGCATATACCGTAATGTACACACAATGTACGAGCCCATTGCCGTTCACCGTGCTCAGGCGCTATGTTATGCGTATATTTATGCCTCACAGGAACACCTTTCATCCATTGGTATCCGCATCACTTATTGTCATATTCCCACGGAAGATATCCGCTATTTTTATGAAGTGATCACCTATGAGGACCTTCACCGATTTTATGAAACACTATTAACGGAATACGCAAAGTGGCTTGCTTGGCAGATACACTGGCAAGAAGAACGCGATGCCTCTATACGCCCGTTGGAATTTCCGTTTGTATATCGTAACGGACAGGCCGATCTTGTGAAAGGTGTCTACCAATCTATCCTACGACAAAAACGGCTCTATATCGAAGCCCCTACCGGCGTAGGCAAAACAATTGCAACAATATTTCCCGCCGTTAAAGCAATGGGGGAACATTTGACAGGGAAAATCTTTTACCTGACCGCCAAAACGATTACTCGTACGGTTGCTGAAAACACCTTTGCACTTCTGGCCAACCACCAGGCAGCCCTCAAAAGTATCACCTTAACTGCCAAAGATAAAATCTGCATTCTAGAGAAAGCAAACTGTCATCCGGCAAATTGCGAACGTGCCAAAGGTCATTTTGACCGTATTAACGATGCCGTATATGATCTTATCACTCACGAATCACAGATCACTCGTGATATCATAACGCAATACGCCTTAAAACATGAAGTATGTCCTTTCGAGCTCAGTCTGGATGCTTCTCTTTGGTGCGATGCTGTGATCGGCGACTATAATTATGCCTTTGACCCGGATAGCCACCTCAAACGCTTTTTTTCAGATGGCGCTGCCGGAAGTACAGCGAATCTTTTTTTAGTAGATGAAGCACACAATTTGGTTGACCGTGCCCGCGATATGTACTCTGCAGTTTTGATCAAAGAAGACGTGTTAGAGACCAAACGTCTCCTTAAAACCAAAAGCAAAAAGATCACAGCTTCTTTAGAAAGTGTAAATCGTGCACTTTTAGATCTGAAAAGACAATGTGACGAACTTCTCATCTGCACACTGTCTATGACAGATGCTTTGTTAGGACGCTTACTTCGACTTCAAAGTGTAATGGATGAGTTTTACAAGATCCCTCTTTCAGTGAGAAAAATTATCGGAGGAACAATTTAGCCAATTACTGGATTTTTACTTTAACATCCGTTCCTTTGTAAATGTATATGAGTTGGTTGATGAACACTATCTGATTTATTGCGACTATAATGATAACAGCAATTTCTGTGTTCATTTACAATGTATGAATCCATCTGCCAACCTGGAACAGTACCTTGCCATGGGACGCTCCGCTATTTTTTCTCTGCAACACTGCTTCCTATTCAATACTATAGAGAGCAACTGGCAAGCCGCCCTGAAGATTACGCTATCTATGCCCCATCACCGTTCCCTAGTCACAACCGACTATTACTGGTCGGTCGAGATGTCAGCACTAAATACAGTCGACGCGGAGCTGCAATGTATGCCCGAATTGTAGACTATATATTACGATTTGTGCATGCCAGATCGGGCAACTATATGGTCTTTGTTCCATCCTATAAGATGCTGCAGGATATCTATGATATGATCGCCTCCTCTGATGCCAGTCAAGATCTGACTCTGCTTACACAAAATGCCACAATGGATGAGCAAGAACGAGAAGAGTTTCTGGCGCATTTTTCAGAATCTCCCACCACAACGACTGTAGGATTATGCGTCTTGGGCGGAATATTTAGCGAAGGAATAGATTTGAAGGCAGAACGCCTGATAGGTGCTGTGATTGTGGGAACAGGTCTACCAATGGTTTGCAATGAAAATGAACTCTATCGACAATTTTTGACGGGGAAATTTCATCATTTTCAACAGGTTCTGAAAACGACGAAGCAACAATAAGAAACACCAGACATGGTTTTTCTTATGCATACCAATATCCGGGCATGAATAAAGTCCTGCAAGCAGCCGGACGTGTCATCCGTACCGAGCAGGACTATGGTTGTATCCTTTTATTAGACGATCGTTTTTTGCAGGGCAGTTATCAATCCCTCTTCCCACGTGAGTGGTTTCCGCATTATACAGTCACCCCTGAGACTATGACTGAACACTTGCTCAAGTTTTGGGAGGCACACAGCACTTAACTTTCCGTCCGTCTGCCAGGAATAATAAACTCCCGTTATCACAAACGGCTGTCCCTGTTTATCAAGAGCGGTAATCTCCGTTTATTTTCACATAATCGTATGTAAGATCACAGCCCCATGCCTTAGCAGATGCTTCACCCTGATTCAAATGAACATGAATATAAATTTCATCTTTGTTCAATATTTTGGCGCTTCTTCCTCGGAAAAAGCAACCCTGCACCATTTTTACATACTGCTACTGTTCCGACTTCTGACTCCAACTCTACTGCCACTTTGTCAATATCGAACTCCGCTTCCGCATAACCAATTGCGCAAAGGATTCTTCCCCAGTTAGCATCTTCTCCGAACATAGCAATATTTTAAACAATGGGGATCGGATTACACTCTTCGCCACAACAATTGCTGTTTCCTGATCCGGTGCGCCATCACAAGAGCATTCTAAAAATTTAGAAGCACCCTCTCCATCTGCTGCCAACATTTTGGTCATATTCTCCATAACAACGTACAATGCTTTTTTAAACAGATCGAAATCTGCATTTTTCTCGGTAATCTCTGCATTTCCAGCTAAACCATTTGCCATAACACTAACCATGTCATTTGTGGAAGTATCACCATCTATACTCAAACAGTTGTATGTAACTTTAACAATTTCTGATAATGCCGCCTGTATCATTTCTCCGGAAATTGCCACATCCGTCGTGATAAAGTTAAGAGTGGTAGCCATATTAGGATGGATCATGCCGCTGCCCTTTTGCCATGCCACCTAGTCTACATTTTACCATCCAAAAGAAATTCTACTGCCACCTCTTTCTGGACGGTATCTGTTGTCATAATTGCTTTTGCCGCAGCATCATGTCCATCGATGCTTAATCCCTCTGCGAGTTCATGCATAGCATTTGCAAACGGCTCTACAGACATTGGTGCTCCGATGACACCGGTTGAAGCAACAATAACACGATCTGCTGTAATCCCCAATTCGTCAGCTGTTAACTTACAAACGGCATTTGCCACTTCTACACCATTGGCATTACAGGTATTCGCATTCTTCGAATTCACGATCACTGCCTGTGCTTTGCCACCACTTTGCGCAAGATTTGCTTTCGTCACCAAAATAGGTGCACCCTTCACTTTATTTTGAGTATATACTGCTGCTGCTGTACATTCCTTCTCACTAAATATCATTCCAAGATCATTTTTGTTTTTACCGGATTAATACCGCAATTCAATCCATTAGCTGTAAATCCCTGTGCAGCACACACACCATTTTCCACATACTCATACCCAGCATACTCTTTCTTTTGTCATTTTGTCCTCATTTCCGCACACATGCTATTCTGACAAATTTATACCACGTGTGCAAATATATAAATCTGCCGACTCAGATAGATGCTGTAATTCAAAGTCGAGTTTAACCACTACTGCACCTACCCGCCATTGTAAAAAGCCATCCCTATAGTAACAGATTCCGCAAAAAAATACCATCCTTTTCCCATTGCAAAAAAGGATGGTATTTATAATCTTCCTATAGCGATAAAGATATAATCTAAGGACATGTACTTACCGCAACTAGTCAACTTAATCACAGTTTACTCTTAAAACATACATCGTCATAGGCAACGCATGTACCTACCGCATCCTTGTCAACTTGATCGCAATTACCCGATCGACCTTATAAGTGCATTTCGAATATTTACAACCGGAAAATACTGTATATAAATATTGTCCATATACCATACTTCCACAGGCTCTTGGTGGAATTGTAGTCTTCTTCGTATACGCTTTTTTGCCACACCGCCTGACGCTGCCGGCGTCGAAAATGCAGGCTTATAGGTGCGAATCTGGGACAAATAGCCGGACTGTTTGTTGTTTGACTGAGAACTTCTCACCACATACATATAACCATCCGCATCAAAGGATACGGCTCTCGTTCGATTTGGCATTGCCATATAATATTTACGTGTCAACGATACTGCACCTGTTGTATTGGTTTGTACTACATAGCCATACATTCTCGTTGCAAGCTTCGAATTATAAGCTCCAATCCACAATACATGATCTCTGTATGCCATATAAGAACCTTTTGTTGCTATGGAATAAGTTTCATCAAACGCAGCTAATTCCGTGTATGCGCTCCCTGACGCTACCGCTTTAGAGATCATCTCATATGAAAAACGAACAACTTTTTTCCCTTGTGTCAGCCACATTCTTGCCATCATACGCCATTGCGTCAATTTTTGTCTTATTTGGCATAACCAACGTCGTAATATGATTTTGAAGACCGGCTTAATACGTAGATGACAGATTCATCCTCTCCATTATATGCGTATGCTGATACAAGCATATAGGCACCTGCAGCACAGCCTCCTTGTGGGGAACATGCGATTATTGGCGAAACCTGCTACGTTGGTTGTTTTCATCCCTGGTATAGCAAAAGCTTTTCGTATAGTTTGCTTTACGCAAAATGCATATTTCTTATATGCCGGAGACTTCTTAAACTTTGCCGTGCTGGAATACTTTCTTGCACCTTTCGATGTCGCACTTACCGCTATAGTCTTAGCAGCGTAGGCTTGCGAAAGCTCTCCTTCTACCGGCAGGTCCATTGGCGTTCATAGTATAGGCAGATATTTTAAAGTAATAAGTTTTATTTTTGCTCTAAAGATTTTTTGACATATTTGCAAGTACCGGGATTGGTAATTGTTTTTGTTCTTATATGTCCCTGCCTTACTCGTCGAATAGTAAATATAATATCCGCTCGCATCTTTTTGTTCTGTCCAATATAACTTGACGCGCTTAGAACCACCTTTGATCTGTATTACCTGTGGCGCTATCGGCGCGGTTACTTCTGTAACCTGTGGTGTTGCACTAGGTTCTACTGTAGCCTGCGGTGTGTTGCCCGGCACTGTCGTTGGCTGCTCACTAACCTGTGGTGCATCACCTGGTTTTGCGGTTGGCTGCCCACTAACCTGTGGTACATCATCTGGTTTTACAGTTGGCTGCCCACTAACCTGTGGTGCATCATCCGGTTTTACAGTCGGCTGTCCACTAACTTGTGGTGTGTCATCCGGAACTGCACCCGGCTTTTCCGTAATCTGGGGGCTGGCTGCCGGATCTAATTCTGTCTGTGACGTAGCACTTGACCCTACTACTGAAGATGCTTCATCTGCAGAAATATGCATGCTATTTGCTGCATACGTCCCGCTCACTATTAATGCTGCTGATAATACAAATGATAGTAATCTTTTCATAAATTCTATATTCCTCTTTTCTTTTGGATGAGAATAGTTGAAGACTCAGTAACACTTTCATCTGTTTTTGTAAATATTTCTTCGCCGTCTTTCAACCGCTCCTGCCATATTTTCTCTTATATTAACGTTGTTATTTGTCATTTATATGTTAGCTTTTCACAGAAAAATGACAATTTCGCCAAATCACCTATACCAAAAAGCAAAGCCAGCGCTTTGCTTTACAAGAATTGCTAAAGCAATTCTTGGTGGCTTCCCTCTACGTTACGAGCAATTTCCTATATCAAAAAAGAGGTACCACAGAAAATTTCTGCAATACCTCTTTCTATTAAGAGCAATATTAAAATTATACTAACTCAATGAGTACCTGCATAGCAGCATCACCCTTACGCTGACCAATCTTCACGATACGGGTATAACCACCATTACCATTGCGCTCAGCATACTTTGGTGCAAGATCATCCAAAACAAATGCTGCAACATCAACAGTCTTAGTACCACTCTTGCGTCCCTGCATCTCTGCCGGAACCTCAGTGATGTTGTAAAGAACCTTCTGCATCTTTCTACGAGCATGCAGTCTGGATGGCTGATCCTTTCTGATCTCCTTCTCTACTTCATCAAACTGTGTTACCTTCTTACCATCAACGACTTCTTTCACACGCTTACCATCTTTGTCCTTGCGGGCAACCTTAGCAGTAACGGTTACAGTGTCGTAATTATTGCATTCCTTAACACCCAGAGCAATGATTCCCTCTGCGATTTTACGAATCTCTTTCGCTTTTGCCTCAGTAGTAACAATGCTGCCATGATACAACAAATTTGTCACCTGATTGCGAAGCAAAGCTTTTCTCTGGCTGGAAGTTCTTCCAAGTTTTCTATAGCCTGCCATTGTGCTTACCTCCTAATTATTCATCTCCCAAGTTCAAGGAAAGACCTAACTCCTTAAGCTTAGACAATACTTCTTCCAAAGATTTACGTCCAAGGTTTCTAACTTTCATCATGTCTTCCGATGTACGGTTGCAAAGTTCCTCAACAGTGTTGATTCCTGCTCTCTTCAAGCAGTTGTATGAACGAACGGAAAGCTCTAATTCATCAATATTCATTTCCAACACTTTGTCTTTGCTATTCTCTTCTTCAGCCGCAATAACCTGAATACGAGAACTCTTATCAGATAGATCAATAAATGATCTCAAGTGATCGGATAACACCTTTGCAGCAAGACTTACTGCATCACTTGGCTCAATTGTACCATCTGTAAATACATCTAATGTCAGCTTATCATAATCTGTAATCTGACCAACACGAGTATTCTCAACCTTGATATTAACTCTCTCTACCGGAGTAAAGATAGAATCGATTGCGATAACATTGATCGGTAAATCTTCACGTTTGTTCTTATCAGAACTTACGTATCCACGACCATTTACAATTGTCATCTCAATGTAAAGTTTGCAGTCAGGACCACCACTCAATGTAGCAATCACCTGATCGGGATTCATGATCTCGATATCAGAATCCACCTGAATATCAGACGCTCTGACCACACCCTCGCCGGAGGCCTCGATATAAGCAGTCTTGACCTCATCGGTCTCACTGTTATTCTTGATTGCCAGACTCTTGATGTTCATAATAATCTCAGTAACGTCTTCCTTCACACCAGGAATTGCTGAAAACTCATGACCAACTCCGTCAATACGAATATGACTAACTGCTGTACCCGGCAATGATGAAAGCATGATTCTTCTGAGAGAATTTCCAAGAGTTGTACCATAACCACGCTCCAATGGTTCTACTACAAAACGTCCATATTTCTTATCTTCTGAAATATCTGCAATCTTAATATTTGGTTCTTTAAAATCAAGCACTCCCAGTACCTCCTTTTTGGGGTTCAATGCTTACCTGATCTGCGAGTTATTATTTAGAATACAACTCGACGATAAGCACTTCATTTACAGGAACATCAATCTGCTCTCTTGTTGGGATTTCCTTAACGACACCAGAAAGCTTCTCATGATCTGCCTCAAGCCAATCAGGAACAAGATCGGCCATCTGTTACTTCAAGGATATCCTTATATCTCTGAGCTCCTTTGTGCTTCTCTTTGATTTCGATCACATCACCCGGCTTAACTTCATATGATGGAATGTTTACACATTTACCATTTACTAATACGTGCTTATGACCTACGATCTGACGAGCTTCTTTTCTTGTACGACCATATCCCATACGGAACAATACGTTGTCCAAACGAAGCTCTAAAAGAATGAGAAGGTTCTCACCTGTTGTACCATATTTTAATTTCTGTGCTTTTGCAAAATCATTTCTAAATGGTTTCTCTAATACACCATAAATAAATTTTGCTTTCTGCTTCTCTTTTAACTGAAGTCCATACTCGCTAGGCTTTCTTCCCTGTCTAACATTTCTGTTGGACTTTTTTGTCAATTCCTAAGAACTGTGGATCCAAGCCAAGAGTTCTACATCTCTTCAATACTGGCGTCATATCTCTTGCCATGTCATTTTCCTCCTATAATAATTAATCATCAATTCATTGTCATATAAAAATGCAAATTATACACGACGACGCTTTGGCGGTCTACATCCATTGTGTGGAACCGGTGTCACGTCTCTGATGCTTGTTACGTCAATACCACATGCAGACAACGCACGGATTGCTGCCTCACGACCTGAACCAGGTCCTTTTACCATAACATCTACAGATGTTAAGCCGTGTGGGATTGCTGCCTTAGCTGCAGTCTCTGCTGCCATCTGTGCTGCATAAGGAGTGGACTTCTTGGATCCTCTGAATCTAATCCACCTGCGCTTGCCCAAGAGATTGCATTTCCTTCTGCATCTGTGAGCGTAACGATCGTATTATTAAAGGAAGACTGAATATGTGCCTGTCCATGTCCGACATTTTTCTTGACACGCTTCTTGCCTGTCTTCTTTACAACTTGCTGTTTAGCCATTGTCAAACCCTCCTGTTAGAATTTGTACATATCTTACTTATTATTATTTCTTCTTATTTGCGACAGTACGCTTTGGACCCTTGCGAGTTCTAGCATTTGTCTTTGTCTTCTGTCCACGAACAGGAAGACCTTTTCTATGACGGATTCCTCTGTAGCATCCGATTTCCTGCAGTCTCTTGATGTTCATCGCGATTTCTCTACGAAGATCACCTTCCACTGTCTGTGTCTCATCGATCACACTGCTAATACGCTTTACTTCATCATCAGTAAGATCCTTAACACGAGTGTCAGGGCTTACATTAGCCTCTGCTAAAATACGGTTGGAACTAACTCTACCGATACCATAAATATAGGTAAGTCCGATCTCAACACGCTTGTCTCTTGGTAAGTCTACACCACTAATACGTGCCATGTGTACTTTACACCTCCGTTATTTTTTGTTTTGAAAAATAGATACATGATTTTGCAGTAAAATTACTGCACAGCCGCTTTAAACTGTAATCCTATTGCATAGACGTCCTCCAAAATCTCTGCCACAATGAATCCGCATACGCGAACCGCAGTGTATTCTTACGCTGCACAGAAATCATCGGGTTGCCTGCGAAATGGCAACCGGTACTACGCCGCAGTCATCAATCTGCCATGATAGGACCGACATGGATGAAATGACGCATCCTTGCTTTGTTTCCAAAGCTTGCCGAAGTGGTTAATCACTCCACCTACAATGTCATCGCATCCGTAAATGCGATAATGAACAGAAAGCAAGTCTATCTCGTGAGCAGGTCTATCGCCTGCCTCCCTAATTAGCCCTGTCTCTGCTTATGACGTGGGTTCTCACAGATAACTCTGATACGACCCTTTCTCTTGATGACCTTACATTTTTCGCAAATCGGTTTTTTACTGAAGATCTAACTTTCACAGCAATAACCTCCTTTCAATAAAGTCCATTGTCTACTATATCATATACATTTCTTGGTTGCAAGTGGTTTTTTCTGGGAATTTCTAATTTTTTCAATGTAAAAAAAGACCACATGCGCATTGCTTGACACATATAGTCTTATTTTTCCAAAAGATCGCTGATTATTTATCACGCCATGTAATACGGCCCTTTGTCAGATCATACGGAGACATCTCCATCGTAACTTTGTCACCCGGCAAAATACGGATGAAGTTTTTGCGAAGTTTGCCGCTAATATGCGCTAATACCTGATGTCCATTCTCTAATTCTACTTTGAACATAGCATTTGGCAGCTTCTCGACAACGATTCCTTCAATTTCAATTACATCTTCTTTCGACATTTCAAACTCCATTTCCTCGCACATTATGCGATTTTTATATTATGATGTTGGGGACGAAAAAGGGTTTTGTCCCCAACTGATGACACATATTGCAATATAATATTCACACGCTATCGGATTATGCAAGACCTTCTTTCCATGAAAAGATCTCCGGCTCTCCTTCAGTGATCAGGATCGTATTTTCGTAGTGTGCTGACTTCATACTGTCAGTAGTAACTACTGTCCAGTCATCTTCAAGCACCCACACATCATAGTCACCTGCATTTACCATCGGTTCTATTGCAAGCGTCATGCCGGGACGCAGCTTTATACCTCGTCCAATCGGCTTAAAGTTTGGCACCTGTGGTTCCTCGTGAAGATTTCTTCCAATTCCATGACCAACCAGATCGCGCACAATAGAAAATCCGTTTGCTTCTGCATAGTTCTGGATAGCTTTGGAAATATCGTACAAATGATTGCCCGCCTTAGCGTATTTGATTCCTTCAAAAAACTCTGCTTTGTCACATCGATCAAAAACTGATCTTCTTCTGAGATCTGACCAACAGCATGCGTTCTCGCTGCATCAGAATGATATCCTTCATAGATTACGCCGGCATCCAGGCTGACAATATCTCCCTCCTGCAAAATTCTCTTTTTGCTGGGAATACCATGGACGACCTCATCATTCACAGATACGCAAATACTCGCCGGATATCCGTTGTAGTTCAAAAAGGAGGGATGCATCCAAAACTACGGATCACTTCTTCTCCTTTACGATTGATATCCATTGTGCTAATGCCCGGACGAATAATCTTTGCCATTTCATCATGAACAATTCCCAAAATACGTCCGGCTTCTCTCATTTTTTCCAATTCATGCTCTGATTTAATTGTGACCGACATAATGTGCCTTCTTTCTAAATATTAATTTGAATTAACCAATAACTGCAGCAATTGCCTTTGCAACACCCTCGATACCAAGTGTTCCGTCAATCTCGTGAAGGATTCCCTGCTCTTTATAATATGCGATAAGAGGTGCTGTCTGATCGTGATATACTTTCAATCTCTTCTTTACCGTCTCCGGCTTGTCATCGTCGCGCAGCTGAAGCTCGCCACCACATGCGTCGCATTCGCCCTCTTTCTTAGGCGGGATGTTTACTGTATGGAAAGTAGCTCCACATTTTGCGCATACACGGCGTCCTGCCATACGATCAACAATTGCCTGATCTTCCATTTCAATATCGATCGCATAATCCAACGCTGTTCCCTGCTCTTTTAATGCTGCTGTGAGCGCCTCTGCCTGAGGAATGGTTCTTGGGAAACCATCTAAAATATATCCGTCTTTGCAATCTTCTTTGCTCAAACGATCTACAACAAGATCACATACAAGCTCGTCCGGAACCAGCTCTCCGGCATCCATATATCCTTTTGCTTTTTTTACCAAGCTCTGTTCCTTCTTTAATGTTCTGACGGAAAATATCGCCTGTAGAAATTGTAGGGATATGGTATTTCTCTACGATTCCCTTTGCGTGTGTTCCTTTTCCTGCACCAGGTGCTCCCAACATAACAATCTTCATATATACTCTCCATTTCTGCGTGCGTCCCTGATTCTTTCGTTCTATTCTGTCATCCCTGCGTCACGCACGCTGACGCAGATGTGCTTTTATACGTATGCACGATTAAACCTATAATAACGCAAAAGCAGCGCAGTTTCAACACCCTTTTTACATTATTAAACATATACAAAAGCGCCACCCGATTTTGGGTGACGCCTCAATTTTACAGATATTCTTCTTACTCGCTGATGAATCCCTTGTAATGACGAACTAACATCTGAGATTCAATCTGCTTTAATGTCTCAAGTACTACACCTACGATAATGATGAGGGATGTTCCACCAAAGGAAACGTCTGCACCAAACGCACCGGATACGAAGATCGGAACGAATGCTACAAAAGATAATCCCACTGCACCGATCAGGATGATATTATTGAGAACTTTTGTTAAATAATCCACCGTTGGCTTACCAGGACGAATACCGGAATAAATCCACCCTGTTTCTTCATATTAATAGAAATCTCCTGTGGATTAAATGTGATGGATGTATAGAAGTATGCAAAGAAGATAAGTAATAAGATGTAAATTACCAATCCCAATGTATACTTAAACTCTCCAAAACTGGAAAGGTTACACCATGAGTTCTGGTTTAACACTTTAAGGAACTTCTGCGCTAAAGTTGCTCCAGCACCGGACTGTGGCTTGATTCCTGCGAATCCAGCGATAACGATCGGCATGGAGAACAGAGATCCGGCAAAGATTACCGGGATAACGCCTGCAGTGTTTACCTTAAGCGGAATGTGAGATGACTGTCCACCAACCATCTTTCTTCCCTGTGTTTTCTTAGAATACTGAACACTGATTCTTCTCTCACCATCGGAAAGAACAACGATGAAGATTACCATTCCAATAATTACCGCAAGAATGACAACTGCTGCGATCGTACCATTGGTAACATTGGAAGCACCTTCAACGAACTTCTCGAAAAGATTCATCATATCCTCTGGCATACGAGATACAATGTTATAAAGGAGGATGATGGAAATACCATTTCAACTCCCTTTTCAGTGATCTGCTCACCTAACCACATAAGGAATGCAGAACCGGCAGTCAAGGATACAACGAATACTGCTACAGAAGTAAATGTAACACCATCTGTCAAATATCCCTGCTGACCAAAGCCAATTGCCATAGCGGCACTCTCAATTACAGAAAGTGCAATCGTTAAATAACGAGTGTACTCTGCTAATTTCTTACGTCCTTCCTCACCATCTTTGTGAAGCTCTTCCAACTTAGGAATTGCAATGGTGAGCAACTGAATAATAATGGATGCCGTGATGTACGGTGTGATATTCAGTGCGAAGATCGACATTGTGGAGAATGAACCACCCGTCAACTGGTTAAAGAAGTCCAAAGACTTCTGTGAATCAAAGAAATCTGTAATTACGGATGCATCAACGCCCGGTACAGGCAACTGACATCCGATACGAACAACGATCAATGCGAAGAAAGTGTAAAGGATTTTCTTGCGCAGATCTTTGATCTTAAAAGCATTGCGGACTGTTTCGAACATCCTTAGATCACCTCAGCTTTTCCACCAAGAGCCTCAATCTTCTCAGCAGCACTCTTGCTGAATGCGTTTACCTGAACGGTGAGTTTCTTAGTTAATTCTCCATTTCCAAGTATCTTAACTCCGTCTTTCGAATTGTTGATAATACCTTTTTCCTTCAGTGCTGTTACTGTAACAACATCACCATCATTGAATTTCTCTAACTTATCCAAGTTGATTGCAACGATTTCCTTAGAATTGATGTTTGTGAAACCTCTCTTAGGAATACGTCTGTAAAGTGGCATCTGGCCACCTTCGAAACCTGGACGTGGAGCACCTGAACGAGCCTTCTGACCCTTGTGTCCCCTTACCTGCTGTCTTTCCGTTTCCTGATCCATGTCCACGACCTCTTCTGAAGTTGTCGCTCTGCTTAGAACCTTTTGCCGGACTTAATGTTGATAAATTCATAGTTACCTCCTAAATACTGGTGATCCCTTTCCTTGGTGCCTTTCTTTCCTCTTATGGCACGGGATCATAATCACTAACGGGCGAATCCTTGCAGAAACTCAGTCAAAATGTTCACTTGCGGTCTATCTTCATCATAAACTGCGAAACATCAAGCTGAAAAAGTGTCTCTTGCCCTTTGCTTTTCTGCAAAAAGGGTGCACTTCTACCCTCGCTACAAATCAATATATTACCACAAAAGTGACAGGCTTGTCTACTGCTTTTTGCGTCTTTCTACGCCGGAAGCGTTATCCAAACTGCTTCCGAAACTCCTCTGCCGCTCCGTTGTATACAGTCATGTCAATAAATCGCTCATCCCCCTTGTATCCCGACAACACATGGCGATTGGAAAACTGCCAAAACTATCAGCAGTAACAGACATCTGACGAATATCTTTCCCGTTTTCTTCATGATTGCCATATTACCCTCGTGCCCTTCTTACTTTTTATCAAAATATAATTGTTCCCGCAATTCGGTCACCTGCTCTTGCAGCCTACGCATGCTTTCATGATCCTCACGCTGAAGCTCGCCCAAATATACCTGCTTTTTCTTTTTTGTTACGTCCGGTAAATATCATAAGACCGATGGCAAATAAACAAACAGCTCCTGCCATGCCGCCACCTATCGTGCCCTCCGGATAATTTCTCCAATAACTAATAAAACTAAACACACCAAAAAGAACGATGCATATCTGATATCTATGTATTTTTGTCACCATATCTGTCTCTAATTGCGCCATCTCACTAGAGCGTTTCTTACAAGCACTGTCTAAAATGTCATAAGATTCTGTCAAAG
>VOFE01001572.1_pt1 | contig 24000 bp, 26 predicted proteins | sample 5384071 | NCBI WGS metagenome assembly VOFE01 (sample SAMN12384724, study PRJNA508395) | human gut metagenome | isolation source: healthy gut D | host: Homo sapiens
TTTTCTGGATAGCGTAACCGCGTGGCTCATTTTCCTCCGCTTCTTCGTCCATGCGTTCAGCCTGCTCGTCCGCATCTTCACCGCCGTCTTTTTTCCCGCGTAGCCACACAAGGATGGCAAGCAGGATGGAGAGCAGCGTACAGGCAAGGTCGGCCAGCGTCAGCGTGCGGGTGTCCTCCCGCACAGGAAGCTCCACCGGAGCCTCCGGTCCTTCCGGCTCCGAATCCGGCTCTGGCTCTGGTTTGGGTTCCGGCTTCGGCTCAGAGGGCGCAGGCTCCGGCTTCACAGGCGCTGCGAAGCTGTCGACCGGCACGGTATACTTCAGCAGATTCCCGCACCGGTCCCACACGAAAAAATCGTAGTCTCCGTTCCGGTCCACTTCAAACACGAGCGTATCCACGCCATATGCCACACTGCCGTCCGGCCGCGTAATGGACTGGACGCCGCAGATGCTGCCGTCTGTTCCCAGGTTGATGTTCACCTTTCCGTCCTCGCCCGGCGTCAGCGTATGCGAAGCCGTGGGCGGCGTTTTGTCCAGCACGATGTCACGCGCTTTTTCTTCGCTCACATTCCCGGCAACATCCCATACACGCACAGCGATATGGATGATCTGTTCCTCCGTAAATTTCGGCGCGTCTGTCGGGTCGAACACCGTCCATTCCCCGTCGCCTGCTTTGTATTCGTACCGGCCAAGGCCCGAGCCGACATCACTGGCGCTGGCGTTCATAACGACGTCGTAATTGTAGTACTCGGTTTTGCCGTATTCCGTGATGATGGTGCGGTCTCCTCCGTCCAGCGGCTCAAAATGGAAATCCACAGTCGGGCGCGCGGTGTCCACGTTGCCTACTTCCGCGTGCAGTGTGGCCGTATTTCCGCCGTTATCGGTAATGATGAAGTCATACGTACCATTGACGCTCACGGTAAAATCCGCGGTATCGCCCGCCACCACCGTGCCGTCCGGCATCGTGATGGACTGGACGCCGCTGGGCGCATAGCCATCCTCCGGCTCCGGGTCTGTGGCCGTCACATGGATGGCCGCAGGTCCGTTCGTCCAGACATCCGGCGTCACGGTATATTCCGCTTCGGGCGCGAGGTAATCGATGTTGTCTACCCCGGTACGCAGCGTGAACGTGTTGCCGCCGTTGTCTGTAATGAGGAAGTCGTATTTCCCATTGGCGTCCGCAGCGAAATCCGCGGTATCGCCTTCCACCACCGTGCCGTCCGGCACCGTGATGGACTTGACGCCGCTGGGCGCATAGCCGTCCTCCGGCTTCGGGTCGACAGCCGTCACACGGATGGTCACGGGCTTGTTCGTCCAGTCACCGGGCATCACCTCATAGTCCGCGACCGGCGCAAGCAGGTCGATGTTTCTCACTTCTACGGGGTATGTCAAAACGTTGCCGCAGTAATCCCGCACAGAGAAATTGTACACGCCGTTTTTATCCACAGTATACTTCGCCTGCGCAGCATCCACGATGCTGCCGTCCGGCAGGGTGATGTCCCGCACACCCGACAGGTTATCGTCCGTGGAAAGGTCGATCTCCACCGCCCCGTTCGTCCAGTGATCCGGGGTCAGGGTTTTCTCTGCCACAGGCTCGGTCTGCTCGAACATGAAGCCTGCAAAAATGGCGTCGGACACATTGCCGCGTTGTCCTCCGCCTTCGCGTAGATGTTTCCGAAGTATTCCTCCCGCATGGCGGGCTTGTCCAGCTCGTCATAGGTCAGCCAATCGGCTTTGAGGGAATCTGCATCTGCGGCAAATTGGTAATAGATGGCTTTGATGCCGCTGTCCGTCCAGCCCTCATCGGCCAGATCGTGGGCCAGCAGCTCCGGGCGGTCCACTTCATTGAAATGCGGATAGGAGAACAGCCCCGCGGGCGCATTGTCCACTGCCGAATGCAGGATATCGTCCATCACGGGCTTTGAACGGTCGATGGTGTCGATGACGATCTCTTCCGGGCCGGGATCAGGCGTTCCCTCTCCGCCATCGCCGCCGTCGATATCTGCATCCGCGTCTGCGGACACACGCTGCACGTTGTCCTTCGCCCACAGATAGTACGTACCATTTTCCGTGATGTTGGCAAATACATTGCTGTCCTGCCACTCAGCGGGGCGGTCCGCCGTGCGCGTCACCGCATACTGTCCAAGCCCGGACTCCGTATCATGAGCTTTTACCGTGACAGTTTTTTCCTGGCTCCAGCCCTTGTCCCACTCCACAGAATCAATGACCGGAGAATGCTTGTCGATGTGGTCGATGATGAACGGATACGGCTCGGATACATTGCCTGCCAGGTCGCGTGCGTAGGCGTTGTAGCTTCCGTTCCCAGTGAAAATGAAGGTCGCTTCCGCCGTGGAATCCACCCAGATGATCGGGTCCGGGGCATGACGGCTTTGTATTTCCTTTCCGGCATGTTCCCAGCCAATGGCAACGACGCCGCTGTTATCGTCCTGCGCCGTTACTCTTGTCCAGTTCTCCTCCGCGTCCCAGGTGCGCTGTGTCTCCACCTTTACCACAACGGGTGCTACGATATCCAGCGCGGTGACGTTCACCTTTTCGGCAGCGGAAATATTCCCCGCCTTGTCCGCTGCCCAGATGTAGTAAACGCCGTTGTGCTCTACTTTCGGTGCGGAATCTTGAAACCTCTCCAGCGCAGGCGCTTTTTCCTCCGTGGTGACCGCATAGCCTTTCACGCCGCTGTCCGCGTCTGTGGCGGTAACGGCCAGCGTCATTTCCGTGTGCCCGCTGTTTGGCTGCTGCTCCACCTTTGAAATGACCGGCGCGACCTTATCCACCAGCGCGGTCTTGCTGGCTGTTCTGGAAATGCGGCCCACATTGTCGATGGCGCGGGCGCTGACCGTGTGTTTGCCGTGGTCTGCAATGGAAAGCACACCGCTGTATGCCGTCCAGCTTCCGCCGTCCAGAGAATATTCCGTGCGGGCAACGCCGCTGTGTGCGTCGTCGTTGTCCTTCACTGTGGCGGTGACAGAAGTATTCGTCCACTGTTCCGTGGAAAGCGTGACGCCGGGCACATTGGGCGAGGCCGGGTCGATATACACCTTCGCCGTGGCCGTCTGGCCGGAAGCGTTGCCCGCACCGTCCACCACACGGGCGGTCACCGTTGTTTCACCTCCTGCCGTGATGGTCACGGTTGGGTCACCTACGGGGCAGCCCGTCCATGCACCGCCGTTGATGCTGTACTCATAATGATGGATGCCGCTGCCGTAGTCGCCCGGTGTTGCGCTCCAGTCCGGCAGGCTCGTGCCTGTGTCCGTGCCGCCCGAAAACTGCACCACCGCGCTGTCCCTCTGCCAGCCCGTGGGCGCGCTGACCTGCACGCCGGTCGGCTCGGTGAGGTCATAGCCGTAATAGCAGCCCGCATACATCGGCACGTTGACCGGGATGTATACACGGTCATCCGACAGCTGCCCGTTGTTGTGCCTGTGCCGCACCAGCGCGTAGCGGATGCTCATGTCCCCGCCCGCTGCCGCAATATCGTATCCATAGCACGGCATATACAGATCGGGGACAGCGCCGTTCCCTGCGAATTCCCCAACGGGTCACGCCCGCACACCGGGCAGAGCCAGATGTCATAGTTGTTGGGTGATGTGAAGATCTCCCGTGTGTTGACGGTCTGGGAGCTTCCAGAGTACATATACCCGATCACATAGGTATATGGCGCGCCGTTTCGGTCCGCGCCCAGCGCGCCGCCCGCAGCGAACGCCGTGGACGCAAGCAGCGTCACACACAGCAGCAGCGCAAGCAGGCTTGCCGCCGGTCTGCTCACTTTCTTTATTCTGTTCATGCGCATCCTCCTGTCTCCAATTCTTTTAAAATATTGGGTATTTCCATCTTTGGCACAGGCGGCTTTACGGCCTGCCCCTTTTCCTGCCGGCCGGATCTCCGTTCCGGTTTTTTCGCCCGTATTTCTGTTTTCTGCTCCGGCTCCGGAATGATAAACGGTGTTTCCGGCATGGGCGGAGCACACTGCACCGTGCTCCGGTTCGGCGCCATCTGCTCTACCTTCACGACGATCTCTTTTTTCTGCCGTGTGCTCATCCGCCGCACCAGCCTGCCCAGACGGGCGAGCTGTCCGCCCGCCCAGCACAGGAGCATCACTGCGTTCAGCGCCAGTGACAGGCCCAGAAGCAGATAGGCCCGTGCCAGCGGCGCGGGCAGGGCTTCTCCCGCCGTTACCGCCTGCAGCGCCTCCCGTGCGGTATCCGCCAGCGGATGGCCCGAGCATCCGCTCAACAGCGCGACCGCACATACAACAGCACCTGACGCCCGTTTAGCATTCCGCGGCATCCTGCGCCTCTGCATATGCTTCCTCCAACAGCTCCCGCATCACCCGTTTTGCCCCCTCCGCGCTCAGGTGCGGCAGAGACGCACGGATGAAGTCGAGCAGCTCCTCCTCGGTCATCTGCGCGGCCTCCCGTGGCGTCACATGCGTGAGCCGGACAACACCGCCGTACAGCCGGGCGCGGACAAAACTGTTCTTCCCCATCCCTGTGCGGCAGCGCAGCGCACTCGGCATTGTCATACGGCCGCGGCCGTCTACGTACAGATACAAATCCATTTCCCCGGTCTTCTCCATTTTCCATTCTCCTTCGTTATGATGCGAATGACAGCTGTTCCGGCAGAACACGGATGCGTTCGGACTGGTCATAGTTCGAAACAAACAATTCCGGGAACTGCGCGCCGCCGTCATACCGCTGTTTCATATTGTTGAGCCGCGTCACGCGCTCGATATATATTCCCGGCCGGTCATACATTTCCCATACCAGCGGATGGTCGTTGTACGACAGCAGGAACTTGCCCTGCACTGACAGCAGCGTGTCCCGCAGGCGTTCGTGGCCTCCACGGCCAAAGGTGATATTGCTGTAGTAATCCTCGGTGTCTACATATGGCGGGTCGCAATAGAAAAAGCTCACCGGCCTGTCATACTGCCGGATGAGCTTCTCGAATCCTTATTCTCCACAACGACCTTCTGCAGCCGTGCGCAGGCTTTATCGATGAGTGGGAAGTTCCCCCACATGCTGTGCGGCTGCGCCGCAAAGCTGCCGCAGCCTGCCGCGTAGCTGTATCGGATGACCTGGTAAAACGCCGCGGCGCGCGCCACTTCCTCCATCCCCTCCGGATGCTCCAGCACCTGCTTGAGGCGTATGAAATCCTCCCGTGAATTGAGGACATACCGAAGCCGCTCCTGCAGCTCCCGCGGATGGTCACGCACCGCACGGTACAGTGCGGCAAGATTTCCGTTCAGATCATTGTACACCTCAAAATCCGTACCCGGCGGTTTGTGGAACAGCACCCAGCCTCCGCCGCCAAATACCTCTATATATCGCTCATAGTAGAGCGGGAAGCGCGCCAGCACCTCTTCCCGGAGTGCTTTTTTGCCGCCCACCCATGCCATGAAGCTGTCTATACCATATGCGCCTCCCCTTTCTGCCAGCGGAGCGCATATCCCCGCACACGGGGTATTCCGCGCCCCGCGTGTTCCTGTTCTACTTCACGGATTTCCCTTTATCCCGTTTTTCCGGCTGCCTCCCTGTGGATATATATACTCTGTGTAAAACCGGTCTGCGGAGGCCTCTTCTCCAGTGGCTGTCCTACAATTCGTAGAGCGACAGCTGGCCGGCGCCTGAAGTTTCCTGCACATGGTCGCTCAGCCACCATTCCATCCATATTTCTGCCGTTGATGCATAGTCCAAAATGGCGTCTCCGCACTGCCGTCTCCTTTCCAGCATTCTGTCAAATGTCCGAAGATACTGTTCATAGAATTTCGGCCAGCGGGAAAATTCCCTCCGCCTGTTCTGCTCCCGTGCGAGTGGGCAGCCGATGCAGCCCAGCCGGTCGAAGCCCTCGCTGTACAGGGAACACTGTTCCAGCTTCACATCGCGGCTGTAGTTCCATATATCCGCATCGGTCCAATACGCCAGCGGGTTGACGCGTTTTTCTCTGTCCCGGTAGCACAATTCAAAGATTTTCCGGTTCTCTCCATCATCAAAAGGCATGATGAGGTTCTTCTGCCGTGGAAGAGCGATCTCAAGTTCATTGCGCGACCTGGCACGTTTCACACTCTCATATTTCCGCACGCCGAAAGAAACCACCGCCTTGCCCTGATGTTCACTGCGTTTTTCCTTTAATTCCGCGCAGCAATACCGGATCGTCCGAAGCGGCGGTCAAGCATCAACATGCTCTTGCGGTACATCACATCGTATGTGAGATATCCCGCATCACGGTACTGCTGGAAGTTGGAACGCTGAAAATAGATCAGTTCGGGTGGGTCGATCCCTGTTATGGAATGTTGATAAAAATGTTTTACTCCCGCGCGCCGGAACAGATGGCCTAATACGCGGCCTTTCCTTCACTGGTGCACGCAGTATCCCCTCGGATCATTTTCCAGCGCCGGCGCCTCGTAGTATTGAAGCAGACGCACTCGTCATCCGGCTGTATCATCTGTTTTCCCTCCAACCTGTTTTTTATGACGGCGGCAGTGTGTCCGGTTCCACCAAATGCAAGTCGGCTGCATAGGCGGGCTGGGTCAGGCGGACATAGATATCAAGCTGCTCTCCGCTCAGGCGGTACAGTGTCCGGCACGCATCGCACAGGTCCGGCCAGAACGCGGACACTCTGTCCGGTTCCCACTGCAACGCCTGCAGCAGATCCTGAATATCCCGGACGTCCAAACTGGCTGTGCTGTAGGCCTGCGGCGTCAGCATCCCCAGCAGCGCCAGCATCTGCCGGATATATGCGCCAAGCGCCGCCCGCAGCTCCGGTTTTGTGCGCAGCGCGGAATCCACGCTCTCGAAATGGCCTGTATCGCATGCGGATTCCACCCGGCAGATGCATTCTTCCAGCACACGGCTTTTTTCGTGGATCGTGTACAGCACATCCACATTACGGATACTCTTCACTCATTGCTCTCCCTTCTTCTTCGGCATATTTGTTCTCAGGCATGTCCCATCGCTGAACCGGCACAGAAAACCATGCCGGGCCAGCCTGCAGCTTTCACACTGCGGTTCACTTTCCACACGCGGGATATCCGGCCCAATGACACGGCCCAGCGGCAGAATACAGCAGCTTGTCGGCCGTGTCCTCGACCGCCCTTTCCCATATGGATATTTCAGAATTTTCACCTCCCGTTTAACGCAAAAAAGCGGGGAGCGTCTGGCTCTGCTGCCAATTGCTCCCCGCTTTTGCTTTGCGTATTTTGTAATTGTGTGTGCCCTCCTTCCCCCTGATCTATTTATGCAGACAGCCCCGCGAAAATATTTCCGCGGAGCTGTTACATCAGCATTTGTCCAAACGGCATCCCATTCCAAATAACTCTTCCGGTGACCATACGAAAGTGAAGTTCACGCTTTCCAAGTTACTGCAGCAGCGATTCAAAAAGCCGGTGTCGTCTTTTATGCGCTGCATCAAATCATCGATCTCTTCGGGTGTGGCTCTCATGGATTCGCCTTCGCCATAAAGATAGGCTTCAGCACGAACCGACACTTCGGTTTCCTCACTGATAAAGTACATTAAATCGTCGAATTCACTCCAGCCTTCCAAGTCGTCGTATTCTCTCGGGATTCCTCCGACGAGAAGTTCGATTTCATCTTCGCCTGCGGTGACCGTCACCGCAGAAAACAATAAAGCCATTTTTACGTCCCTCCCAGTCCTTCATTCAAATCTGTTTTTATTTACGTTTGCCGCTTCATGCAATTCACCTCCGTCGTTTTTGTAAACACAACCAATACCACAATGACAGCGGAAAGTCTATCAGAATATTTACCGGGATACTCAGGTCATCTGCATATCAAATTGCGGCTCCGGGGACTCCATGATCTGTTCCAAATGCCGCGGGTCTACGATGGCCTCGCTTTCGTTCCTGCCAGTGAACAGGGCCAGGATGTGTTCCTTCCGAATCTGCGCCTCATACACCGTTCCGTCCTCACCGAAGCGGTGGGCGAACCTGTCCGCCGTTTTCCGATCCAGTGTCCAGGACAGCGCCCTGATATTTTTGGCGTTGTAGGGGGTAACGCCCCGATAGACCGTCACTGTATCCTCCAGCGCCTGGTGTGCGGTGCGTTCCTCCTCATCCATCAGGAACTCCGGAGAGACAGATCGGAACAAGGCCACCAGTTCTCGTTTGCTCACATTGCAGTCCTGATTGGGGCATTCCTCCTGGGTCCAGGCGATGGATAAGAGCTGCCCCAGATCCTTCTCCGAGAGAGCAGAGGCGGCAAACTTGATAAAAGTCAGATAATAGGGCGGGTTGAGCAGTACGAAGATCTGATGGACATTTTCGGCGCTGTCGATCTGCTCTCCAACCTTTCTGCGCCATCTTGTGCAGTCATCCGAATTGTTGATCAGGTCGACCATGGAGAGGCTCCCATCCTCATTCCGAAGCGCGGAGATCCCGGAGTTTGTGAAGGGGTGGCTGACGATCACCGGGGAGAGGGCCGTTTCCTGGATCTGCACATCGAGGAGGGTGTGCGCCACCAGCTTTACGCGGAGCAGATCGGTTTCGCGGGGCATCAGGAAAGGCCTCCCATGGTTTCCTCATTGTCCTCAATCAGCAGGATGGCGGTTTCCTCTCCGTCCAACTGCTCCAACTCTTCCATGCTTGCACAGCCGCCGTGGATGTTCATGTAGTGGTCACGGCCAACTTCTTTTAAATTTGTGAAGTCCGTAATCACCGTTGCCTGCTGACAACAAAAGGTCAAGTTGATGAGCTCCTTCATGCTGGTGAGATTCAGTTTTTCAGCCATCGCCTGAAACTGCGAAGACTCGCCCACATCAAAGCTGTCCAGTCGCTTTGCCAGATAGTCCAATTCATCTAGGTTGACCTTGGTACATACCAGCCGATTCAGCACAGGCCAGGCACTGTCGAGCGAGGCCAGGCGGCAGTCGGCTTCAGAGGCATCGCCGATCTCCAGTGCCTCCAACAGCACAACGCAGTGGTCGTATTGATTTCTGGGAATGGGAAGAGGGATCGTTGCAACACCGTATTCCGGGTGGTCGGCGTTGCTCAGAACTGCTTTCATCATCACATTGCATCACCTTCTTTCAAAATTCAAAATCGCATCTCCGTACTTGGCCAGAAGCAGAGCGCAGACAATCAGGTGGAACGCCTCATCTGTGACCAATTCCGGGGATGCGAGATTGGCAAGAGTGATATTGCGGCTGCCGGTGGAGATGGCTTTGGCCGCCTGGTAAACACTGTACAGTTCCGGCTGGATGCCGGAAAGCTGGACAGACGGGAAGTCAAATCCGCAGGCATCAAACTTCCAGATCATCCTGCGCCAGATATGTAGAGTACTAAAACGACACGTAAAAACAGCAGAATTGTGGTTACAATGACAATCCCGATGCTCAATCCCTGTATGCGGCTCATCACAGCTTCATATTGTGTTTCGTTTCCTACCGAAACATGGCTCCAATCGTTAATTCCGACGGGACAGTGATGCAGCAGCAGTTCCTGATTATTCCCACCGCAATTAAAATACCCCGACTCTCCTTCAATGTCATTAAGACAATATGAAATGACCTGCCTAACGAAAAAAGCGGGGAGTATCTGGCTCTGCCGCCGATTGCCCCCGCTTTTTTTCTTTGTGTATTTTGTAATTGTGTGTGCCCTCCTTCCCCTGGTCTATTTATGCAGACAGCCCCACGGAAATATTTCCGCGGGGCTGTTACATCAGCATTTTTATATCCAGTTATTTGCATTTCATCTTCCGACACAATTTGTCTTGTTACTTTTATTTGACTGTGATATATTTAAACTACCAGTTATCTTTAATCTATATTTGTTTGGAGTGTGATTTAATGTCTGAAGGAAAACGTATCCGGAGAACGCCAGAACAGATCGTTGCTGATTTGGATGTTCAAATTGAAAACCTGAAAGATTCCATCCTGGAATTGGAAAACAAAAAAGCAGCGGCTGTCACTGAATTCGATAACAAAATCGCCGCTGTTAAAGAAAAAATATCAAACTCCTTGTCAGACAGGCACAGAAATCCGGAATGAAGCTGGACGAGATCGCGGATAAGCTTGGCATGGCTCTGCCTGAATAATCGTCTTTACCGCAGCCTTCTGGTTGCGGTTTTTCCTTATCCACTGCCAAGTTCAAAAGGGAAGGTCCTCATCATCTGAAATCCCCGTCAGACACTGACAATTTTGATTTGAGATACCAGCAACGGCAAAATAAAATTGCTGAATATAGTCTGCATGTTGGTTCTTTATATCAAGATATAGTTTTTAAAGCTTTCTCCAATGACATCATTTGAATATTGACATTCCCCTCTTTGATACGATCATCCACGTCGAAAACCGTTTAGGCTGATATACTTTTTCCAATATATGCAATTCTATTTTACTTTCCAGTTGTTCAAAAATCTATGCTACATATGCAGCATCAAATGGATTAAAGTCGCGAATGTTTTTTTCCATTCCGATTCTCCCCAACACCCTTCCTCCTCAATGTTACATAGCGCATCAATGAAGCCGTGGCGAGAAATCCAGTTACAAACACTTCATGGCCAATCATTTAAAAATCCAAACACAATATCCGCATGCCTGGGGATATATTCATGCCCCAGTCCGGATAAATGCACAACCGCTTGGGAGCAGAAATCCTGTTGTACGCAGCGAATTGCGTGCTTGGCGGGCATACTTCATCCATCAAAGGAATCGCCATCAACGTTCGCGCTCGGATACGGGACGCAAGATTCTGCACGTCGATATAACCCAAGTGCTCAAAGATTTCATCTTCTCTTTGATGCAAAGGATCAAAATCTCGAAAATAACAACGCAATTCAGAATATGCCCCTTGTACGGTGCGGTTCATCTGCCAAACGCGCTTGTAATCACATAGGAACGGATAATCGACTGCCGCTTTGGCAATGCGCGGTTCGAGTCCGGCACAAGCTAGGGAAAGGCCGCCTCCTGTGAGCCGCCCATTACCGACACCCGCTGCGCATCCACCTGTGGCATTTCCATTATAATGCGTGCCAACTGCACAGTATCCAGGAAGATATGCCGCATTAGCAGGTTCTCAGGTTCATCGGAAAGCCCCGCCCGATATGTCCCTGCATGGTGGTTCCCAATACGCCTCCGGTGTCCTGCGATGAACCGCCCTGGCCCCGGCAATCAAGTGCCGCCACCACAAAGCCCGCTCCTGAATATCCCAGCTTTTCACTCCACGGCCCGGCACTGCCTGTATAGCCGTGAAACTGCAGCAGCGCGGGGCTTTTCCCCCGCGCTGTGCTGCGGCATCAGAAGCTTTGCGTGAATTTTTGCACCGCGCACACCCTTAAAATACAAATCGAAGCATTCTGTGCCGGCGGCCTGAAGGCTGCCGGCTTCAGAATCGGCTCCGGCTTCACCGCATCCAGTTCTGCAAGTGCATCGCTCCAATATGTATCAAAATCTTTTGGACAGGGAGAGCTTCCCCGATATTCCTTCATTTCTTCCAACGGCATTTCATAACTCGGCATTTTCACAATCCTCCTCACGGGCTGTCAACCGCCCGTTTTTTCTTCTACCGGTAGAAAACAGGGCCGTTCCCACGGCGTATCATTCGGGCGATGTATCGCCAGCCGCAACTGCCCTTTCAGTGTTCGAAACAACATCCCATGTCCGCCATTCCGTTCAAACAACGGCTTCGTCAGATGCTGCCACGGGCCTGGTATATCGCCTGAAAGGCTTTTTGCAAGCCCTACCGCATATCCGCAACGCGCATAGCTTGACCAGAGCATCCAAAGTGTTCCGTCCTCGCACCTGTGTAAAAACGGTCCGTCCGTCACATAATTTTCCCCTGTCTTTCGGACAATCTGCCCCGTATCCGCAACGCTCCATCCGCTTTGGGACGCGTGAAACAGCGTAACTGGCGCTTCTGCTGCGGCGCTGAGGTCCTTTTCCAACCGCATGCCGCAAATTGCCCCATCCCCAAGCTGCGTCCATTCATGGCAGAATATGAGCCACGGCCTGCCCTGGCCGTCCAAATACAGCGTTCCATCCAGAGACTCCCACTCGGGCGGTGTAATGGGGCCATCCGAAATGGGAACAAACGGCCCCAAAAGGTGATTTTGCCCGCAGAATCTGCACACCTCTCCTCCTGTTTTCCGCCTTAAAACTGGCCAGCATGTAATAACACCCCGCATAACGATGAACTTCCGGCGCCCAAAACTGGCAGTCGGCCCAAAAGTCCACAGGAGGGGCAAACACAGAGAAAGGGCCCTGCCAATCAGCCAAATTTGTACCAACATATGCTGAAAATCCCTGTCCCGGCCCACTCCAGGGGTTTTCATCTGTTGTTCCGTATAGATAATACCGCCCGGCATCCGTGTCTGTCAGCACATACGGATCACGAATGCGGATATCGCATGTTTTCATAATACGCCTCTCCTGCCTTAGTTCCGATACTGAACGACCGGCGTCCATTCTGTTGTGTCATAAGCAGTATCTCCGTTTTTATCCACACGGAACGAAAGAATATCTCCTGCACTCACATCCGTTGCAACAGACGCTTCGCAGCCGACCGTATCATTGTAGGCGATCGGCTTCCACTGCCCGGTTTCGGGCCACAGCATGAATCCGTTTTTCCAGATGCTCACTGTAACGCCGTCACCACCTTCTGCTGCAAATTTCCGCACAGTGCCCGTAATGTCCACACTTCCATTTCTCGGAGCCACCCATTCTAACAGGATCTGTGTTTCATCCGGATGCATGTAGAGGGAATCTCCTGATTTCCAGACAGCATCCCAAGTCTTCGGGCCGCGCCAATGGCCGGAACCATCGGGATTCCAGGACATATCGTATGTTCCGACACCAGCCTGCCAGGTGCGGTAGTGCCATCCATTTTCTCCCTGCTGTACAGAAAACTCCTCTGCTGCATTGTGCACCTCAGACAGTGGATAATATGGCCCGTCAAGCAGCTTCCCCGCTGGGTTTGACTGCGAAATCAACCGGATACTTTTCGCAAACTCATTTACATAAAAATGCTCTGTATCATAATCAGAAAGCTGCACCGTCCCGAGCCGGATATTTTCCAGTGTGATGTCGTGAATCAAATGGTCCTCATCATAACCTGATATGCGAATCTGATTCGATCCATTCGAATTGGACTGGATATCTTTATACGTGATATCATGTATCGAACCCGGCCACGACCAGTTGCCTGCCAAGCTTCCGAACCAGAAGCTGTCTGCCATTGTAATCCCAATTAACCGCTTCGCATTTTCCACACGGATGTTCTCAAAAGTGACATTTCCAATATCGGTTGCATTCAGTGCACATATGTTGATGGCAGAACGCTCGGTAAGCTGGTCCGGATAATTTAAATCATCATAATTTCGCAGGATATCAATATTTTCAAACCGGATGTCGCGAAAATATCCCGCAACTGTTTCCGCACCGATGCCAATGGCGTTGTTGGCATCGCTCCATAGCTGTGCATTCCTATATGTAATATTACTGGTCGGCAGCGCATCTTTCGGATCTTCGGCTGGGTCATAGCCCGCCGTCCCCGTTCCCTTGATTGCCACACTGTCATCGCAAGACCGGATAAATACACGGTCAAACAACACATTTTGGCAGTTTGCGATATTGAATCCATCCGAAGACGCATATTTCGCATTGATTCCTTTATAGTTTATGACGGATACATCGCTGCATTTCCACATAAAAGCTGTCCACGCATTCATGCTGCGCGCTACCGTCAAATCACGTATCGTGACATCTGAACTGTTTTTCAACGCGATTGCCACCTCGTCATAGCCATCGTTTGCCAGATAATCGTTGAGCAGTATCCCCGGGCCGCAGATTGTGACATGGGAAACGCCGTTCACCAGAAAGCGTCCGCGTACAACAGCCCCGCCCGCCAGATATACCGTTTGTCCCGAAGCAAGCTGTACAGGCGCCTGAGCAGACAGGTCATGATAACCTGGTGCGTAATACAACACCTCGGCTGATTGACTGTCCGGCACATTCTCCAATGGGGCACGCACAAACAAATGTAGTGCCCGTCCATTGTAGTCCCCATCCGGCAGCAGCGTGATATCCTCGCCGGGTGAAGCCGTAAAAACACCTTGTCCCCCTGAATCTGCGCTGTTTTCCAAGAGAACGAGGAAGAATCACGGCTGTCTCGAGCGGAAAATGTACGGTAACACATACCGTTATCTCCCTAGTGCTTTCAAAACTCGCATACGACACCGTATTGCCCCAGGCATTGAGGCCGGAAGCATAGACCGGCACTTCCAAGCCTTCCGCGGAAATGGAAAAGTCACTTGACTTGTATTGTTCCGGCAGGTCTTCCGGGAAAGGCCAGATTTTGACAGCCGGCTCCTGTGCAGATATGCCGGTTGGAAAGAAGAAAACAACAATGCCAGAATAAAAAACGCAATCAGAGAAATATAATGTCTTTTCCTTCGCTGCTGTTTCATTTTCACACCTCCAAATCATTCGTTTCGGGTACCGCGCACCTGTATTTCGGAAGTATATACATTACTGTCCAGCCAGGGTGCCTCCGCCTCTTCCATATGCACATTCTGCAGCAGGATATCCTCTACCCTGTGGGCTGCATCGTATCCCCATAAACGGACAGAGACGTTCTTCGGGAGACTGATGTCCCGAAAGCAGATGGCGCGGATATGGCCCGCCTGCGTGTCTGTGGACCATCTGTCCCGAAACAGCATACAATTGATTCCATTGGCTCGTTCGTCCAGTACGTCGATCTGCTCAAAAACGATATCATGAACGGTTCCTGCGTCGCACAGCACGACACACAGCGCTCCCACTTCTGCCGCCCAGTCTGCAAGGCTATGCAGCACTGTACAGCGCCGAAATATGATGTTGTATATTTCTCCGCGGGATTCTCCGGCAATTCCAAGCGCACGGACTTTGTCATTCCACACCATACAGTGCTCCACAAGGATATCGCGGCCGCCCACCGCAGGCGGCGGTTCCATTGCTTTGATACAGACTGCGTCATCTCCGGTGCGGATGTAGCAGCGCGAAACCTGCGCGCGGGTACAATTGACCAAGTCGATCCCGTCACTGTTCTCACGGTAGCCGAAAATTACCAGATTTTTCACCGTGACATCCTCACAGCCGAAAAATGCCGCTGTCCAGTGTGCGGCCCCCAGCAGCACCGGACCATCCACCGTTACTCTTCTGCACCGGGTGAAACAGAGTGTGCGGCGTGCATGCCATTCCAGTTCGGAAAGGTCAACAATTCCACGGCCAAGCACCTTGATATCCTCGCTGTCCTGCGCCCGGATAAAATCCTTATAATTGGGGACGCCGGCCCAGTCCCCTGCCACCGTCGGCGCTTCTTCTTTTCCCGGTTGCACTGCTTTGAGAACTGCTCCGGAAGCAAGATACAAGGTCTGTCCGGTATGCAGCTCCAGCGAAGATACCCTGTGCAGTCCCGGCCCGAACCATAACACATTCGGGTCCTCACGGCGGGGTATATTTTGCTCCGGAGCTTCCACAAATACAGTAAGAGGCGTGTACATACGCCCATTCACCTCTACAGTGAATGTACATGGGGCGGCCAGTTTGCAGATTATGTCACCGCCTTCTTTGCGCCATTGCAGCGCATCCGTCTGCGGTGTGATACGCACTTCGTGCAGCATACCGGAAAATTTCAGCCGCAGCGCAGCAGCACAGCCTTCCGCCAGCAGTTCCACCCGACAGAAGCTATGCGGACCGCATCTTGTCACGGGCACAGCATACACTGGAACGTCGCTTCCCTGTGCAGCGACAGACCAATTTTGAGAAATCGCAAGACTGTCGGGATATGCGCCATGCGCATCCGCCCCGCGCCGCATGAAGCTGAGCGGTTCACGTACGGTCTCCACCCCCTTAGGCGCTGCTGCAAACCGGAACAAAGCATCCTGCTTCCCATTCATCCTTTCACCGCCCCTGCCGTCATGCCGGAGATGATCTGCTTTTGCGCAAGGAAGTAGACCAGCACCACTGGCGCCGATACGGCGATCACATTCGCGAACACCAGATTCCAATCCGCACTGTGCACGCCAAAAAAAAATTGTACACCGTGAGGGTGAGCGTAAAATTCGACGAACTGTTGAGGAAATAGATCGTTGTTCCGAAGTCATTCCAGATTGCCATGAAAGTAATAATGAAAAGCGTGACCGTGATCGGTTTGAGCAACGGGAAAATCACGGCGGCAAACATACGGATACAGCCGCAGCCGTCCAGCATAGCGGACTCATCAATCTCCCGTGGGATACTCTTGTAGTATCCCATATAGAGGAAAACGCCCATGGGGATGTTGGCGGCACAAAGAACCAATGCCGCAGCCAAAATGAAGGCAGATGCAGATAATAGCAAATAAAGTAGGTTGGGATAATCTGCCCGGGAATAAACAGGCCCAGCACGATAAATGTGGAAAGCACGGAAGACGCGCGCCCACGTCGCCTTTGCAGAACAAACGCGGTGGCTGCGCACAGCAGAATGACCAACAAAACGCTTGGTACTGTGAGCAATACGCTGTTTTTGAACGCAACGCCCAAGCGCCCAGCGCTAAACATCTCAGCATAATTTTTAAGGAAATTCCATTCCGTCGGAAGGGAGAGGCCAACTAGTGCAGCTTCCTCCTTTGTTTTGCCGGAATTGATAATGAGCATGTAGAAGGGGATCAGAACGATAAGGCTGAGTACAAGCCCTATAAGCTCAAGCCCCAAATGCTTTGCTTTTCGCTTCATATCTCCACCTCCCTTGCTGTCAGATAACGGTAGATCGGCAACACCACCGCCAAAATGACGATGCACAAAATGATGCTTGCCGCGCACCCCTCTCCATAGCGGCCGCTGCCGAAAGATTTGTATACCAGCGTCCCGAACACCTCTGTGGCGGTTCCCGGCCCACCTTTTGTCACAGCCTGCACAATATCAAAGGCTTTCAGCCCGCCAATCAAGTTGACGACTAACGCATTGGTGAACGCGGGCAGTACCAGAGGAAATGTCACGCAGCGAAATTTCTGCCACACTGTTGCACCGTCGATATCTGCCACCTCATAATAATTCTTCGGGATAGACTGCAGCCCTGCCAAAAGAATCACCATCGTAAAGCCGGTCCACTTCCACACCTCGATGAACGCGACAGAAAATATCGCCAAATGCGGATCTGTCAGCCAGTTTTGTGCCAATGCATCCAAGCCTGCCGCACGCAGAGCGATATTGATAATGCCTCGAGTCGGATGCATCATTGCAGTAAAGATAAGGCCCACCGCTACACTGCTGAGCACAGCTGGCAAAAAAACACAGTTCGCAGAAAATTTGTCGTCCGCATCTTATTGTTCAGGAATACAGCCAGCACCATGCCCAGAATCACTTTTAATACAGTGGTGACTGCGGCAAAGATAAATGAATTCTTAATTGCAATGTTCATCCCGCTGTCCGAAAGAACATTGATATAATTGCGTAGACCTGCAAAGGTAGCCTGTGAAAAATCAAAGCTTCGGATATTCAGGAACGAAAGCCCCAGCCCCATTACCGCGGGAATGCTAAAAAAACAAGCCGTATAAAATCAGACATGGGACTGCCAACCAATAGCTGTATATGCTTTTATTTTGTTTCGACATACTCAAGACACATCCAATCAAAAAATATGGGATACGAGCTTCGCCGCCCGCATCCCATACCGAAAGCTGCCTTATTCGGCCCAGTTGGGGTCGTTTGCAGCAACCGCATTCTTTGCGGTCTCCTCATCCATGGCCGCAAGCACCTGCTCGACGGTTTTGCTCCCGACATAATAATCCTGTACATACTTGTCATAGGAACCGTACCCATAATTGTTGCCGGTTCCCTGCCACAAAGCCATAGCCTTGCCCGCCTGCATCACATCTACAAGGTCCTGATGTGCCGGCGACAGTTCTGCCTTCACATTCTTGTTCAGATAGATGCCCGGCTGTGCGTCGGCATAAATTTGCTGTGCTTTGGAAGAACTGATAAAATCGACAGCACGTTTTGCCGCTTCCACATCCTTACAGGCCGTGGTTATGCCGATCGCGCCCGGCAAAGAAGAGTCCGTATAATTTTCCGTATCCTCGTACAAGGGAAGGACGAATGCACCGATGTTTTCTACCGCCTCCGGGTACTTACTGGCGATCTCGTCCACGACCCAGGTGGCGTTCACATACATTCCTGCCTCGCCTTGCGCCAAAGCCGTCTGCGCCATGTCGTAAGTGTCAGAAAGATAGGTCTCCTGAACATAGCCTTTGTCAATTACTTCTTTCGAACGGGCGATGGCATCTGCAAAATCAGCGCATTCGGAATAATGACGCTTATTGGTGTTCATCTCATCCCAAAACTCATTGTACGTCAGGCCGCTGTCGAACACTTCCTTATTAAAGCCGAAGTGCGTAAAACACTGCAGCGTCCAAGAATCGCTGCCTGAATAGTAAAGCGGCGTTTTGCCAATGGCTTTGATCTTTTCACATACTGCGGTAAACTCGTCCCAATTCGTGGGCAGCTCCGTGATGCCGGCTTCTTCAAATACATCCTTATTATAGAAGCATCCCAGCAGATTTGTGGTGTCCATCGGCATGCCGTACAGTTTATCATTGTACCGGTATCCGCCTTCCTCCAGCGTCGCGGCGTCATATTCCGCTTCGCTTGCCAGAGACCCCATGTCCACCATCTTGTCCAGTGCGTTCACCTGCGTATCGATCCACTTTGCACCATAGCTTTGGATAATATCGGGCAGATCTCCCGTGGCAAAGCGCGCCTTGACGACCTCTTCCCCCTCCGAGCCTCCGGCGATCTGCTGGATGTCCAGTTTAAAGCCAAGCTCATCGGAATTCTCATTGATATAATTCTCCAGAGCCTTCCACCCATCCTTGTACCATTCTGTAAAGGTGAGCATCGTAAGCGTCGGCACCTCTGTCGGCGCTGCGGGAACGGACACCGACACGCTCTGCTGTACCGGTGTCGATGCCGAAGTGTCGGCCGGTGCGCCGCACGCCGCCATGGACGCTGCCAATGCCGCGCACAACGCTGCGCTGATGATACGTTTCAGTTTCATACAAGTTCCTCCTTTTTAATGTACAGGTCCCTTTCGGTGGTTTCAGTATACCTGAAATTCTTCCATACAAAATTGTCTTTTTTTAAACTGTACTGTTGGAATTTATCCACTTTTCCTGTTGGAGCCGAGGCTGTATTGACTTTCCCCGCGCCAGGTGCAACAATAAATATTGTAAGAGAAAAAGCATACATTTTCCACTGTCTTGGGGTACTGCCCGGAAAGGAGGCCTGACGCATGCGCAGAAAAGCATGGAATCTGGTCCTCAGCTTACGGTTCAAACTGTTGTGTGCTGTCTTGGCGCTGTTTTTTACTTTCGCAGGTGTCACGACCTACTTCTGGTATGACCGTCTAACACGGCAGGCCTCTGATGCTGCCGCCAACAATCTGCATGCCATGCTGCGGATTTCCAACAGCAACTTTGAAACAGCACTCAAGGATCTGAACAGTGTAACAGCGCTTGTATCCAGCAACTTCGGCAACGGATTGAACACCCGTATTTTCAATTATCTGCTCAGCGGCGACGAAGATGACGTCACTCTGCTGCAATACCGCCGGGAGGCAGAGGACTACATTATGAGTCTGTGCAACTTCAAATCATATCTAAACAGCTTGGCCGTGTACGACCGCACAGGCAACAGCCTTTCGTATGGGCTGATTATGGACAGCGTAACTTTGAGCAACCAGCCTTGGTACGGACCTCTTATCAACGGGAACGATGATGCGCTTCATTCCTCCGCATTATTATGAGCCGGATGATCCGCATCCATCGAAGCTTGTCTTTTCCATCGCCCGGCCAATTCGTTACCGCGGCGATTGCATCGGACTGGTTGTAGCCGACATAAAAAGTACTATGCTGAATGACATGTTCAGCATCAGCAACCTGAACGGCTATTCCATGCTGGTTGTGGACGAAAATGCGGGCGAGATCATTTTTCCTGCCGCAGAGAACGCCGCCTCTCTGAGCAGCCAGGACCGTACTGCGCTGTTTCGTGCCTTGGAGCAAGGTGCGCCTCAGTTTTCCGTTTCTCTGCACGGCAAAACTGTCTTGCCGTTACACAGGAGGCATCGCTCACTGGTTGGACTGTCGTGGGCTTTGTTCCCTATGAAAATATCCTCTGATTTCCTCGAAACACGCACACAGGTGCTCTTGATTGCTCTTGCATGCGGGATGTTTATCCTGCTGTGTATCCTGTTGTCCACTTCTCTTGTTACACGCAATCTCAACCGTCTCTCTCAGGCCGTTGCCAAAATCGATCAGGAGCATTTGTCGCTGGAGGTAGAGATACAATCTTTGGACGAAGTAGGACAACTGTACCGCCAAATCCAGTTCATGCTCCGCAGCATTCGGGAATTGATTGCAGATATCCGGCGTACGGAACCGAAAAACGCGATTCAGAGATTCGGGCGCTTCAAGCGCAAATCAATCCGCATTTTTTGTATAACACACTCAATACCATTCAATTCCTGGCCTCTGCAAGGTGCGGAAAACATCAAAGCTGTTTCCCTGGCGCTTTCCAGCATGCTGCATGTCAATCTTAACCGTGAAAAACTTATCCCTGTGAGTGAAGAGATCCAATACCTTAAGAATTATCTGGAAATACAGGAGTATCGATTCACCGGGAAATTCACTTCTTATTTCTCTTCAGACACAACTTCACAAAGCGCTCTGATCCCCAAGCTGCTTTTGCAGCCAATCGTTGAAAATGCCCTTCTGCATGGAATCGCCCCGCAAGACCGGGCGGGCATCCTGCAGATAAAATTTTTTGTCTGGACGGCGCGCTGCATATCCGTGTTAAAGATAACGGGAAGGGAATCTCCCCACAGCTGCTGGAAGCACTTTCGCATCAGCCTGAAAGGGACGATGGCAGCCACATCGGCATTGCAAACGTCCGGGCACGGCTTCACCTTCTTTTTTGGCGACGCGGGAGCGCTTTGGATTGAAAGCGAACCCAACCTGTATACCATAGTAGAGCTTTCCATGCCATGCATCACAAAAGAAAACAGGGAGCAATATCTATGAATGTGATGATTGTAGACGATGAAGTACTGACCCGCACCAATGTCAAATACATTCTGGAAGCAGAGATTCCCGCTTATACGGGCACCAATTCCTATATGCTGTGCGGCGAAGCCGGAAGCGGTGCCGAAGCTCTGGAAAAACTGCCGGTCTGCAGACCGGATATTGTGTTGTCGGATATGAGGATGCCGGGAATGAACGGCCTTGAGCTGTGCGAGACACTGCACAAGCAGTACCCACATATACAATTTATCGCGCTCAGCAACTATGACGATTATGAATATGTACGCGGAACTTTGCAGAACGGCGCGGTGGATTATCTGCTCAAGCACCATCTCTATGCAAAGGAATTGTCGGAAGCACTTGATAAAGCTCGTGAACGCATCTGCGGCGGCGGTGTCCCTCTTTCCCAGCTCAGCGGAAACAATACAGCTGCGCTGCGTCGCGAATTTTTGCTGCATCTTCTCACAGGCTTTTATACAGACTCTCAAGAAGTGGACAGCCGTATTCGCACGTTGGAGCTTCCATTGGCATCCTCTCGCATACTTCCGATTGCCATGTGCCTCGATGACTACAGATCAGACAGCCTGCGCAACAACGACCTGACGAATTACTCAATCATCAATATCGTAAGCGAGATCCTATCTGATCAAAAAAACGGCGTGATCTGCTATGCGGAACAAGGCAACTATGCTATTTTACTTTCTTTTGCTCACACATTCAGCGAAAATGCAGTCTCCAGCGTCATACACGCTGCTCTGACGCGTATTCGCACTTGCATGTCCCGTTTTTGAATCTCTCCGTCAGCTTCAGCATTGGTGTGCTCTGTCCAAGCTTTCAGCAGCTGCCAGAAGCCTTTCAGGCGGTCAGCGAACAACTTCAAAACCGTTTTTACCAACAACCCGGTGGGATCGTGGAGTCATTTGCTCCAAACACTCAGGCCGATATTTTCAATTACTTCAATGAGGAAAAGGAAAACACGCTCACATTTCTGGTCTTGGCTGGTGACGCCGCCGGTGTACAGGAGGAGATTGACGACCTGTTCGGATATATCCGCAATGCGCGTCCGCCACTGCCTATGGCTCAGATGCTTTTACCGACCTGCTGGGCGTTTTGAATCGGATCTGCAAGCAACAGGCTCTGGATATGCGCGACATCTATACAGATGATGTCCTGCCGGAAAAGCATTTGGGGAGATGTCGTCGCTTTCCTCCGTACACAACTGGTTTTCTGCCCTTTTTGCACGGCTGTGCGCTGCTCTGCAAGCACGCACAGCGCATCCGGTTTCAATTTACGTAAAGCAGGCAACAGCCTATATCCACGCCCACTTCTGCGAAGACATCTCTCTTGCCTCCGCCGCGCATGAAGTCAACGTAACCAACGTTTATCTCAGCCGCCTGTTCAAGCAGGAGCTTGGCATCGGCTTCAATGAATATCTGATGCAGGTTCGAATCAAACGCGCGCAATTGCTCCTTCAGCAGGGAAAGCTAAGCCTGCGGCAGATTGCAGAGTGCTGTGGTTTCAGGACTATACCTACTTTCTAAAAGTCTTTAAAAGCAGAGCGGTGTAACACCGAAAGAGTATCAACGCAGCTGTTTATGTAATAGTCCGCAATAATCGCTGGTACACGGAGCTCAAAAGCACAAAGCATAGCTCCGCAAAAAGCGAATACATCTGAAATTTCAAGTAGTGTATTTTATATAAAAGCCAAACAACACATGTTTTGCAATATTTTTCGATTTTATCCCCAAAACTGAATACTTCTTTATTATAATCCTCAAATGTTTTTCACAAGTACCAAATGCTCACATTTTTAGTACCCGAAAAGATGGGTGCCTTTTGCAAAAGAGGTAGCCTTGGGGTCCAACGCTCACAACGGTGCCCAAAGTTCTTTTTCACTAATTTTCAGTAACGTAACTTCTTCATATCTCACACTATATGAAGCTCGTCATTTATATCCATGATATCTTCAATCGGAATCTCTGTGCCGTCTTCCATTTTTACGCAGTTCCTGTACGCATCTATCTTTTGATGATACCTGTTTTCATATTATAAGCGCCGCCTGCTTTTCTTTTGTCCGGCTGAAAGTACAGCACCGCCACCGTTTCGCCGGATTCCGATGCGCTCCGAAGAAGATCATCCAATAAATTCTTTTGTGTTTCGTCCAGGTCGATTTTTCGTTCTGTCAGACGTGCGGTTTCCTCCACTGCATCCTCATAGCCTGTCAATGCCATGAACGGAATAAACTGCGCCGCACGGTCGCTCACCGGCATCTGCGGATGATTTTTTTGAGACATGATGCGGCAAATGGATGATATCCTCATACTTGTTTGTCACGCTTTATGCCCTCCGATTTTGCCATTACGGTCTTTCGCCGTTGCGCCTTCCTGCAGATTCATCCCCTTCAGGATCGCATTTTTTCCATACTTCCTTTTGATGGCAAGCATTGCCTCCTGCCGTTTGCGTTCACGGGCCAGTTTCTTCTCTTCTTCCGCCCGTTTTTTCTGGCTGGTCGGGGACAGCGAAAACAGGTCGAGCTGCTCCACCGCCTCCTCTTTTTGAGCCGCGGATTCAGTGAGCACATTTCCCGCTGTAAGATTGAGCCGCCGCACCAGCAGATTTTTGTCTGCAATGCGTTCGAACAGCTCTGTCACTGCATCCATAAGCTGCACAGAGGATGAGGTATACCGCGGCAGATTCGCTGTACCGTGCGCATGCTTTGGGATTTTCCGGCCATACCGGTCCACCTTTACCTCTCCATGATACGCTTTGCTCCTTGTTTTATCTGTAAGATTTTCAATGTCATACCCAACCGTCAAAACGATCTGCCTGGTTACAAGCCTGCTTTCAACCAGGAGAAAGCGCCAGCTGGTCCGCCATCTCCCGCACGACCAATCTTGTACGCCCAAAATCATACGGACACTCCAACACCTGGCCGCTGCCC
>VOFE01001680.1_pt1 | contig 24000 bp, 51 predicted proteins | sample 5384071 | NCBI WGS metagenome assembly VOFE01 (sample SAMN12384724, study PRJNA508395) | human gut metagenome | isolation source: healthy gut D | host: Homo sapiens
CTCAATGTACGCCGTTCAGTTACGTATTGCTAGTTCGATTCCCGGAGTAAGGAAGACGTAACTGATTATTATGAACATCAAGAGTTTGTAATTAAGAATCTGAGCAGAAACGAATGAGGCAAAGACAGCTTATAATATCGAATTCGAGGAGAAGGCGTCGTAACAGCCGCTGATATCAGGTGGATTCTGACATTGAGATTTTAAATCCTGAGCAGGTAATTGCCATTAAAGCGGCGGCACGGACAGCAAGTTCTACATGGAGCTCACCATTACAAAGGCCGTGGTTATATCAGCGCTGACAAGAACAAAAGAACGATGATTTACCAATCGGCGTGATTGCAGTGGATTCCATCTATACACCGGTAGAGCGTGTCAATATGACCAGTTGAAAGGAATACCCGTGTGATTGAGTTACCGACTTTGATAAGCTGACACTGGATGTATTCACAAACGGAACTCTTGCTCCTGATGAGGCAGTCAGCCTGGCAGCTAAAGTTCTGAGCGAGCATTTGAACCTTTTCATCGACCTTTCTGAGAATGCCAGAACTGCAGAGGTTATGGTAGAGAAGGAAGACAACGAGAAAGAAAAAGTGCTTGAACATTGATGAACTGGAGTTATCCGTTCGTTTCATACAACTGTTTAAAAGGCAGCGAGTATCAACACCGTGGAGGAACTGTGCAACAGGACTCCAGGATCAGGCACCCGGCAGATAAGACAAAGGGCACAGCCGGGCGTTTACGAATAAAGCAGGCGGACAGTAAGACCAATGAAGCGTGGACGCCGGCTTCCACAAATGGAGGATTAAATCATGGCAGGTTATAGAAAACTCGGAAGAACTTCCAGCCAGAGAAAAGCATTACTTAGAATCCAGGTTACCAATCTGTTATACCACGGCAAAGATCGTTACAACTGAGGCAAGAGCTAAAGAAGTAAAGAAGATTGCTGAGGGCTTAATTGCCATGGCAGTTAAGGAAAAAAAGACAACTTCGAGACCGTAAAAGTTACTGCAAAGGTTGCACGTAAAGATAAAGACGGCAAGAGAGTAAAAGAAGTTGTTGACGGAAAGAAAGTTACCGTCTATGAAGTAGAGAAAGAGATCAAGAAAAGACAAACCATCCAGACTTCATAGCTAGAAGACAGATGTTAAAGGTTTATATGTAACAAGTTCCGGCTGCAAAAGCAGGCAGAAGAAAAACACAAAAGTAGATATGCCGGCAAAACTCTTTGATGAGATTGCTCCTAAATACGTAAACCGCAACGGTGGATACAAGAATCGTTAAGATCGGACAGCGTAAGGGCGACGGCATGGAAGTTTGTGGAGCTTGTTTAATCAGTAAACAAAGCGGTGAAACGATTTCAATTTGTAAACATTTCACTGCCCGTTAATAAACGACTCCAGCCATGCAGAGTGGCTGGAGTCGTTTTAATTACAGCGGTGACGATGTGCGCGGGCGTACGGAGTTATCGTTAACGATTACATCAACTTTCCTCCCGGCCCATTACTGGTATGGGGACGATGATCCAATAGCCCGAAGCTGGCAAGGGCAGTAGTTGCTCCACAGATTGCACACACAGTCGCCCCTAAAAGAGAAATTCGCCTGCTTTTTCGATGATGGCGCCGTGTTTTGGGTCATTCCAGGTATCTGCACCTGGTAACACCAACACGCTTGTTTCACTTATAACCATGTCATCTATCGAGCAATCGGGTAGGATTGTCAGCCCGCCCATTGTATGGATTGGCAATTTTGAATCGCTGACTGTTTTGAGAGATAGACGCGGCGCATCCTTTTTGAAGAAACGACCAGAATGCAACTCGGCAGTAACGTAGCCTATCTCCCAGTCAGCTAAGGTATCAAGAACATAAATATAGATTGTATACATAAACTTCCTCCGTCTCTATTGTCTTATTGATTTGCTTGTATTTTTATAGTACCATATAATTGTTGACAACAGTATGGCAACAATCAAAAATGATGAATGGCGGTGAGCAGATGAAAGTTGACAGGCTTGTCAGCATTATTATGATACTCCTTGACAAAGGAGAGGATGAGGGATATGAAGAGAAAAACAGGTGGATTTATCTGCTTGTTTCTATATGCCTGGTGACCTGTATGGCGTTTGGAGGGGCAATGGTTTCCTATGCCGCTTCGTCCAGAAAAGACAATCAGCAAGGTAACGATTAATCTGGATATGGAATTGGAAGCGGGCGAGGCCTGCCGGATTTGGAAGCGGGAAAAGACAGCGGGTTTAATGTAAGGGCAGGAAACGAGGCGGTATACGGCAACTGAGGCGCAGTGGGTGAGCTCGACATCGAAGGATGTGAAGATTGGCAGCACCTATACGTTAAAAGTATGGCTGGAAGCGGAGGATCCGGATTCCTACGGCTTTGTCGGCCCTATAAATCCAGCAATGTCACGGTAAAAGGCGGAACCTTTGTGTCGGCTTCAGAAAGGGATACGATACTCTGGTAGTCACGGTGAAGACGAAGCCGGTAAAGGGCGAATATGACGCCCCTGAGGACGCCGAATGGAAAGAGAATCAGCTGGGCCACGCGAAGTGGGATAAAGTGAACAGGTGGACGCCTATGATATAAACCTTTATTGCCATATATAAGGTGAAGGCGTACAAGGGCACGTCGATCAGTTTTTATCCATACATGACGAGTGCGGGTACTTATACCTTTAAGGTGCGTTCCGCACCGTCGGGCGACAGCCAGAAGGATTATGCCGAGAGCAGCGACTGGACGGAGTCGGATGAGCTGTATATTGCCAAGGAATCGGTGTCCAATGGTTCCGCAGATTGATTACAACAATACAAACAGCGCTGCCAATAATTCCACGTCGCAGGTCGGCTGGATCAGGACGGGAGCCGCTGGTGGTACCGCTATCCGGACGGAACCTTCCAGAAGGATTCCTGGCTGCTGGTCAACAATATCTGGTATCTGTTTGACAAAGACGGCTGGATGCTGACGGGATGGCAGGAGAAGAACGGAAACTGGTATTATCTGGACAACAACGGAGCAATGAGAAAGGGCTGGGTACAGGCGGCCAACGGCTGGTATTATCTGAATCCGGGACCTGAGGGCACAGAGGGGAGCGATGTTTAGAACCAGTGGCTGGACAGCAACGGCAAGAGATATTATCTGGGAGAAAACGGCGTAATGTGCGAGGGCTGGACCCAGGTGGGAGGAAACTGGTATTATTTCTATCCGGGTGACGGAAGCATGGCTGTTAACACGACTATCAGCACATTTTATGTAGGTGCCGACGGTGTGTGGCGCCGGTAAGGAGCAGCGGCATAAATTCTAGAAAAGTGAGGTAGTGGTATGTTTGGGAGAAGAACACGGGGCTTATGGATCTGCATAGCGGCGGCAATGCTCATAGCGGGCAGCGCCTTTACAGCATATGCGGATACGACGATTGCCAATATCAGAGTGACATTTAAAAATAATTATGATAAAGAGGAAGGTAAGATTCTGGAGCCAACCGTGACTACAGGAAGCGGCTACAGGTGGAGGATATTTCCTGGAGCAAGGCTCTGGAGAAATGGAATCGGGTTCCAAAATAACGGCTTCGGTTACACTGGTTCCCGGCAGCGGGAAAGCTTTTGCGAGTTCCTACTCTTCTAAAGACTACCATAAGCGGAGCGGAGTTTTGTCTCTGCCAAACGGAATGAAGACGGCAACCTGGTGGTAAAGGTAAACTATTATCCGGTAGTTCAGCTTGGACAGACGGAGAAAGCCGGCTGGAGTGATTCGACAAGGACAAAAGCAGTCTGGAAAAAGATCCCATATGCAACCGCATATCAGCTCCGCCTCTACCGGGGAGACGATGAGTATGTGACTACGCTGACGCTGGAGGGTACGAATGTTGACCTGACGGAGTATATCACAAAAGAGGCCAACTATTTCTATGAAGTCAGAGCAACCTCGAAGAACAGCACAGATGCCGGCTACAGAAGAACCGGAGATTATGTAACCTCCGAGGATTCATTTGTAGCCCAGACAACCTGGGTGAGGTAAGGGGACGCTGGCGCCAGGATCGCACGGCTACCGCTATACGGATGAAAACGGGTGGAAGCCAACAATGGCTGGCGTTATATTCAGGGTACATGGTATTATTTTGATGAGAACGGTTATGCAGCCACAGGCTGGCGCTTAATCAATGGAAAATGGTACTATATGAATTCGGAATGTAAAATGCAGACCGGCTGGCTGAACCTGAATGACAAGTGGTACTATACGGATTCAACGGGCGCTATGGCAGTCGGCTGGTATCAGATTTCGCCGTCGGGTGGTATTATTTCTATGAAGACGGAAGCATGGCGGTGAATACGGTGATAGACGGATACACGATAGGCGGAGACGGAAAGATGCAGTAAGGCGCGGGATAGAAGTAGAGCTGTTGTGAAGGCGGTATGCAGACTGCCATCACAACAGCTCTATTTCTGTTGATGACGGTGACCTGTGCGCGGGCGTGCAGGTCGTTTTATAATGAACGGAAATAATCTAAAAAAGCCATTGCAGACTTATTCAGATAATGGTCATATGCCCAGATTGCCATGGGACTTGTATAAAGACAATCGTCATCCAATATTTTTCTGTACAATTTTTCCTGGGCCATCTGTGTCGCTCCCGAGAGGCAGAAGGGCAATTCCGAGTCCGGATTCTGCCGCACGCAAAGCGGATGAAGAACGCTCCGCTTTACATATAATCCTGGGCAGGACATTATGTAAATTAAATACTTCATTTAAGATTGATTCATAACGGCGGTATATAATCAACTGTTTTCCATCCAGTTCATCGACGGAGCAGCTTACACAGTCAGACCAGTTATATTCCGGAGACATGACCGCAACCATAGGCTCAGGCTCTTTTTTCAAATATTTGATACCCTGAAGATGGAAGGGGAACGGATAATGCCAATATCGATGATGCCTTTTTGCACCAAATCATGGATATAAGCGCTATTTCCCTCAAAAATTCAAAATTAATCATCGGATAATTCTGATGAAATTCCGCTATTTTAGGCGATAATACAAGCGGTACTGCGGTAGGGGTTATGCCAATGTATAAATTTCCCTTATAACCGCTGGAAAAATCCACAATTTCTTTTTTGTATCACGTTACTTAGAGCAAAGAAGCTGCCTGGCACGGTCTGCAAACATCTGGCCTACGGCTGTCAGCTGTAAATTACGGGAATCACGCTCAAATAAAACAACATTAAATTCTTTCTCCAGCTTTTTTTAACTGCTGGCTAAGCGGCGGCTGCGTGACGTGCAGCCTGGCGGCTGCGGCAATAATAGAGCCTTCTTCTACAATTGTTAAAAATACTGTAACTGCTTTGAATCCATATAAATCCCCATTTATACAAGAAATGAATAAATCCTATTTTTTATCAATATTTTACATGACAATAGTGTGATGTTACAATGAATTCATAGTTAAATATTGTTTAGTGCACATAAATAATCTTAACATAACCGGTGACCTGTGTCTATGCCTGACGGATTCGGAAGAAGCGCGCTCCCCTTTGGCATACCCGCGGCCACATGGCTGAAATTTTATTAATAATAAGTCTAAGAAGGAGAAGGTTATGATTAATAGGGAACAATGCGGCCAATTTATAGACGCAAATACGGATAATATGGTGAAAGACTGGAAGCGGTTGGTAGAAATAGAAACGGGCTCTTTGATAAAGAGGGACTTGAGGAGGCAGCCGGTACACTTAAGGCAATGTTTGGGGCATCGGGTTTAGGTGTGACCCTGATTGATACAGGGGCTGCAGGGGAGAGACATTAACAGGGATATTAGGCAGGGAGAGGGAAGGAAAGCCGATTTTTATTTTCCGGACATTATGATACGGTTTTCAAAGGGAACACTGGCAGACAATCCATTCCCGTATCGAAAACGGAAGGGCATATGGACCGGGCGTCCTGGATATGAAAGGGGCATTATAATTGCATATTATGTTATTAAGGCGTTGAACAGCTTGGGTTTTACAGAGCGTCCGATTAAAATATTATTTTGCCGGTGATGAAGAAATTGCCCATGAAAATTCTACAACTGCAGAAACTCTGGTGGAAAAAGCTAAAAACTGTGAATTTGCTTTTAATATGGAAACAGGGCTTCCGGACGGTTCGCTGTGTGTTGGACGAAAAGGCGGAATAACTATATCGGCGGAATCACCGGGGTAAGCTCATGCCGGAAACAGTTTTGAGACAGGCAGGAATGCAATCGAAGAGATGGCATATAAAATTTGCAGGCTACGTGAGATAACAAATTTATCGGAGGGAATAACTGTCAGTGTAGGAACCATAAAGGAGGCACAGTTTCTAACTCCATTCCAGGCAGCTGCCGTATTGAGATAGACGCACGGTTTATAAAGCCGTCCCAAATGGAAAAACTGGAACATGACCTCTATGCTGCCCTCGATGAGACTCATATACCGGGTACACAAACTACATACAAGGTTTTAAGCATTATTAATGCATTTGAAACGACCAATTCTGTTAAAAAGCTCTTTGATTTTTTGCAGTCAGGCACTTCAGGACTGCGGGGAAGAACCGTTGAAGTCAACCGTACTGGGCGGAAACTCAGATGCAGCATACATCAATATAGCCGGGACACCGGTCATCTGTTCCTGCGGCGTGATTTGGACAGGAAATCATACGGGGAAAGAGTTTGCAATAGTAGCTACGATGGCTGAAAGAGCAAAAATGCTTTTAAGTATTCTGAGCCGGCTGGACAGCTATAAGGGGAGGCCGAATAATGAAGAAGAAAAAAACAGCAGGAGCACCGTATAGGGATAAAAGGCTGGGGGCTCGTTATTCTTGCTTATTATCCTTTTTCCGGGATATTTACTAATTCGGGAACTTTTAAAGGCTTTGATTTAAGCAATCTGATTGGAAGCTTTGGAATCATTGCCGATGGTCTGAATTTTGAAGGACAGGGAGGGTCGGAGCGAGAGAGGGGTTCATGTTTGCATTGACACTGATTCCCACAACCTGTGTTTCGGTAGGATTTGTACATGTTTGTGAAGATATGGGGGCCATGGAAGCACGAAAGTTTTTACACCTCTACTCAGACCTTTGATGGGAATTCCCGGAACCAGCAGGATTGCTTTCGTAGCGTCCTTCACCAGTTCTGATGTTGCGTCTTTTATGACGAAAAAAGCATATCAGCAGGGGAGATAACCGATAGGGAAAGGACAATATTCGTGGCTTATCAATATGCGGCTTCGGCTGTTATTATTAACGATTTCCGCAGGCTCCGCTGCTCCCGATCATTAAGCTCGCGGTAGGTGTAATCGTATATTTGTGGATATTTAAAGTTCTGGGAGCTAATATTATGCGGCTGGTAGTAAAAAAAGAAGCAGAAGGAGGTGCTGTTTAGATGAGCGAAGAAATTAAAACAGAAAGAGGCCGGCACTGATAATAATCAGGAAGAGAAAAAACAGAAAAAAGTCGATAGTTACCTCTTTCATGGATGGGGCTAAGGAAGGGTTCTATATCGGGATTGAAAATATATTACCGGCTATGGTATTGGGCTGCGTTATAATCAGGTTCCTTGAACTTACGGGCCTCGTAAATCTGATTGGAAAGGTATTTGCTCCGGTAATGGGAATTTTTGGCCTGCCAGGAGGCGGCAATTGTGTTAATGTCGGCGTTTTTGCAAAAGCGGCGGGAGCGGCTACGGCGGCGAATTTATATGCGGCCGGAACAATTAATGCGGCTCAGGCAACGATTCTGGTTGTACCCTGTATGCTGATGGGAACGTTAGTAGGACATTATGCAAGAATTGTTCTTGTAGCAGGGACAAATCCGAAATACAGGTCGCATCTTTTGGGGCTGCCGATTCTTCTCAGCCTGGCAGGAATGCTTGGGATGCGCGGAATCATGATGCTTATGGGGTATATGTAAAGCTGTTTTATATCAGTAAACGGAGCTGCCGGTTTTGACTAAGGCGGCCCCGTTCTGCTTCCGCTCTCTGCTGCAGGAGCAGGCTGTTGATAATTTTGAAAGAAGGGAAGATATGTACAAGAAAAAGGGGAGAACCGTACCGAAACGGGTAAAAGCTATTAATCCGATGCTCATACTGGTTGCATTTCTGGTAATTGCGGCAATTGCGACTTATTTGGTGCCGGCAGGCTCATTTTGACCGTTTTGAAAATGAGATAACAGGCTATTCGATAGTAGATCGGACAGTTACCGTCATGTGGCGCAGAATCCGATAAAAATATTTGATTTTTTCATGGCGGTTCTAATGGGCTTGCCAGCTCCGGGAACTTAATTTTCTTTATTTTAATTGTAGGCGGGGCTCTGCAGGTTATTCAGGCGACAGGGGCGATAGATATAGGCCTGAAAAATTTAATTAAGAAATTTGCAGGAAAGAAAATCTGCTTTTGATTGCCATTCTCCTGACATTTGGCCTGCTGTCCTGCTTTGCCGCCACCAGTGAGGAATTTCTGGCATTTATGCCGCTGATATATATGGTTTGCCTGGGACTTGGATTTGACTCTCTGATTGCTGCATTCCTGGTACTTGGCTCATCCTCCATCGGGTACTGCGGCATGACGAATGCATATACGGTCGGTGTATCCCAGACGATTGCCGAGCTTCCCATGTTTTCGGGAATCGGCTACAGGGCGGTTGCTTTCATTGTATTTGAAATTGTCAGCATGATATGGCTTTGCACCTATGCAAATAAAATCCGTAAAATCCGGAGAAAAGCCTGATGTATGAAATTGACAGCCAGTACCGGACAGCTCTTGATTTATCCGATATTCCGCCTATGACTATGCGGCACAAGCTGGTGCTGCTGACTTTCATTCTTGGAATCGTATCGATGGTGTGGGGGATTCTTACCAGGGGATTTTATCTTACAGAAATGGGAGCGGTGTTTATGATTATGACAGTGACGGCCGGAGTGGTCGGCGGCCTGAACGGAAATCAGATATGCAATGAATTTGTGGAAGGAACGAAAAGTCTTTTATGGGTTGGTCTTGTTATGGGGCTTTGTAAAGGGTGACGAATATCCTTACGGAAGCAAACATCATTGATACAATAATTAATGCCCTGGCAAGCCTGCTTCACGGCCTTCCCCGTACAGTTGCCGCCTGTGCTATGTTTGCCGTCAGGATGTAATCAATTTCGTAATTCCCTCCGGCTCGGGACAAGCTGCGGTTACGATGCCGTTAATGATACCGCTGGGAGACTTGTTGGGGATAAACCGCCAGGTGAATGTACTGGCTTTTCAGTTCGGTGATTCGCTGTCAAATATGGTTACACCGGCTGGAGCAAAGCTGATGGCCGGCATTGCCATGTGCAATATACCTTATAAGAAGTGGCTGAAGTTTTTTTTTACCCTGTTTTGCGTTGTGGTGGATTATTTCCTTTATTCTTTTAACGATAGCAACCTTGATTAATTACGGCCCTTTTTAAATGAAAGGAGGTGAAATTTACCCCAAATACATAATCCCTTTTAAAAGACCGATCCGGTATCTGCCGGACCGGTTTTATTGCCCGGCTGCCGCAGTTTCTGCCGCTGCCGGGAACCGATATTTTGGATGGGATTTTTAGAAACAAAATACTACTTGACTCGGGGTACAATTGCTCTACAATTTACACAAATATGCAGTGATAAGCTGCGGTTATGAAGGGCTTGAATATGAATATAATTAAAGCGGCAAATCTCGTTTTGACTATATCAGACGGGACGAAGAAGATAAAGTGGAAGAAGTAAACCGTGCGATTGATCATGTGGATGTGGAGATTGAGAAGGGAGTTTTGTGGCCGTACTGGGACACAATGGCTCCGAAAGTCCACATTTGCAAAGCATATCAATGGCATTTTAATTCCGACGGAAGGAACGGTCTGGGTATCTGAGATGGATACGGCGGACGACGATCTGCTGTGGGAAGTGAGAAAGACTGCCGGGATGGTGTTCCAGAATCCGGATAACCAGATTATCGGCAATGTGGTGGAGGAGGACGTGGGATTCGGCCCGGAGAATATCGCAGTCCTACCGAGGAGATTTGGGAACGGGTGGATAAGAGCCTTCAGGCTGTTGGGATGACGGCGTACAGGAAGAAGTCCCCAAACCGTTTGTCAGGAGGCCAGAAGCAGCGGGTGGCGATCGCCGGCGTGATGGCGATGAAACCCCAGTGTATCGTTCTGGATGAACCGACCGCCATGCTCGATCCGAACGGCCGCAAGGATGTTATCAAAACCGTTCAGGAGCTGAACCGGGCTGAGGGATCACCATACTTTTGATTACTCATTACATGGAGGAAGTGATAGACGCAGACCGCGTGATCGTTATGGACGGCGGTAAAGTGGTTATGGATGGGACGCCAAAAGAGATTTTTTCAAGGGTGGACGAGCTTAAGAGCTACCGTCTGGACGTTCCCCAGGTGACGGAACTGGCCTACGAGTTAAAAAAGGGCGGAGCCATGCTGCCGGATGGAATACTCAGGAAAGAAGAGCTGATGGAAGCGCTGCTTCCGCTCTTAAAAGAGGAATAAGATATGTCAATCAAGGTTATAGATTTGAATTACACATATGGGGCAGGGGACTGCCTTTGAGCAGCATGCCCTTAAACATGTGAATTTTGAGATAAATGACGGTGAATTTGTCGGTCTGATCGGCCATACCGGTTCCGGCAAATCTACTTTAATCCAGCATCTGAACGGCCTGATCCGGCCTACGGGCGGAGATATCCTGTATCACGGGACCAAAGCATATACAGCGACGGTTATAATATGAAGGAGCTGCGCAGTAAGGTAGGTCTTGTATTTCAGTACCCGGAGCATCAGCTTTTGAAGCTGATGTATTTTCCGATGTCTGCTTTGACCGAAGAACCTGGGCTGTTCTAAGGAAGAGACCGAGAAGAGGGCGCGCCATGCCCTGGATCTGGTGGGAATGGATGAGAGCTTCTATGAACAGTCGCCATTTGAATTGTCGGGCGGGCAGAAAAGAAGGGTGGCGATAGCGGGAGTCCTTGCGATGCGGCCTGAGATGATGATACTGGATGAGCCTACGGCCGGTCTGGATCCCCAGGGCCGGGATGAGATCCTGGATCAGATTGAGCGGCTGAACCGCCGGTACGGCCTTGACCATTCTCCTTGTCTCCCACAGTATGGAGGATGTGGCCCGCTATGTTGACCGGATTATGGTTATGAACCACGGGGAGAAGGTCTTTGACGATACCCCGAAGGAAGTATTTAAACATTATAAGGAACTGGAAGACATGGGACTGGCGGCGCCTCAGATTACCTATGTGGTCCAGGAGCTGCGGGGAGCATGGGATCCTGTGGATGATACAATTACGACTGTGGAAGAGGCAAGGGATGCGATTCTTAACCTCCTTCGGGAAAAGGGGAGGCTCACATTATGATTAGGGATATCACAATCGGACAGTACTATCCGGTAGATTCACCGATCCACCGCCTGGATCCGAGAACGAAGCTGTTTGGTACGATGATATACATTATTTCACTGTTTTTGCCGATAATCTGTGGTGCTACCTGATTGCCACACTGTTTTTGACCCTGGTAGTCAGACTTTCGAAGGTGCCTTTCAAATTCATTGTGAAGGGGCTGAAAGCAATTGTTTTCCTGCTGCTCATCAGCGTCAGCTTTAACCTGTTTCTGACGGACGGCCGGGAGATTTTCCGCCTCGGTTTCTGAAAATCACGGCCGAGGGCCTGACTCTGGCCTTTTTTATGGGCCTGCGTCTGATGTACCTGGTGCTTGGCTCATCGATCATGACGCTGACCACAACGCCGAACCAGCTCACGGACGGCCTGGAAAAGAGCCTCGGATTTATGAACAGGCTTCATGTGCCGGTTCATGAGGTCTCAATGATGATGTCGATTGCGCTCCGCTTTATTCCGATTCTGATTGAGGAGACGGATAAGATCATGAAAGCGCAGATGGCACGCGGAGCCGATTTTGAGACCGGCAACCTGATGCAGAGGCGAAGAGCATGATACCGCTTCTTGTTCCGCTGTTTGTCTCCGCCTTCCGTGGCGGATGATTTTCATCCGCGGTTTTGCGATACGATCAAGACGTATGAGTATCGCATCTGGAACGACAAGTTTCCGAACCCGCTCGTACGGCTTTACTCGAAATTTTGTTATTTCAATGTTGATGTAGCGAAGATGGAGCAGGCAGCAGCGTATCTCGTCGGAGAACATGATTTCAAATCATTTTGCACGCCGCGGACACAGGTGGAGTCAACGGTGCGCACGGTCACAGAGATTTCCTTCCGCACAGAGGGCAAGATGACAGGAGACGCAGGCCCCGCCCGGCTGACGGTTTACCGCTGCGGGAGGAAGAGTTTGAGAGGCTTGTGAAACGTGTCGTACATCAGGCTTACCGGAATGGAGCCGGGAGCGTTATCGTGACGGACGCGGAAAAAGACAGGTTCGGGCCGGAGACCGTTATGGATTTTTATAAAGTTGTGAAGAATGGACCGGATTCCAAATGGAGGATGCCGGACCGGAATAAATTTCGTCGGAAAAACGGGGAAAAATGAGTAAAACATTTGTGTATCTGGTTTATTTTGGCGTATATTCGCTGGCAATTTATTTATTGGAAAAGTCTTCCTTCGGGGAGAGTGATTCTATCTCCAAATTCTTTGTCGGAGAGAGAGAAAAATCGGGCTTTGCCGCCTTTTTTTACTTTTTTGGGAACCTGGATTTCAGCCGCCACAATTCTCGGGTATACGGGAAATGTCTATCAGAACGGGGTGGCTGTAATTTCCATGTCGGTAATTCCGTGGTTTATCGGGGCGCTGATGCTGTATGCAATCAGCAACCGGCTTTATGACAACGATATCCTTACGATTCCACAGCTGATTCGGAACCGTTATGGCTCCCGGGGCCTTCAGATTGCCTCCGCCCTGCTGATGTCATGCGGTTATGTGCTTTACCTTGTCATGCAGATTAAAGGATTTGGCATTGCCGCCTCAATCTGCTTAATATTGATTATAAGGTAGCGGTTTTTCTGGTCTATCTCTTTATATTATATTCCACGTTCGGCGGCTTTAACTCGGTTATCAAGACAGATACCTGTAATCTGGTGATGCTGGCGCTCAGCGTAGGCGTGATTTATTTTGTTATAGTCGGGAAAGTGGAAGGCACATGGCTTTTTATCGGACAGCACTGTGGCGAGAGAAACACTGAAAGCCGGAGTGGCGGTGGAGAACCCGGGCTTGTTCAGGACTATTCCCCTCTTATGTATATCTCCATGTTTTTCGGCTGGGGCATGGGACTGGCGACAAATCCCCAGTACATGATCCGGATTGTCGCTGCAAAAGATAAAAGACGGCTAGAAAAATGCTGCTGTGTGCGATTGTTTTTCTGGCTCTGTTCTATTTTTGCCCTTACTCAGATAGGGCTGGGGCTTAAAATTTTTTCGCGTCTTGACACCTTTCATGATACGGATGATATTTTGTTTATGCGGTAAACTATCTGCTTCAAAGCAGATTCAGCGTTTTTTCTGATCAGCGTAATCGGGCGTGCCTTTCTACGGCCAATTCGCAGCTTTGCTGATAGGCTCCATGCTGTCTTATGATGTGGCGGGGCAGTTCGGGAAGAATGGGATGAAGGAGGACAAGCTGCTGGGGCGCGCCAAGTGGTTTATATTCATCGGAGGTACCCTGGCTCTAATACTGTCCCTGAATCCCCTGAGGATATCCTCTTTTTCGGCGCCGATATAGGGGGGAGTTTTGCAGTGATTTTTACGCCTTTAATCTACGGGGCGCTGTTATATCCGAGAGGAACAAAGGCCGAGGGCCTACGGTTCATTTATCGTGGGCATAATCTGTGCGGCTCTGTTATGGGGCATCACCACCAGGGTATACTGGGCCTTCCCGGCCACAGCCTGTTCTGTTCTGGCATACCTTGTAATTCCGTTTTTCCAGAGGAAAACAGGCGCTAAAGGGTAACAGATCAGACAGGTCTGCGCGTTTGCTGCGAAGCGGACCGTGCGAAAAAGGTAGTGGAAGCGAGCATCCGGCTCATCGCGCAGCATTTTATTAGCCGGATGCAGTAACAGTTCCTTGTCGGAACTGTTACGCTGTGAAGGGGAAAAGGGGGCTGAAGAATGAAAAAGTTGACCGACAGGCTGTCAAAATGGTTTTTTCAGATAGAGAACGAAATCCTGGAATCCCGTTTTTATTTGTCAGGAATTGTCGTAATTGTGGTTTTGGGGTAATCTCTATTACAACAGTTACACGATGCAGAGAGATAACCAGAAAACCCTGGCCGTCTACATGTTTGAGGAAATAAACAGGGATGTTGGTATTTGTCCGGCCGTCTGAGCGAGAAGGAGCTGAAAGATAAATACAGGTATTATGGGAGAGGCTATGTCGGATTACGGATAAGGACGGTCAGGTTATTACTTATGAAGACGGCTCTGTTCAGGATAAGACGGTATTTTTAACGAATGAGGGCGCGAACAAGCTGGGATGGAAACTGGAATTTCTGATAGACGAAAATTTGTTTGAGGAAGAAATTCTGGAAAAACAGAATTATGTCGTCATCGGGGCCATCGCATCCCTTCTTATCATCATACAGGCCAGTATTTTTATTTCCCATAACATTACAAGGCCAATCCGCAGTATGAGTAGTACGTGCCGGGAAATAAACAAAATAAGGAAACTACAGGAGCTACCGGTTCGAATCGGTGAAAAGAAAAAGACGAAATAAGGCCAGCTGGCTGTTACATTTGAGAGCCTGCTACGTAACATGGATAACTACACTAAGATGGAGTATACCAGCAAAATGTCGGCGACGCTTGCCCATGAGATAAAAAACCCGATTGCAGGGATACGTTCAGGGATACAGCTTTTTTAAAAGGGAAGAGCAGCCAAAAAAGTGACAAAATGCTAGAGAGCATGATTAAAGAGGTTGACAGAGTGACCACTCTGATTATGAATCTTTTTTACTCTTTCCGCAAAGAAGGAATCCCCAAAGGAATTGATATCCTTTGAAAAAGTCATTGGTGAGATTGCGATGATTTATTCCAAGGGGGCGGAGGGACAGGGAGTCGTGATGGAAACCGCGGTGGAGGAAGGACTGACGGGCTATCTGAATGAGAAAAATTCCGCCAGATTGCCCACAACCCTGATCAGCAACAGCATTAAATCAGTTATTCCCGGCATTGAGGGAGAATCAGGATATCAGGGGAAGAGGCAGGAACAAGGCTCTGATTGAGTTTCAGGACAACGGAAAAGAATGTCGCGGGAAGAACTGACGCGCCATGGAGCCGTTCTACACAAAAGCTTAACAGGTGGAATTGGTCTTGCTATTGTAAAAAGCTGGTGGAACAAAACGGCGGCCTGATGGAGATGGCCAGTGCCTGCGGGGGGGACCTGCGTAAAGGCTGACATTTACAGGAGGGGTGGAAGATTATGAAGAAAATATTAGTCGTGGATGATGAATTTCTGATCCGTTACACACTGGAGGAAGGGCTGAAGGACAGGGGGATATGACGCCAAAATCGGCCGGGACCATAGGAGGCCGTAGAGTGTGTAAAAATTCCACCCGAATGTCGTGATCCTGGATAATCTTCTGGGCATAGCGTGGGTATGGATGAGATTGCCACCTTCAAAAATATGGATGAGGATATCCAGGTCATTTTGATGACGGCCTACGGCTCCGTATCCCAGGCAGTGGAGGCGACCAAAAGAGGGGCCTACGATTATGTTCTGAAACCGTTTGATGTGGATGAAATCGATTTTATTATAAAAAGATGTCTGGAGCAGATGAAGCGCCGTGATTCTCTGGAATTTTTGAAGGAAAATCCCAGGATTTTACCGAATCAGTGGGCTGTCTGCCAGATCCGTTCCCCAGATCAAGGTGCTGGGTGAAAATTCCTCTGTCAATGTCCTGATCAGGGAAACAGGGGACCGGAAAAAGAGGTGGTGGCCAGACAGATTCATGACTGCAGTGACAGGAGAAAAATCTGATGGTCAGAATCAACTGCGGGGCAATCCCTGAAAATCTCCTGGAAAAGTAGAGCTGTTCGGTTACGAGAAGGGCGCATTTGCGGGGAGCGCTGAAGACGAAGAAAGGGCTGATAGAGCTGGCTAACGGCGGAACACGTCTTCCTGGATGAAATCCGGAGAACTGCCTCTTGCCATGCAGACAAAAGCTTTTGACTTTCTGGACGACCGGAAATACAAACGAATCGGCGGTCTGGAAGATATCGAGCTGGATGTACGGGATTGCCGCGACCAACCGGAATCTGGAGAGGGCGATTGCGCAGGGCCAGTTCCGTGATTTGTTCTACCGCCTCAATGTGATGCAGATTGTAATTCCTCCGCTCCGGGAGCGGCGGGAAAATATCCCTGCACTTTTGTGATTACTATCTGGACTACTATAATAAATCCTTTGCCAAAACATTGAGAGGTAAAGGCCGGTTTTTTATGAGGGAGCTGATTTTATATGACTGGAAGGGAACGTCCGGGAGCTTAAGAATATCTTTGAACGCTGCTTCCTGTTCAGCCAGAATGTCCTGGAGAAGCACGTAGAACGACGCCGGTTGAAAACGGAGACCGGCGGACATGGGAACTGTTATTATCTGAAGATTTGGAGAAAGGTCAATCAGTCTCGAACAGGAGGTTTTAGTGCTGGAAAAATTTATATGAATCAGGCGCTCAAAATCAGTAATAATAATCTGACCAAAGCCGCCGCTCTCCTAGGAACGACCCGTTTTTCTATCAAGAGGAAGATGGAGAGGGAGGAATAAAGAGCGGTGAACCATAAACCGTGCAAAAAGTCACATCGTGCAAAAACGCACGCAAAATCGTGCGTTTTGCACGATTTTTTTGCGTTAATGCTCATAAAAATAAAAATAATCGAAATAAATATTGAAAAAAATATTAAAGTCAGATAAAATAGTACTGTCAGAACTACATATGGTTCGAGGGCAAATAAACAGTGAAGGTAAGGAGGAAAAAGACTATGTATTATGTGGATTTGAACAGTGATTTGGGAGAGAGCTTCGGCAAATTATACGATCGGTGGATGCGGAAATTCTCAAGTATGTATCATCCGCAAACGTTGCATGCGGCTGGCACGCAGGCGATCCGATTGTAATGGAAAAGACGGTTGCCGTTGCGAAGGATAACGGTGTTGCCGTAGGCGCACATCCCGGATTTCCTGATTTGATGGGATTCGGAAGAAGAGAATATTGTAGTTACTCCGGAGGAAGCAAGGCGTATGTGAATATCAGCTGGGGGCTTTAAAAAGCATTTACAGACAGCCACGGTGTGAAAATTCAGCATGTAAAAACCGCACGAGGGCTCTCTATAATATGGCGGCAGTCGATGAAAAGCTGGCGAAGGCAATGTGCGAGGCGGTTTATGGAAGTAGATAAGGATATCATTTTCATGGGACTGGCAGGCTCAAAGATGATTGAAGCAGCCGAAGAGGGGCCCAAGGCGGCCAGCGAGGTATTTGCAGACAGGGCATATAATGACGACGGAACTCTGGTATCCAGGAAACTGGAAGGTTCGGTTATCAAGGATAAAGACCTGGCTATTAAACGCGTAGTCAAAATGGTAAAGAAGGAAAAGTGGAGAGCATTAACGGAAACGACATTAATATCAAGGCTGATTCCATCTGTGTTCACGGTGACAATCCAAAAGCTCTTGAGTTTTAAAAAATATCCGCGAAACTCTGATGCGGAGGGTGTAAATTAAAATCTGTTTTAATGGGAATGGGAAAACCTTAGACAGTATTCACAATGAAGGAGATATATATGGGAGAGAAGAAAAAGAATAATATGACGGTATTTTTGGGAGCAGCGTTCCTGATAGCGACATCAGCTATCCGGCTTTCTGACACAGACAACCACTTTTACAGGAACCAGTACGGTTCAATTTTGCAATGGTTATCATCTGCACCATCCTTCTGGATGTCACGACGCAGTTAAACATCTGGTCGATTATCGGTGTGTCCGGTATGCGCGGCCAGGATATTGCCAACAAGGTTCTGCCGGGACTCGGTTATTTTATCGCGTTCCTAGGTTGCCCTCGGCGGCCTGGTATTTAATATTGGAAACGTGGGCGGAGCCGCCACGGGACTGAACGTAATGTTCGGACTTCCGGTCAAAGGCCGGCACGATTATCGGCGGACCATCGGCATCCTGATTTTCCTGTCCAAGGATGCCAAATCCGGTATGGATAAGATGACAAAGTATCTGGGAAGCATTATGATTCTTTGTGGTACTCTTTGTGGCATTCAAATCAAAGCCCCCGGTTGGCGAGGCAGTGACAAGCGTCTTCAAAGTTTTCAGAAGCTTCCGGGACTGGTATTCCCGATGATTACACTGCTCGGCGGAAGCTGCGGCGGATATATTACTTTCTCCGGCGCCCCGTCTCTCGACGCAGGCTTTTCAGGGAAAGGATCTTCCGGGAAGTGCGCAGATCCGTTCTTATGGGAATTACTGTGTCAGGCACCATGAGAATCTTATTATTCCTTGCTGTTCTGGGCGTTGTTACGGCTATGCCGCAAGTTGTGGGAAGCGATGCATGGGTAGCCAGTCCTCCCCGCGGCAGCATTCCAGGCAGGCGCAGGCGTGATCGGCTATAAGATTTTCGGCCTTGTTATTTTCTTTGCGGCATGTACGTCTATTATCGGTGCGGCTTATACTTCCGTTTCCTTCTTAAAGACACTGCATCCATTTATCATGGAAATGAAAAATGGTTCGTTATCGGATTTATTGCCGTTTCTACCGTAATTATGACTTTATTAGGCCAGCCTGCAACTCTGCTGGTACTGGCAGGTTCCGTAAACAGCCTGATTCTTCCTCTGACTCTTCTGACCATCCTTCTGGCCAGCAGGAGAAAAGATATTGTGGGAGAAAATTATAAGCACCCGATGGTTCTGATTGTTCTGGGACTTGGCGTTGTCCTTCTGACAGGATATTCAGGTATCATGGCGCTTCGAAGATTCTGACCATCTTTGGATAATGAATTGACAGTAAATTAGTGGTAACAAGCCTGTACAGCGGCTTGTTACCGTTTTGAGAGGAAAAAATATGAGCGAAGTAAGATACCTTGTATCAGGCGACTGCTCCGTGTGTGTTGAATTCGGCAATGAAATCAGTCCTGAAATCAATAAGAAAATCAGGGCGTTTAAAATCGCCGTTGAAAAAAGCGGAATCGAAGGGATAGTCGAGACCGTTCCAACGTACCGTTCTCTGCTTGTCTATTATAAACCTGAGATTATCAGTTTCAGGGAAATCTCGGAAAAGTTCGAAGAAGCTTATGGGTTCCCTTGATAATATCAATCCCGCCGCCAACGGTAATTGAAATTCCGGTTCTTTATGGCGGGGAGATGGGACCTGATATCCAGAACGTGGCCGAACATAACGGTAAGACGGTGGAAGAGGTTATTCAGATTCACATCGGAAGAATATCTGATTTATATGATTGGCTTTATAGCCGGTTTCCCGTATCTGGGAGGAATGAGCAAAGAGATTGCTACCCCGGGTTAAAGCCCCCAGGGTTAAAATCGACGGCGGTTCGGTGGGAATTGCCGGCGAGCAGACCGGTAATACCCGGTTGACTCCCCGGAGGCTGGCAGTTAATCGGAAGAACACCGTTAAAGCTTTATGATGCAGAGCGTGAGAAACCGGTGCTTCTGGAAGCGGACAGTATATAAAGTTTAAGTCCGTTACCCCGGCAGAATACGACGCAATTCTGAAGGCTGTGGAAGAGGCAGCTACCGTTACGTTGTATATGACAAGGAGGTGTAACGATGGGCATTAAATTTTTAAATGGGGGTTCCTCGACAATCAGGACATGGGACGCACAGGCTATCAGGAGTCGGCATGTCCGTATCCGGCGTCATGGATCAGCGCTCTGCGGCACTAGCCAACATCCTTGTCGGGGAATGATGAAAATGAAGGCGTCATGGAGGTTACCTGATGGGACCGATGGCGGAGTTTACAGCAGACAATATCATTGCCGTCACAGGGGCCAATCTCGGGGCGAGAGTTAAACGGCAAGGAACTGCGGTACAGGTGCACAGGCGATTCCTTAAGCTTTGCCGGCATGTTCAGCGGCAGCAGGGCCTATGTGGCATTTGCAGGAGGGCTGGATATCCGGTCATCATGGGAAGCAAGTCCACAAACCTGAAATCCAGGGTTGGCGGCTATGAAGGAAAAAAAACTGGGGGCAGGAGATGAGATTGCCTTTACGGCGCCGAAAACCGCTCTTTAATATGCACCTGAGAAAAATTAAACCCGATGACTTTACCGCCACGGAACAGGTTCTGCGGGTGGTAATGGGGATACTGGGATGATTATTTTACAGAGAAGGGCTCGACACATTCCTGAGCGCAACGTATGCGTTCACCAATGAGTCGGACCGTATGGGCCTGCCGGTGCGAGGGCGAAGTGATTGAGCATAAAACGGCGGCGATATTATTACCGAGGGAATCGCTTTTGGAGCAATCCAGGTTCCGTCTCACGGACAGCCAATCATTATGATGGCAGACCACCAGACAACAGGCGGTTATACAAAGATTGCAAGCATTATTTCCGTGGATCTTCCCAAGGTGGCCCAGTCCACCGGGATATAGGTAAAATTCCGTAGGGTTTCCATCGAGGAGGCACAGGAGTTATACATCGCACAGGTGGAAGAATTCAAGGCATTAAAGAAGTTATCAAAAGCGCCCGGAGCCTGCCGCTGGGCAGGATGCGGTTATCCAGGCGGCGGTCGCCCACGAGGCGTCAAGTACTGGGAAGCGCCGGAACGTATAAGGTTCGGATTGACGGGAGGAATTTATTGTCGAGCTTCAGGAAGAGAGAACAGGGCTGCGCTAGGGACACCTATTTAAAATCAAACAGGGAGGTAGATACCCATGAAAGACTACAGCAAGACGTCACCGGAAGAGATCTGGAAACTGATACGTTCCGGAGAATTGATTACCCGACGGCAGGAATGTGCGCGGGATACGCACAGGCCAACCTGGTTATTCTGCCGAAAAATATGCTGAAGATTTTTAAAAGAATTTGCCTTAGAAGAAAGAATCCGAAACCATGTCGATTCTGGAAGTGGTGGAAGGAACTCCGGATGTTCATGATATGGGAGAAGGCTCTAATATCGTAACGGACATCCCAAGATATTTCATCTACAGAGACGGAGTCAGGACGGAAGAGGTGACCGATGCATCTTCCTACTGGGAGGATGATTTTACCGGGTTCCTGATTGGCTGCAGCTTCTCCTTTGAGGAAGCGCTCATGAGGGCCGGAATTGAAGTGCGCCATATTGCGATGGGCTGCAATGTGCCCATGTACAAGACGAACATCGCCTGTGGAGAGCGCAGGGGTATTTGAAGAATGGAATGGTAGTCAGCATGCGTCCGATGACACCTGAGAATGCAGAGAAGGCCAAAGAAATCACCGATAAGTACCCGAATGTCCACGGAGGCCCGGTGCAGATAGGCAATCCTGAGGCGATCGGAATCATGGATATCAACAAGCCTGATTACGGCGACAGCGTTGAAATCCGCGAGGAGAGATTCCCGTATTCTGGGCTTGCGGCGTTACTCCGCAGGCGGCAATCGAGAATGCGAAGCTGCCCTTGTAATTACCCATGCTCCGGGACATATGTTTATCACAAATGTCCTGAATACGGAGTTGAATGATTTCCTGGAGGCGAAGAAACAAAAATAAATACGGCCTTATTAAATTTATTAAATCATATAAGGAAAAAAAGTTCATTATAAAAACAAGCGGCGGAAAAAGGAGAGATGTTCCGGGGAGGAAGCCTCTTTTCTCTGTAAAAAAAGCTTGACAGGATTCTGCTGCCGCAGGTAGAGTGTAGGAGAAAGAAAGGCGTATGGACACAGGCAGGAAAGCAGGTATGATGAACAGGCAGTTAGATGAAAAGATATTCATTGAAGTAAACGGAATCAGGCAGGGGATGTTTTTGCAGAGTGAAAACACCGAAAATCCGGTCTGCTGTACCTCCATGGAGCGACCCGGGTCACCGGAGATAGCATTCACTCAGGATTACCCGACGGGGCTGGAACAGTTATTTACTGTCTGCTGGTGGGAACAGCGGGGCAGCGGTATCTCCTACAGCCGGAAGGTTACAAAGAAACCATGACAATCGGGCAGATGATAGAGGATGCGACAGCGGTGACGAATTATCTGCGCCGGAGGTTCGGGAAGGAAAAATATATGTTTTAGGTCATTCCTGGGGTTCCGTGCTGGGAGTGCTTACGGTTCAGAAATCACCGGAACTGTTCCATGGCTATATCGGAATTGGTCAGGTTGTTTGCCAGTCAAAAACTGAGTGTCTTGCCTATTCCTTTATGGTAAATGAGTTTACTGCCGCAGGCGACAGGAAGATGCTGCGCAGATTAGAGAAGTTCCCAATCGACAGAGGCGGCGAGGTAAGCTTTCAGTATCTCGCGGTGCGGAGCGTGGGGATGATGAAGCTCAGGATCGGGATTATGCATCATCTGGACTCCATGAGTGATTGTATTAAAATAGTGCTGCGCTATAAAGGGTACACTTTGAAAGATAAGCTTCACTTCGTCATGGGAAGCGGTCTGGCGCTCAAATGTCTGTGGGACTTTGTGATGCAGACCGATTTTTAAAACAGGTTCCCCGTCTGGAGATTCCGGTCTACATTTTTCAGGGCCGGTTTGATTACCAGGTATCCTACAGCCTTGCGGTAAAAGAGTTTGCAGACACAGTAAAAGCGCCGGTGAAAGGTTTTTTATACCTTTGAAAATTCGGCTCACAGTCCCTGCTTTGAAGAACCGAAAAAGATGTGCCGTATCGGGAAGACGTGCTGCAGGGAAAATGCGGTTTGGCGGATGGATAAAACTTGAAATGTCACCAAGAAAACCTTATTTTATAAGGGAAAAAGTGGATTTGACACGTCCGGCAGTGTAATATAATGTATAACTGTGACATCAGGAGAAAGCGTCTGTACCAAATGCCCCGGAACAGACATTTCATGATAAAGTTAATCTCAAATATCTGATAAGTAAAACAGGAGGTCAACCAATGAAAACTTTTATGGCTAGTCAGCAACAATTGAAAGAAAATGGTATGTAGTTGACGCTACAGGATATACATTAGGTCGTCTGGCATCCAGAAGTAGCAAAGGTTTTAAGAGGAAAGAATAAGCCACGATCTTCACACCTCACATGGACTGCGGTGACTACGTAATCGTAGTAAATGCAGAAAATATTAAGTAACAGGCAAAAGTAACAGGCAAAAGGCGGTTAGACTACAATCAGAAGATCTACTACAATCACTTCAAAAGGATATTTAGGAAGAAGTATGCTTACAAAACTATGTAGCTGGTTAAAATCCCGCCCCAATTCTATGAAAAGGGCCCTTTTTATGTTTAGTTCCAGGTTTTACTGATTTTGGGCATGCCAAATAAGCCTCCGCATTACCGACCTTTTTATCCTATGATGTACAGTGAAGTATCCGGGTTCGGAACCGTTTGAAATTCCGGATTCCGTAGCTGCTCCGTTTTAACACCTTTATCTTGTTGTTAAATCCTTCTGTGGGACCATTTGTCAGCCCGTATTTAAAGGCATTCAGGATTTCTTTTCGCCAGGCCCTGTAGGTCTTAGCACAGGCCTCAAATTCCTTGATCCCACAGCTCTGCGCATTCGCAATCCAGTCATCAAATTCCCTCTGCTGCTGACGATACGCTTCCATCTGGCAGATATCATAAAACCACTCTTTCATGCGGTGTGCCAGACGCAGGTCCTCGCTATATTGAAGCATTAAATCACAGGCCTGCTTGTTCTCATCTTTCAGCTTTTTATAGCGGGTCAGGATGAGTTTCCGGCTGCGTTTATAATACTTACGCAGAGAAACCGGCATGGACCGCTGCAGCCGTTTGCGTACATTTTCAATCGCCCATGTCACCTGCCGGATGAAATGATATTTATCTACGATGATTGTAGCGTTTGGAAAGAAGGTCTGTGCAAGTTCGGTGTAGGG
>VOFE01002141.1_pt1 | contig 24000 bp, 37 predicted proteins | sample 5384071 | NCBI WGS metagenome assembly VOFE01 (sample SAMN12384724, study PRJNA508395) | human gut metagenome | isolation source: healthy gut D | host: Homo sapiens
CGGTATTACTTCGTTCGTTACGTATTGGACTCAGGGAAGTCGACGAAGAGGAGCGCAACAAGCGTCGCCGCAGGGAGGCGCAAGCAACCTTTGATCCGCGGATTCGAATGGGAACCAACAGAACAATGCCGAATAGGCGGCCAGGAGGCAACAAACATCATGCCGGGGAAGAAATCAAGATCAGAGATGTAGCGAGCAAGCTCAGATATCGCTCAACGCGATTAAGCGATGCGGGCGTTCCGGTGTTGGGCAGGGAACAACCAGGCCATCCGACCGCTGTTCGCTCAACCATCTAGGGAACAGCCTGGAGCCAGCAGGAACAAGTGAAACCAATACAGAGGTCGCTTAACCTTAGTCTCCGGCAAGTAGCCTGAGAACACGAAACCACCGCAAGCAAAGAGACTCCTCAAAACTGACTCTCCGACGATAACGAACCAGTACCGTGAGGAAAAGGTGCTGAAGGAAGTGGCTGCGCCGAACAGTCGGAGCCTGCTGACAGTGTGACGGCGATGCCTTGTAGAAATGAGCTCGGCAGTCACGATGCGCAACGAGGTTAAGCGAACCGCAACAACGAGATCTTTAAGACAACGACTGAGTCGCGCGCGTCTGGGCAGGCTGAAGCAAGGGAGTAAGACGGAGAACCGAACCACTGGTTGAAAAGCTGGAGGATAAACCAAATGGAGTAGGGAGGTGAAATAATCAAACCGGAGATATCTCGTTCTCGAAAATAACTGCAAGGCTAGCCAGCCATTTTCCGCAACGGTAGAAACTGGACGGAGGAGAACCTCGATACCGACCGGACAAAACCAGGAGATCAAACTTATGTGGAGCTAAACTCGAGAGGCTCGCCATAAGGCTAAGTCATCGCTGAGTGGCAAGGATGTCGTCCACTTGAACAACAGGATGTTGGCAAAACAGCCATGCGTTAAAGAAGTGCAATCTGGTCAGTGGACCTTCTCGACTCGTCCAGTCATAAGCAGCAGAATATATAAGACGATGAGATGAGGGAAACTTTACGGCAGCAACTCAGAGGAACGGCTCAACGGTGGAGCACAGGAAGTGAGATCTGGCATGAATGCTGAAAACGGCACGAAACGCCACCGTAAACAAAATTTCCCTGAGCAAAACTAATCAGGGTCCAGTCGAACTAAAACGGCGACAAACGTAACCGATACGCAACAAACAGACATTCCCTATACCTCAGGACCACTTTACCAGGGAGGCGACAGAGAAAAATTACGCAAACGGGGTTCTGGACGCCGTAGGCCTGAGCAAACAAATCCGCCAGACGCGAAGACAAGCTTATGGCAACTGCGAACCCAGGCGCTCGGCAGGAGCCAGGCACCAATACCAGCTCAGCTGGAGTGGGCAGGTAAGAAACGCCAGGAACGATCAGGGGAACCATGGTCAAAGACATCGCTCCATACTCGGGAGGAGTGCTACAGGTGGAGGGACAAAGCTCAAAGCCCACGGCGGCCGCAGCAGAAAACGGCCCAAGCGACTGTTTACCAAAAACACAGGACTCTGCCAACCCGCGAGGGAAGTATAGGGTCTGGACGCCTGCCCGGTGCCGGAAGGTTACGCGGATGCGTTACGCGTCAGCGAAGCGTTGAAGCCAAGCCCCGGTAACGGCGGGCCGTAACTATAACGGTCCTGGCGGTAGCGAAATTCCTCGTCGGGTAAGTTCCACCGGCACGAACGGCGTAACGACTTGGGCGCTGTCTCGACCATGGACCCGGTGAAATTGCACTATTCGTGAAGATGCGAATTACCTGCGGAAGGACGAAAGATTCCCGTGAACCTTCACTGCAGCTTGGCATTACGTTAAGCCGGGCGCGTAGAGGATAGGCGGAGGCCGGAAAACGGGGGCGCCAGCCTGGCGGAGCGTTCTTGAATACTGCCCCTCTGTTCCGGCTCTATCGCGGCGCCCTGGACCTGGGGCCGCGGACCGTGCCAGGCGGGTAGTTTGGCTAGGGCGGTCGCCTCCCAAAGAGTAACGGAGGCGCGCAAAGTTGACCCCTCAGGACGGTCGGCAGCCGTCCTGAGAGCGCAAAGGCAAGCCAGCTTGACTGCGAGGCGGACGGGCCGAGCAGGTGCGAAAGCAGGCTCTAGTGATCCGGCGGCCCAGAGTGGAATGGCCGTCGCTCAACGGATAAAAGGTACTCCGGGGATAACAGGCTGATCTTGCCCAAGAGTCCACATCGACGGCAAGGTTTGGCACCTCGATGTCGGCTCATCGCATCCTGGGGCTGAAGTCGGTCCCAAGGGGTACGGCTGTTCGCCGTTTAAAGCGGTACGCGAGCTGGGTTCAGAACGTCGTGAGACAGTTCGGTCCCTATCCTCCGCAGGCGCAAGGTGGATTGAGGAGGTCTGCCCCTAGTACGAGAGGACCGGGTGGACGGACCTCTGGTGCAGCGGTTGTCGACCAACGGCACGGCCGCCTAGCTACGTCCGGCACGGATAACCGCTGAAGGCATCTAAGCGGGAAGCCGCCTCGAGATGAGTTCTCTCTTCGGTAAGGGCCCAGGTAGACCACCTGGTCGATAGGCCGCAGGTGCAAGCGCGGCGACGCGCTCAGCCGAGCGGCACTAATAGCCCGAGCTCTTCGCATCCTCGATGACAAGCACCGAGCGCGATGCGCGATCTTCTCCCGTGCCCGCCATGCGGCCGCCAGGGTCGCCCCGGCAAGGGGCACCTGGCAGGCTCCATACAGAGAGCCGCGGGGGAGCGCCCCCGCGAGCGCGACCACAGAGGCGGGGATCACCCGGTCCCATCCCGAACCCGGCAGTTAAGCCCGCCTTCGCCGAGAGTACTGCAGCGCGAGGCTGCGGGAGGGCAGGGCGTCGCGCCCGCGGAGGGCGCTTTCTTATGCGCATGCGTCCCTGGGCGCCGCGCGCCGCATGCGCCGGGAGAGGCCCGCGGGGAGGTCCCCTGCGGGCCTCCGCGTCTTGCAGGGGTCGCGGCTTCGCTGGCGGCGCTGCGCGCAACGGCGGCGCGCTCGCGCCGCGGGGCCCGGGCGCGGTCTGCGGGCCGGGCCTGAGGGTGCGCTGAGGGCTGTTCCCCTCGCAGGGCCTATCAGCGTTTTGGGACGCTGATGCGTAGCAAGATGCGAGATTCACTCCGGATTTGGGGCCGGTTTTGAGTAAGGTTAGGATGCTGTCCCTGCTGTTACCGAATTGTGTATGAACCGTGGAGGGTAAGTCGACTATACTTCAAGTCAGGAATTGGAGTGATTGATCGCCATTTTGCGGTCTGTTTATTCTGGCTGCAAGGGAGGAGATTCATTATGGCTGTTGACAAGATGCTCGTTGCGTTTGATGAGTCCGAGGGTTCGAAGAAGGCGCTCAAGACTGCATCGGAATTGGCTGCTGCTAATCCGAATGCCCACATCGATCTTGTCTATGTGGTGCCGATTCCCATGTTGAACTCTGATCAAATGGCTAGTTTCCAAAGTATTTTGGATCTGATGATTTCCGATGGCGAAGATTTGTTGGCCGCTGCCGCTAATGATATGGGTGATGATGTCGCATCTCGTACGGATCTCTCTTGTTGACGGGAGCAAATCCCGCTAGCGAGATCCTTCGACTTGCCGATCAGCGTGAATACGACATAATCGTTATCGGCAACAGGGGTGTTTCCGGTCTGAAGGAGTACACGGGCAGCGTTAGCCACAAAGTGCTTGCCGGTGCAAAGGTACCTGTGCTGGTTGTGAAATAGTAGGAAGTCACTCCTTCAATGATTTGATTGGCCGCTCGCGAGTGTTCGCTGGCGGCCATTTTTTCAGCGGCTGAATTTGGTTGTGAGCACCGCCGGCGTCGCGGAGAAGCGGCGATTTGCTACTTTGCTCAGTTCCCAGAAGGCAACGGCGCTTGCTGCTGCTACGTTGAGACTGTCGACCCCGTGCGCCATAGGAATACGCACGGTGTAGTCGCAATTTGCGATGGTGCTGGAGGCTGCCATCGCCTTCGGTTCCTAACACCAGGGCTAGGCGCTCTTCGCTGGCAAGTTGGGATCGTCGCTTGAAACAGAGTCGTCCGACAGTGCCAAAGCGGCGGTTTTGAACCCCAGGCTGTGCAGCAGCGGAATGCCGTCGTGTGCCCATGAGCCGGCTCCGTGGCTCCGGAATCTGCGCCGATACGAGCCCAGGGAATCTGGAACACGGTTCCCATGGATACGCGGACTGCTCGGCGATAGAGCGGATCGTAGCAAGCTTGCGTAACGAGCACTGCGTCGATTCCAAGTGCGGCCGCACTGCGGAAGATGGCTCCGACATTGGTGTGGTTCGTGATGTCCTCGAGTACGGCTACTGTCGTGCGTTGCGGCAAACCTCCTCAACGCTTGCAGCGATTGGGCGGCGGAAAGCGCCGAGTGCGCCGCGTGTGAGCTCGAAGCCGGTCAGTTGTTTGAGCTGACCGTGAGGAAGAATGAACACCGGTAGGTCGATATCAGGGTAGCGTTTCCCGATTTGCTCGATGATGGGTTGCATGCCGGGAAGGAATTTCTCCTCCATCAGCAGCGACAGCGGTTGCATGCCGCCTGCGACGGCGCGCTCGATCACCTTTGATGACTCGGCGATGAACATGCCCTTTTCGGGTTCGAGCTTGTTTCGCAATTGCACCTCCGTCAGGCGCGCGTATGCGTCAAGGCGGGGGTCGTCTATAGTGCTGACGTTGATGATCATGAGCCGTTCTTCCTGTTCGGTGTTGCTTAGGGTCAATGATACCCGATGGCAGCATCGATGCGCAGCATGTGCGCGGGAACCTGCAGCTTGGCGTGTAACCAAGACAGTGGGTTGACGGAGGGCGATGGGGAAACAAGACGCTAAGCCAAGGGTGCAGATGAATAGGCCGGCGTACGGGCAAGCGGGGGATAGGCTGCGGTGCTTGTTGGTTTCGTCCATGTCCTGCGGCAACGAGGGTCAAATCTAGAAAAGCGCACACTTCTGAGTTCTGCCGTTTCAATCCATAGGGCGAGTTTATGCCGCAAGTATCAGGGATGTGCGATCGGCTCTGTAAGGGTAGATTGCGGGCTGTTGCGCGACGAAACAAAGCTCCAGTTTCTTTTCGTTAAGGAAAAGTGCGGTTCTTGTACCATGGCATATAAACGCAATGCTTAGCGAAATCAAGGCTGCGCTCGGAAAAGTGCAGTTCTCGTTCCGTGGCAGAAAAGCCGGTTTTGGTTCCTTTGGCAAATCATGAAAGCTTCACCTCGTGAATGAGGACTCTGTCTCTGAGGTTTGGCGGCTTCGTTGCGTTGAAGGGTATACTTTTCAACAAATAGAACTCGACAAAGGAGCATGGTATGTCGGCATCGCAACATGGGAACGCGCTCGAGCGGGCGGCGCATCCCGAGCAGCACCCCGCGTTCGATCAGTTCGTAGCTACGATATCGGCGCTTCGCGCGCGCCTGATGGCTGCCCATGGATCGCGAAAGCAGACGCACTCGTCCATTGCTCATAACATGATCGAGGAAGCCTACGAAGCGGTCGATGCCATCGAGGCGGGCGACGTTGCCCATATGCGCGAGGAGCTTGGCGATGTGCTGTTGCAGGTGGTGCTGCAAAGTCAGATTGCGGCCGATGCGGGCGAGTTCGATATCGAGGATGTTGCGGCGGACGCGGATGCCAAGATGGTCAGGCGCCATCCGCACGTGTTCGGGGATGAGGCGGCAGCTGGCGCATCCGAGGTGTTGGAACCTATGGGACAAGGTGAAGCTTCGGGAAAAGCAGGCGGCCGACCAGGCTGGTGAGGAAAGCGGAGACGAACCGCCGGCTGGGTTGCTGGATGGTGTGCCGGTGAGCTTTCCGGCTCTGATGCAGGCGCAGAAGATATCGCGCAAGGCGGCTGCGGCCGGATTCGAATGGGAAACGCTCGAAGATGTTTGGGGCCAGGTTCAAAGCGAATCGATGAGCTGAACGAGGCGTACGACCAGGCCCCGAAGGCGGCAAATGGCAAGGTCGAAGGCGACCCTGAGGCAATTGCCCATGTGGAGGAGGAGCTGGGCGATGCTGTTCAGCCTGGTCAACGTTGCTCGTCGTATGGGCGTGAACTCCGAGAACGCGCTGCGGGCAAGCTGCCGCAAGTTCCGTACGCGCTGGTCTGCCATGGAGCAGTCGGCTTTTGAGCAGGGCGTACGCCTTGAGGATATGACCTGCGAGGAACAAAACCGCTTGTGGGAACAGGCGAAGGCCGATTTGCGCAAGTAGGCGCGATCGCCTGAACGGGAGACCGGCCGTGGTAACGGAACGGTAAGAGCCCTTGCCGCTCTGTAAACCTAGCTTCCCGTGCGGTACCATAATCTCAATCGACAGCGCGCGCCGTAAGCCGTTACCTGCGGCGCGTATTTTCAATGCGCGAACTGCGCGAATGTGATTACGCCGCATCGACAAGATACGGAGAAGGAGCAAGCCGATGAGTACGACCGGTGAACCCTCGATCGAAGTCGCGGAAAGGCTGCAGGGACGTACGGTGGAGGACAGTGCCGCAAAGCAACTGCCCGTCCCGAACGTGCCCGACCTTTCGGCGTTCGATATGAACGGGAATCTGCATATGACCTCCGAGAGCATGGAGAAGCTGCATCAGGCTAGCGTGGAGACCCAGTCGATTATGCAGAAGTACCGGGCAGCCATGAGGGAGATGCAGGTTCGCCTGGAAATCTTGGACCAGGATCTGAATCTGAAGAAGCATCGCAACCCTATCCACCATATCGAAAGCCGTCTGAAGACTCCTGCGAGCATCTACGAGAAGATCGGGCGCTACGGGTACGAGGCAACGCTTGAGAACATGGAGCGCTATATCCTCGATATCGCCGGCATTCGCGTCATCTGCCCTTATATCCAGGACGTGTACAGCCTGTTCGAGCTGCTCAATCGCCAGGATGATCTTGAGATCGTGAAGGTGAAGGATTACATCGCCTCGCCGAAGCCGAACGGGTATCGCAGCCTTCACGTTATCGCGCGTATCCCCGTGTTCTTCATGGACAAGAAGGAGTCCATTCCCGTGGAGATCCAGATCCGAACGCTGGCCATGGACTTCTGGGCAAGCTTGGAGCACGATTTGAAGTACAAGGCCGTCAGCGAGGTGCAGGGCATCGACGCCAGCAGCGAACTGAAGGATTGCAGCCGCATCATCGAGGAGGTCGAGGCCCGCATGCAGGTGCTGGCGGGCGCCTTGGAGCCTGAAGGGTAATCGTCATGAAGCGCTACGTCACCGATGCGAACAATACGCTATCCCAGGATGAGCTGGGATTCACGCGCAATCCGGATGCCGAACTCATTTGATCACCTGCCGTCCCGATGTGGCATATCAGCGCATATCGGGGTTCGGCGGCGCGTTTACGGAGGCCGCGGCGAACGTGTTTGCCCTTATGCCGCCTGAGCTGCAGGACCGTTTTCTGCTGTTGTGCTTCGGGGAGCGAAGGACGGCGATCCGGCCGCCGGGGAAATGCGTATAGCCTGTGCCGTACGCACATCCAAAGCTGCGATTTCGCGTTGAGCAATTACTCGTATGTCAGGCCCTTCGATTCCAGCTTGCGGTCGTTTACCATCAGTCGCGACAGGCAGCTGCTGCTCCTGTTCATCAAGTGCGGGCTTTGCGGTGAACCCGCAGCTGCAGTTGTTCGCAAGCCCCTGGAGCCCGCCGGCGTTCATGAAGACCAACCGCCGCATGAACGGGGCGGCAAGCTGCGTCGTTCGCAGTATGAGGTATGGGCCGAAGTGCTGGCGAAATACGTGGACGCGTATCTTCGCGAGGGCGTGCGCATCAGCCGCATGAGCGTGCAAAACGAGCCCATGGCAAGCCAGGCGGGATTCGTGCCTGTTTAGCGCGGAAGAGGAAGCTCAGTTCGCGGCAGCGTATCTGCGTCCGGCGTTGGATGCATCGGGGCATGGCAATGTGAAGCTGTTCGCTTGGGACCACAACACCGACAAGATATTGTCGCGCGTTCAGTCCACCTTCGGGGCGCCGGTGAATCAGGCGGGGAAGCTTCCGCTTGCCGCCGCTGGCTGGCGAGCCGAGGGCACGGTCGCCTCCGATGCTTTTTGCGGGCGTGGCGTTTCATTGGTATGCGGGCGATCATTTCGAGCAGGTGGACGAAGTGACGCGACGCTGGCCCGACAAGGAGCTGCTGTTCACCGAAGGCTGCGTGGAATACACACGCGGCGAGGAGCGCAAGGTCACGCAGGAACGCAAGGCCGAGCAGTATGTGCATGCCGTCATAGGCAGCTTGAACGCAGGCGCTGCCGGATTCATCGATTGGAATCTGCTGCTCAACGAGAAGGGCGGGCCGAACCATGCCCGCAACTTCTGCGAGGCGCCGTTGATGTACGACCGTGACAGGCGCGAGCTGGTGGCAAACCGGTCGTTTTCTATATGGCGCACTTCTCCCGCTTTGTGCCGGTGGGATCGCGTCGCTTCCTGACGTCCCGGTATACCGATGACTTGAGACCGTGGGCTTCCTGCGTCCCGATGGGTCGCGTGCGCTGGTTGTGCTCAACCGGCATGCCAGGCCGCGAAAGTTCCTGGTGTCGGAAGGGGCGTTCACGGCGGAGTGCAAGGCGGCGGGACACAGCATCACCACGCTGGTTTGGGACGAGGACGAGGTGCGCGAGGGGTAGCCTTTCGCGCACACGGCGGTCTTGCTGTGGCTTGCGGCGCATTTGGTTCGGAATTCGCTATTTGAGACGCTGTTTGCGACGATTTTGCTGCGGCTTACGATGATGTGCGATTTGGGGTTTGCGGTCGGCGGTGCTGTTCAAGGATGCGATTGTTCTCGTTGCGGCTTGTTGCACCCGCGATGGCTGCCGCTGCGGCCCGCGGAGCTTTGTCTGGAGCTCGTAACCGGCGGCTATTTGCGGGAGCGATGGTTTTCGCCGTCGTTTAAAACCGCCCTTGACCTGAAGTGCGCTCTAGCCTTTACCATCGAATGTAACGAGAGGAGCATTCGATGACTGCAAACAGCAATACCGTGCCGAAGCTCGGCTTCGGCTGCATGCGCTTTCCGCTGATCGACCCCAAGGACGTCACCGCCATCGACATCGACCAGGTTAAGGGAGATGGTCGACCTGTTCATGGATGCCGGCGGCACGTATTTCGACACCGCTTTCGTCTACCATGACGGGCACTCCGAGGTGGCGTTGCGCGAGGCTCTGGTGGAGCGTTATCCGCGTGATAGCTTCACCATTGCCACGAAGTGCCTTGCCTGGGCGTTGCCCGACGCCGAAGCCGCTAAGGCCTGCCTGGATACCTCCCTCGAGCGCCTGGGCACCGACTATGTGGATTATTATCTGCTGCACAACGTGGGCGGCGAGCGTACGAAGAAGTTCGATGATTTCGGTTTGTGGGAATGGGCGCAGGAGATGAAGGCCGCCGGCAAGATCCGCAACGTGGGCTTCAGTATGCACGATGGCGCGGAGACGCTCGATCGGCTGCTCAACGAGCATCCCGAGGTGGACTTCATCCAGTTGCAGGTGAACTATCTGGATTGGGAAAGCCCCGTGGTGCAATCGCGTCGCAATATGGAGGTTGCCCGCAAGCACGGCAAGCCGGTGGTGATCATGGAGCCCGCACGTGGCGGACGTTTGGCCGATTTGCCGGCAGCCGTTGCGGCGCCGCTGCTGGAGGCGCGCCCCGATCTGAGCCAGGCATCGTGGGCGTATCGTTTCTGCTATAACCAGCCCGGCGTTCTCACGGTGCTTTCCGGCATGTCCACGCCCGATCAGGTAAGGCAGAACGTCGCCGAATGGCATGAGCATGGCGGCGCGTTCTCTCCAAAGGAGCAGAAGGCGCTCAATGCCGCTTGCGAGGTACTGGCTTCCGTGCCCACGGTGCCGTGCACCAATTGCCGTTACTGCGTGAAAGATTGCCCGCAGCAGATTGCCATCCCCGAGATCATGAACCTGTTGAACCTGGAGGTTCAGACGGAGAACACCGAGTTCGCCAAGCAGCAATATAGCTGGCAGGCGGCGCCGGGCCGTGCGAGCGACTGCATCCAATGCGGCGCATGCGAGGCTATGTGCCCGCAGAGCATCGACATCATCGAGCAGCTTGAGGAAGCAGCCGAGCATTTCGAGTAAGGCATTCGGCTCCGGTTGCGCTCGAGAGGGCCGCCGAGAGCATTTTCGAGTGCAGGGCTGCTGCGGGGCGGGGCGCCGCGAAGGCGATCGAAGCGTTGCGAAGCCCCGATGCGGAACGGGTCGAAGCTACCATACGTGAACGGGGTCGAAGGTGATGCGCGCCTTCGACCCCGTTCACTTCGCCGCCTGCGCTGCAAGCGGCGTTTTCCCTATTCGCTTACCGGCACTTCGCTAGGCCAGCTTGCCCTGCAGCTCCTTTGCGGCAGCGGCCTTGTCGAAGTGCCGCCGGTGCGCTTGGTGAGCTCGCCATGACGCGCCCCATCTCCTTCTTCGTGGTCGCGCCTATCTCGGACAGCACGGCGTCGATAAGCGCGGAAAGCTGTCTCGCCGGCCAGCTGCTGTGGCAGCAGCTCTTCGAGCATCTTCACCTGGGCGGTGAGCATGTCGGTGCGCTCCTGGTTGTTGCCGGCCTTGATGGAGCCCTCCAGCGTCTCCTTGGTTTGCTTGATGACGCGTTTCGTCATATCGTCGACGTCTTGCTCGGTGATATCGCGGCGCTCATTCACCTCGATGTTCTTTGATCGCGCCGGGCACTTGGCGAAGGATGGACAGGCGTACCTTGTCGTGTGCCTTCATGGCTTGCTTGATGTGCTCTTTCAGCTCGTTGTACTGCATGTGCGCTCCTTGATATCGAGGTCTTGCGGCGCTTGGCGCCAGGTGTTCCGTTTTCCCAGTATAACGCCGCTTGCAAGACGCTGGCTTCCGCTGCGCAGCCGCTTCGCTACGGGCGCGCAGCATACGTGAGCCGTTATGCTGCGTGTGGTATAACTGGTGCCTATGGATACTGAAACGACATACCCCGCATCGCCGGATATGCCTTCCGGCGCCGGTGAGGAAACCCCTGCAGCGCCTGCCGCTTCCCATGCCTGGACCCCGTCGCAGTTCAAGCCGCGCGACCTGCGCGAGGCTCGGGCCCATCGCAACGAGCCCGCGGAAACCTCGGCGAACGAGGCGAACAGGAAGCGCAACGTGCGCGAGTACACGTTGGGCGAGGAGATAGCCAACTCCATCTCGCACGGCGTCGGCGCGCTTCTGGCTATCGCCGCCATCCCCATCCTTGTGGTGAAGGCGGTTAGCCACGGCGGCGGCATCCTGTTGTTCGCCGCGTTAGTGTACACGCTCACCATGCTGCTCGAATACACCATGTCCACGCTGTATCACGCGTTGGCGGTCGACAAGGCGAAACGCGTGTTCAAGGTGTTGGACCATAGCTGCATCTACCTGTTCATCGCCGGCTCGTACACGCCGTTCTGCCTGATTTCTCTTGCCGATTCGAACGGTATCGTGCTGTGCGCGTTCGTGTGGGTGCTCGCCGTGATAGGCGTTGCTTGCGAGGCGTTCTGGGTGTTTCGCCCGCGCTGGATCTCCGCGGTGCTTTATCTTACCCTGGGCTGGTCTATTGCGGGGTTTCTGCCGGCGCTTATCCAGGCCATCCCTGCCGCGGGCCTGTGGCTGCTGGTCGCAGGCGGTCTTTGCTACTCGGTCGGATGCATCTTCTACGTATTGAAGAAGATCCCGTACATGCACTCCGTATTCCATTTGTGGGTTGTGGCGGGAAGCGTGCTGCAGTTCCTGGCGATTGCGCTGTATGTCATGTAGGCTAGCTCAAAAAGGAAATTATCACTAGGAGCGGTTTTAGCGCATGAACGGGAAAAACGAAGACGACGACGTTAAAAAGGGACTGAAGGGCATTTTCGGCTTCTTGGGCGCACCGAAGCGCCAGGCCCTGTCGGCTGAGGACGAGATCAAAGGATTTCGTGGCGGACAGCGACGATCTGCTTGATGACGAAGCGCATGATCCACGAGATCTTCGACCTGGGCGACATGGACGCCGGCGAGATCATGACGCCGCGCGTGGATATGATCTTGGTGGAGGATACCGAAACCGTGCGCCAGGCGGTGGACCGCATGATGGGAACGGGCTATTCGCGCCTTCCGGTGTTCCAAGGGGATATCGACCGCATCGTTGGCGTGGTCCACTATAAGGACCTGGTGCCTCCCGTGCTCGACGGCCATGGCGACGACCTTGCGGTCGACTACGCTTCGAGCCGCTGTTCGTGCCCGAGTCGAAGGATGTGTTCCCGCTTCTGGCCGAAATGCAAACGAAACGGCAACAGATGGCCATCGTGGTAGACGAGTACGGTGGGACCGATGGTTTAATTACCGTCGAGGACATCGTCGAGGAGATCGTGGGCGAGATCGTGGACGAAACCGATCGCGGCGCCCTATTCTGAAGCAGGAAGGTCCCGGCGTGTGGCTTGCCGACGGTCGTTTCCCCGTTGAGGACGCCGTTGAAATGGGCTGGCCGCTTGCCGAGTCCGAGGACTACGAGACCATAGCCGGCTGGGTGCTCAGCATGCTGGACACCGTTCCGCAAATGGGCTACTCCTTCGAGAAGGACGGCTACCGCTTCACCATCCACTCCATGCGACGCCGGCGCATCCTTGCGGTGCGCGTGGGAGCGCATATCCGACGGTGCCTTGCAGGCATCCGATGGCAAGGCAGGTCAGGAGGAGCGGTGAACCGAACGCGCCAGCTATACCGGTCGCGCAATGCGCTGGTAGGGGGCGTGTGTGCCGGGATCGCCGAGCGCTTCGATGTCGACCCTCTGGTCGTGCGCATCCTTTCCTGACGTTCGCCGTGTTGACGCTGGGCCTTGCAGGCCTTGCGTATCTGGTGCTCTGGGCTGTGCTTCCTAAAAGACCCATGCAGGTGAAGCCCGTGAAGGTGGAGCCTGATTCCGTTCACTCCGATACGTTCGGCGCGGTGGATTGCCGTCGCGCCCGCGGTGCCGCGATGGGGCGGTGCGCGAATGCCGTGCCCTATGTGAGCGCGGCGCATCTGCCGCCCGTGCCGCCCGCGATGGCGGAGGGCGCTCGATGCGAACAAAGGGCCCGCTATGGGCGCCGATATCGCTTCCGCCGAACCGCACGATGCCAAGGCCGGCGAAGGGATGGCCCGTCAACTGCCCGGATCGTGCTCGCTCTTGCGGTGGGCTGCCTTTTGGCTTCGCTGGGCGCGTCGTTTGCGGTGTCGGGGTTTTTGCATGGGGTTGCCTGGTGGCAATGCTGGCCGTTGGCTTTGGTGGTTTTCGGCATCGTGCGTATAGCCGTGCCGGGTGGCGAAGGCGAGCGCGCTTTGGCGTTTTTCGCGGGCGTTTCCGTGTTTGCGGTGGGGCTGACATTGCTGCCCATGAGCATGGGGTTCATCTCGTGGGCCACGTTGCCCAAGATGTTCGAGTGCTTATGGCCTCTTCCCGCGTTGGCGGCCGTTTTGCTAGCAATGGGGGCGTACGCCCGCCGCCCTGTCGTCATTGTGGCGGCGGCGGTGCTCGTGCTGCTGTTCTGTGTGCTCGGCTTCGACTTGTTTTCCGAACCCGGCCCGCTGCGCGAGCTGTCCTTCGGTACGCCGTTGGGGCGCGAATACCTCCTTCCTCTGCCTTTGATTAACCGAGTCGATAGGTTTGCATAACGGCCATGCGTGCCGCGCATGGCCGTTTCCGTTTCGTAAGGCGCCGCTCGTCGGATGCGGTACGCTTGTTCGTGTTTCGGTTTTGCCCAAGCTATGGGAAACCACCTGGGGAAATATAAATGTTTTACTTGTCAATCGAACAAACGATGAAGGGCGCCTTCACATGATTTTGTCGGTTTCGGGCCTTCCGGTAAAAATAATCCCTGTCAGAACAGCATATCGCCCTTCAGGCAGCAAACCCTTTCGACAATCGAAGACAAGCTGTCGCCGCCTTGGCGGTCTGGTCGTATGCTGCGAGCGAAAGGTTTTGTTTGAAGAAACGGAATGCATACCGCACCGGTGGGCTGGCGCTGAAGGTCGTCGGCCTTGCATGCGTGTCGTGCGTGTTGGCAGGTTGTCTGGGCGTGGGATTCGCAACTGCCGCCGGCGGCGTTTCCCACGATATGCAGACGTTCGGCATCAGCGAGGTCAGCACGCCGGGCAGTGCGTCGGCATCGGCGGAGTCCCTGTCCGATCAGGCTGCGGACGCCTCCGTGACCGCAACGTCCCGATTGGCGGCTGCTGGAACGCGCGACATTTCGAAGGGCGTCGCCGCCATCGAGGCCGAGGAGGAGGCTGCTCGTCGCGCCGCCGAGGAGGCGCAGCGCGCCGAGGACCTGGCGCATACGCAGGCCGCGCTTGCCAACAGGGACGCTCAGCTCGCGCGCGACGAAGGCGCCGGCCTGACGGGCCTGGCCGAGGTCGACTGGAACGTCAGCAAGGCGGAGTTCGTGGGCGAATGGACGCTGCGCATCGACGCGTATCTGGCGGGAAGCCCGCTTTCGGGTTATGGCGCCACGTTCGCCGAGGCGGCTTGGGAAAACGGCGTGGACCCGCGTTTCTCCCCGGCCATCTCCAATACCGAGTCCACGAAAGGTCTGAACTGCTTCCGCAGCCATAACGCATGGGGCTGGATGGGGAATACGTCCTGGGAAGCTGGAACGAGTCCATCAACGCGCACGTGCAGGGTTTGGCGAAGGGTTATGGGTACACCCTCTCCCTGGCGAACGCCAACAAGTATTGCCCGCCAACCTATGAGGATTGGTATGCGAAAACGCTTGCGCAAATGCAGCTGATCTAGCGCGAAGGCGGCCTGCGGGCCGCCTTTTGCGTTATCCTGTTGCGTGAACTTCGGGAAGGATTTTCGCATGAGCAACGTCATCGTGGTGGGCTGCGGCCGCGTGGGATCGCAGCTGGCCAACATGCTGTCGGACAACGGCAGCAACGTGTGCGTGATCGATCGCAACGTGGACGCATTCGCCAACTGGGCCGCAACTTCAACGGATCCACCATTCAGGGCGTGGGCTTCGACGAGGAAACGCTGGAGAAGGCGGGCGTCGACGAATGCGATGTCGTGGCGGCGGTGACGCAGCTGGACAACACCAACCTCATGTGCTGCGAGGTGGCAAGCCGCCTGTTCGACGTTCCCCATGTTATCGCGCGCCTGTATAATCCCGACCATGAGCGTGCTTACATGCAGCTGGGCATCGATTATGTGTGCGGCACATCGCTGGTGGCCGAAGACGTGTTCAGCAAGGTTGTTTCCGGACACGGCGCGCATCTGGACACGTTCGGCGAGTTCGAGGTGCTGCGCTTCTCCCCGTTGACCTGAGCTGGTCCGAGCGAAACACCATCCGCGTGGCGGAGATGGAGCGCGATCACGACATCCGCATCGTGGCGTTCGAGCGCGGCGACGGCAGCGCCAGTTCCATTCCACGCGCGAGTCCATCCTGTACAACGGGGACTCGGTGTTGGCGTGCGTGCGTCACGAGCTCATCGGGCAATTCAGCAAGTACATTCAAGATTAACGCGGTTTCCGCTTGCCCGACGGCGAAGCGGGGAGGTTTGGCTGATGTACGTAGTGATCGCCGGCGGCGGCAAAATCGGCGAATATCTGGCGAACGTGCTGCTTGAGAGCGGCAACGATGTGACCATCATCGAGGAGGATCTGGAAACGGCCGACCGCTTGTCGGTGGTTTTGCAGGGCCGTTACCTGGTCATCCATGGCGACGGCTGCGATTCGAAGTACCAGGAGGACGCGGGAATCCGCCACGCGGACGTGTTCGTGGCCACCACGGGCCAGGACGACGACAACCTGGTGTCGTGCGAGATCGCCCAGCGCGTGTTCAACGTGCCGCGCTGTATCGCGCGCGTTAACAATCCGAAGAACCTGCGCATCTTCCACGAGGTGGGCATCGAGTGCGTGTCGTCCACCACGCTCATCGCCAACCTCATCGAGGAGGAGACGCCGCTGGGCAGCGTGAGCGTCGTGTCGTCGTTGACGCACGGCAACGTCATGCTGACCGAGGTGGTCGTCCCGCGCATGCGCCATCATTCCAACGATGCCGGCGTGCTGGCAGGCGCTATCCCCTTTGCCTCCCGATAGCATCATCGCGGCGGTTGCGTCCAGCGACAACGTGGAGGTTGTGAACGAGGACACGGTGCTGTTCCCCGGCGACAAGGCCATCGTGGTGACGGACAACCAGGTCATCGACGCCGTGCGCGCCGCGTTCAAAGGTTTGTAGCAACGGAATAGGGAGCTTATGTGGAACGAGCCCCTGACGAAAGGACCCGAAATGGATTTCATTTCGGGTCCTTTCGCGTTAGGGAATGGGCTGGGGCGCGGGGGTTGAGCCGGCGAAGCCGCCGTGCCTGGTGTGGGCAAGCGCCTGCATGCGCTCGGGCAGGCGGGCTGGCAGGCGGGTCGGCTCGCAGGCAGGCGGGCTGGCTGTTGGCAGGCGCCCGCGCGGAGGTTGGCGCCTCTCGGTTTAGCGTGGCGTGTTCGCCAGCTCGTCCAGGGCCTCCTGCGGCGTGTATTCGCACGTGCCGTCGCCCAGCTTCACCACGTCGATGCTGTCGCCGGCCTTGACCTTGCCGCCGGTGAGGGCGACGAAGAAGATTCCCCTCGCGCGGGAAGATGCAATCACCGGCCAGGTGGTAGATGGCGCACTTCTTGTGGCACACCTTGCCCTGCTGCGACAGCTCCAACAGCACATCGTCGCCGATCTTGAGCTGCGTGCCAAGCGGCAGCGCCATGAGGTTGATGCCCTCGGTGGTGATGTTCTCGGCGAAATCGCCTTCTTTCACATCTAGGCCGCGCGCCTGGGCCTTCTTGATAGATTCCCAGGCCAGAAGCGAAACTTGGCGATGCCAATCTCCGGCGTGCGCGTCCTCGGCGACGCCGTGATGGGCCTCGATGGTCACCGGGCCGTCCACCACGGTCTTGCGCGTGCCCTTGCGCTTGGACACGCAGACGGCGCGCACGGTGCCGTGCGTGGTGCTGTCGGCATCGGGTCCTTCCATGCGGCCCCTTGTCGAACACGTTGAGCTGCTCGCTTGCCTTGTGCGCGGTGGCTTCGGCGTTGCATGCTTCAAAGGCGCCGTCCTGGCGGCCTTCCTTATTCTCGAGCGTCATAATCCCCCAATAAACCTAGTAAATAGCTAGGCGCATCTTATCATATCTGAGAATGATTCGGCGAACGAACATGCCGAATCTGCGAAAGGCGGGGTGGGGCGCGGGCATACGTAAACCATCTGCAGAAACACGCGCGGTGCCGGCGAGCCGCATGTGCGCACGGTATGATGTGGTCATCAACTATCAACCGCGAAAGGGGTCGTTGTGATCAACCGCTACACGCGCCCGGCCATGGGCGTCATCTGGGAGCTTCAGAATAAGTTCTCCATCTGGAAGGAAATCGAGGTGCTGGCCTGCGAGGCTCAGGCAGAGCTCGGCCAAGCCGGCATCACGAAGGAGGAGGCCCAGTGGATCCGCGACCACGCCGACTTCACCGTTGAGGAGATCGACGAGATCGAGAAAGTGACGAACCACGACGTCATCGCGTTCACCACGAATATGGCGGGCTACATCGACGCCGACATGCCGGAGGGCCAAGAGCCGCCGAGCCGCTGGGTGCACTACGGCATGACGTCGTCCGACCTGGGCGACACGGCGCTGTCCTACCAGATCACGCAGGCGATCGACATCATCCTCGAAGACATCAAGCAGCTGGGCGAGACGTGCAAACGTCGCGCGTTCGAGTTCCAGAACACCCCTGTGCGTGGGCCGCACCCACGGCATCCACGCCGAGCCCATGACCTTCGGCATGAAGTTCGGCAGCTGGGCCTGGGCCTTGAAGCGCGCCCTCACGCGCATGGAGGAGGCCCGCGCCGTGGCCGCCACCGGCGCTATTTCCGGCGCGGTGGGCACCTACTCCAGCATCGACCCCTATGTTGAGAAGTACGTCTGCGAGAAGCTGGGCCTTACTCCCGATCCGCTGTCCACCCAGGTGCTTGCTCGCGACCGCCACGCCCAGGTGATGGCCGCGCTGGCCGTGACCGCCTCCACGCTTGAGTCCATCGCCATGCAGGTGCGCCTGCTGCAACAGTCCGACGTCATCGAGGCGGAAGAGCCGTTCACCAAGGGGCAGAAGGGCTCCTCGGCCATGCCCCACAAGCGCAACCCCATCACGGCCGAGCGCGTTTGCGGCCTCGCCCGCGTGGTGAAGGCGAACGCCCAGGTGGCCTTCGACAATGTGGCCTTGTGGTTCGAGCGCGACATCTCGCACTCCGGCGCCGAGCGCGTGGTGCTGGCCGACAGTTTCACGGCGCTCGATTACATGTTCGGGAAGATGCAGTGGATGCTCGACGGCCTGCAGACCTACCCTGCCAAGATGGAACACAATCTGTGGCGCACGAAGGGCCTCATCTTCTCCAGCAAGGTGCTGCTGGCGCTCGTGGACACGGGCATCTCCCGCGAGGACGCCTACGTTATCGTGCAGCGCAACGCCATGAAGGTGTGGGAGGACATCCAGAACGCCGTGGACGGCCCCACGTATCGTGAGCGCCTGGAGAACGATCCCGAGGCCAAGCTGTCCAAGGAAACGCTCGACGAGATTTTTGATCCGTGGGACTTCCTGACCCGCAAGGACGAGGTGTTCAAGCGCCTGGAGGGCCTCGAGTTCTAAACGGTGCCGCATGCGTTTCGGCGACCGTCTTGTCGCCTGCCGGTGAAGGCGGGTTGCCGTGCGGGCGTGTCGTCGCTGTTGGAAGCTTGCGTCATGGCTGGCAGGCTGCTTGAGCATCTCCGATGGCGATGGGCACGCGGGTGCGTATGCAGCTTGCGACAAGCTAGCGAATAAAGCGCCGCGACTTGAAGTCGCGGCGCTTCTTGCTGTTTATCGACGGTTTTCCGAGGTTGCGTGCGAGAACGGTCTTCGCTTTCGCACGCCTGCTTGTTATGCGCGCAGGAACGCCTCGTAGCCGCGTTCGGCCTCGTAGATATCGGCTTTGCTGGTGGCCTCCCAGGGGCTATGCATGGACAGCACCGCCACGCCGGAATCGATGACGTCCATGCCGTACTTAGCGGGGATGTAGGCGATGGTTCCGCCGCCGCCCACGTCGATCTTGCCCAGCTCGCCGGTCTGGAACTGCACGCCGGCGTCGTCCATGACCTTGCGGATGCGCGCCATGTACTCGGCGCGGGCGTCGTTGCTGCCCGACTTGCCGCGAGCGCCCGTGTACTTGTTGAACACCAGGCCGCGGCCTAGATACGCGCTGTTCTTCGCCTCGAACACGCTGGCGTAGGCGGGGTCGAAGCCTGCGGAGACGTCGGAGGAGAGCATGGCGGATGCGGCCAGTGCACGGCGCAGCGGTAGCATGCCACCCTCGCCGGCAAGTTCCATGATCTCAGCCATCGTATTCTCGAAGAACATCGAGGCCATGCCGGACGCCCCAACGCTTCCGATCTCCTCCTTGTCCACCAGCACGCACACGGCGGCGCGGTCGAGCCTCGCCGGCGACGGAAAGCTGCGCCACCAGCGAAGTGTAGGCGCACACGCGGTCGTCCTGGCCGTAGCCGATAACCATGCTGCGGTCGAAGCCCAATTCGCGGGCGCGGCCTGCAGGCACTACCTCGATTTCGGCGGAAAGGAAGTCTTCTTCGGCAATGCCGTACTTTTCTTCCAGCAGCTTAAGGGCGAAAGCCTTCACGGGGTCCTTCTGTTCCTTGGCTTCGCCGTCCTCGTCGCGCACCACTAAGGGGCGGTTGCCCACCAGGATGTCGAGCGCCTCGCCCTCGACCACTTCGCTGCCCTTCTTGGCCATCTGCTGGTTCGCCAGGTGGATGAGCAGGTCGGAGATGCAGAAGACGGGATCGTCGGCGTCCTCGCCGATCTTCACGTCCACCACGCTGCCGTCCTTCTTGGCGATCACGCCGTGCAGCGCCAGCGGGACGGTGACCCATTGGTAGTGCTTGATGCCGCCGTAGTAATGGGTGTCCATGAAGGCAAGCTCGCTGGATTCGTACAGCGGGTTCTGCTTGATGTCCAAGCGCGGGCTGTCGATGTGCGCACCAAGGATGTTCATGCCGTCGGTCAGCGGGCGGGCGCCCAGCTGTACCAGGATAACGGCCTTGTTGCGCATGGTAGCCCACACCTTGTCGCCGGGAGCAAGCTTGCGGCCTGCGGAGATGGCGGTGTCCAGGCTTTCGTAGCCGGCGGCCTCGGCGCTGCGGATGGCTGCGGCGGAGAACTCGCGCTCGGTCTTGTTCTCGGAGATGAAGTCGATGTAGCCGGCGGCGAGCTGCTCGAGCTCGGCCAGCTGGTCCTCATCGTAGCGTTTCCACGCGGATTCGCGTTCCATATACGCTCCTTGCATTCGGGGATCGTTCTCGCAGACGATAGTACGTCAACAGACGCGGGCATGCTAGGCGGGGAAGGGGCGCAACCGGGAAAGCCGACAACTGCGCTGGCTATCTGCGCGGCTTGCGGAAATGGCGTTCAGCTCAGAAGGCTGTCGCGGGTGCGAGGCTGCTTAAAGAGCCTTCCGCTCAAAGCCGGCTAACAGCGAAGGAGGCGGTTTTTGCTCGGTAGCGCGCCTGCATCGCGCGCTCCAAGGTAACGGATTCCACGCATTTCGCGAAAAACGGGCAGATGGGGCGCGCGGCAGGGGATAATCATAGCGATTGTCTTCAAATTCGAAAGGCGGCTGCATGCTGCAACTGATAAACGTGTGCAAGTCCTACACCACTGCGGACTTCACGCAAACCGCGCTCGATCACGTGTCGGTGGCCTTCCGCGACAACGAGTTCGTGGCAGTGCTGGGGCCTTCGGGCTCGGGCAAGACCACCATGCTCAACATCATCGGCGGCCTCGACCATTATGACGGCGGCAACCTGCTCATCGACGGTGTGTCCACAAGCGATTACAAAGGACCGCGATTGGGACGCGTATCGCAACAACCGCATCGGCTTCGTGTTCCAAAGCTATAACCTCATTCCCCATCAGACCATTTTGGAAAACGTGGAGCTGGCGCTCACGCTTTCCGGTGTGTCCCGGGTCGAGCGCCGGCAGCGCGCTATCGAGGCGCTTGGCCGCGTGGGACTTGCCGAGCACGTGAGCAAAAAAAAAGCCCAGCCAGCTGTCGGGCGGCCAGATGCAGCGCGTGGCCATCGCCCGCGCCCTGATCAACGATCCCGAGATCGTGCTGGCAGACGAGCCCACCGGCGCGCTTGACTCCCATACCTCGGTGCAGATCATGGACCTGCTCACTCAGATCGCCAAGGACCGTCTGGTCATCATGGTCACGCACAACCCCGAGCTGGCGCAGCGCTACGCTACGCGTATCGTCACCTTGCCGACGGCGTCATCCGTGACGATACCCGCCCGTTCGACCCGGCGGCCGAGAATAGCCCGCGCCGCGCCGCGAAGCAGGCTCGCCGCACCAGCATGTCGTTCCTCACGGCGCTCGCCCTGTCGTTCAAGAACCTCATGACGAAGAAGGGCCGCACGCTCATGACCGCGTTCGCGGGGTCCATCGGCATCATCGGCATCGCCGCCATCTTCTCGCTCGCCAACGGCGTGAACAACTACATCGCCAATGTGGAAGAGGAGACGCTTTCCGAATACCCGCTGCAGATCCAGGACCAGGGGTTCGACATGACCAGTATGATGGGGCTGGGTAGCGGTTCGATGGCTCGTCGTCGGAGAAGGCCCAGGACGACGCATCCGATGACGATTCGGGTAAGCCCGTGCACGAGTCGAAGATGATCGCGAAAGCACCTTCGACAGCATCGGCAGCAACGACCTTGCGTCGTTGAAGAAATACCTTGACTCGGGCGAATCGGGCGCGGAGCCGTACGTGAGCTCCATCGAGTATGGCTACAGCGTCACGCCGCAGATCTTCAGCTCCGACACGTCGGGCGGCGCGCATCAGGTGAACCCGGACAAGTCGTTCGCCAGCATCGGCCTGGGCTCCTCCACGGCTTCGAACGGCATCATGTCGTCGATGATGAGCACCAACATCTTCTACAAGCTGCCCGACAACATGGGCATGGTCGAGGGCCAATACGACGTTATGGCAGGTCGTTGGCCTGAAAACTACGACGAGATCGTGCTGGTGCTCACCCCGGGCGGCAGCGTGAGCGATTTCATGCTCTACTCCATGGGCCTGCGCGACCACGCCGAGCTCGAGAGTATGGTACGCGCCTTCGCCAACGAGGAAGCCGTCAATGCGCCGAGCGACAGCCTGTCGTTTTCCTACGACGACCTGATGAGCGTCACCTTCAAGCTGGTGAACGCCGCGGACTTCTACCAGCGCGATAACGAATACGGCGTGTGGAAGGACAAACCGGCGACGGCGCCTACATGAGGAACCTGGTGGACAACGGGGAAACGCTGAAGATCGCGGGCGTCGTGAAGCCGAAGGAGGGTGCGAAGATCACCTCCCTGCAGACGGGGCTGTACTACCCCTCAAGCTTGGTGAACCACCTGATCGACCAGGCGGGGAACACCCAGATCGTGCAGGACCAGAAGGCGAACCCGGCGACGAACGTGATCACGGGCAAGTCGTTCGCCGACGATCGGGAAAGCAACCAGAAAAAACGGCAACGGCTTCGATATGTCAAGCCTGTTCACCATCGACGGCAGAAGCTGCAGAGCGCCTTCACGTTTGACGAGAGCGCGCTGGCCGCGGGGCTGCAGGGGAGCCGATCTGGGCGCCAGCATGGATTTGTCGGGCATGAGCCTGGATCTTTCCAGCTTGCCTGCCTTCGATGCGTCCTCCATCAGCATCGACCCGAGCGCCATCGACGTAAGCAAGCTGAACCTTGACTTCAGCGGGCTGGACGTCAGCTTCGACGGTGTGCAGCCCACCATCAAAACGGATGCGCTCACTGCCGGCGTCATGGGCATCGTGAAGGGGTATCCCGTGTGGCTGGCGGCGCATCCGGAATATGCGGGCGGCGGTATCGATGCGGCTGTGGCGGCGTATCTGGCCGATCCAGCCACGCAGGCGGCGATGCAACAGGTCATCGCTGGCTCCATCGACTTTAGCGGCATGTCGGGCCAGATCGAGCAGCAGCTGCGCGATCAGCTTTCGCAGCAGATCGGCCAGCAGATCCAGCAACAGCTGCTCCCAGCGTTGACGCAGGCTATCTCCTCCAGCTGCAAACGCAGCTCGGCGCTGCTATGCAAACGTATATGCAAAGCGCCATGGCGCAGGTGATGACCCAGTTCGCGGGCGCGATGCAGCAGCAGGTGTCCTCCGCGATGAACTCGTATATGACCAGGCTTGCCGGCAACATGTCCAGCGCCATGGGCATCGACCAGTCCGCGTTCGCCGATGCCTTCCAGATGAACATGGACGAGAACGAGCTTGCCGAGCTCATGGCAAGCCTCATGTCCACCGAGCAGTCCAGCTACGACAACAACATGAAGAAGCTGGGCTGGGCCGATTACGCCAAACCTGCCAGCATCGACATCTATCCGAAGGATTTCCCCAGCAAGCAAAAACGTCATCGATATCCTTGACACCTACAACGACCGCATGGAGTCGAACGGCGAAGAAGGCAAGGTTGTCACTACACCGATATCGTGGGCGCTCTGATGAGTTCGGTCACCACCATCGTGAACATGATCAGCTACGTGCTGGTGGCGTTTGTGGCCATCTCGTTGGTGGTGAGCTCCATCATGATCGGCATCATCACCTACATCAGCGTATTGGAGCGCAAGAAGGAGATCGGCATCCTGCGCTCCATCGGCGCCAGCAAAGGGCGACATCAGCCGCGTGTTCAACGCTGAGACCATCATCGTGGGCTTCACGGCCGGCGTCATCGGCATCGGGCTGACCGCGCTTGCCTGCATACCTGCCAACGCCATCGTGTACTCGCTGTTCGACGTCCGCAATGTGGCCATCCTGCCCTGGCAGGCGGCGGTGGTGCTCGTGGGCATCAGCATGCTGCTCACGTTCCTGGCGGGCCTTATCCCCTCAAGCGCCGCCAGCCGAAAGGACCCGGTTGAGGCCCTGCGGTCGGAATAGGACGACGGTGTTCGGTAACGTTTCTGGCGGTAGGCTCCGCTTTC
>VOFE01002284.1_pt1 | contig 24000 bp, 37 predicted proteins | sample 5384071 | NCBI WGS metagenome assembly VOFE01 (sample SAMN12384724, study PRJNA508395) | human gut metagenome | isolation source: healthy gut D | host: Homo sapiens
CATCGATCACCACCATATCGAAGTCAAAGGGAATGCCGCTCTCATCAATGAGCCACTGGACGTTTTCAGTTGATGATGTAGATGTCAGCGCGTCTCATCAATGCCGACCGGCGCTGGGCCCTTCCGTCCCGAAACTAACCACGGAGCAGATGAGATCCTGAAGGTGATCCCACTTATCCGCTTCAGACGTCCATGTGTCCCGCGCCACTCTTAAGGGTGCGATGACCCAGCACTTTATGGGCTGCTCGAAGCTGTCAAACAGCAGGTCGGCTATGGCTGTCCAGCGTGATGCTGGAAGTTTTCCCAGGCCGCAGTCACAGAAGATAGCGGCTGCGGGGTGTGTCTCAATGTAATCCACCGCATATTTCTGATATTCATGAGGTTCGTATCTCATCCAGTATCCTCCAATCTGCTCCGTATCGTCCAGCACATACACCGGAAATCCCAGCCGCCGCAAAGCCTGTGGCGGGAAAGCTGCGGCGGTCGCGGCTTTTCTCCCAGAGCCTTGATCATGTAATTGTAGAAGTTCATGTCATTACCTCCGTGTTCTTTAAAACCCGAAAATCCTTACGCGCGTGCATATGCGTGATTTACGGGTTCTGTACAGTCTTTTTATACATTTTCAATTTGTATGCTTTTTTAGGAACACAGGAACGAAGCCTGTAAAGTTGCCTTGCGGCGGCACATTCGGTGTGTTCCTGGCGGCGTTCCCGGAGTCTCCCCTGGGAACACTGCCGGAAGTCGGGAACTGTTCCTTATTCGCTCCGTTCCCGAAAAATCAGTCAGGAACATCGCCGGGAACAAAAACGAACTGGGGCCCGTAGGGCTTGACGCGCTCCTTTTTCTCCTTGCGCACCCAGCCGAGCTTGGTGAGCATGGCTGTGAGGTTGTTGGATTCTGCGCGGCCAAGGCTGCCCTGGTCTTTGCCGAAAAGCTCACACCAGATCTCCATGTTGCAGACACGGATTCTGCGTACTGTCCCTACACGGCCGATATTATTGACGCCGGCGAGGAAGGAGCGGCGGTCGAACAGATCCATGCCGTCCCAATCCTCCGGGAGCAGGGTCTCCAGATACTCGCGCACCAGCCCTTCACGCTCATCGGACTCCAGGGCTTCCCGCTGTTCGCTTTTCGCCAGCATCTCCAGGTCGGGAGCAAGATGCAGCTTTCGCCGTCCTTTACAAGCACCTGCACCTCCGCCCAGATCTGGCAGATATCCTCGGTGGTAAGTTCCCAGGAGTGTTTTATGCCGCCGCCCGGCGTTTTGACCGGCCAGAACCGGCGGTTACCCGTGGTATCCCGCAGATAGCCGGACTCGGCATTGGTGGTGCCAAAGAAGATGCACTGCCTTGGGTGCGGCGTTGCCCGTCTGCCGAATGCGGCGCGGTAAATATCGTTCTGGCGGGAAAGGAAAGAACGCAGCGTCTCCACCTCGGCTTTGCGAAGCCCCGCCAGCTCACCGATCTCCAGAATCCAATAGCCCTGCAGCTTTTCGGCGGCGGTCTTGTCCTTGGTATCGCTCAGATTCAAACTGTCAGAGAACCATTCCCCGGCAAGGCGGGAGATGAGGGTAGACTTGCCGATGCCCTGGTAACCGTTCAAGACCAGCATGGTATCGAACTTCACGCCCGGCTCTTGCACCCGGCGCACGGCGGCGCAGAGGGTCTTTCTGGTCACAGCGCGGACATAGGAATTATCCTCCGCACCCAGATAGTCGATGAGGAGCGCGTCCACACGGGGAACGCTGTCCCACTCCGGCAGAGCCGCCAGATACTCACGGATGGGATGGTAGGAGCGGTCGTCCGCCACCTTGGTTACAGCGATCTGATAATTGCGCTGGGAGAATGTGCCGTAGTGGGAATCCACATAGCTGATCAGCTGGGCATCGTCAGCGTCCCTCCAGTATTTGGACGGGTGCTTCCAGGGCACATCGCCCTTGATCTCCATGCCGTCCAGCTGCTGGTTGAATACGATATTCTGGAGCTGCGGATCGTTCTGGAGGATCAGCGTGATGTTGTGGAGGTTGTTTTTCAGCACTGTAGAGCGGGGTTCGTACTGGAAACGCTTCTGCCAGTCGGTATCCTCGCTGCCGGAGAAATCCGTCTCGACATCCGCCATCCGTTCGCTTGCCGCCAGCAGCTTTACCTCATCTTGCTGCATGGCGAACTCGCACATCGCCTTGTACGATGCTTTTTCGTCCAGATCTCCAAAGCGGTGGATACGGACGATGTCAAAGGCGTTGCACAGCTTGAGGTAAGCAGGATCTTTGGCATGGTGGCTGTAGACGAATTTATCTTCCTTAATCTCCACGCCCGCCATACTGGAGGATGCGATCAGGTGCCAGCGGTTCTCATTGTCGGTCGGCTCATAGACATCGGAGAGAAATGTCTCCAGCGCCTTGCTGATAGGGTAATAGGTGCGGTTGAACAGACCCACCACGCCTTCTTTGGTCATGGCCCCTGCACCTTCTGCTGTGCGGTGGTATTCGCCTTGCTTTCCCTGGAAGATGTGGGCAGTCTTGTAGGGTCGGTCCATTCCGGGTGCTTTGTGAGAATCGCATCGGGGTCGAGCCAGCCGCCGTCTGTCTCCTTATACACAAAGGAACCGTTAGCCGGCGTGGACGGCCAGTACATCAGCTGATTGGGCTGGTAGGAACATTCAATAGTCGATGCCCAGCATCTGAGCCAGATAGCGGGACACCGCCACAAATTCCTCCGGGGCACATCCCTGGTCATGGGAATACCAAGACGGACGCGGGGATTCTCCGGCTGTGCTGCTGTGAGTGGTGTACAGCGCAATCATCGTAACGGAAAGCATCCCAAATATCCGGGTGCATAGTCCATATCGCCGTCAAGCGCAACCATTGTAGCGGCTCTCGCCGTTGGCAGAGGTGGAAGGCCAATCAGCGCCCGCCACAAAACCGCCGTGGTCTTTGGCGCCGTCTCCACGGCGAAGCGGCAGTAAGTACGGGCGTTCTCCTGGTTTTTCACCAAATCCCCGGCCAGCGGAGAGCAGATATACACCACAGGACGGAAGGCCGGAGTGCCTTGGCTTCCTGCTCGATCTTCGTCAGTGCCTCGTAGGCAGTGGGGTCGTAATACCCCTCGCAATTAAATTTATTGACTCCCATTTGGGTCACCTCAGTCTTTCTTATAAAAATCGCAGATATAGTTGCCGTCTGCCCGGGAGCAGAAGCCCCGATGCCCAAGTGGGCGTTTGCCCCATGACGGAGCAGATATTCTCCAAAGAAGTATCCGGCGGCGCTTCGATGACCGCTTCATCGTGGACGTGCATGACGATGCGGTACCGGCAGCATTCAGCCGGAGCATAGCTTCCGCAAGAATATCCTTGCCGTTGCCTGGACGATGTTCTCCACGAACTTGGGTCCGTAGCTTTCCAGCCGCAGCCACTTTTCTGTTCGCCGACACCTTCATAGGTCACGGACTCATTGCCGAAGCGGTTCAGACCCATTTTCGGCTTCACATACACGAGCCGTCTGCCGGAGGGGAGCACGATGAACATCATGCCGCTCTGATAATAGAAGCGAATGCCGTGTGTTTCTGTGGCAGACTTCGCTCTCGGACGCAGGTGGAAGCTGCTTGTCCACATCCCACCAGAACTTTGTAATATGGGGTTGGACAGACGCCAGGCATCCACCAGCGGTTTCAGTTCTTCTTCCTGCAAACCGTAGTTCAGTGCGCCCATTGCTTTCAGCGCACCCACGGAGCCACCGTAGCCAAGAGCCAACTCGGCAATTTTGCCTTTCTGCCGCAGATGCCCGTTCACGCCGTGCTTGACCACGGGGACATGGAACATCTGGCTGGCGGAAGCGCAGTAGATGTCTCCACCGTTTGCAAAGACCTCCTGCCGCCACTGCTCTCCGGCAATCCAGGCGATGACCCGCGCTTCGATGGCGGAGAAGTCTGCCACATAAAAGCGGCAGCCGGGTTTCGGCACAAAGGCAGTGCGGATAAGCTCGGACAGTACCAGCGGCACGGAGTCATAGAGCATTTCCACGGCGTCCGTATTGCCGCTGCGGACCAGTGCCCGTGCGGTGTCCAGATCCGGCAGATGGTTCTGCGGCAGGTTCTGCACCTGGATGAGTCGACCGGCATAGCGACCGGTGCGGTTGGCACCATAAAACTGGATAAGCCCTCTTGCTCTGCCGTCCGAACCGACTACCGTCTGCATGGCGGTGTATTTCTTGACGCTGCTCTTTGCAAGCTCCTGTCGAAGAGATAAAGCAAGCTCAATCTCACCGTCAGCCTTTTTCGAGCATTTCCGATACAGCGGTTTTGGAGAGCGAATCAACCTCCACGCCTTTTTCGGCAAGCCACGCCTTGAGCTGCACCGGACTGTTCGGATTATCCAAGCCGGTGACCGAGCGGGCTTGCTCCATGTGTGTCCGCTTGAAACGCTCATCGCAGCGGATCGCCTGGGTGACAAGAGTGCGGTCGAGCATGATACCCCGGTCGTTGATCTGCTGGTCGAGGGTGTAGTTGCGCCACTCAGATTCCGTGACCGGAAACTTGGAGAGCTTCTGCTGAATGGACATTTCCGTTTCCACATCCCGAAGGTTGTAGGCTTTGAAAAGCGACCATTTCTCCAGCGCATCTGTCGGATAATGTCGAATGGGCGAACCGTCTCTTGCTTTTGCCGGAGTGCAGAAATACCGGATGAGGTCTTTGCCTTCTTTGAGCTTCTGCTTTTCCAGACCCAGCACGGCACCGACGCCTTCCAGCGAAAGCGGCAGTCAAGGGTCGCCGCCCAGACCATCGTGCAGTGCCAGGAGGACGGGTCGAGATATTGTCCGGTTGGGTATCCAAGATAGCGGGACAGACACACGCGCTCGAATTGTGCATTGAATGCCCATTTGGTCACGGCAGGGTCGGTCAGCGCAGAGCGGACATCAGCAGGAATCGTTTCTCCGGCAGCCAGATCCACGACCTTCACCGGAGCACCGTCTGCGGAGTAGCCGAAGAGCAGCACCTCAAAGTCTGGGGCTTCGGCATAGCGGTACACGCCGCATTTAGTGAGGTTCTCGGAGGAGAAGGTCTCAATATCGATGCTAAGTGTTTTCATACGCATTCCTTCCTACGGAATATGGGTGGCAGAGGTCAATTTCTGCCACCCACAGAGCCGTCTGGGGTTATTTCAATTCCTTCATGCGCTTCTCGTGGTATTCCAGGTCACGGGAAGCCTGTTCCTTCTCACGCTTTTCACGCTTGCGGTCATTGCTGATGCCCTGCACCAACCAAACGAAGAAGCCGATGCTGAGGCAGGCCCACATGCCAGGAGGGCGGTTACCAGGATGTTCTGAATCAGTTCCATTGTGTTGCACTCCTTTCTCAGGACAGGAAATCGTCGTCCAGGTCGGTGGCGAAATCGTCAGCCGCAGAGGACTTGCCGCCGAGAGGCTCACCGTCACGAACCTTCTGGATGTTGCCAAGACCACAGGCGATGCCGCGGTTACCGTTGGAATTGAAGGCGTAGAAGTTAACGGACACTCTGGGCGTAGCAGCCGGAATATACCTCAGAGCGGTCGAGGATCGGCTGGACGCTGCGGTCCACGATCTGAGGAGCGGTGGTGCTGTTGGCGTTTACGAAGAAGCTGTTCTTGTAGGCTTCATCGTCACGCTCGGTATCGCCGTCACGGGCGGGAGCTTCAGAGCCGCCTTGTTGGGGATCTTCCCGCCGAACTTGGCGACGCCCTCCTGATGGCAGCGTCCACGGCGGCGTTGATGGCGTCGAGGGTCTGCTTGTCGGATTTCGGAATAATGAGGGACACGGAATACTTGGGGTTGCTGCCGTTAATAGAGGCAGGCTCCCACACGTTTGCGTAGGACAGGCGGACAACGCCGGTCACAACTTTGGTCGAATTCATCTTGTTAGCCATAATTACAGTTCTCCTTTATAGTCGGTAAAGTCTTGTTTTTGCACCCGTGGTGTAATAGCCGGACGCCGGTCGGATGTGGAACGAGCGTCGGCTTTCCTTTGGGCTTGACGACCAGACCGCCGAGCACCTCGGCAAAGGTCTTTTTGCCCATGAGCTTCTCCATCTCGGTGATGGGAATGAGGACTTCTTGAAGATGTCGGTATACCCGGCCGCACGGGCAGCAGCGACAACGGCATCCTCATCGGTGTACTTGCGATTGGTGCGGCTCTCCACCAGCTTGTAGCCGGGCCACTGTTTTCCGTGGTTGACCGCTGCTTCCTGGGCGTAGGCCATGAGCTCATTCGCCCATTTAGTGAGGTCATCCAGCTTGCCGAGAATGTCGCCGATCTCTCCGCATCGGAAAGCAGAGGCGGCTGGGCAAACTCGTACTTGGCGAGCTGGAGCTTGGCTTCCGCTCTGGCGCGGCACTTCACCGCCGCCTTGCAGAATTGGCACCAGCTTCCGGGGCAGTATTCACCTTCGCCTTTGACGGCAAGCTCGGCCTTGGGTTTCAGTGTCTTTTCCGCCCAATCCCGAAGCTCGGCAACGGAAATGACCCAGGTGCTGACATTCTCTCGGCGCGGCTGGTAGATGGTCATAGAAACTGTCTCAATGTCGTAGAGACAATCGAAGATACGGAGCGCACCGAGAGCGTACAACATCATCTGAGGATTCTCTTCGGCATTCACCAACACGCCCTGGCCGTACTTCAGATCGATAATGTGGAGGAGCTTGTCCGCCACAATAAGGCAGTCGCCGGTGCCGAAGCCATCCGGCACATAGCAGGAGAAGTCCAGCCGCTGCTCAATGAGCACCTTGGGGTCCGGGCAGTCCTGCCGGGCTTCCTCGATGGCTTCCAGAACGAATTCCAGGTAGCCGTCCGTGTACATCTCCATTTCGTCGGAGTCGTACTTGCTGACCGGGCGGGTGGAGCGCATCTTCAGCGCCTTTTTGAGCTTGTGTTCGGCCAGAGCATGAGCGGCGGTGCCTTCGGCTGCGGCTTCCGTCTCCCGGTCGGCGAACTCCAGCTCCAGCCGTGCCGAAGGGTTGCAGTGGAGCCAGCGGTGGGAGGAAGAGGCCGAGAGGACTGCGTGACGATTAGGGGCATCTTTCAGCACCTCCACATCCTTGAGCAGCGCCTCGTAGTGCTTGGGGTCGATGCCGGAGAGCTTCGGAGCACCGTACTTTTGAGGAGCGCCTGGATCTCGGCCGTGAATCCGGCTCGGCTCTTTTCACCGAGGACTGCTCGGACTTCTTCCAGCGTCAGTTCCTTCTTGGGGAGCGGGTGCAGGCGTCTTCGCCTCTGCATCGACAGTCGGCTCATTCTGCAGCATGGCATCTGCCACAGCCTGAACGCTGTCCGCCAGTGAGCGAAGATCCTCGACCACATCGAGCAGGAGCTTGACCTTACTCATGTACACCACCTCCCATCGGAACTTCGGTGATGGCAATGGACTCGACCGAGTTGCCGGGAACCACGACCATGACCTTCTGCTTGGGTCCCAGAAGCAGGGTGAAGAGCTTTTCGCGGATGCTGACCGTTCTGCAAGCGACTACACCGCCGTTTTTTGGGCTTGTCTGAAACACGGATATTTAAGTTGTGTCTCATACGGGGTTACCGTCCTTTCCGGAGGGCTTGTATTTTGTTGCCTTCCGGTGTACCCAGAAAAATCGGGGATTTGTCAGGGTGTCTGGCAGAAAATTTTCAAAACTTTTTTCTGCCTGCCTCGATGGACTCGGAAACAGACTGAAAGCTGGCCTCTTCGATGGCAGCGATTTCCCGCAGGGTCTTGCCGTTTGCGTACAGTCGAAGCCGGCGCTGCTGGGTGGCAGTCAAATGCGAGAAGGCTTCTCGGATACGAGCGGTCTGTTCTGCCGAATCATCCTCTACGGCATATTCGTCGCAAGCACCGTACTCCTCGCCCCTCGTAGTCGATGGCGTCGTAGGAGTAGCAATGGTAGCGATGACGCTCGTCCTGCGCGTGTTCCGCCTTACGGCTGTCGATGATGACGGCACCGATTTCGTCAGAAACCTCGACCTCCGTCACTGTTCCGTCCAAGAATGCATATTTGATTTTCATAATGTGTCCTTTCCGCTTGAGACGGCACTGAGCGGTCGGGACAAAAAGAGCCGGTGGTCACGATGGACAACACCGGCAGACAGAACCTACAAGAAGGCATGGCAAAGCACGGTGGGTACATCGAGTTCAAAAAATCCTTGGTGGGGTTTTCGGTTCTCTATGTATCCCGCCGCCTCTAATGCGCATCTCAAGGCTTTGAGATTAAATTTGGTGGGGCTACTTGCCCCAAGGGTATATAAGGTTTTTCGGGTTTATGAGAAAAACAAAGACGGCCGGGACATAGCGCACCCCATAAAGGGAGGCTAAATCCTGGCCGTCTTGCAGCTCTGCGGACTTGTTATTCTCTTTTGTGCTTACGCAGCACGGGGATGGCTTTTTACATGAAAAGCCCTTGTGCTGATTCGCGTCATAACCGTTTCGGTATCTCGCAGTGTCACTGTGAAGCTTTCGCCCACAGGCACGGTCATTCTTACCGCACGGTCTTTGTGCTGGATCTCAACGATCCCTGTCTGAGCATCCGCCATGCAGACGAGATGTCCCTTACAATCTCGGTACGCTACCATCGGGGTCCTCCTTTCTTGCTGTAGTCATAGGCATCACCTACTTAATGTTACCTTGTTAGCAAACTTGCTAACGCTTCCTGTAAAAAACACAGCGGGCGGTAAAACCCGCTGTAGTTTTCGATATGGACGCTCAAGAACCGACCACGCCTGCAAAATCCATGATGGCAGAAGCGTAGGAATAATCGGTCGTATCGTTGGTTTTGATGTAACCGAGGTCTTTGAGCCTGTTTGTCGCCGCCTGGATGGAAACATCAAAGACTGCGGAGACTTGGGCGATAAACATCCCCATAGAGGGGAGGATATTTCAGCTTGTCCCCGTGGTACTTTGCCATTTGTATGATGGGTGTCTTCGGCATCAAAACGGCAGCGGACAGATGGTTGGCCTGCCATTCCATCCAGTCATGGTCGTCCCATTTGCGAGTGTCCGATTTATTTGTCATGCCATTGTCGACCCGGCACTGTATCATGGGGGCGATGAGCTCATCGTCAAAATGGATACCTGGTCGGGGTTATACGAGAAATAGCCGGAATGGAAGATGTCATGCCCACCCTCATGTCCGAGCGTAAAGCGGTAACGATGCCGTTGGCTCTCATCCAGAAGGCGGTTGTCGATGATGACGGTACGGGCCTTGGCACTGATGTACTCCGCCCGATTTGTGGCAGGGTCAAAACCGGCACCTTATTGGTGTCGTTAAATACAGTCATCCCAAGGTACACGCCATTATGGGACAGATATTGATAATCCGGCGTCATTCCGAGATAGAATTCAATAAAGCCTCAATGTCCACGGGAGAGGGGTTCGTGAGGACTTCCGGCTGAAAATCCTGTACGAAACGCTCTCCGATGGCATCAATCTCGGCTTTGCTCAAAATCGGTACGCCGTTGTTCTTCACTCGAAGAGAGGGAGTGTACATCTTTATAAATTACCCCTTTCGCTGCTTGAGCTCCTCGACGAACTCTCAACCAGTCGGCCTCACTTGCATCCAGATCACGTGCCGTGCGGAGCGCAGCGGACACATAGTCGTGTTCCATGATATAGTCAGGCAGGTCCGGGGCAACAGAGTTTCTCTTTTGCCAGCCAGATCATACATCGTAGTTTTATCCTCGTCGTTCAGCATGAGAATTCGAGAGATCAGCTCCAGCTTCTCCATTTCAGGAGGGTTACGGCGATCCTTTTCAATGTCAGTCAGATAGGGCGCAGTAATCCCAATCATTTCCGCCATCTTGCGGAGCGTGATTTGTTTATCAGTGCGCTTCCTTTGCAGGAACTCTCCAAAATTCTGGTACTGTGTGTTCATGTCGTTCACCTTTTCTACTTAACATTATAAGCCCTGTTATTGATTCATTTTCGCCTATTTGTTTTCTTCTCGGCACTCTTATCATAAATTACGGGCAACTCTCATCACAACGGTGAATCGAATTAGCACGGCTGCTTGTTCGCTTGTTAGCAGTTATGCTAACAATATTATATCCATAGAGCCGTACCTTGTCAAGTAGTTTTGGATGAAATTTTTACAAAACCTGCGCTATTGATACATACTACCCGGCATTTTAACCTTATCTCGTCCGTCTGCGGGCATTTTTAAGTCGCCAAGCAGAGATGCGTAAGTGACGGCGGCTTTGCCGAAACGACCCCGTATCTCCTCCACGGCATCCTGTACCTTTTCCTGGCTATGCGCTGCTGCATTGTCGAACAGCGAAACCTGCTCCGCATCGCTCTTCGGGGAAAGCTCTATAGCGCGGACGGTCACCGCTCGAACCTTTGTGTTCCAGGTATATCGCTCCTGAAAGCAGCGGAAAGCGGCGGCAGCGATTTCTGACGGAAGCTGTGTTTTGATAGGGAGCTTGCCCTGAAATTGCGAACCGAAAAGGTCGTTTCCTCGGACATGGATTTGAACGGTACGGGTTGAAAGGCCGTGTACACGCAGTTTATGACCAATATCCTGTGAGAGCGCAAGAATCACTTTCCGCACTTCATCCTCGTTTTCCAGATCGGATATGCAGGTTATACCATGCCCCACCGATTTGATGGGTGACACAAAATCCTTGTGCATGACCCTGAATTGTCCCTGCCGTTGGCGTAGCTCCACAGGCCAAGTCCGTTCACGCCAAGAAGCCCCTTCAGAAACACCGGGTCACAAGCGGCAACATCTCCGATAGAGCGGACACCATACCGCGCAAGTTTCGCCGTGGTGGCTGGGCCGCAGTAAATCATATCGCTGCATGGGAGTGACCACACTTTTTTTTCTCTGAAAGCGTCGCTTGAAATCTCTGTGATGGCATCCGGCTTCTTCATATCAGATCCCAGTTTGGCGAACACCTTATTAAAGTGAAACCCCAATGCTGACTGTCAGGCCAAGTTCTTCCCGTACAGAGCGGCGAATCTGCTCAGCTATATTCATTGCATCGCCGCAGACGGCACGACTGCCTGTGACATCAAGCCAGCATTCATCCATACCGAAAGGCTCCACCATGTCGGTGTATCTTTGGTAGATAGCTTGGGTCAGCTTGGAGTACTTGAGGTACTGGTCGTACTGTGGCGGTACAATAATAAGATCCTTACAGCAGCGCTGCGCCTCCCAGTTGACCATGCCGGTTTTCACACCCGCCCGTTTTGCTTTTTCGGATTTCGCAAGGACGATACCGTGCCTATCCTCGGTGCAGCCGCATACCGCTACTGCTTTGCCTCTAAGCCGCGGGTCGAGCATCATTTTCGACCGATGCATAAAAAGCAGTTCAAATCACTATGAAGAATTGCTCTTTCCATATTGACCGCCTCATTTCAGAAAAACTTCACAATTTGCTCTTGACAAGATGAAGTTGTATCGCATATAATGATTGTAGAACTTCATAAACTTCATTTCAAATTATAATCACAGGATGAAGTCCTGTCAATGGCTTCAATGAAGTTGATGAAGTTACAGAACGAAAATCTACAGCGGAGGAGATTGGTTATGACTTTTTCCGACAAGATTAAACGAGCCCGTGAGGTCGCAAAGATGACGCAGCATGACCTCGCTCAGGAGGTTGGCGTATCCCAGCGGACCATTGCCTCTTATGAGTCCGGCGGTGCAAGAGCCAGAAATCTACCACAGAAAAATTGGCGCACGCCCTCAAGGTGTCCGTAAGGTATCTTTCAGATGACGACTGCACGAATCCTTTGGAAGATATCGAGAAGGACGAGTACATCGAGCAGGCTCGTGAACTGTATGGGGCAAAAGGCGTTCGGGATATGGATGAGCTGTTGCGTGACAACGCCGCTTTGTTTGCGGGTGGTGAACTGTCCCAGGATCAGAAGGACGCTTTTTCCAGGCCGTCATGACTGCCTATGTGACCTGCAAAGAAGAAGCAAAGGTAAAATTCGGCCGCAAGTCTTGATACTGTCCTGTTTATGGTACAGTTCTGAGTTTATAATACTCACAAAGGGATTTTTTATACCCTTTTCCAGATACAAGGGGGTGTGGCAATGTCATACGCAGATGTGTGCGAGGCAGTTGAGTCTTTGCAGAGAAAGTACTGTGAGCGTGATCCGTTTCGCCTGTGCGCAGATATGGGTATCAAATTGCTCTATCAGCCGCTCGGAACAGACCCCGACGCCATCAAGGGGTTCTATCTTGAGAGCAAGCGGATACGCACGATTACCGTCAACTGCGACCTGCCGGTCGTTATCCAAAGGATTATCGTTTCGCATGAGCTTGGGCACGCAGTACTTCATCGCAAATCGGGCGTCAAGGCATTTCACGATATAGGGCTCTTTGACGAGAGCTCTCTTACAGAAAAAAGCGAACCTCTTCGCCGCAGAATATCTTCTGGATGACGAAAAGGTTCTTGATACATTAAACAGAGATACAACATTTTTCTCGGCGGCTGCCAAACTTCTGGTTCCCATTGAGCTGCTCGACTTTAAGTTCAGGGTAATGAAGTGGAAGGGATACAAGCTGATAGAGCCGCCGATAACGGCGCAGAATAATTTTCTCGCCAATATGGAGGTGCCGGATGATGCAGACTGCTACTGCGACTAAGCCGCCGAAAGTGTATGTAGCCGTCAAAGCAGATTTTGCAGCGGACGGCACGATGTTTCCAAGGATCATCACTTGGGAGGACGGCGAGAAATATGAGATAGACCGTGTATCCGATATCCGTCAAGCTCCTGCGCTGAAAGCCGGAGGCCAGGGCGACCGCTATACGATATGGATTGGCGGTCACCAGAGTTATCTGTTTTTCGAGCGCAGCGCAGACCTTACCGGAAACAACATCGGACGATGGTTTGTAGAGGCGATGAGGAGAACATAAAAACGCAGCCGACAACTTGAAAGCTGTGTACTCGTGCAGAAAGAGAGGGGGTATGAAACATGACGAAATGGGAACTGGCACGCTATTTGCTGGATGCCAAAAAAGCGTGGATAGCATAATGTATATTGCTGACGTTTTACCAGAGCTGGAGCACATCCCTGTCCGGGCTTACGTGAACAGTAACAGGCAAACTTTTATATATGTTGCTGTGTCCTCTTGGATAATGTGTATCTATCAAAAAAAGGAAAAGCAAGCTATCCGCAGTAAGGATTCGATTGTCACAGAAGTGTACTATCAGCGAGATAAAAATTATGCTCATAAGGACAAGGACTATGAAGCGGTAGCGTATGATAGCCTTAATACCATGGCTGCTGAAATGCGTGAGCAACTTTTACATATTGCTACAGTCTGTAAAACCATCTCCCGCCAGAGGTGACACTGGACTTTATCCCTTATGATCGAATACTGTTCAGAATGGTATCAGGGATAACCAAAGCGGTTGAGGATGAAATTTACAAAAGCCGTTATGCCAGGCTTAATACTCCAAGCGATGGCATTACATTTCCACTGTTCAATGATACGGAGGATATAAAAGCGTCGATGATAACAATCGGTCCCAATATGCTGTTCTCATTCAAGACGGACTAAATATTTATGAGGGCCTCCAGAATCGTCAAGACTCATGTGTCAGGGTTAATGTGCTACATAACCAGCATATTTGGTGCCAGATCACACAAGCGTCGTTGGAACAAATGCGGGAACTATATGGCACCGTTTTTAAAGAATGTGGTTGTCAGCCGAAAAATCCGGTTGGGCGCATTGTTTTGGAGTTAGAACTGCGAGGAGAAGAACCATGAAAATCATACGCAATGCGATTCGCTGCAATCTGTGCGGTGACGAAATCGAATCCACCGACCGGCACCAGTATGTGACTTTAGTTGTGGGGCGTGTGCAGTTGATGGCGGACACGATTATCTGAGACGTTGCTTCAAGAGTAAGGACTGCTACACAGACCTCTCTATGACCGAAAATGACAAAGTCGACGAGAACTAATACGATGCCGGACTGACACCAAAAGCGTGGGCAGTCCGGCATCTCTCACTTAGTTATCGACCTCCTCGTTGTCTATGATGTCCTCTGCGATAGCGGCGGCAGCTTCACGCTCACGGCGGGCTGCCCAGCCACCTTTCGATCTGGGTGCGTATGCCGATTCCAGTGCATACATGATGCCCTGTTCGTCGGCAAAGTAAATACCGGGGACGTTCCAATTATCCTCCGCATTCCAGTCCATCAGTTTTCTGACCATATCCACGACCGTGGCGTTGCTGATTTTGATCTGCGCTTTCTGCGCGCCCTCCGGCTTGAGAAGCGCACGGCATTCGGGGCATCCTCCTTGCAGGCCCGGATAGCGAACTGCTTCGACTTCGGCTCGATCAGAAACTGATGTACTCCGGGAAGTGGAGCTCCTGTGCGGTCTGCACATTGAACTTCACGATATTGCCTGCGAAAGTGCAGACAGAGGCGGAACGGGTTTTAATAAGGTCGATGACAGAAAATTTTTCAAACATGGTAGTTACTCCTTCTCAATTACAATAAAGTTTTTCGTCCTCCTCGGCAACTGCCGGGGCGGGTTCTGGTTTTTGGGTCGCAGAGATAAGTAGATTGTCCACATACTCCTCGTCCCACGATGGGTCGACGATCATGAAGCCGGACAGTACTCCCTTGACCACGATGCGTGGCTTCCGGTGGGTGCTGCGCCGTTTCCGATACCGTCGTTCTTTACGGATCTGCTGTGCCAACAGCCAGTCGTTTTTCTCGATGATGGGGATATGATGCCCTCAACGAAATACTGCGGTTCTATGCCGTTGTTCTTTACACTCTTATGCGTGAAAAAGTCTATTGTAACTGTTTTTTGACACAAGGCGTCCCCACAGTATTTTTCGTTTTGAGGATGCCCAGGACACTGCCGGAACTCCAAACCGATAGACCTTTTACAGTGGGAATGCCGCTTTTGTCAGCAATTCCGCAATTTGCGTGGATGAATAGCCGTCCAGGTAGAGACTGTATATGGTTCTGACAATATCCGCTTCATCCTCTACGATTTCCCAGCTCTTTTCATCATCCAGCCGATAGCCGAGCAGAGCCCAACTTGGATAGATCCCAAGCCCCTGCGCCCTTCGGCGCTTGAATGACCATTTCAGACTGTTGGATTTTTGCTCGGACTCACTTTGCGCCACAAGGCTCAATACGGTAATGACCATATCGCTGCTCTTATCCAGCGTGTTGAGCTTCTCGGTCTCGAAGTACACGCCCACAGGCGGGTCGAGCTTTCGCAGCATGAAAATGTAGTTCAGACTGTCAAGCACATTTCTGGCAAAACGGCTGACTTGCTTCGTGATGATAAGGTCGATCTCCCGCTTTGCATTTCTCGATCATTTCGAGAAAGTGCTCACGGTGCAGAACGGAAGTGCCGGAAATGCCCTCATCGGCGAAAAAAATACCGGCAAACTCCCATTCCGGATTCTCCTGGATCATACGGGTATAGTTTTGAACTTGAAGCTCGTAACTGCTTGCCTGAGTGTCCTCATCCGTGCTGACACGGCAGTACGCACACACGAAGTTTTTTCTTTTCGGTTTCCGCTTCCATATCCCTTTTGCAGGAATGATCTGTACCTCCTTTTGCGGACCGTTGATGTATGCATCACGGATGGCATTCTTGGTGGACTGCCTTTTTTTCCTCGCTGCGACCGCGAGGTCGAAGTGGTTGTTTTTCGTTATCTTCATAGGTTCACCTCCTCCTGCCGCAGATTATGTAGGCAGATAAGCCCACACCGCAGCTCGGAGCCGGCGAATTCTATTATATCGTGGAAATATAAAAACCGTTAACTTAAATGGTATATAGTGCTCAGGTTAACGGTATTGGGAGCAAAAAAAATAAGAAGCCTTTCAGCTCCTTATTTCAACATCGGTGATTTACTTGTCCTTATTCATGGCTTTCAGCATCTGGTTTGCCGCTTTCTTTTGTTCCGGCGTGAGGTTGACCCAGTTTTCAAACAGCTCTTTGAGTTCAGGGTTGATTTCGACCATCTCGCCCTCGGCAAAGAACTGCGCCATTGTGATGCCGAATCCCTTACAGATTGCTTCCAGCGTTGCGAGTGAGGGGACTGTATTCCTCCTATAAATATTCGCAATCGTGGACTCGGATAAGCCGCAGTTCTTTGCCAGCCTATACTCAGTCCACCCGCGCTCGTTTAAGAGCTGCCGGAGCCTCTCGTGCGTGTCCATAGCATCACCACCCTTCCTGTAATTATTTTACCCGCAAACTAAAAGGTATTGTACTGGCTACTTGTACTGAGCATACCATTATGTTAAACTGTATAATAACGGGAATTCAGTACGGAGGATGACAATGCTGACCGAGGAACAGAAACGGATGCACAGAGTGTGTTTTACGGGCCACCGCCCAGAAGAAGCTGAAACAGTCTGAAAGCGTGATTGTGAAGGCTCTGGAAACTGCGATCAAAGGGGCAATTGCTGATGGGAAGAATGTATTTATTTCCGGCATGGCTCGTGGGGTGGATATCTGGGCAGCTGAAATCGTGCTGTGTCTTCGGAATGAGGGGCAGAATGTAAAACTGATTTGCGCGAGCCCATACGATGGCTTTGAGCGTGGGTGGAGTGCCGAATGGCAACGACGGTACAATGTCGTCCTTGCCGCCGCCGACCTTGTTCGTTTTTATCTGTCCGGGGTACAGCAGAGCCTGCTTCCAGATCCGCAATGAATGGATGGTCGACCATTCGGCTCTGGTAATTGCTGTGTTCAACGGACAGCCCAGCGGCACCAAGAACACGATTGATTATGCCAAGCGGAAGAGCGTTCCGTGCTGGAATATACTCTCCGAAACATGAAATTTTTCTTCATGAATTTAAGAATTATCTTGTTTTTTAGCGGGATTGGTGATATAATAATCTTGGATAAGTATGTGCAGAAAGCGAGGACGGTCAAATGGGCGTTTCTTACAAGAAATTATTTAAGCTGCTTATCGATCGGGGCATGAAGAAAAAAGACCTGCAAGAGGCTGCAGACCTCAGTCCTGCAGCAGTTACAAAGCTCGCAAAAGATGAGTATGTACGGCTCGATGTGCTTGTAAGAGTTTGCTGTGCATTGGGCGTCGATATCGGTGACATCATGGAAGTCACAAAAGATGAATAAAGGCATCTATAAATAGATCGAGTTTATTTTGTAAAGTCCGCAGCCGCGCTGCGCTCTTTTACCCCATTAACTTCCGATAATTTTGAGTTATCGGAAGTAACCAAAGGAGGCATTGGCATGGGCGACCTTATGAAAAAACATGAAATGACTGAGGAGGACATCAAACTTCAGTTCATTACCCCGGCCATTGAGGGCGCTGGCTGGGACAAGCAGAGACAGATCCGCATGGAGTACAACTTCACGGATGGTCGTGTTATCGTCCGTGGTAATGTCACGGCCAGAGGAAAGAGAAAGCGCACCGACTATCTGCTTTACTACAAGCCCAATATTCCTTTGGCTATCGTCGAGGCAAAGGATAACAGACACAGCGTTGGCGCCGGGATGCAGCAGGCCATCGAATACGCCGAGGTGCTGGACATTCCGTTTGTGTACAGCTCGAATGGCGATGGTTTCTTGGAACACGATATGAAATCCGGCAAAGAGCGTGAATTGATGTTGGAGCAGTTTCCCTCGCCGTATGATCTCTGGCAGCGGCACATCGGCGACGAGCATTTCACGCCGGAGCAGGAGCAGCTCATCACTGAGCCGTACTATTTCCAGCTTGGTGATAAGACCCCTCGCTACTATCAGCGTATCGCCATCAACCGCACCGTTGATGCGGTTGCCCGTGGGCAGAACCGTATTCTCCTCGTTATGGCAACCGGCACCGGAAAGACCTATACTGCTTTCCAGATTATCCACCGCCTTTGGAAATCCGGCCGAAAGAAAAAGATCCTGTTTCTTGCCGACCGCAACATTCTCGTTGACCAGACCATGCAACAGGACTTCAAACCTTTTGCAAAGGTTATGACGAAAATCGAGGGCAAAAAGCTGGACAGCTCCTATGAGCTGTATCTGTCCCTCTATCAGCAGTTGGCCGGTGATGAGAATGAAGAGCCGTTCCGTGCATTCCAGCCGGATTTCTTCGACCTTATTGTCATCGATGAGTGTCACCGTGGCAGTGCCAAGGAGGATTCCGCTGGCGCAGAATACTGAATATTTCCACAGCGCCACCCAGATCGGCATGACGGCTACACCCAAGGAAACAAAAGAGGTATCCAATATCTCTTACTTCGGCGAACCCATCTATACATACAGTCTGAAGCAAGGTATCGACGACGGTTTCCTTGCGCCGTACAAAGTTCTCCGTGTCGGTCTGGACAAAGATCTGGAAGGCTGGCGTCCCACAGCGGGACAGCACGACATCTACGGTTACGAGATCGAGGACCGGGAGTACAACACCAAGGACTATGATAAAAACCTCATCATTGATGAGCGTACCACCGCCGTGGCAAAGCGCATCACTCGCTTTTTTGAAGGAGAACGACCGCTTTGCCAAGACCATCGTTTTCTGTGTAGACATCGACCATGCCGAGCGAATGCGGCAGGCGCTCGTGAACGAGAACAGTGACCTGGTGGCGGAGAATGCCAAGTATGTCATGCGCATCACCGGTGACAACGCCGAGGGCAAGGCGCAGCTCGACTACTTCATCGCAGAGGATAGCAAATATCCCGTGATCGTTACGACCTCCAAACTGATGACAACTGGCGTGGACTGCAAAACATGCCGGCTCATCGTTCTGGACAACAACATAAATTCCATGACCGAGTTCAAGCAGATCATCGGTCGTGGTACACGACTCAAGCCCGATTATGGCAAAGAGTATTTCACCATTATGGATTTCCGCAACGCCTGCCGACTTTTCGCAGACCCGGAATTCGATGGAGACCCGATCTCTATCATTGATGACGACGATGATCCCGGCGAAGAGCCGACCATCGATCCGCCGAAGCCGCCCGCCCCGACTCCCGGTCCCTGCGGGGACACCGACGATCCGCCTGAAAAGAAGCATAAATACCGGGTGCGTGGTGTCGAGGTCACGATCCTGAATGAGCGTGTCCAATACTACGACAAGGACGGCAAGCTCATCACGGAAAGCGTGACGGACTACTCCAAGAAGAACATCCTCGGCGAGTATGCCACCCTGGATTCTTTCCTTAGTGCCTGGAATTCCGAGGAGAAGAAACAAGCCATCATTGACGAACTGCAGGAGCGCGGCGTCCTTCTGGAAGCGCTGCGGCAGATCGCCGGGAATAAGGATATTGACGATTTCGACCTTATCTGCCACATTGCCTACGACAAGGCACCGCTGACGAAGGCAGAACGGGCGAACAATGTCCGCAAGCGTGGATACCTCTACAAGTACTCCGGCTTGGCACAGGAAGTTCTGAGTGCGCTGCTGGACAAATACATGAACGAGGGCATTCAGGACATCGAGAACCTCGAAATCCTGTCCAACGACCCATTCCGTAAATTCGGCACGCCCATGAAGATTGCAAAGCTGTTCGGCGGCAAAAACGGATACATTCAGGCAATCCGTGATTTGCAGAAGGAAATCTACGCTGCGTAAGGAGATATAAGATATGAGTTTAAATAACCTGGTAAAACGACTGCAGGACATCATGCGTAACGATGCGGGCATCAACGGCGATGCCCAGCGTATCGAGCAGATGGTCTGGATTCTCTTTGAAGGTGTATGATGCCAAGGAGGAGATCTGGGAGTTTTACGATGAGAATTACACCTCCATCATAACGGAGGAACTGCGTTGGCGCAATTGGGCCGTCGACCACAAGGACGGCAAGGCGCTCACCGGCGATGCACTTCTGGACTTCGTGAACGGAAAGCTGTTCCCGACCCTCAAGGCCATCGCAATCGATGAGAATACCCCCATGAGTCAGATCATTGTCCGCACAGCCTTCGAGGACAACAACAACTACATGAAGGACGGCGTTTTGCTGCGCCAAGTGATCAATATCATCGATGACCTGGATTTGGAGGAGTACGAGGAGAGCCATGCGTTTGGGGAAATATATGAGTCCATTTTACGGGAACTCCAGAGCGCCGGTATCCTCCGGTGAATTCTACACGCCTCGTGCTGTGACTGATTTTATGGCGAAGACAATAAACCGAAGCTCGGCGAAAAGGTCGCAGACTTTGCGTGCGGCACAGGGGGCTTTCTGACCTCTGTTGGTTGAAATGAACTGGACGCCCAGGTGCAGTAACGGCAGAAGAACAGGTTTACATGCAACTCCATCTACGGTATCGAAAAGAAGGCGCTGCCATTCCTTCTGTGCGCCACAAATATGCTGCTCCACGACATCGATGTTCCCTGGTGTATCACGGACAACTCCTTGGAAAAGAATGTGCTTGAGTACACCGAGAGCGATCGCTTCGATGTAATTCTTATGAATCCTCCTTACGGCGGCAACGAAAAAGAGGGCGTAAAGCAGAATTTCCCGGCTGACCTTCGCAGCAGCGAAACCGCCGACCTCTTTATGTCTGTCATCATGTATCGGCTGAAGCAGAACGGTCGCTGCGCCATTATTTTGCCGGACGGTTTCCTGTTCGGCACTGATAATGCCAAGATTGCAATCAAGGAAAAGTTGCTGTCCGAGTTTAACCTCCATACACTCATACGTATGCCGCATAGCGTTTTTGCGCCGTACACCTCTATCACAACAAACATCCTTTTCTTCGATCGGACGCATCCCACGACCGAAACTTGGTTCTACCGCTTGGATATGCCGGAGGGGTACAAGAACTTCTCCAAGACAAAGCCCATGAAGCTGGAGCACTTTGCTCCGGCTGTTGAGTGGTGGGACAACCGTGAGGAGATTACCATCGACGGCTTTGACAAGGCGAAGAAGTACTCTGTTGAAGAGCTCAAGGCGCGGAATTACAATATTGATCTCTGCGGTTATCCTCACGAAGAGGAGGAGATCCTGCCGCCGAAGGAACTGATTCAGCAGTACCAGGAGAAGCGGGCCAGCTTGAACGCCGACATTGACCGCATCCTTGCCCAGATTACCGATATCCTTGGCATCGACATTACGGAGGAGGGCGCCGAATGACTGCGCAGCAACTGAAAAACTCAATTCTCCAGATGGCTGTTCAAGGCAAGCTCGTGCCGCAAGACCCGAATGACGAGCCTGCTAGCGTTCTGCTGGAACGCATCCGTGCGGAGAAAGAGCGGCTCATCAAAGAGAAGAAAATCAAGCGAGAAAAGAACCCCTCCGTCATTTTCAAAGGTGCCGATAATACTCCTTATGAGAAAATCGGTGATGAAGTGCGGTCGCTAGCAGATGAGGTGCCGTTTGACATCCCCGATTCGTGGGAGTGGGTGCGGTCATTGCCATCTGCGAGTATATCCAACGTCCGGAAAGTCTCAAAACGAAATTCTCCAATCAAAAAGTACCCCGTTGTCGCTCAAAAGTGCAATCAATGGAGCGGTTTTTCGATTGAAAAGGCACAGTTTATTGAGCATCGGATTCTCTGTCCTCCTATGGGCCTGAGCGCCTCTTTTGCAGGACAACGACCTAATGTGGAACTCTACTGGCCTTGGCACACTTGGACGAATGGCTATTTACAAAACCAGCAGCTAATCCGTATGAGCTGGCTGTTGCTGATAGCCATGTCACCGTTATACGCCCTCTGAAACAGTTTGTTCTCCCGGAATACTTGTACTACTACTTTGCCAATCCAAGCGTACAAAGCGTTATAGAAGATCAGGCAGACGGTACTACGAAGCAGAAGGAACTTGCGACAGCGACCATCAAAGCGTATCTAACACCAATTCCTCCCCTTGATGAGCAACGCCGTATTTTGGCGAAACTGTCGGAAGTCCTACCAGTAGTGAATAGCTATGGAGCAGTATACGACGAAACTGCAGCTACATGCAGGAAGCCTTTCCAGAGCGGCTGAAAAAGTCGATTTTGCAAGAGGCAGTCCAGGGCAAGCTGGTACCCCAAGACCCGTCTGACGAGCCTGCAGAGGCTCTGCTGGAGCGTATCCGGGCGGAAAAGCAGCGGCTCATCAAAGAGGGAAAAATCAAAAAGGGCAAGCACGAATCCGTCATTTTCAGACGGGATAATTCTCATTATGAAAAGCGTGGCTCAGAAGAGGTTTGCATTGATGATGAACTGCCGTTTGACATACCATCCACTTGGATTGGAGCAGTTTCGTCCATAAGTATTGGGAGATGGGATTCACGGTACACCAGTTTATTCTGCGAATGGCACCAACAGCATTTATTAACGGGAACAACTTACAGGACGAAAATAGTAATCAAACCAGATACCAAAAGAGTAACCGATCATCAAAACATAAACGCTGTTTGACAAAAGATACAGTTTGCTGTCAATCAATGGAACCATCTTGTTGCTGGTTACGACGGCGAACACGTTATACTTGGGAAAAGCGCCTGTTATTTCAATCTCCTTAGTGATGTTAGCAAAGAGTATGACGACTGGTTAGAAACAGATTATTTTCGCAAAATACGCTGTCAGTGTTGCAACAGGAACAACCATCAAGAAAATGTTCCACTGGCCGGAATGCGAAATCTGTTAGTTCCCATCCCTCCAACAGGAGCAGGCCGAAATAGTTCAGGCGGTTTTGGCGTTGAATTGTAAAGTTCTCATTATGAGAAGTTGGACGGTGTGGAGCGCTGTATCGACGATGAACTGCTCTTTGAGATACCGGACGTGGGCGTGGGTGCGCTGGGGGCAATCGCAGAATCTATTCAATACGGGTATAATGCACCGGCCAAACAGGAAGGACGCATCAGAATGGTTCGCATAAGCGATATCCATGAAAATACTGATAGCATGGAGTTCTGTCCCATTTTGTGATATTGATGATTCTGACATTCCTACATATCTGCTTCAGGCAAACGACATTTATTTGCACGAACTGGTGGAACTGTAGGAAAATCATTCCTTGTTAGTGAAGTGCCATGTGAATCCATCTATGCTGGATATCTGATCCGTACTCGCTATAGTTCGCTCCTTTGCCCGCAATACTTGAAGTATTTCATGGAATCGCCGCTATATTGGCAACAGTTAAAAAGCGGGACAACCGCTACTGCACAGCCGAACTGCAATGGACAGACACTAGCAAAGATGCTGCTTCCACTTCCTCCGGCGAATGAGCAATACGGATTGTTGATAACCTTGCAGCGCACATTTGCCATAATAGAGAGAATGTAACAACCAGGCATACGCCATAGCCGTGCGTATGCCTGGTTTCCTTTTACCAATCTATGACCTCATCAACGATGGCTCGTTGTTCGGTCGAAGTTTTGCGGAGATAAATGCGGGTGGTTTCGATGCTTTCGTGTCCCATAAGATCAGCGAGGAATGCGATGTCATTGCAACGCTCCAAGAAGCTCTTTGCGAAGCGGTGACGGAAGGAGTGTGGGTATACTACCACCGGATCGATACCGTACCGGACTGCCAGCTTTTTAACTGCCCGGAGATTCCTCTTGTGGTGATCCGATCTCCATATTTGTTCAAAAAAATGAAGCCGCTTTCTTGGTGCTTATCGTTCAGCCAAGAAAGGGCTTCATTCTGCAGAGCTTTGGGTATGTATATTCGTCGGAGCTTTCCGCCCTTCGAATAAGATCCAAATGCCCCAGTTTGATGTGTTCCACCTTGATCTGTATGAGCTCGCTTACTCGTGCGCCGGTAGCGGCCAGGAAGCGTATTACAAAGTACCAGAACAGCTCGTCATCCCGCTTGAGGCGGTTTTTGAAATACTCATAATCGGCCTCGCTGATGACATTTTCCAGAAAGGCCTTCTGTTGCACTCGTACAAACGGCATTTTCCAGCTCTCTTTGCCGATGCTCTCCAAGTAGCAGTTGATTGCCCTCAGACGCAGATTAACGGTTTTGGGCTTATAGTTTTCTATCAACCACACCTTGTATGCCCGCAGGTTTTTTTTGTGATACCGTCGTACTGCGAGCTGTATTGCCGAAGGGCAAAAAGGTACGAGGATATCGTGTTTTCGGAGAGGTTTGTGCCTCTCAAGTGTCTTTCG